>JACDJB010000045.1_pt1 | contig 181828 bp, 159 predicted proteins | sample 7454121 | NCBI WGS metagenome assembly JACDJB01 (sample SAMN14253290, study PRJNA609438) | sludge metagenome | isolation source: sludge after 25d culture with pyrite | collected 2018-12-20
CCATTTCAAGTCGACGTATGAACGTCAGTCGGGCATGCTTATGAGTGTTCATCCGGCCGGGCTCCTTGAGTGAACTGGGGGTTTGGCGATTTCCAGTTTCTCAAATCCGGCTCGGATGAACCATGCATACAACCTATTGAAACTTCACAGCTAGCAGGGATGGATTTGTCATGACGTTATGTCGCAGGCCTCTGTCCCCGCTACCTGCTGACATCCCTAGTGGTGAACCGTTTTTTCTCGCGCCTGCCAGTTCGGTGCGAAAAAACGATGAACGTTGCGTCACCTATTCATGGCTTTCCCAGCGTGTTTTGTTTGGTCTTGTTTATGAACTGCTGCTTCCCGACTATTTCAATATCATGTCATTGGATAGCGGTGTGGTGATCGGCAGCTTCATTCCCTCTACCGAGATTGTGCCGGGGCTGAGTTCCCCCGGTGATATCGATGTTTTGGTGATTCCTTATGAGGGCGAAGAACTGGAGTTATCGCACACGCTTGTCATCGAGATCAAGGTGATCCGGGCCTCATTCGCCCGGCAGGGTAAGTCACCTAATCAATTTGGTTTTTCACAGGCTGGCGCATTGTTGAAAGCTGGTTTTCCGCATGTTGCGGTGGGGCATCTGATCGTTTCCGATGACCGTAGCCCGGAGCATGCTTGGCGTAAGCAGCTGATGGCGAAAATCGTGGATACCGACGGCGCTTGTGGGCCCTTTCAGACAGTGATGTGCGACATGTTGCCGAGTGATTTGCTGCGGCGTTCGCATGGGCGGTTGAGGCACAACTGCCCTGATCCTCGGCTTGGGCACTTTTCCGCCTTCCCGTGGCGCTCTGGGACCTGGTTTCCAGAAGGCGAACGCGCAGCCCTGAATCCACATATGCGCTCGGATGTGCTAGAGGGTGTCTATGCGTATTACCAAAAGCATGGCCGGCACTTTCTGCGGACTCGTCGCTACCCGCCTGCCGATCCGGTCGCTCTTTCTGACTTTGAACGGGCGCTCTTGTTCGAGTGGATGGCGGAGAAGATGCGTCGGGATTTCTCTTGAGCGTGCCCAAAACGATGATGGTGCAGGGTATCCGAGGTCTCCCCCTACTCCACCACCACTTCCGAATGCACCACCTCCGGTGCTTTCTCGAAATACCCGCCGACCAGTCCGCGCCAGGCCTGGAAATCCTCCGATTGGCGGAAGTGGACCATGTGGTCGTCCAGGGTTTCCCAGTACACCATCAGCACGTATTGCTCGGGCCTTTCGATGATGTGGTGCAGTTCGACGCGCTTGCAGCCCCGGGCGCGGTGAAAGAGCGGCAGCGCCTGGCGGACGCCGGCCTCGAAGTCGGCCTGGGTGCCGGGTTTCACGGTGATGTGGGCCATTTCGCGGATCATGTCGGGTTCCTGTGAACGAAGGTTGAGGGCGATGCCATGATTATGCACCGTGTCATGCGCCGCGCCTGCGATAGAGCGGCTGGATGCGTCGGGCGGTCGGCGAGGGCCGGTTCAGCGGTCTTCCAGCCGTGTCATCACTTCGTCGGCGATCGCCAGGCAGGCGGTCAGGCCCGGGGATTCGATGCCGTACAGGTTGACCAGGCCGGGGACGCCGTGCGTCCGCGCGTCCTGGATGACGAAGTCGGCGTCCTGGCCGGCGGGCACGGCCAGTTTCGGACGGATGCCGGCATAGTCGGGGCGCAGGGCGCCGTCGCGCAGGTCGGGCCAGTAGCGGCGGATGGCGGCGTCGAAGCCGTCGGCGCGGGCGGGGTCGACGGCATAGTCGATGGCGTCGATCCATTCGACGTCGGGGCCGAAACGGGCCTGTCCGCCCAGGTCCAGGGTCAGGTGCACGCCCAGGCCGCCGGGCTCGGGGACGGGGTAGATGAGGCGGGAAAACGGCGCCTTGCCTGACAGGGCGTAGTAGTTGCCCTTGGCGTAGCGGCTGGCGGGGATGCCGTCGGGCGGCAGGCCGTCGATGGCGGCGGCCACGGCCTGGGCGTGCAGGCCGGCGCAGTTGACGACGCGGCGGGCGATGAGCTCCATGGGGTCGTCGCCGCCGACGCGCAGCAGGATGCCGTCCGCCAGGACCCGGCCCGAAAGGACGGGGGATCGCAGGGCCAGCAGGCCGCCGGCGGATTCCAGGTCGCCCTGCAGGGCGAGCATCAGGCCGTGGCTGTCGATGATGCCGGTGGACGGCGATTCCAGCGCGGCCACGCACCGCAGCGCGGGTTCGCGCGCCCGCGCCTGGGCGGCGTCCAGTTGACGCAGGTCGTGCACGCCGTTGGCGGCCGCCGCCGCGCCGATGCGTTCCAGGGCGCCGATCTGTTCATCGCGGGTGGCAACGATGAGCTTGCCGCAGCGCTGGTGGGCGACGCCGTGGGAAGCGCAATAGTCGTACAGGGCCTGGCGGCCCTGGACGCACAGCCGGGCTTTGAGCGAGCCGCGTGGGTAGTAGAGGCCGGCATGGATGACTTCGCTGTTGCGCGCGCTGGTGACGGTGCCGATGGCGGATTCGGCTTCGAGCGCCAGGGTCTCCAGTCCGGCCTGGGCACAGGCGCGCGCGACGGCCAGTCCGACGACGCCGGCGCCGATGACGATGCAGTCGACGCGATCCGTCATGGTGGTTTCCTTTCGAGTGGGTGGATGGCAGTGTATCGCCGCTTTTCCGTCGGCGGTGCGCCTCCGGTCGTTCGGACAGGGGCGGTCGTATCCTGGAATAAATATCGCTTGCTATTAAATAGTGTGCTATATAAAATGAATCCATGAACCGTTCCACCCCCTTTTCTTCCGCCACGCCGCCCGCCGGCCTGACGCTGGACGCCCAGCTGTGCTTCGCGCTGTATTCGGCGCAGCTGGCGATGGGCAAGATCTACCGGAAGCACCTGGCTGGCCTGGGCCTGACCTATCCGCAGTACCTGGTGATGCTGGTGCTGTGGGAAGCCGACGGGCCGACGGTCACGGCACTGGGCGAACGCCTGTACCTGGATTCGGCCACGCTGACGCCGCTGCTCAAGCGCCTGCAGGCCATGGGCCTGCTGTGCCGCGACCGCGCGGCCGACGACCAGCGCCAGGTGCGCGTGACGCTGACCCCGGCCGGGCGCGACCTCCGGCGCCGCGCCGGCGACGTTCCCAAGGGCGTGCTGTGCGCCACGGGCTGTTCGCCCGATCACGCCCGGGTGCTGAAGGCCGAACTGGAAGAACTGCGCGCGCATCTGCTGGCCGCGTCCGGGACATTCGAAAACCGCACGGCGCCGGACTGACCGGCCCGCTCACGAAAGGCCGCCGAACGTGGTGCCGGCGGCCTTCCTGGAATCGCACCACAAGGAGTCCAAGCATGACAGTCGAAAACGTTCTCTACACGGCCCACGCCTCGGCCACCGGCGGCCGCGAAGGCAGTGCCAAGTCGTCCGACGGCCGCCTGGCCATCAAGCTGTCCACGCCGAAGGAACTGGGTGGGGCCGGCGGCGACGGCACCAATCCCGAACAGCTGTTCGCGGCGGGCTATTCGGCCTGCTTCCTGGGCGCGCTGAAGCTGGTCGCGGGCAAGGACGGCGTGAAGCTGCCCGACGCGACCGAGGTGTCCGGTTCCGTGGGCATCGGCCCCATTCCCACCGGCTTCGGCATCGCCGTGGAACTGAAGATCTCCGCCCCCGGCGTGGATCGCGCCACGCTGGAAGGCCTGGTGCAGAAGGCGCACGTGGTGTGCCCCTACTCCAACGCCACGCGCAACAACGTGGACGTCAAGCTGACGGTGCAATAAGTCCCTGGTTACCGGGGATCGGGGCGGTCATGCCGCCCCGAGGCGGATGGGGGAAAGACATTACGAAGGTAATGGGAAATGTGGTGCCTGAAAAAGTGGCCATGCTAGTGTGCCGCTCGTCCGGTCCGCGCATTCGAGCGCGGCCGGGCGACACCCCTGATCGCCACCCCACACGGACACAGGTGCCTCATGGATATCGAACGCTTCAAGCAGCAGCATGTCCAGATTCTGCAGATCATCCACCGCATGCGCCGGCTGGCGACGGCCGGCATCGCGGAGAACGCTTCGGATCTCGCGCGCGAGATCCGGTTGATGAAGTCCAAGGTCGCCCTGCACCTGTCGATCGAGAACGACATCCTCTACCCGCGCCTGGAAAAGCGGGCGGATGCGCAGGTGGCCCGCCTGGCGCGGGAATACCAGGAGGAAATGAAGGCGCTGGCCGACGGGTTCGGCCGTTTCGTCGAGCGCTGGGGCGCGGAGTCGGCGGTCGGGAACGATCCGGAGGGTTTCCGGCGCGACTGCAACACGGTGCTCAAGGCGCTGCACCGGAGGATCCAGCGTGAGAACACCGAGTTCTATCCCCAGGTCGAGGCTTTGTAGCGTCTCGAGCCGGGGCATCCCTCCACGTCGCCACTTGCAGGTGGCTCCGATAATTCCGGCGACAAACAGCCCGCGGGGGCTGTTTGCCGTCTGGAATTATCCCCCACACCCGCCGCAGCAGTTGCCGTCTTCGCCGTGGACGGGTTTCAGGGCCTCGTAGCCGGCGTCCTGGACGGCGACCTGCAGGCGCTGGACGGAGACCTGGGCGGTGTCGAAGGTGATGGTGGCCTTTTCGTCGGCCAGGGAAACCGTGACCTGGGAGACGCCGGGGACGGCGGCCAGGGCGCGGTCCACCGTGTCGGCGCAGGACGGGCCGCGCAGGCCGACCAGGCGCAGGGTGGCGGTTTTCTGGGAAGAACGCTTCAGGGTTGCTGCTTCCATGGGGTCCTCGCGAGCGGGGAAAGCCCTCGATGAGGGCAGGGTTATAGATTCATTTGAAATACATCTTCTAGGACGGCTAGTATAGCAGGGCCGCCGCTCCTTCGTGTCGTGCCAGAAACATGCCCGCCGCATCCCCCGTCCGCCGTATCGCGCATCTGGACATGGACGCGTTCTACGCGTCCGTGGAATTGCTGCGCCATCCGGACCTGCGCGGCCAGCCGGTGGTGATCGGCGGGGGCGGCCGCCGGAGCGAGGACGGGACGTACGCCCGGCTGCGGGACTATGTCGGGCGCGGCGTGATCACGACGGCCACCTACGAGGCCCGCGCCCTGGGCGTGCATTCGGCCATGGGCATGATGAAGGCCGCGCGCCTGGCGCCCGACGCCGTGCTGCTGCCGGTGGATTTCCCGGCCTATCGGCATTATTCCCGGCTGTTCAAGGCCGCCGTGGCGGAACTCGCACCCTGTATCGAGGACCGGGGGATCGACGAGATCTACATCGACCTGACCGATCTGCCGCAGGAATCCGGCGAGCTGGCCCGCGCGTTGAAGCGGGCGGTGCGCGAGGCCACGGGGCTGAGCTGTTCCATCGGCATTTCGCCGAACAAGCTGCTGTCCAAGATCGCGTCCGACCTGGACAAGCCCGACGGCATCACGCTGATCGGGCCGGGCGACCTGGAGCGGCGCATCTGGCCGCTGCCGGTGTCCAAGGTCAACGGGATCGGTCCCAAGGCCACGCGCAGGCTGCGGGACCTGGAGATCGAGACCGTCGGCCAGCTGGCGCGGGCCGCGCCGGCGCTGCTGCAGCGGCATTTCGGGCTGGGCACGGCGCAATGGCTGCTGGATGTCGCCCATGGCATCGACGACCGCCCGGTGGTGACGCGGTCCGAGCCCAAGTCCCTCAGCCGGGAAACGACGTTCGAGCGGGACCTGCATGTGCGCCGCGACCGGCCGCTGCTGTCGCGGATCTTCCTGGACCTGTGCGAGCGCCTGGCCGAGGATCTCGCCCGCAAGGGCGTGCGCGGGGCGACGGTGGGCATCAAGCTGCGCTTCGACGATTTCCAGGTGGTGACCCGCGACCTGACCCTGGATGCGGCGGTCGGGGACGCCGAGGCCATCCACCGGGCCGCCGGACAGTGCCTGAAGCGGGTGCCCCTCGAGCGGCGCCTGAGGTTGCTGGGGGTGCGGGTCAGCAAGCTGGAGCCGGCGGGCGCCGGCGACCGGCCGCATCCGGTGCAACTGGACCTGTACTGACCTGACTCCGTACCGACCGGCGGGCGTTCGGGGACCGCGCCGCGCGCGTCACCGCCCGGCCGCGCCGGGGTCGGGAATCACGCCGGGATCAGAAATCGTATTCGGGCTCGAATGCGTCGCCCACCTGGAGCCAGGTCCCGCCGTCCGGGAGGGCGGCGACGGCGTTCATGCCGAACAGCACCCCCTGCTCGAACTGCCGGTGCCGCGCCAGGGTGCGGCCCGGTTCGGCCGCCGTGCCACCCGTCAGCGGATTCACGTTGGGGATGGGGCAGCGGGCGCAGGCCTTGACGAAGGCGAAACCGGCGCCGCCCGTGCGGAACCCGGCCAGGTGGTCTTCGTCGTAGGGCTCCAGGCCCTGGAGCACGATGTTGGGGCGGAAGCGGATCATGTCCACCGGCGCGACGCCCTGCCCGGCCAGCTGGCCGTTCAGTTCCTCCAGCGAATGCAGGTTGGTCACCAGGAAGGGAAAGCCGTCGGCGAAGGCGAAGGCGTGCCGGTCCACCGGCAGGAACGATTGCGGCCAGTCGGGGTGGGTCTGGATCCAGCGGGTGACGTGCGGCAGGCTGGCCAGGCGGTGCGCCCGGGGATGCAGGCGCAGCAGCCGGCAGGGCTCGCCGATGAACGCGCTCAGCCATGCGGCGGCCTCGTCGCCCTGGTCGGCGCCCAGCGTGGACGTGCCCCAGATGGCGACCGGCACGGCCTCGGCCTGCGCGGGCGGGGGCGGCACGAAGCAGTCGGCCTGGCCGGGCGCGCGCAGCCACAGGCCGTCCTCGGCGGGTTCCGGACGGATCAGCACCATGCGGGGATGCTGGCGCTGGGTCATGAAGACGCCCCGGGCGTCCACGACGACCCAGTGCCGGTCGAAGTCCAGTCCGGATTCGGTGACGCGGACGCGTTCGTGGGCGATGCCGGCGCAGGATTTGACGGGGTAGCTGTACAGGCTGTGGATGGCCAGGCGCATGGAAGTCTGCCGGTGAAAGGGGGAAGGAGCACATTCTAAAGCGGGAATGCCGGCCCGCCGGCGCCCGCGATGTCCGCCGCGACACGGTTCCGCGGCCGTGCGCGGCCCGCCTGCCCGTTCGTACGGGCCTGAAATGCCGTAGCATGCAGGATTCGCGCGTCCTCGCGCCCCTCGAGCCTCGAAGCGGGAGACCCCATGCCCTTGAAAGACATCCTGGCCGCCCTGGTCGTCATCGTGGTGTGGGGCGCCAATTTCGTCGTCATCAAGGTCGGCGTGGACGAGATCCCGCCGATGCTGCTGGGCGGCCTGCGCTTCCTGTTCGTGGCCTTTCCGGCGGTGTTCTTCGTGCCCCGGCCGGCCACGCGCTGGCGCTACGTCATCGGCTACGGGGCGACCATCTGCCTGGGCCAGTTCGCCTTCCTGTTCCTGGCGATCCACCTGGGCATGCCGGCCGGCCTGGCGTCCCTGGTGCTGCAGGCGCAGGCCTTCTTCACGGTGGCGATCGCCGCGCTGGTGCTGCGCGAGGCCGTTCGCCCGCATCACGTCCTGGGCATCGGCCTGGCCGCCGCCGGCCTGGCGTTGCTGGACCTGGGCGCGGGCGGCGAGACGGCGGTGCCGCTGGCCGGCTTCCTGCTGACCCTGGCGGCGGCCTTCAGCTGGGCGACGGGCAATGTGGTGCTGAAGTGCGCGGGCCCGGTGCGCATGCTGTCGATGGTGGTGTGGGGCGCCCTGCTGCCGCCTATTCCGTTCCTGCTGCTGTCGTTCGTCTTCGAGGGGCCGGACCGGATCGTGGACAGCCTGGCCCACATCAGCTGGCGCGCGGTGGGCGCGGTGGCCTACCTGTCCGGGGTGGCGACACTGATCGGCTACGTGCTGTGGGGGCGGCTGCTGGCCCGCCACCCGGTCGCCCGCATCGCGCCGCTCAGCCTGCTGATCCCGGTGGTGGGCCTGCTGTGCGCCGACTGGTTCCTGGGCGAACGGCTGGGCCTGTGGCAGTGGCTGGGCGGACTTGTGGTGTTGATCGGACTGGCGGTGAACCTGTTTGGCGCTGGACCGCTCCGAGCCAAACGGCGCCCCCGTGGGGGGTAGCAAGCCGTAGGCGCAGCGTGGGGGCACTTTTTTGGGGGACGCTGGGCCGCGAAGGTCCGGGAAGCGCTGCGTCCGTCTTAGAATATCGGTTTGCGCGGCGCCGTGCCGCCGGGACTCACGTTTTCAGGAATTCGCACACATGTCGATCGATCGCGCCGGGCTGAACGCCCTGATGGAAATCACTTCGCGTCCGGAGCTGGTGTTCGTCCGGGGCCAGGGGTCCTGGCTGGAAGACCACAATGGCAAACGCTATCTGGATTTCATCCAGGGCTGGGCGGTGAACTGCCTGGGCCACAACCATCCGGCCATGATCGAGGCCCTGACCCGCCAGTCGCGGCTGCTGATCAACCCTTCGCCGGCCTTCTACAACCAGCCGTCCATCGACCTGGCCCGCCGCATCGTGGAATCGTCCTGCTTCGACCGCGTGTTCTTCGCCAACAGCGGGGCCGAGGCCAACGAGGGCGCGATCAAGCTCGCCCGCAAGTGGGGCCAGCTGCACCGCAAGGGCGCCTACAAGATCATCACGTTCGATCACAGCTTCCACGGCCGCACCCTGGCCACCATGTCGGCCTCGGGCAAGCCCGGTTGGGACAAGAAGTTTGCGCCGCAGGTCGACGGCTTCCCGAAGGCGGACCTGAACGACCTGGATTCGGTGCGCGCCCTGATCGACGATGAGACGGTCGCGGTGATGCTGGAGCCGGTCCAGGGCGAGGCGGGCGTGATTCCCGCCACGCGCGAATTCCTGCAGGGCCTGCGCGAGCTGACCCGCGAACGGGGCCTGCTGCTGATCGTGGACGAGGTCCAGACCGGCATGGGCCGCACGGGCCGGCTGTACGCTTACCAGCACGCCGGCATCGAACCCGACATCATGACGCTGGGCAAGGGCATCGGCGGCGGCGTGCCGCTGTCGGCGCTGTGCGCGCGCGAGGCCGTCTGCTGCTTCGAGCATGGCGACCAGGGCGGCACCTACAACGGCAACCCGCTGATGACGGCGGTGGGCGTGGCGATCTTCGACACGCTGGCGGCGCCCGGCTTCCTGGACGAGGTCAACGCCCGGGGGCGGCAGCTGTCGGCCGGCCTGACGGCGCTGTCGGACAAGTGGGGCATGCGCGGCGAACGCGGCCAGGGCCTGCTGCGCGCGCTGGTGATGGACCGCGACGATGGCCCGGCGCTGGTCCAGGCCGCGCGCGACCGCGCGCCGGAAGGCCTGCTGCTGAACGCGCCGCGCGGCAACCTGCTGCGCTTCATGCCGGCCCTGAACGTCACGGCCGACGAGATCGACACCATGCTGGCCTGGCTGGACGACCTGATCACGAAGGCGCGCGCCTGATCCGGGGCCCTTCGGCGATTCTTCCCCGTTCCGCCCGCGGACCCGCCCGCCGCTCGCGCAGGGCGGGTCCGCGGCGGCGTTGCCCTTCAGGCCAGCAGCAGGCGGCTCAGCAGCGGCAAGCGTTCGCGGCCCAGCCGTTCGCGCATGGGCAGGCGGGGGCGGCCGGGGGGCGGGTCGGCGGCATCGAGTTCGGCGATCGCCTGGCGGATGTGCGTTTCGTGCGTCGGCCACCAGGCCGCCAGTTTGCGGTCCGGCGTCAGCGCGGACAGGCCCAGGCGGCGGAGCTCGGAGCGGTTGAAGTCCTTCAGGTTCAGCGTCAGGATTTCCACCGGACTGCCGGGATGCCGTTCGCGCATTTCCCGGGCGACGGCGACGACGTGCCAGTCCTTGGGGTCGCTGTAGCGCAGCCCCTGTTCGTATTGATCGACCTCATGCGCCATGGCGCCGGGAAAGACGGACTGCATGGCGTCCCAGTCCGCCTGCAGGTTTCCCGCGGGGATGTCCCAGATGCGCCGGGCGTTGCGCTTCCACTCGTCGCCGATGCGCTCGCTCCAGGCGGGTTGGAAAACGCCGCGCGCGCCCAGCGCCAGCATCAGGCGGCGTTGCAGGCCGGACATCATGACGCAGGCGTCGAGGACCAGGATGGCGGGCGGTGTCAATTCAGCCAGGCCAGTGCGCCCCTGGCCGCGGCGCGGCCTCCGGCAAAGCAGGCGGTCAGCAGATAGCCGCCGGTGGGCGCGTCCCAGTCCAGCATTTCACCCGCGCAGAAGACGCCCGGCAGGGCGCGCAGCATCAGCCGTTCGTCCATCGCCCGCGGGCGGACGCCGCCCGCCGTGCTGATGGCCTCGTCCATGGGACGCATGCCGGTCAGCCGCACGGGCAGTCGCTTGATCGCGGCCGCCAGCCGGGCGGGATCGGCGTAGTCATCCCTGCCCAGGCATTCCCGCAGCAAGCCGGCCTTGGCCCCGTGCAGGTTCAGGCGCGAGCGCAGATGGCTGGACAAGGACTTGGCGCCGCGCGGATATGTGACTTGTCCGGCCACCCAGGCGGCATCGCGGTCGGGCAGCAGGTCGATGGCAAGCACGGCCTCGCCGGTCTGGTCCAGCGCCTGGCGCAGGTCCGGGGACAGGGCGTAGACCAGCCCGCCTTCCAGGCCGTCCCGGGTCAACATGATTTCGCCGCGCCGCCAGGGGGTGTTTGCGCCGATGTCCGGCGCGGCCGTTTCGAGTACGCATGCGGCGACCGATTTCAGGGGCTCGCCCGCGTGGCGTTCCTGGAAATGCGCGCTCCAGTCCGCCTGGAATCCGCAGTTGGCGGGCCGCAGTGGCGCGACGTCCACGCCTTTTTCCGCCAGCATGGGCACCCATGCGCCGTCCGATCCCAGACGGGACCAGCTGCCGCCGCCCAGGGCCAGGATGACGGCATCCGCCTCGACCCGCGTTTCGCCCGCCGGCGCGGAGAAGCGCAGCCGGCCGGACTCGTCCCACCCCGTCCAGCGATGGCGGGCGTGGATGCGCACGCCTTGTCCGCGCAGGCGATGCAGCCAGGCGCGCAGCAGCGGCGCGGCTTTCATCGCGGCGGGAAAGACCCGGCCCGAAGTGCCGACGAACGTGTCCACCCCCAGACCCTGCGCCCAGTCGCGCAAGGCTTGCGGACCGAAATCGGCCAGCCAGGATTCCACCCAGGGCGCCTGTTCGCGGTAGCGCGACAGGAATCCAGGCAGGGGTTCGCCATGGGTCAGGTTGAGCCCGCCGCGCCCGGCCAGCAGGAATTTGCGGCCCACCGAGGGCATGGCGTCGTAGAGATCGACGCGCGCGCCCGCCGCCGCCAGTGTTTCAGCCGCCATCAGTCCGGCCGGGCCGCCGCCGATCACGGCCATCGAATTCGATTGCAAAGGAGTCGTCCTTGAAAACCCGCGTCGCGCATGCCGGCGGGGGATGGGCGGGATTGTAGGAGATGCGGCCGGAATGTGCGCCGCCAGGCGCGCCGCGCGGCCCTTGTCAGCGGCGCGCGCTTGACGCAGAATCCCGGAGAGATTCTTCAGCACACTGAATAATTCCTTCCAAGGAGACCGCGATGTCCACACGCACCGTCCCGCCGTTTCGCGCCGACCATGTCGGCAGTTTCCTGCGGCCCGTCCATCTGCTCGAGGCGCGCGATCGCCATGCCCGGGGCGAGATCGACGCCGCCGCCCTGCGCGCGGTCGAGGACCGCGCCATCGCCGAGGTCGTGCGGTTCCAGGAGGACGTGGGCCTGAAATCGGTGACGGACGGCGAATTCCGCCGCACGTACTTCCATCTCGATTTCCTGCGGCAGCTCGACGGCGTGACCACCGACGATCCCAAGGTCGTGACGGGGCCGGACGGCAAGGAGCACCTGGCGCCGCCGTCGATCCTCGTGACCGGCAAGGTGCGCCATGCGCGCGACATCCAGCGCGCCGATTTCGAGTACCTGGCGGGCCAGGTCTCGGCGGGCCATACGCCCAAGGTCACCATCCCCTCGCCCACCATGCTGCATTTCCGGGGCGGGCGCGCCGGCATCGACGCCGTGGCCTATCCCGAACTCGACCCCGATTTCTACGAGGATGTGGCCGAGGCCTACGGCCAGGAACTGCGCAGCCTGTACGACGCCGGCTGCCGCTACGTGCAGATGGACGACACCAACCTGGCCTACCTGTGCGACGGACGCATGCGCGAGGCGGCCAAGGCGCGCGGCGACGATCCGAACGAACTGCCGCACCGCTACGCCCGTTTCATCAACCGGGTGGTGGCGCGCAAGCCCGAGGGCATGGTGCTGGCCATGCACTTGTGCCGGGGCAATTTCAAGAGCACCTATGCGGCCGAGGGCAACTACGAGCCGGTGGCCGAGGCGCTGCTGTCGGAAATGAACCTGGACGCGTATTTCATGGAGTACGACGACGATCGCAGCGGCGATTTCCGGCCCCTGCGCTTCCTGCCGGCCGGCAAGATCGTGGTGCTGGGCCTGGTCACGACCAAGTTCGGCGCGCTGGAGTCCAAGGACGACCTCAAGCGCCGCATCGACGAGGCGGCGAGGCACGCCCCGCTGGAGCAGCTCGCCCTTTCGCCGCAATGCGGCTTCTCGAGCACGGTGCACGGCAACAACGTGGCCGTCGAGGATCAGCGCGCCAAGCTGCGGCTGGTGGTCGAGACCGCCCGCGAGGTCTGGGGCGACGCCTGAAGCGCTACGAGGGCCCGCCCCCCGCCTCGGGGACGGGGGTGCCTGGCGCCGGGGATCGCTGCCACTCGATGGCGCCGATCACGATGCCGCTGCCGCAGATCACCGCGATGCCGAGCCAGGTGAGGGCGTCGGGAAAATCGCCCCAGACCAGCCATCCCAGGATCGAGGCCGCGACGATCTGCAGATAGAGGAAGGGGGCGAGCAGGGACGCGGGCGTCAGGCGGTAGGCCTGGATCTGCAGGACGTGGCCCAGGGCGCCCCAGACGCCGGTGCCTGCCATGACCAGCCATTCCTGGAGGCCGAACTCGCGCAGGGCGGGCCAGGCCGCCGGCACGATGAAGGGCAGCGCCGCGGTCAGGCCGATCGTGCCGACGCCGCCGCTCCAGATCAGGGTGGTCATGGGACTGTCGATGGCGACCAGACGGGTGCACACGTACTGGATCGAGAACAGCAGGGCGGTCAGCAGGCCGAAGGACACGCCGACCGGATCCAGGCCGCTGCCCGGGCGGATGATGATCAGGATGCCGGCGAAGCCGGCCAGGGCGGCCATCCAGCGCGACAGCCGGGCGGGTTCGCGCAGGATCCACGGCGCGCAGGCCAGCACGATCAGGGGCGCCAGGAAGTTGATGGAGGTCGCCTCCGCCTGCGGCATGTATCGCAGCGCGGTGAAGAAAGAGAAGGTGGCGCTGAGCATCACCGCGCCGCGCAGGAACTGGGCGTAGGGGCGCCTGGGGCGCAGCGCCGCGCGCAGTGCCGAGGACGGAGCCAGGGCCGCGACCAGGGCCAGATGGACGGTGAACCGCACCCAGCACAGAAAGGCCAGGGGCAGGCCGGCCGCCATGATCCATTTGCCGCTGGTGTCCAGCGTCGACAGGGACCAGGAGGCCAGGATCACCAGGGCGATGCCGGCGAGAGGCGACGAACTCGACACGCGGCGGACGAAGCGGGGTGGACGCATGCTGTACGGGGAAGGCCCGGCGGGTTCGGGGGACTGGCCCGCTCAGGCATGCAGCATATCAGGATTCCGTGGCGGTCAGGCCGTTGGCCGGGGCGCCGGTTGCGGCGGCCCCGTGTTCAGCCCAACTGGCGGTAGATGGCCTCGGCCAGTGCGTGCAGCCGCTCGCGCGGCAGGGCGGCGCTGACCGCGTAGCCCTGATGTCCGTCGATCCAGTAGAAACCTCGGGCCGATCCGTCGCCGGTCCACTGGAAGGCCACCGGCGCCTCGGTGGCCGCGTCTTCCCGCGACAGCACCGAGACGTACAGCGTCACGCGTTCGCCGGCCGGATCCTGGTACATGAACTGCGCGCGCGCCTGCCCGGCCTCGCCCGGCAGCAGGCGGCCGCCGACCAGGTGGAAGCCCTGGGCATCGAGCACCGGCACCTTGAGCCGAACCCCCAGCCGCTTGGACAGCCACTGCACCAGGTGTGCCTGCTGTTGCGCCGCCACCTCCACCGGGTGGCGTTGTTCCGGCACGTAGACCGCATGGGCGGCGGCGGCCTCGCGCACGAAGACCGGCAGCCGCGCCAGGGCGTCCGCCTGCACCGGCAAGGCGCCCGGTTCCCGGCCGCCCAGGCCGTAGCCCAGGCCCAGCCCGAGGCCGAGCATCACCCCGGCCGCCAGCGCGTGCGGCCAGCGCCATTGCAGCGGTGGCCGGCGCAGCGCGTGGCGCAGCCGCGGCGGCACCGGTTCGTCCAGCACCTGGGCCTGCAGGGCCCGCAAGCCGGCGCATTGCGCCTGCAGGGCGGCCACGCGGGCCGCCTCGTCGGGATGTGCCGACAGCCATTGGGCCACCTCCGCGGCGCGTTCGGGCGCGAGTTCTCCGTCCACCCAGGCATGGAGTGTGGTTTCGTCGGGGCGGTTCATGGACATCGATCGCATTCCTTCATTTGACGGCCTTCAACGTCGTCCGGGAAGGCGCTTCTCCTTCCATCAGGCGCCGCAGCTGCTCGCGCGCCCGCGCCAGGCGGGACATCACCGTGCCGACGGGGATGCCGAGCATTTGCGCGGTCTCGGCATAGCTGTATCGTTCCATCGCCACCAGCAGCAGCACCTCGCGCGCCTGCGGCGCCAGCAGCGCCAGCGCGCGCTCCAGGTCGAGCCGCAGCCCCAGGTCCGGGGTGGGGTCGTGCCCGGGCTCCCGGGCCTCGTCCCAGCCGGCCGTGCGCTGCCGCGCGGCCTGCCGCCACTGGTTGGCGAAGAGGTTGTGCATCAGGGTGAGCAGCCAGCCGCGCAGCGCCGCCTGGACCTGATCCTGGTCCGCCGGCGCGGCGGGCGGTCGCCACAGCGCCCATTTCTGGCAGGCCCGTTCCAGCGTGTCCTGCACCAGGTCGTCCGCGCGGGTGGCGTCGCCCACCAGCGCCCGCGCGTAGCGGCGCAGGCGCGGGATGTGGACGATGGCGGCGTCGATGTCCACGCGGGGCCGCGCTCAGGGCCTGGCGGCGTGCCAGGCATTGTCGAGGAGGCCGTCGCCCGTCTTGTCGCCGGGCTTGGCGTCCTTGCGCCAGTAGTAGAGCGGACGGCCCTTGTAGGCCCATTGCTTGCCGCCGTCGTCGCGGGTGATCACGCTCCAGTCGCCGGCGGCCGTGGCTCCCGCGGCCGCCATCAGCGGCGGCCAGTTGGCGGCGCAGCCGCCGTTGCACACGCTCTTGCCGGAACCCGCGGCGTCCCTGTCGAAGACGTAGAGCGTCATCTGGTCGGGACCGACCAGCAAGCCGTTCATGGCGGTGGCCGGGGACTGCGCCCAGGCCGTGGGCGCCAGGGCGCTGGCGGCCAGCAGCACCGGGCCGAGGATGCGAAATGGGGCGGGACGAGTCATGGCGGTTCTCCTTGAGAAGGGTTGACCTGCGGTAAACAGTCCGGCCGGGCGGTTTATTCCATTGGACACCCTGCTGGAATGAAAAAACCGCCGGGACCGAGGCCGGTCCGGCGGTTTCCGCGGCGACGGGGCGGATGCCCCGGGGCGATCAGGCCTTGGCGGCCAGTTCCGCCTTCTTCACCTGGCGCCAGTGGTGCAGCAGCGGCTCGGTGTAGCCGTTGGGCTGCTCCAGGCCCTTGAAGATCAGGTCGCTGGCGGCCTTGAAGGCGCAGGACGTATCGAAATGGCCGTCCATCGGCTCGTAGGCGGGGTCGCCGGCGTTCTGCTTGTCCACCACGGCGGCCATGCGGCGCAGGGTTTCCTCGACCTGCCCGCGGGTGGCGACGCCGTGCAGCAGCCAGTTGGCGATGTGCTGGCTGGAGATCCGCAGCGTGGCGCGGTCTTCCATCAGGCCCACGTCATGGATGTCGGGGACCTTCGAGCAGCCCACGCCCTGGTCGATCCAGCGCACCACGTAGCCCAGGATGCCCTGGCAGTTGTTGTCCAGCTCCTGCTGGATCTGCTTGGGCGTCCAGGTGGGCGCGGCGGTGACCGGCACGGTCAGGATGCGGTCGGTGTAGTCCTCGTGGTGGTTTTCCAGGGACTTCTGCACCTCGACCACGTCGACCTGATGATAGTGCAGGGCGTGCAGGGTGGCGGCGGTGGGCGACGGGACCCAGGCGGTGTTGCCGCCGGCCTTGAGCTGGGCGACCTTCTGTTCCAGCATCGCCGCCATCAGGTCGGGCATGGCCCACATGCCCTTGCCGATCTGCGCATGGCCGCGCAGGCCGCATTCCAGGCCGCTTTGCACGTTGTTGGGCTCGTAGGCCTGGATCCAGGTCTGGGCCTTCATGTCGTGCTTGCGCACCATGGCGCCGGCGCGCATGGAGGTGTGCAGCTCGTCGCCCGTGCGATCCAGGAAGCCGGTGTTGATGAACGCCACGCGCGCCTGGGCGGCGGCGATGCAGGCCTTGAGGTTGACGCTGGTGCGGCGTTCCTCGTCCATGATGCCCATCTTGATCGTGTCGGGCGCCAGGCCCAGCAGCCGCTCGACGCGGCCGAAGACCTCGTCGGCGAAGGCGACTTCGTCGGGACCGTGCATCTTGGGCTTGACGATGTAGATCGAGCCGGTGCGGGAGTTCTTGCGCGCCTTCAGGTCATGGATGGCGATCAGCGAGGTGCAGGCGGCGTCCAGGATGCCCTCGGGCACCTCGTTGCCGTCGCGGTCCAGGATGGCCGGGTTGGTCATCAGGTGGCCGACGTTGCGCACGAACATCAGCGAACGGCCGTGCAGGCGGGCGGCGGAGCTGTCGCGGGCGGTGTATTCGCGGTCCGGGTTCAGGCGGCGGGTGATGGTCTTGCCGCCCTTGACCAGGTCCTCGGTCAGGTCGCCCTTCATCAGGCCCAGCCAGTTGCGGTAGGCGACGACCTTGTCGTCCGCGTCCACGGCGGCGACGGAGTCCTCGCAGTCCATGATGGTGGTCAGCGCCGCCTCGACGACCACGTCCTTGATGTGGGCGGCGTCGGTCTTGCCGATGGGGTGATTCGCGTCGAACTGGATCTCGATGTGCAGGCCGTGATGGCGCAGGACCAGGGCCTGCGGGGAGGCGGCGTCGCCGCGGTGGCCCAGGAAGGCGCCGGCGTCGGCCAGGCCGGTGGTCGAGCCGTCCTTCAGCGTGACGCGCAGGTCGCCCTGGACGACGGCGTAGGCCGTGGCGTCGCCGTGCGAGCCGCCGGCCAGGGGGAAGCTTTCGTCCAGGAAGCGGCGGGCGAAGGCGATGACGCGCGCGCCGCGCACCGGGTTGTAGCCGCCGGCGCGTTCGGCGCCGTCGGTCTCGGGGATCGCGTCGGTGCCGTACAGGGCGTCGTACAGGCTGCCCCAGCGGGCGTTGGCGGCGTTCAGGGCGTAGCGGGCGTTCATCACCGGCACGACCAGCTGCGGACCGGCCTGGGCGGTGATCTCGGTGTCGACGTTCGCCGTGGTGACGGCGACCTGCGCGGGCGCGTCCTTCAGGTAGCCGATGTCCTTCAGGAAGGCGCGGTAGGCGGCCGGGTCGGCGATGGGGCCGGGATGCCTGGCGTACCAGTCGTCCAGGGCGGCCTGGAGGCGGTCGCGCTCGGCCAGCAGGGCGCGGTTCTTCGGTGCGAGGTCATGAATGATCGCCGACAGGCCTTCCCAGAAGGCGGCTGGCTGGATGCCCGTGCCCGGCAGGGCCTCCTGCTCGATGAAGCGGTGCAGCGAGGCGGCGATCCGGAGTCCATGGCTGGAGATGCGATCGGTCATGATGGTCCTTGGGTGATCTTGAATGAAGTCAATCTCGGATTATAGGCAGTCTTCTATAAGAGTTAAAGGGCGCCCGCGCGCCGCCGGCATGCTCATGCGCCCACGCAAGTTCTTGTCGCGCAAAAGAAAACGCCCGCTTCCAGGGAAGCGGGCGGGCTATATGCCGGTCCGGATAGTGCTTATTTTTCGGGCACCTGGGCGATGTGCAGCAGGTTGGTGCTGCCGCTGCGCCCGAAGGGCAGGCCGGCGATCACGATCAGCATGTCGCCCGGTTCGGCCAGCCCGGCCTGGCGGGCGGCGGCCGTGGCGCGGTCGATCATTTCGGTCGATTCGTGCAGCTGTTCCGGGAAGTGGACCGGGCGCACGCCCCAGGCCAGGGCCAGGCGGCGGGCGGTTTCCGGTTGCGAGGTCAGGGCCAGGATCGGCGTGGCGGGGCGTTCGCGGCTGGCGCGCAGGGCGCTGAAGCCCGAGGCCGTGTAGGCCACGGTCGCGGCCGGCTCCAGCAGGCCCGCGACGCGGCGCAGGGCGCAGCAGATGGCGTCCGGGATGTTGGCCTCGGCCGGGCTGTGGGTGGCTTCCAGGTTGGCGCGCCAGGACGGGTCGGCCTCCACTTCGCGGATGATGTGCTCCATGATGGTGACCGCCTCGACCGGGTACTGGCCGGACGCCGATTCGGCCGACAGCATGACGGCGTCGGCGCCGCTGTAGACGGCGGTGGCCACGTCGGAGGCTTCCGCCCGGGTGGGTACGGGCGCGCTGATCATGGATTCCAGCATCTGCGTGGCGACGACCACCGGCTTGCCGGCGGCGCGCGCCCGGCGCACGATGCGCTGCTGCAGCACCGGCACGCGCTGCGGGGGCAGTTCCACGCCCAGGTCGCCGCGCGCCACCATGATGCCGTCGGCCTGCGCCACGATGGCGTCCAGGTGCTCGATGGCGGCGGGCTTTTCCAGTTTCGCCATGATCCAGGCGCGGTTGCCGATCAGGCCGCGCGCCTCGATGATGTCCTCCGGGCGCTGCACGAAGGACAGGGCGACCCAGTCCACGCCCAGCGACAGGCCGAATTCCAGGTCGGCGCGGTCCTTGGGCGTCAGCGGGGAGATCGGCAGGATGACGCCGGGCACGTTCACGCCCTTGCGGTCGGACAGCGGGCCGCCCACCAGCACGGTGGTCTCGGCGAAGTCCGGGCCGTGGCGGTCCACGCGCAGGCGCAGCTTGCCGTCGTCCAGCAGCAGATCGGTGCCGTCTTCCAGGGCGGCGAAGATTTCCGGATGCGGCAGGTTGGCGCGCGCGGCGTCGCCCTCGGCGGGGTCCAGGTCCAGGCGGAAGGCCTGGCCCGCCGCCAGGACGGTCTTGCCCCCGGCGATCCGGCCCACGCGCAGCTTCGGCCCCTGCAGGTCCATCAGGATGCCGATGGGGCGGCCCAGTTCCCGCTCGACCTGGCGGATGACGCGGTGGCGTTCGGCGTGGTCCTCGTGCGTGCCGTGGCTGAAGTTCAGGCGGAACACGTTGGCGCCGGCCTGGGCCAGGGCGCGGATCTGTTCGAGGGTGGAACTGGCCGGCCCCAGGGTGGCCAGGATGCGGGCGCGACGGTCGGCTTTCATGATTGGACCCCCGCATACAGGTGGTCGGCGCCGTCCAGGGCGGCGACGCCGGCCCGGGCCACCTGGGCGTCCTGCCCGGCCTGCACGCCCGACACGCCGACCGCGCCGATGACGTTGCCGTCGAAATAGATGGGCTCGCCGCCTTCCAGGGGGACGACGGGCATGGACAGGGCGGCGATGCGGCCCTGGTTGACCATGTCTTCGTAGACCTTGCTGGGCTTGCCGCTGAGGACGCAGGCGCGGGCCTTTTCCGGCGCGATCTGGGCGCTCATGAGGGGGGCGCCGTCCATGCGCTGCAGCCACAGGGCGTGGCCGCCGACGTCGCAGATGGCGATGCTGACGTTCCAGCCGCTGCGGCGGGCTTCGGCTTCGGCGGCGGTCGCCATGCGGCGCGCGTCTTCCAGAGTCAGGACTCGGATGGTCTTCATGATGATGTGTCTCCTGGGGTGCGCCGCCGGGTTCAGAGAACCAGGATGGCGCGGAAATCGTTGACGTTGGTCAGGGTGGGGCCGGTGATCAGGGAATCGCCCAGGCGTTCGAAGAAGCCGTGGCCGTCGTTGTCGTCCAGGTGCGCGCGCGGCGGCATGCCGGCCGCCCAGGCGCGCGCCAGGGTGTCGGGGCCGATCAGGGCGCCGGCGATCTCTTCCTGGCCGTCCACGCCGTCGGTGTCGCCGGCCAGGGCGTGGACGTCCCGGGCGCCGTCCAGGGTGATGGCCAGGGACAGCAGGCATTCGACGTTGCGCCCGCCACGGCCCTGGCCGCGCACGGTGACGGTGGTCTCGCCGCCGGACAGCAGCACGCAGGGCGCGGGCGCCGGCTGGCCGTGCGCGCGCACCTGCAGGGCGATGCCGCCCAGGACCTTGCCGACGTCGCGGGCCTCGCCTTCGATGCGGTCGCCCAGCAGCAGCGGCGCGACGCCGGCCTCGCGGGCCACCGAGGCGGCGGCCTCCAGGGCCATCTGGGGGGTGGCGATCAGGTGGGTCTCGACGCGGGCCAGGCGGGGGTCGCCGGGTTTGAGGGTCTCGCCCTCGCCGGATTCCAGCAGCCGGCGGGCGCCCGCCGGCAGGTCGATGCCGTAGCGGCGCACGATGTCCAGCGCGTCGGCGCAGGTGCTCGGATCGGCCACGGTGGGGCCGGAGGCGATGTCGCAGGGCTGGTCGCCGGGGACGTCGGAGATCAGCAGGTTGACCACGCGCGCGGGGGCGCAGGCCGCCGCGAGCCGGCCGCCCTTGATGCCCGACAGGTGGCGGCGCACGCAGTTCATCTCGGAAATCGTCGCGCCGGACTTCAGCAGGGCGCGGTTGATGGCCTGCTTGTCGGCCAGCGTCACCCCGGGGCCGGACACGGGCAGCAGGGACGAGCCGCCGCCCGAGATCAGGCAGATCACCAGGTCGTCGGCCGTCAGGCCGGACACCCGCTCGAACAACCGCCGGGCGGCGGTCTCGCCGGCCTCGTCGGGCACCGGATGGGCGGCCTCGACGATCTCGATGCGCTCGCAGGGCACGGCGTAGCCGTAGCGGGTGACCACCAGCCCCTCGATGGGACCGCCCCAGTGCCGCTCGAAGGCCTGCGCCATGGCGGCCGAGGCCTTGCCGGCGCCGATGACGATCGTGCGGCCCTTGGGCCGTTGCGGCAGGAAGGCGGGAATGCAGTGTTCGGGCTGGGCGGCGCGCACGGCCGCCTGGAACATGCGGGTGAGGAGCTCGCGGGGCGAGAGGTTCATGGTGCGTCCATCCCGAAGTTGAGGTATCGCAAGCCGCGACGGCCGGGCGGCCGCCGGGGTTTGCGCCCTGTCCGGCGGGCGGGTCCGCCGGACAGGATGCGGGGGTTCAGCTTACGCTTACTGGCCGATTTCGTGGTTCGCCATGATTTCCAGCGCGCGCACCATGCCGGAGTGGTCCCAGCCGGCGCCGCCGTGGGCCACGCAGGCGTTGAACAGCTCCTGGGCCACGGCCGTGCTGGGCAGGGACAGCCCCAGCTGGCGGGCGGTGGTCAGGGCCAGGTTCAGGTCCTTCTGGTGCAGGTTGATGCGGAAGCCCGGGTCGAAGGTGCGCTTGACCATGCGCTCGCCGTGCACTTCCAGGATGCGCGAGCTGGCGAAGCCGCCCATCAGCGCCTGGCGGACCTTGGCCGGGTCGGCGCCGGCCTTGGAGGCCAGCACCAGGGCTTCGCCCACGGCCTCGATGGTCAGGGCGACGATGATCTGGTTGGCGACCTTGGTGGTCTGGCCGTCGCCGTTGCCGCCGACCAGGGTGATGTTCTTGCCCATCAGTTCGAAGATCGGCTTGCACTGGTCGAAGGCGGCCTGGCTGCCACCGATCATGATGGTCAGGCTGGCGGCCTTGGCGCCGACTTCGCCGCCCGACACCGGGGCGTCCAGGTATTCGCAGCCCAGCGCGTTGATCTTCTTGGCGAATTCCTTGGTGGCGACGGGCGAGATCGAGCTCATGTCGATGACGATCTTGCCCTTGGACAGGCCGGCGGCCACGCCGTTCTCGCCGAACAGCACGGCCTCGACGTCGGGGGTGTCGGGCACCATGATGATGACGATGTCGGAAGCCTTGGCGACCTCGGTGGCGTTGGCGAGCGCCTTGGCGCCCGCGTCCAGCAGGCTCTGCGGGGTCTTGCCGTGGGTGAAGGTGGCCAGGGTGTGGCCGCCCTGGATGAGGTTGGCGGCCATGGGGGTGCCCATGATGCCCAGTCCGATGAAACCGATGTTGGCCATGTGAGTTCTCCTTTGTTGATGTCCGTGTCGTGCGGGTCAGGCCAGCGCCTGGATCCAGCCCAGGCCGTCCTCGGTGCGGGCGGCCGGCTTGTACTCGCAGCCGATCCAGCCGTCGTAGCCGACGGCGTCGATGTGGCGCAGCAGCCAGTGGTAGTTGATCTCGCCGGTGCCCGGTTCGTTGCGCCCGGGGTTGTCGGCGAGCTGGATGTGGCCGATGGCGCCCAGGTGCTTGCTGATCGTGTTGCCCAGCTCGCCTTCCATGCGCTGCGCATGGTAGATGTCGTACTGCACGCGCAGGTTGTCGGAGCCGACTTCGGCGATGATGGCCAGCGCCTGGTCGGTGCGCGACAGGAAGAAGCCCGGGATGTCGAAGGTGTTGATGGGCTCGATCACCAGGCGGATGCCGGCTTGCTTCAGTTCGGCGGCCGCGTGGCGCAGATTGTCCACGAAGGTCTTGTGCGCCGTGGCGGGGTCCACGCCCGCGGGGATCTTGCCGGCCAGGCAGTTGACCTGCGGGCAGTCCAGGGCCTGGGCGTATTCGATGGCGCGGGCGACGCCCTGCCTGAATTCCTCGACCCGGTCGGGGTGGCAGGCGATGCCGCGCTCGCCGGCCTCCCAGTCGCCGGCGGGCAGGTTGTGCAGCACCTGGACCAGGCCGTTGTCCTTCAGGCGCCTGGCCAGTTCCTGCTTGTCGTAGGCGTAGGGGAACAGGTATTCGACCCCCTTGAAGCCGGCCTTTGCGGCGGCCTGGAAGCGGTCCAGGAAGTCGATCTCGGTGAACAGCATCGACAGGTTGGCGGCGAATTTGGGCATGTCGTGTGGCTCCTTCAGTCCAGCAGGGTGATGGCGGTCGGGGCGTCCTCGCCGCGCTCGGCCAGTTCCTCGAATTCGTTGACCGCGTCGATGTCGTTGCCCATGGAGATGTTGGTGACGCGCTCCAGGATGAACTCGACCACGACCGGCACGCGGAATTCCTCGATCCAGGCGCGGGCCTGGGCGATCGCGGGCTGGATGTCCTCGACCTTCTTCACGCGGATGGCCTTGCAGCCCAGGCCTTCCGCGACCTTGACGTGGTCCACGCCGTAGCCGTCGGTTTCCGGCGCGTTGATGTTGTCGAAGGACAGCTGCACGCAGTAGTCCATGTCGAAGCCGCGCTGCGACTGGCGGATCAGCCCCAGGTAGGCATTATTGACCACAATGTGGATGTAGGGCAGGTTGAACTGCGCGCCCACGGCCAGTTCCTCGATCATGAACTGGAAGTCGTAGTCGCCGGACAGGGCCACGACCTCGTCGCCCGTGTTCGCGGCCACCACGCCCAGCGTGGCGGGCACGGTCCAGCCCAGGGGGCCGGCCTGGCCGGCGTTGATCCAGTGGCGCGGGCCGTAGACGTGCAGCATCTGGGCGGCGGCGATCTGCGACAGGCCGATGGTGGTGACGTAGCGCACGTCCCGGCCGAAGGCCTTGTTCATTTCCTCGTACACGCGCTGCGGCTTGAGCGGCGACTGGTCGAAGTGGGTCTTGCGCTGCATGGACTTCTCGCCCTTGCGCGCGCGGCATTCGCCGGCCCAGGCGCCGCGGTCGCGCAGCTGGCCGGCGGCCTTCAGGCGCTTGGCTTCCTCGATCATCAGGCGCAGGGCCGCGCCGGCGTCCGAGGCGATGCCGTAGTCGGGACCGAAGACCTTGCCGATCTGGGTCGGGTCGACGTCGATGTGCACGAAGGTGCGGCCCTTGGTGTAGACCGGGGTCGAGCCCGTGTGGCGGTTGGCCCAGCGGTTGCCGATGCCCATGACGAAGTCCGACGCCAGCAGGCTGGCGTTGCCGTAGCGGTGCGCGGTCTGCAGGCCGACCATGCCGGCCATCAGCGGGTGGTCGTCGGGGATCACGCCCCAGCCCATCAGGGTGGGGATGACGGGCACGCCGGTCAGTTCGGCGAATTCCTGCAGCAGGCCTTCGGCCTGGGCGCTGAAGATGCCGCCGCCGGCGACCAGCAGCGGGCGCTCGGCGGCGTTGAGCATGGCCACGGCGCGGGCGGCCTGGGCCGGGGTGGCGGCGGGCTTGTAGACCGGCAGCGGTTCGTAGGTGTCGATGTCGAATTCGATCTCGGCCATCTGCACGTCGAAGGGCAGGTCCACCAGCACCGGGCCGGGGCGGCCGGAGCGCATGACGTGGAAGGCCTGCTGCAGGATGCGCGGCACCAGTTCGGGCTCGCGCGCCATCACGGCCCACTTGGTGACCGGCTTGGCGATGGTCTCGATGTCCACGGCCTGGAAGCTTTCCTTGTGCAGTTGCGAGCGCGGCGCCTGGCCGGTGATGCACAGGATGGGGATGGAATCCCCGGACGCCGAGTACAGGCCGGTGATCATGTCGGTGCCGGCGGGGCCGGAAGTGCCCAGGCAGACGCCGATGTTGCCGGGGTTGGCGCGGGTGTAGCCTTCGGCCATGTGCGAAGCGCCCTCCACGTGGCGGGCCAGCACGTGCTTGAAGCCGCCGTTCTTGCGCAGGGCGGAATACAGCGGGTTGATGGCGGCGCCGGGCACGCCGAACAGCGTGGTGATGCCTTCTTTTTGCAGGACCGCGGCGGCGGCGTCGACTGCTCTCATTCTGGCCATGATTTCTCCTGGATCGGTCGGATGGACATTCGGTGACGGGACCAGAATAAAGAAATCGCCCGGACCCAGGAATCCCATTCATCCTCTGTTCTGTCGATACTATTTGTATGTTCTTGGCGAAGCCTGGGGTAGAATTTTCCCGATCCGGGAAAGATCGGATTCATTTGGATTCTTCTTGTCCAACCATGCCTTTAGGGTCTTTCCAGCCTTCGGGGGACTGTCTTGAGCCGCTATACCGAGATACGCAGTTTTGTATTGATTGCCGAGCAGGGCAGCTTCGCCGCCGCCGCCCTGGTCGAGGGCGTGACGCCGGTCATCATGGGACGCCGCCTGACGGCGCTGGAAAAGCGCCTGGGGGTGCAGCTGGTGCACCGGTCCACGCGCGGCCTGGTGCTGACGGACCTGGGGGAACGCTACCTGGAGCATTGCCAGCAGCTGATCCAGGATTTCGACGCCGCCGACGCCAGTGTCATGTCCCGGCGCCGGTCGCTCTCCGGCCACCTGGTGGTGTCGGCGCCGGCCTCGTTCGGGCGCCTGCACGTGGCTCCGCATGCGCTGGCGTTCCGCGAGCGCTACCCGGACCTGGCGCTGTCCTTCAACTTCACCGACAGCGTGGTGGACCTGGTGCGCGAGGGCTACGACATGGCGATCCGCATCGGCGAGGTCACCGATCCGAACTACGTGGCGGTGCGCCTGTATCCGAACCGCCGCGTGGTCTGCGGTACGCCCGCCTATTTCGAGTCGCACGGCGTGCCGCGCGTGCCCGAGGACCTGGCGCGGCACAACTGCCTGGCCTTCAACCTGCAGGGCGGGCAGCACCGGGGCTGGACCTTCGTGCGCGACGGCAAGCCCTTCGCCGTGCGGGTGCGCGGCGACCTGGCCTGCAACGACGGCGAACTGCTGTACCGCTGGGTCCGGCAGGGGCTGGGCGTCGGCTGGCGGTCCACCTGGGAAATCCAGCGCGAACTCAAGCGCGGCGAACTGGTGACGGTGCTCGACGAATTCGCCCTGCCCGCCTACGACATCCAGGCCGTCTATCCGCAGCAGCGCTACCTGCCAGCCAAGGTGCGCTATTTCATCGACGACCTGAGAAACCATTATCATGAACCCGGTTACTGGGAAGGGCAGAGAACATCTTGAACGCTGAACGAACGCCGCCGCGAGGCGCCGGCAATCGCCGCAACGAGCGGCTCGCGCTGATGGCGCTGGCCGGCATGGCGCTGGTCTGGGGCTACAACTGGGTCGTCATGAAGCAGGTGCTGGCGTATGTCGGCCCCTTCGATTTTTCCGCGCTGCGCACCCTGTTCGGCGCCGCGGCGCTGCTGCTGGTGCTGAAGGTCCTGCGGCGCCCCATGCGCATCCGGGCCTGGCCCCGCGTGGTGCTGCTGGGCGTGCTGCAGACCGGGGTGTTTTCCGCCCTGATCCAGCTCGCGCTGCTGCAGGGCGGCGCGGGCAAGACCTCGATCCTGGTGTACACCATGCCGTTCTGGGTCATCCCGCTGGCCTGGGCGGCGTTCGGCGAGCGGATCCGGGGTTCGCAATGGCTGGCCCTGGCGCTGGCGGCGACGGGCCTGCTGCTGATCCTGGAGCCCTGGAATCATCACACGGGCCTCGTCAGCGAAGTGCTGGCCGTCGCCTCGGGCCTGTGCTGGGCGCTGGCGACGCTGGTGGCGAAATGGATCAAGCGCGACCATCCGATGGACGCGCTGCCGCTGACGGCGTGGCAGATGCTGTTCGGCGCGCTGGCGCTGTGCGTCGCCGCCTGGCTGGTGCCGGAACGGCCGATCGAGCCCGTGCCCTATTTCTACGCGGCGCTGGCCTACAACGCGATCCTGGCGACGGCCCTGGCCTGGTTCCTGTGGCTGTTCGCCCTGCAGCACCTGTCCGCCGGGATGGCGGGGCTGTCGTCGCTGGGCGTGCCGGTGGTCGGGGTGCTGTCCGGCTGGCTGGAGCTGGGCGAGGTCCCCGGCGGGCTGGAACTGGCCGGGATGATCCTGATCGGCGTGGCCCTGGCGGTGATCAGCCTGCGGTCGATGGGCGGGCGGAAGTAGGGCCTGTTCACACTCATCAAGGAGTCGCGAAGCGATGAAAAATTTGGTTGAACAAGGCGCCCGGTGCAGCGCGTATGTCGATACGCGCAAGACGGGCAACGCAGGGCAGGCGGATTTTTCATCGCTTCCCGAAGGGTTGGGCCTGTGCGCCGCCGCCCGCTGCGTTGCCCATCCTCGCAAGGCATTGAGCCTTGCTGCGGTGGGCGCCTTGCGTTCGACAGCGCACAGACCCAACGCGACCTCCTTGATGAGTGTGAACAGGCCCTAGCCCGCGATGCTGCCGGACCAGAGCCTGTCGCGCGTGCGCGACCTGAAGTTCAAGCAGTTGCTGGTGTTCGAGCGGGTGGCCACCCTGGGGTCCATGCACAAGGCGGCCGAGGCCGTGCACATGACCCAGCCCAACGTCGTCAAGGTCGTCAGGCAGCTGGAGGAACTGCTGGAAGTCACACTGTTCGAGCGCCACAGCAAGGGCGTGCGGCTGACCGTGTTCGCCGAGCACCTGCTGGAGCGGATCCGTCCCATGCTGGGCGACGCGCGCGCCCTGAGCGAGGAACTGGAGGCGCTGCGCAGCGGCGAGGGCGGGCAGGTGGCCGTCGGCACCCTGATCTCCGCGTCGGCCTGGCTGCTGCCCGAAAGCGTGGCCCTGATGAAGCGCCGCCACCCCAAGGTGGGCCTGACGATCCAGGAGGCCACCAACGACATCCTCTTTCCCATGCTGCAGGTCGGCGAACTGGACGTGATCGTCGGCCGCCTGCCCGAGAACCCGGGCGAGGGGGTGGAAGTGCACGCGATCTACGACGACGAGCTGATGATCGTGGCGCGCGCCAGCCACCCCCTGTCCCGGCAGCCGGAGTGCGCGCCCGAGGACCTGCTGGACTATCCGTGGATCGTGCCGTCCAACGCGTCGCCGGTGCGCAAGCAGGTGGATCGCTTCTTTCGCGGCCGCGATCTGCCGATCCCCCACAACCAGATCGTCTCGCTGTCGATGCTGACCAACCTGGGCATCCTGGCGCGGTCCGATACGCTGGCCATGCTGCCCAGCGTGGCGGCCCGCCCGCTGATCCATGCGGGGGTGCTGTTCGAAGTCCCCATCCACGTGCGCGTGCCGTTCGGCACCATCGGCTACAGCCTGCGGGCCGACCGCGAGCCGGTGCCGGCGGCGGCCACGCTCATCGGCATCCTCAAGGAAGTCGGGGCGCGGGCGCGGGACGCCGGCGCCCCGCGCGGCGCAGGGGACTGAGCCGCCGGCGCGCGGTCAGAGCGGCACGCGCGCGCCCAGCGACTTCAGCTCGCTGAGCACGATCTGCGAATAGATCTTGGTGACGCCCTTGAGCTTGTTCAGCCGGTTGACCACGAACTGGGAGAACGCCTCGAAGTCGCGGGTGCGCACGTGCAGCACGTAGTTGGTCTCGCCGGTCACGATGTAGGCGCTGACGACTTCGGGCATCAGGCTGATCTCGCGCGTGAAATAGTTGTGCTCGGCTTCGCTGACCTGGCTGATGTTCAGGTTGACCAGGGCCTGGATGTCGAAGCCCAGTTTCTTGGCGTTCAGGGCGGCGTGGTAGCCGTCGATGTAGCCGTTTTCTTCGAGCAGCTTGACGCGCCGGTGGCAGGCGGACGGCGACAGGGCGACCATGTCCGCCAGTTCGAGATTGCTCAGGCGGCCGTCCTTCTGCAGGATGCCCAGAATCTTGACGTCCACAGGGTCCATTCTCATGATCTGAATATCCTTCGATTGAAACGTCTAATAGTAGAATGATATTCCGATAATTACACTTCAGGTTCGAATATTCGAATAATTTCTCAATGCCTCCTTGATAGACTATTTTCAGGAAAAATGCAGCACAGGAGGCTTCATGATCACACTGGAACAGTGCCAGGCCCGCGACCGGGCCGATGAGCTGGCCAGTCTCAGGCAGCAGTTCGACTTACCCGAGGGCACCCTCTACCTGGACGGAAACTCGCTGGGCGCCATGCCGAAAGACGCGCTGGCGCGCGCCCAGGACATCATCCGTCGGGAATGGGGCGTCGATCTCATCAACAGCTGGAACAAGAACGACTGGTGGACGCTGCCCACGCGGCTGGGCGATCTGCTCGCGCCGGTCGTCGGCGCTGGCGCGGGCGAAGTCGTCGTCACGGACACGACCTCTTCGAACCTGTTCAAGGTCCTGGCCAGCGCGGTCCGCATCCAGCAGCGCCGTCAGCCGCACAAGAAGGTCATCCTGGCCGAACGCGACGCCTTCCCCACCGACCTGTACGTCATCCAGGGGCTGGCCGGTCTGCTGGACCAGGGCTATGTCCTGCAACTGGTGGACCAGCCCGAGGACCTGGCGGCGGCCGTCACGGACCAGGTGGCCGTGGTCGTGCTGTCGCACGTCAACTATCGCACGGGCTATCTGTACGACATGCGGGCGGTCAACGAACTGATCCATGCCCGGGGCGCCCTGGCCATCTGGGACCTGTGCCATTCCATCGGCGCCGTGCCGGTGGACCTGAAGGGCGCGGCCGCGGATTTCGCCATTGGCTGCACCTACAAATATCTGAATGGCGGCCCCGGTTCGCCCGCCATGCTGTGGGTCGATCCCGGCCTGCTCGCGCAGGCCTGGCAACCGCTGTCGGGGTGGTGGGGTCATGCGCGGCCCTTCGACATGTCCACCGAATACACGCCGGACGCCGGCATCCGCAGCTTCCTGTGCGGCACCCAGCCCATCGTGTCCCTGGGGCTGGTGGCCTGTGGCCTGGACATCTTCCGGCAGACGGACATGCGGCATATCCGCCGCAAGTCGCTGGCGATGACGGATCTGTTCATCGAACTGGTGGAACAGGAATGCGCCGGTCAGGATCTGGATCTGGTGACGCCGCGTGATCACGCCTATCGCGGCAGCCACGTCAGTTTCCGCCACCCGGAAGGCTACGCCATCGTGCAGGCGTTGATCGCGCGCGGCGTGATCGGCGACTACCGCGAGCCGGAAGTCATGCGCTTCGGCATCACGCCCCTGTATCTGCGCTTCGTCGACATCTGGGATGCCGTCCAGCATCTGAAGGCCGTGCTGACGCGGCGCGAATGGGATCAGGAAAAATTCCAGACCCGCGGCCTGGTGACCTGATCCGGCGGATGCGGATTCCGGCGGGCGGCCTGGATGCGCCGTCCGCCGCGGGCAGCGGCCGAACACGGCGACAAACATAAAAAAAGCACCGCACGGTGCGCATCCATCCAAGTACGGAGACAAACCATGAGTGGATTCGACAAGATCCAGTCCCGGGAAGCCGGGCTGCATAAAAGATTGACCGCCGGCCAGATGAGCATGATCGCCATCGGCGGCGCCATCGGCACGGGCCTGTTCCTGGGCAGCAAGTTCGCCATCGGCTTTGCCGGTCCGGGCGTGATCATCAGCTATGTCATCGGCGGCGTCGTGGCGCTGCTGCTGATGGGCTGCCTGGCCGAGATGACGGTGGCGCATGCCACGTCCGGCTCGTTCGGCGCCTATGCCGAGCACTACGTCAGCCCCCTGGCCGGGTTCCTGGTGCGCTATTGCTACTGGTCCAGCATCGTGCTGGCGGTGGGCACGGAAGTCACCGCCGTGGCCGAATACATGAAGTTCTGGTTTCCGGGCATGCCGGCCTGGGTCTGGATCGGCGGGTTCTCGGCGGCCCTGATCGGCGTCAATGCCTATAGCGTCAAGGCCTTCGGGTCGGTGGAATACTGGTTTTCGGCGACCAAGGTTTTCGCCATCATCGCCTTCATCCTGCTGGCGGTCGGCGTGCTGTTTCATGCCTATGACGCCTCGACCGTGGCGGACAACCTGACCGGTCAGGGCGGTTTCCTGCCCAATGGCTGGGGCGGGGTCTGGACCGGCGTGATCATTTCGATCTTCAGCTATTTCAGCATCGAAATGATCGCCGTGGCGGCCGGCGAGGCCGAACATCCCAAGCAGGCCGCGCGTGCGGCGTTCAAGGCCACCGTCGCGCGGCTGGGGATCTTCTACCTGCTGTCCCTGTCCTTGATCGTGATGCTGGTGCCCTGGCGGACCCTGGTGGCCAAGGGCACGACCAGCCCCTTCGTGACCGTGATGCAGTCGGTCGGCATCCCCTACGCCGACAGCATCCTGAACTTCATCGTCATCGTCGCGGCCCTGTCGGCCATGAACAGCATGCTGTACATCTCGACGCGCATGCTGTTCAGCCTGTCGCGCGCCGGGGACGCCCCGGCCGCCCTGGGGCGCGTGCGCGCGTCCGGCGTGCCGGTCAATGCCCTGGCCGTGTCGGCCAGCGGCATCGCCGTGGCGGCGTCCGTGTACGTCGCCAATCCGGGCGCGGCATTCCCCATCATGATCGCGCTGTCCATGTTCGGCGTGCTGTTCACGTGGGGCATGATCTTCTTCACCCACCTGTTCTTCCGCCGCCGCATGGCCCGGGACAGGGCGGCGCTGGAATTCCGCATGCCCGGCTATCCGTTCGGCACCCTGCTGGGGCTGGGCCTGATCCTGGCGATCCTGCTCACCACGTGGTTCATCGACATTTTCCACGCCACCCTGGTGTTCGGTGCGCCCTTCCTGCTGGTGTTGCTGGCGGTGTACGGGGCGCGGCAGCTGCGCCGCGGCGCGGCGGGCCATCGTGCCGGGCCCCAGGCGAACCGCGCGGGCTGATTCACACGGGGGGTGAACCCCCGTTGACCAGGGCCGCACGGCACCCTTCCATGTCCCGTAGAAGCACAGCCGCCGAAGGCGGCCGGGGGAGGCCGTGTCCGTGCGATCCACATACACACAACATAAAGCGATCAAACCAAAGGAGACAATCCGTGAGCATGAAGAAGATGGGGGCGGCGGCGGCCTTGCTGCTGATGGCGGGGGGCGCCCATGCGGGGGCGTGGGGCGAGGAACCGGAGGGGTCCAGCCTGACGCTTTCCGGCACGATCGATCTGAGTCTGCAGTACCTGAAGAATTCGGGCGAAGACGTTTCGAATACGGACATGGCCAGCGGCGTGATGAGTGCCTCGCGCCTCGAGTTCAGCGGCAGCGAAGACCTGGGCGGCGGCAACAGGGCCTACTTCACGTTCCAGCCGCAGTTCGATGCCAGCACCGGGGAAGGCAAGGACACCTACCGGCATTCGTACCTGGGGCTCAAGGGCGGCTGGGGCGACCTGACCCTGGGCCGTCAGGACACGCCTTCGTCGTTCGTCACGGGGTATGCCGATCCTAGCTACGGTTCGGAATACAGCGTGATGAACAACATGCAGTTCTTTTACGCGCCATACCGGGTAGGCAATGCGATCCAGTATCACTCCCCCGATTTTTCCGGCTTCTCCGGACGCCTGATGTATGCCTTTGGCGAGCAGGGCGGCACCAAGGCCGGGCATTTCATGAGCGCGGCCCTGGAATACTACAGCCATCCCCTGTACATCGGATTCGCCAGCGAGCACGCGTACAACCGGGACATCGACCATCCGGACGATCTGCGCGGTTCGCAGGACAACTACCTGTCGGTGGTGTACGGCTTCGACAACGGGGTGGAGCCGACGTTCATGTTCCACACCTACGACGGCTACTACGCCTACGCGCCCTATGTCGGCTTCGACGCCAGCGGCTGGGACGTGCAGTTTGGGGTGCGCTGGGACATCGATGGCCGCAACCGCGTGCATGCCAGCTACGTGCATCGCCACGACGACGACAACACCGACGTGGGCACCGCCAATGGCGTGACCCTGGGCTATCTGTACGGCCTGTCCAAGCGCACGGATCTGTACGTGAACTATTCCTACGTGCGCAACGGCGAGAACGTCGGCGTGCCGTATCCCGTGACCTGGAGCACGACGCCCCAGCAGGGACAAAGCCCGTCGGCGGTGGCGGTCGGCATGCGCCACAAATTCTGAGCAGCCGTTCCAATCCATTGATTCATTCATCAGAAAGGAGACACACATGAACTTCATCTCGATCCGACACGCCGGATGGCGGAAATCCGTGCTGGCCATGATGCTTTTCGCGGCCTTTGGCTCGGCCGCCCTGGCCGAACCCGGCAAGGCCCAGGACAAGGCGTCCGCCGGCAGCCAGGCGGTGCCGGGCACGCCGGACGCAAAGGACCCATGGATCGCCAAGTGGCTGTCCGTGACGGCGGATCGTACCCCCGTGGCCGTCAAGGCGGGAGTGGATTACGGACTGGATCCGAACACCGGCAAGTTCATTTTCCCGAAGGCGACGCCCGAATCCCATGACGGCCAGAAGTTCCCGGGCCAACTGGATCACTGGGACCGCACGATGCTGACCAAGAACGTCGAGGTCATCGCCTTCTACGAAGGCGTCGGCTCGCCGTTCCATGCCTGGAACAACGTGCTGGATCATGAAGGCAGGCGCTACCTGTACATCCATGACCGCGACTATCTGCGCATCATGGACGTGACGGACCCGGCGCACGCCAAGGTCGTCTACTCCAAGGGCGCCGTCTGGAACGAGAAGGGGCCCAGTGAAGACTATGATCCGCGTACCGTCAAGGAATACTGGGGCGGGATGACCATCGCCTGGAACAAGAAGCTGAACAAGCCCGTGCTGGTCGCCTCGTACGAGATCGGGCGCTACGGCCTGATGGAGGACAAGCTGAAGGAACCGCAGCGGGTGGCGGAACAGCGCAACTACAACTCGCTCAAGGGCTTCAAGGTCTATGCCATGAACGGCCCCCTGCCCAAGGACTGGGAACTGCTGGCGACGCGCACGACGGATGTCGCGCACCCCGATGCGCCCATCGGCAAGCAGCAGGGTTCGGGTTCGCTGGATTCCCCGGAATACTTCGGCGGCAAGTACATGATCCTGGCGTCCGCGCCGGACGACAGCTACGCGTTGACGGAGTATTCGAACTATCTCTATTCCCCCGGCTACCAGGTCTGGGACATGTCGGACCCGGCCGACCCGGTGTTCGTGAAGCAGATCACGGTGCCCGGCCAGAAGGCGGACGACCCGGCCAGCGTGTTCGAATACCTGAAGAACCCGAGGGCGGGGAACCGGACGTCCTGGATGGGGGCCCGCATGCCGATCTTCTTGCCGAAGCCCCTGGAGCAGGGCGGCAAGGTCGGTTTTGGCGCCATGGGGGGGCTGGGCCTGTGGTCGTTCGACCTGAGCGATCCGGCCAATCCCAGGATCCTGGACAACGTGAACACCCCTCCGTCGTTCTCCGGGACCGAGTTCGACAATGCGGATGTCAGCCAGTATGAGCGTACCGGCTATGTGCTGACCAGCGGCTATCCCTTGAACACGGATTGCAACGAGCCCTACAAGGACATCTGGGTCGTGAATGCCAAGGATCCGGCGCACATGAAGGTCGAGGCCAGGCTGCCCAGGCCGGCGCCGCCCGAGGGCGCTCCGTACACCAGCTTCTGCCAGCGTGGGGGCTCCTTCGGTCCCAAGCGTTCCAACTCCATCGGGCAGCCGGGGGCCTGGCGCCAGAATATCGTGCCCTATTCCTTCTACAACGCCGGGGTACAGATGTTCGACGTGACCGACCCGGCCAAGCCCAGGATCGCCGGCTACTTCGTGCCGCCGATGGCCGATGAGACCGAACTGCCGGCGTATCTGGGCGGCAGCCAGGGCGTGTTCGCCATGTACACGGAATACGACCGCAATCTCATGTGGGCGTTCACGGACAATGGCGCGTACGTGCTGTCCTCCCCCCTGCTGGGCGAGCCGGTGATGGGCGCCCCCGCCAAGCCCTGGCCCGCCCGCTGACGGAGGCACCCCGAGGAGCCCGGCTGGCGCGCGTCGCCCGCGGGCACGCCGGGGGTGGCGACATGCGCAGACCCTACGACAACAGCCGGACCGTCGCCGACGAGGCGGCGGTGCTGGCGGATTTCGGCCGGCGCAGCCGGCAGGCGTATCGGAATCTGCCGCACCGGCGGGACGTGCCTTATGCCGACGGGGCCCGCGCAGCACGCTGGACGTCTTCGAGCGTCCGGATGCCGTGGGAACGGTGGTGTTCATCCACGGCGGCTATTGGCAATGGTGCGACAAGGCGGATTTCGCATTCATCGTCCCGCCGCTGCTGGAGCAGCGCTTCCGGTGCGTCCTGCTGGAATATGATCTGGCGCCGCACAGCGGGCTGGCGGAGATCGTGCGGCAGGTCGGCCGCGCGCTGGATTTCCTGCGGCGGCAGTCCTGGGCCGGCGGGCCTTTGATCCTGACGGGACATTCCGCCGGGGCGCATCTGGCCGCCTGCCATATGGCTCATCCAGCCGTGGGCGCCCTGGAGCTGCCCGAACTGCGGTCGCAAAGTGCCCGGTTTGCGCGGCACCTGCGGCGGACGAGCCCCCATGCGCCGGTGTCGAGCCGGGTGCTGCCGGGCTGCAATCATTACGACATCCTCGATGCCTATTACGCCTCGCTGCCGCGTCTCGGGGGGCGTTAGGCGCGGGACCCGGAGGTCCGCCGCCGTCGGGCCTCTCTGTCTATGGATTCCATAATGGAATCGCAAAAAGCGTTTTTTTGATTAGAAAATAATCTCGACACCCCCTACAGTGTCCGCATACGAACACTCATACAGCACGAGAGACAAGCATCGTGGCCGAACTCATCACGCACTACATCGGCGGCCGCTTCATCGAAAGCGCCCGGCGGTTCCCCAACGTCAGTCCGGTGGACGGCACCGTCGTCGGCGAGGTCTGCGAGGCAGGCGCCGAGGAAGTGGACCTTGCGGTGCGGGCCGCGCGGGAAGCCCTGGCGGGCGACTGGGGGCGGTGCGGCCCGGCCGAGCGCTCCGACTGGCTGCGCAGGCTGGCCGACGGCATCGAGCGGCGCTTCGACGCATTCGTCGAGGCCGAAGTCCGGGACACCGGCCGCACCGTGCGCCAGGCGCGCACCCTGGACGTGCCGCGCGCCATCGCCAATTTCCGTTTCTTCGCCGACCTGGTCCGCCAGGCCCACACGGAATGCTTCGAGACCGTGACGGCCGACGGCGGCCGGGCGCTGAACTACACCGTGCGCAAGCCCCTGGGCGTGGTCGTGGCGATCTCCCCCTGGAATTTGCCGGTCCTGCTGTTCAGCTGGAAAGTCGCGCCGGCTCTGGCGCTGGGCAACGCGGTGGTGGCCAAGCCGTCCGAGGAAACCCCGTCCTCCGCCTTCCTGCTGGCGCAAGTGGCGCACGACATCGGCTTCCCGGCGGGCGCCTTCAACGTGCTGCAGGGCTTTGGCGGCTCGTCCGGCCAGGCCATGATCAGCCATCCCGGCATCGACGCCGTGACCTTCACCGGAGCGTCGGCCACCGGGTCGCACATCATGAAGACCGTGGCCGACGGGGTGAAGGACGTGTCCTTCGAACTGGGCGGCAAGAACGCCGCCATCGTCTTCGAGGACGCGGATTTCGACGCCGCCGTGGACGGGGTCGTGAAATCCAGCTTCACCAATTCGGGCCAGGTCTGCCTGTGCAGCGAGCGGGTGCTGGTGCAGCGGCCGATCTTCGACCGGTTCGTGGCGGCGCTGAAGGCGCGCACCGAGGCCCTGGCGCTGGGCCGTCCGGACGATCCCGCCACCGACATCGGGCCGATGATTTCCGGCAAGCACCAGGCCAAGGTCGTGTCCTATTTCGAGCTGGCCCGCCGGGAAGGCGCCACCGTCGTCACCGGCGGCGAGGTGCCGGTCTTCGGCGATGCGCGCGACCAGGGGTTCTGGGTCCGGCCAACCATCTGGACCGGCCTGCCGGACGATGCCCGCTGCTTGCGCGAGGAAGTCTTCGGACCGGTCTGCCACGTGGCGCCGTTCGACACGGAGGACGAGGCCGTCACCCGCGCCAACGATTCCGACTACGGCCTGGCCACCGCGATCTGGACGCAGAATCTGTCGCGCGCCCACCGGGTGGCGCCGCGCATGCGCAGCGGCCTGGTCTGGGTCAACACCTGGTACCTGCGCGACCTGCGCACCCCGTTCGGCGGCGTGCGCCAGTCCGGCATCGGCCGCGAGGGCGGGCGCCATTCCCTGGACTTCTATTCCGAGATCACCAACATCTGCGTCAAGGTCTGAGCCGTTCCGGCCGACAGGCGCGCAGGTCAGCCCCACAGGAGACCGCATCCCATGAGCACAGCATCCGCCAAGGTCGTTTCAGGCAAGGCCACGCCGCGCGGGAAGTTCCCCCACGTGAAGCGCGCGGGCGATTTCCTGTTCGTCTCGGGCACCAGTTCCCGCCGCGCCGACGACACCCTGGACGGCGTGGAGACCGTGGACGCCATGGGCGCCGTGCGCATGGACATCCGGGCGCAGACCCGCGCCGTGATCGAGAACATCCGCGACATCCTGGCCAGCGTCGGCGCCGGCCTGGAGGATGTGGTGGAGATCAGCGCCTACCTGGTCGATATGGGGGACTTCGCCGGCTACAACGAGGTCTACGGCGAATATTTCGGCTTCGAAGGCCCGGCGCGCACCACGGTGGCGGTCCATCAGCTGCCGCACCCGCACCTGCGGATCGAGATCAAGGCCATCGCCTACAGGCCGCCGGCCGCCTGACACCGGGCCGGACACGACGACCGGCGCCCCCCGACGGGTTCCGGCACACGACAAGGAGACAGACATGGATGCCAAGTACGGTTTGCCCAAGAACCTGATGCGGTGGGTGGACGATCATCGCGACCGGCTGAAGCCGCCGGTGTGCAACGCGGCGATCTTTCCCGACGGCAACTACATCATCAACATGGTGGGCGGCGGCAACCAGCGCACCGACTTCCACGACAACCCGACCGAGGAAATCTTCTACCAGCTGCGCGGCGAGGCCTTCCTGGTCGTCTGGGACCGCGGGCGCTTCGAGCGCATCGACCTGAAGGAAGGCGACATCTTCCTGCAGCCGCCGCACCTGATCCATTCGCCGCAGCGCCCCGACCCCAACGGCCTGTGCCTGCTGATCGAGCTGCCCCGTCCGCAGGGCAAGCACGACGGCCTGCAATGGTATTGCGCCCACTGCGGCACCGAGGTCTGGAAGGCCACGCAGCAGCTGGAAAGCCTGGTGGACGACCTGCCCAAGGTCTACGACCGGTTCTACGCCCTGAAGGACGAGGAGCGCGTCTGCCCGAAGTGCGGCACCCAGCATCCGGGCAAGGACTATCGCGTCTGGCACGAGCAGTTGCGCACATCCGGCGTCCGGGACTTCTGAACGCTGAACGAGACACACGAAAGGCCACGACATGATAGACATCCACGCGCACATCTTTCCGGCGATCTCCCGCGAGCAGGCCCATGCGCTGGACCCCGCGCAGGCGCCCTGGCTGAGGATCAGCGGTCCGGACGCGGGCATGATCATGAAGGGCGACAGCGAGTTCCGCCCGGTCGTGCCCGTGCTGTGGGACGCGGACCTGCGCGTGGCGGACATGGACCGCCTGGGCCTGGACGTGCAGATCGTCAGCGCCACGCCGATCATGTTCGGCTACGAACTGGACGCCCGCAAGGTCGCCGGCTGGGCCGCCCGCATGAACGACCTGACGCTGGCGTATTGCGACGGCCACCCGGACCGCCTGAAGGCCCTGGCCCAGGTGCCGTTGCAGGACACCGAACTGGCATGCCGCGAGGCGTCGCGCGCCATGGCGGCGGGCCACGTGGGCGTGCAGATCGGCAATCACGTCGGCGACCGCGATCTGGACGACGCGCAGCTGGTGGAATTCCTGCACCACTGCGCCGTGAACGACATCCCGGTGCTGGTCCACCCCTGGGACATGATGGGGGGCCGCCAGCGCATGCGCCAGTGGATGCTGCCCTGGCTGGTGGCCATGCCGGCGGAAACGTCGCTGGGGATCCTGTCGCTGATCCTGTCGGGCGCCTTCGAGCGGCTGCCGCGCAGCCTGAAGCTGTGCTTCGCGCACGGCGGCGGCGCCTTCGCCTTCACCCTGGGCCGGGTCGACAACGCCTGGAAATACCGCGACATCGTGCGCCAGGACTGCCCGAATCCGCCCTCTTCCTATTGCGACCGGTTCTCCGTGGATTCCGCCGTCTTCGACCCCAAGGCCCTGCGCCTGCTGGTGGACGTGATGGGCAGCGAGCGCGTGATGCTCGGGTCCGACTACCCCTATCCCCTGGGCGAACAGCGCATCGGCGCGCTGGTGGGCGAGACCGCCCTGCTGGCCGACGACGAGAAACGCCGCATCCTGGCCGGGAACGCCCGGTCCTTCTTCAACCTTGCCTGAACGGAGCCCCGCCAACATGGAACCCGCGCTGATCGAACGACTGGGCGACGAACTGCACGCCGCCTGGACCGACCGCAAGGCCATCGAGCCCCTGACGAACCGCCATCCGGACATGAGCGTCGAGGATGCCTACCGCGTGCAGCAGCGCATGGTGGGCCGCCGCCTGGACGCGGGCGCCCGCGTGGTGGGCAAGAAGATCGGCGTGACCAGCCAGGCCGTGATGGACATGCTGGGCGTCTACCAGCCGGATTTCGGCTACCTGCTCAGCGACATGGTGGTCGCGCCGGGCGAGGCCGTCTCCATGGCCGGGCTGATCCAGCCCAAGGCCGAGGGCGAGATCGCCTTCGTGCTGAAGAAGGATCTGCGCGGGCCGGGGGTGACGGTCAGCGACGTGCTGGCCGCGACCGAGGCCGTGACCGTCTGCTTCGAGATCGTCGATTCGCGCATCCGCGACTGGAAGATCAGGATCCAGGACACCGTGGCCGACAACGCGTCCTGCGGGGTGTTCGTGCTGGGCGACCGGCTGGTCAGCCCGCGCGGGCTGGACCTGCGCACCTGCGGCATGGTGTTCGAGAAGAACGGCGAGCTGCTGGGCACGGGGGCGGGCGCCGCGGCGCTGGGGCATCCGGCCAACGCCGTGGCCTGGCTGGTCAACGCGCTGGGGGCGCTGGGGGTCGGCCTGGAGGCCGGCGAAATCATTCTGTCCGGGGCGCTGGCGGCGATGACGCCGGTCGTGGCCGGCGACAGCCTGCAGGTGTCGATCGGCGGCATCGGCGCCTGCGGCGTGCGGTTCATCGCATAGCAAGCAAAGGAAATCATGATGGAAAAGATCAGGTGTGCCTTGATCGGATCGGGCAATATCGGCACCGACCTGCTGTACAAGCTGAAACGCAGCGCGGTGCTGGAGCCCGTCTGGATGGTGGGCATCGACCCGCAATCCGAGGGGCTGGTGCGGGCGCGCGACCTGGGCCTGAAGACCACGGCCGAGGGCGTGGACGGGCTGCTGCCGCACATGAAGGACGACCGGATCCAGATCGTGTTCGACGCGACCTCGGCCTACGTGCACCAGGCCAACAGCGACAAGGTGACGGCGCGCGGCGCGCTGATGATCGACCTGACGCCGGCGGCCATCGGCCCGTACTGCGTGCCGCCGGTCAATCTGGACGAACACCTGGACCGGCGCGAGACCAACGTCAACATGGTCACCTGCGGCGGCCAGGCCACCATCCCGATGGTGGCGGCGGTCTCGCGCGTGCAGCCGGTGGCATACGCCGAGATCGTGGCGACCGTCTCGTCGAAATCGGCGGGACCGGGCACGCGCCGCAACATCGACGAATTCACCGTCACGACGGCGGGCGCGGTCGAGCGGGTGGGCGGCGCGAAGCAAGGCAAGGCGATCATCATCCTGAATCCGGCCGAGCCGCCGCTGATCATGCGCGACACCGTGCACTGCCTGACCGAGACGGACCCGGACGAGGCGGCGATCACCGAGTCCGTGCGGCGCATGCTGGCCGAAGTCCAGCGCTACGTGCCGGGCTACCGGCTGGTCAACGGCCCGGTGTTCGACGGGCGCCGGGTGTCGATCTACCTGGAGGTCGAGGGCCTGGGCGATTACCTGCCGAAGTATTCCGGGAACCTGGACATCATGACGGCGTCGGCCACGCGCACCGCCGAGATGTTCGCCGAGCGCATCCAGAAGGGCGAATGGACCCTGTCGGTTGCATAAAGGAACCATCATGAGCACAGACAAGAAAACCGTCACCCTGCACGACATGACGCTGCGCGACGGCATGCACGCCATGCGCCACCAGATCACGCTGCGGCAGATGAAGGACGTGGCGCAAGGGCTGGACGAAGCCGGCGTGCCGCTGATCGAGGTGACCCACGGCGACGGCCTGGGCGGCTCGTCGGTGAACTATGGCTTCTCGCTGCACAGCGACGAGGAATACCTGGGCACCGTGATTCCGCTGCTGAAGCGGGCCAGGGTGTCGGCGCTGCTGCTGCCGGGCATCGGCACGGTCGAGCACCTGCGCATGGCCTACGGCCTGGGGGTGCGTACGATCCGGGTCGCCACCCACTGCACCGAGGCCGACGTCTCGCAGCAGCACATCGAGGCGGCCCGCGCGCTGGACATGGACACCGTGGGCTTCCTGATGATGAGCCACATGAACACGGCCGAAGGGCTGGTCGCGCAGGCCCGGCTGATGGAAGGCTACGGCGCCAACTGCATCTACATGACCGACTCGGCCGGCCACATGCTGCCGCACCAGGTGGCGGAAAAGATCGGGGCGCTGCGCCAGGCGCTGAAGCCGGAGACCGAGATCGGCTTCCACGGCCATCACAACTTGGCCATGGGCGTGGCCAACAGCATGGCGGCCATCGACGCGGGCGCGAACCGGATCGACGCCGCGTGCTCGGGCATGGGGGCCGGATCGGGCAACACGCCGATGGAGGCGCTGGTGGCGGTCTGCAACCTGATGGGCATCGAGACCGGCGTGGACCTGTTCAAGGTGCAGGACGTGGCCGAGGACATCGTCTTCCCGATGATGCAGGAACCGGTGCGCCTGAGCCGCGACGCGCTGACCCTGGGCTATGCCGGCGTGTACGGTTCGTTCCTGCTGTTCGCCCGCCGCGCGGAACAGCGCTACGGCGTGCCGGCGCGCGAAATCCTGGTGGAGATGGGCCGGCGCGGCATGGTCGGCGGCCAGGAGGACATGATCGAGGACACGGCGCTGAACCTGGCGCGCAAGCGGAGCGCGGCATGAGCGTATTGGATATCGAGACCATCGGGGCGCTGGCCGAGCGCCTGGAGGACTGCGAGCTGCAGGCGCGCGACACCCTCAAGATCACCCTGGACCATCCCGACATGGACTGGGACGACGCCTACGCCGTGCAGGACGCGATCCTGCGGCGCAAGCTGGCCCGGGGCGCCCGGGGCGTCGGCCTGAAGGCCGGCCTGACCTCGTTCGCCAAGATGCGCCAGATGGGCATCGAGACCCCGATCTTCGGCTTCCTGGCCGACTCGTTCGTGGTGCCCGACGGCGGCCGGTGCCGGCACGCGGACCTGATCCACCCCAAGGTCGAGCCGGAAATCGTCTTCGTGACCAAGGCGCCGCTGTCCGGACCGGGCTGCACGATCGCCGAGGTCCTGGCCGCGACGGATTTCGTGCTGCCGGGCATCGAGGTCATCGACAGCCGCTACCGCGATTTCAAGTTCGATCTGAAGAGCGTGGTGGCCGACAACTGTTCGTCGTCGCGCTTCGTGATCGGCGGTATTCCGCGCGATCCGCGCGACCTGGACCTGCGCGCCACGGGCGTGGTGATGGAAAAGAACGGCCAGGTCGTCGCGCTGGGCGCGGGCGCCGCGGTGCTGGGCCATCCGGCCAACGCGGTGGCCATGCTCGCCAATCACCTGGGCGCGCGCGGCGCCTCGATCCCGGCAGGCACGCTGGTGCTCTCGGGCGGCATCACCGAGGCGGTCTCGGTCGAGCCCGGCGATCACGTCATGCTGCACATGCAGGACATGGGTTGCACGTCGCTGACTTTCGTGTAAGATCAACGACACTTTATAACTAAACTATTAATTCTTCAGGAGACAAACATGGCATTGCGCACAACCATGCTGACGACCGCCCTGGCCCTGTCGATGGGGCTGGCCGCGGGGTCGGCGCAGGCCGAGGTGAAGATCGGCTTCCTGGCCACCCTGTCCGGGGCCGGCGCGGCCCTGGGCCAGGATATGGTCGACGGCTTCAACCTGGCGCTGGAACAGAACGGCGGCAAGCTGGGCGGCCAGGACATCGTCTTCCTGAAGGAAGACGACCAGCTCAAGCCCGACGTGGGCGTCCAGGCCGTCCAGAAATTCATCGAGAAGGACAAGGTCGACCTAGTGGCCGGGGTGACGTTCTCCAACGTCATGATGGCGATCGCCAAGCCCATGGCCGATGCCGGCATGACCTTCGTCGGTTCCAACGCGGGGCCGGCGCCCCTGGCCGGCAACCAGTGCAACCCGGGCTTCTTCTTCGCGTCCTGGCAGAACGACGGGCAGGCCGAGGCCATGGGCCAGTTCGCCACCGACCAGAAGTACAAGGACGTCTACATGATCACCCCCAACTATCAGTCGGGCCGCGATCAGGTCAAGGGGTTCACGCGCTTCTACAAGGGCCGCGTGTCGGGCGAGGTCTACACCCAGCTGGGCCAGCAGGATTATTCGGCGGAACTGCTGGCGCTGCAGGCCGCCAACCCCGCCGCCGTGTGGGTCTTCCTGCCCGGCGGCATGGGCGTGAACTTCGTCAAGCAGTACAAGCAGTTCGGCCTGATGGGCAAGATCCCGCTGCTGACGGTGTCCACGGTGGACGGCAGCACCCTGCCCGCCCTGGGCGACGCGGCCCTGGGCGCCTACGCCGGCACGTTCTGGGGACCGGATTTCAAGAACCCCGTCAGCGAGGCCTTCGTCGCCGCCTTCGAAAAGAAGTACAAGCGCATTCCCTCGCAGTACGCCGCCCAGTCCTACGATTCGGCGCTGCTGATCGACAGCGCCCTGAAGAAGACCGGCGGCAAGGTCTCCGACAAGCAGGCGTTCCGGGACGCCTTGCGGGCCGCGGACTACGCGTCCCTGCGCGGCGCCTACAAGTTCAACGTCAACGGCTTCCCCATCGAGGACTTCTACGCCTTCCAGGTGGCGAAGGACGACCAGGGCCGTGTCTCGCTGAAGACCGTCGGCAAGACCCTGTCGAACCATGCCGACGCCTACGTCGGGAACTGCAAGTATTGATCGGCTCGTCCATCGAGCCCTGACCGGCGGGCGGCCGGCGCCGCCCGCCACGGAGAACGGACATGAGTCCGCAGCTGTTGTTCATGCAGGCCCTGAACGGCCTGCAGTACGGAATCCTGCTGTTCCTGCTGGCCGCCGGCCTGACCCTGGTCTTCGGCATCATGAGCTTCATCAACCTGGCCCATGGCGCCTTGTACATGATGGGCGCGTATTTTGCCGCCGCCACGTTCAGCCATACGGATTCCTTCCCGCTGGCGATCCTGGCGGGCCTGGGCGGCGCCATGGCGCTGGGGGTGGCGCTGGATCGCTGCGGGTTCGCCCGCCTGTACCCCAGGGCCCACCTGGACCAGGTGCTGGCCACCTTCGGGCTGATGCTGTTCTGCAACGAGGCGGTGCGCATGATCTGGGGCTCGGCGCCGATCTTCATGAGCCTGCCCGACGCGCTGAGCCATGTCGTCATGGTGCTGGGCACGCCCTATCCGCTGTATCGCCTGCTCATCATCCTGGTGGGCCTGCTGGTGGCCCTGGGCCTGTACCTGCTGATCGAGCGCACCCGCGTCGGCATGCTGATCCGCGCCGGCGCCAGCAATCGCGCCATGGTCGCGGCGCTGGGCGTGAACATCGGCTGGCTCAACACCTTCATCTTCGCCCTGGGGGCCGGCCTGGCGGGCCTGGGCGGCGCCATGGTGGGGCCGATCCTGTCCGTGCAGCCGGGCATGGGCGATTCCATCCTGATCATGACGCTCGTGGTCATCGTGATCGGCGGGATCGGATCGATCCGCGGGGCCTTTCTGGGCGCCCTGGTGGTCGGCCTGGTCGACACCCTGGGCCGGACGGTTGCACCGGCCCTGCTCGGCAGGGCGCTGGAACAGGAACTCGCCAGCACGCTGGGGGCCGCGGTTTCGTCGCTGGCGGTCTACGTGCTGATGGTGATCGTGCTCGCCGTCAAGCCCGAAGGCCTGTTCCCCGTGAAGAAACGCTGAGTCCCGGATGAAAATGGAATCCTCGATCGTCAATGCGCGCGTGGCGCGTCCCTCCGCCGGCGGGTCATTGCCGGCCGCGCTCACCGCCCTGATCTTCGCGCTGCTGCTGCTGGTGCCGGTGTACGCCAGCGTCACGGACAGCTCGTACGTCCTGCTGCAGTTCAGCCGCATCCTGGTGTTCGCCCTGGCGGCCGTGGGCCTGAACCTGGCCCTGGGCTACGGCGGGCTGGTCAGCTTCGGCCATGCCATGTACATCGGCATCGGCGCCTATTGCGTCGCCATCGCCTCCCGCTACGGCGCCGACAGTGGCGTGCTGCACCTGCTGCTGGTGGTGGTCGTCACGGCCCTGGTGGCGGCGCCCGTCGGCCTGATCGCCCTGCGCACGCAGGGGATCGCCTTCATCATGATCACGCTGGCCCTGGCGCAGATGTTCTATTTCCTGGCGGTGGGGCTGAAGCAGTACGGCGGCGACGAAGGCCTGCCCATCCGCCAGCTCAGCGACTTCGGGGCGCTGACCGGCAGCCACGCCGGCCTGTACCTGGCCCTGCTGGCCTGCCTGGGCGCCAGCCTGCTGCTGCTGCGCCGCGTGATCCGTTCGCGCTTCGGCCTGATCCTGAGGGCCTCCAGCATGGACGCCCGGCGCGTGCGGGCCGTGGGCACCTCGCCGCTGGGATACCGCCTGCTGGCCTACGTGCTGTCGGCCGAACTGTGCGCCCTGGCGGGGTTCTTCCTGGCGAACCTGACCGCCTTCGCCTCGCCCGCCTACATGGCGTGGACGGCGTCCGGCGAGCTGATCATCATGGTGCTCCTGGGCGGCGCCGGCACCCTGGTCGGGCCGGTGGTGGGCGCCGCCGGCTTCCTGCTGCTGGAGGAAGGCCTGAAGGGCCTGACCGACCACTGGATGATCATCATGGGACCGGTCATCGTGCTCATCGTCCTGTTCCTGCGCAACGGGCTCTGGGGCATGATCGTCTCACCCAGGGAGGAACACTGACATGCGGCCCCTGCTTTCGATACGCGGCCTGGTCAAGCGCTACGGCGGCCTGCTGGTCACGGACCACGTGGACCTGGACATCCTGCCCGGCGAGATCCATGCCGTCATCGGCCCCAACGGCGCCGGCAAGACCACGCTGATCAGCCAGATCATGGGCGAGATTCCCTGCGACGAGGGCGCCATCAGCCTCGACGGCCGGCCCATCGACGGGCTCGGCATGGCGCAGCGGGTCCGCGCCGGGATCGGGCGGTCCTACCAGATCACGTCGGTGATCCAGCGCTTCACCGTGCTGGAGAACGTGGTCCTGGCGGTCCAGGGCTGCCGGGGCCATGGCTTCCATTTCTGGACGCCGGCGGTGGAAACCCCCGCGCTGACGGACCGGGCGGAAGAGCTCATCGACCTGATGGGGCTGTCGGCCTGGCGGGACACGCCGGCCATGTCGCTGTCCTACGGCCAGCAGCGCCAGTTGGAGATCGCCATGGCGCTGGCGGCGGAGCCGAAGGTGCTGCTGCTGGACGAGCCCATGGCCGGCATGGGGCATGGCGACACCGGTTCGGACATGATGGTGGAGCTGCTGCGGCGCCTGAAGAGCCGCTACGGCATCCTGTTGATCGAGCACGACATGGACGCGGTGTTTTCCCTGGCGGACCGCATCAGCGTGCTGTTCTACGGCAAGGTCATCTGCTGCGGCGACGTGGAGACGATCCGCCGCAGTCCCGAAGTCCGCGAGGCCTATCTGGGCGACGAGGAGGTGCCGGCATGAGCCAGGGCCGGAACGCATTGCTGGAGGTCGAGGACCTGGTTTCCGGCTACGGACGCAGCCAGGTGCTGTACGGCATGCGGCTGCGGGTCGACGCCGGCCAGTGCGTGACCCTGCTGGGCCGCAACGGCATGGGCAAGACCACCACGATCAAGAGCATCATGGGCATGCACCCGGCCTGGAAAGGCCAGGTCCGGTTCAACGGCGCCGGGATCCGGAACCTGCCCAGCCACCGGGTGGCGCAGCGCGGCGTCGGCCTGGTGCCGGAAGGCCGGCAGATCTTTCCCAACCTGTCGGTGGAGGAAAACCTGGTCGCGACGGCCGCGGACCGCCGCCGCAAGTCCAATCCCTGGACGCTGGCGCGCGTCTACGAACTGTTCCCGCGCCTGCGGGAACGCGCCGGCAACTTCGGCAATCAGCTTTCGGGCGGGGAACAGCAGATGCTGGCCATCGGCCGGGCCCTGATGACCAATCCGGAACTGCTGATCCTGGACGAGGCCACCGAAGGCCTGTCGCCCCTGGTGCGCCAGGAGATCTGGGCGGCGCTGGCCCTGCTGCGCCGCGAGGGCATGGCGATCCTGGTGATCGACAAGAACCTGGCGCCGCTGCTGCAGCTGGCGGACCGCCACTACATCGTGGAAAAGGGCCGGATCGTCTGGGACGGCGATTCGGACGCGCTCAGGGCCGATCCAGAGATCCGGCAGAAGTACCTGGGCGCCTGACGGCGGCCGCGCATGCCGGGCGGATCGGCTCCGGCATGTAAACAGGGGCCGCCCGGCGGACGGCCCCTGTCGCGGATGGCGTGGACTCAGTCCAGCTCGGGGATGACGCCGGGCGCTTCCAGCTGGGCGATGTCGCAGTTCTCGCCCGGGCCGGAGCGGTCGACGATCAGGAAGTCGGAGACGGCCTCCAGCGCCAGCAACGGGTGGTGCCAGACGCCGCGCGCGTAGTTCACGCCCTGGTCGCCCCGGCACAGGAACACGCGCAGGTCGGCGACCGTGGGCGTGGACGCGGGATCGGCGACCACGACGAGATAGGGGCGTCCGGACAGCGGGACGAAGGCCTGGCTGGCCTTCGGGTGGCGTTCCATCATGGTGACGGTGAAGGGCAGCGTGCGCGGCAGGCCGCGGAAGATCGAGACGATGGCGCGGCCGTCCTCGCCCGGATCGATGCGCGCCAGGTCGTGGTAGCGCTCGGTGTTGCCTTCGTTGATGGTGAAGTGCCTGGCCGCGTCGTCCGCCTGGATCACGTCGCCGAAGGGCGCGAAGGCTTCCCGCGTCAGGGGTTCGATGGTCAGGGACGTCAGCGTGGTGGTCATGGACAGGGGGCTCCGTGGAATGTGCGGCGCGTCAGGCGGCGAACCGGGCGTCGAGACGGAAGCGCGCGATCTGCCCGATCTGGTCCAGGCAGGTCTCGAATTCGGCGTCCCGTTCATTGTGCAGCCGTTGTTCGATGGCGTCCATGATCTGGTAGCGGCTGCGGCCCTTGACGGCGATCACGAAGGGAAAGCCGAATTGCTGGCGGTAGGCGGCGTTCAGGCCGCGCAGGCGGCGCAGTTCCTCGGGGCTGCACTGGTCCAGGCCGGCGCCGCGCTGTTCGCTCGTCGAATCGCTGGTCAGGGTGCCGGCGGCGGCTTCCTTGCCGGCGAGTTCCGGGTGGGCGGCGATGAGGGCGAGCTGTTCGGCCGGATCGGCTTCGCGCACCACGCGCATCATGGCCTGGTGCAGCGCGTCCACGTCGGCGAAGGGCCGGGCGGCCCAGGCGCGTTCCGGAATCCAGGGGGAATGTTCGAAGATCGCACCGAGCTCCCGGGAAAACTCGGCCTGGGACAGGGCGGATAGTTCGTGCAGGGTCATGACAGGAAGGGATGAGTGCATCATGATGGAAAGTCTACGGTGTATCGTGCGCCAAATGAAGGGCGCGACGCGGTATAAGTGGTATATGCTGTGCCGCATTCCCGGGGGCGGCCGGACGCGCCCCCGTCCGAACGGAGACCCCCACGATGTCGACACGACGCGGTAGCGAAACGCTGGATACGTACCTGCTGAAGGTGTTCAGCATCCTCATGGCCGAACGCAGCGTGTCGCGCACGGCGCTGAAGCTCAACCAGTCCCAGCCCGCCATCAGCGTGGCGCTGAAGAACCTGCGCCAGATCCTGCAGGATCCGCTGCTGGTGCGCGAAAAGGGCGGCATGGTGCCGACCGACCGGGCGCTGGCCATCCTGGAACACGCCCGCACGGCGCTGTCCTCGATCGATTCGATGCTGGAAGCGGGCGAGGCCTTCGAGCCCGGCAGCAGCCGCCAGGTCTTTCGCATCGGCTCGCCGGACTACCTGGCGCCGGCCTTCGCCGCGTCGGTGGTGGCGCGCTTCCGCCGCGAGGCCCCGCATGCGCGGCTGGTGCTGCATGCCCTGGGGCCGGACTTCGATTTCGAGCATTCCCTGGCCGAAGGCGAGCTGGACGTGGTGATCGGCAACTGGCCGGAACCGCCCGACCGCATGCACCTGTCGGTGCTGCTGGAGGACGAGATCGTGTGCATGGTGGCGGCCGACCACCCGCTGGCGCGGCGCGGCATGACGCTGGACGACTACCGGCGCGTGCCGCACGTGGTGCCGACCCCGTATTCCATCACCCAGCGCGGCATGATCGACACGGTGCTGACGTCCCTGCGCATCCAGCGCGAGGAATGCGTCGAGGCGCAGTCCTTCATGCTGGCGCCCTACCTGCTGCCGGGCACGGATCTGGTGTTCACCACCACGCGGCATTTCGCCCGCTACTACACTGAACTGCTGCCGCTGGCGGTCCTGGAATCGCCGATCGAGTTCCCGCCGATGCGGTTCTATCAGTTGTGGCATGCGCGCAATCATCATGCGCCCTCCCATCAATGGCTGCGTCACCTGCTGGGGGATTGCGGGAAAGGATTGGGCAGGACATAGGACAGTCCGTTTCGGACGGTCCTATGCCTGACGAATCCGGGCGGCCCGCAGGCCGCGAGGTGGAGAACCGCCGCAATCAACGACAACCCGCCCGTCCGATTCATCAGGCTCAGATCGCCCAGCCGCCCAGGTAGAACACCGCCAGCGCCACGGCGATGACCAGCGTGCCGGCGTTCAGACGGCGCCATTCGCCGGCGAACAGGCGGCCGATCACCAGGGTGCAGAAGCCCAGCATGATGCCGGTGACGATGTTGCAGGTCAGCACGATGAACACGGCGCAGACCATGCCGGCCATGGTGTCCACGGTGTCGTCCAGGTGCAGCTTGCGCACGCCGCCCAGCATCAGCAGGCCCACGTACATCAGGGCCGGGGCGGTGGCGTAGGACGGCACCAGGCCCGCCAGCGGCGACAGGAAGATCAGGGCCAGGAAGCCCAGGCCGACGATGGTGGCGGTCAGGCCGGTCTTGCCGCCGGCCGCCGTGCCGGCCGCCGATTCGATGTAGGCCGCCGCGGGGGCGCCGCCCAGGCCGGCCGACACGATGGAGCTCACCGAGTCCGCCGTCAGGGCGCGGCCGCCGTTGATGATCTGGCCGTTCTCGTCCAGCTGGCCGGCCTGGCCGGCCACGGCGCGGATAGTGCCGGTGGCGTCGAACACGGCCGTCATGACCAGGGCGAGGACGCTGGGGATGACCACCGCGTTGAGCGCGCCGCCGACGTCCATGGCGCCGATCAGCGAATGCTCGCCGCCGAAGGACGGCAGGGCGAACAGGCCATTGAAGGTCACCGCCGGATCCCAGATCAGGCCGAAGGCCGACAGCGCCACGATGACCAGCAGGATGCCGCCTGGCACGCGTCGGCGCTCCAGGCCGAAGATCGCCGCCAGGCCCAGGACCGACAGCAGGGCCGGCATGGCGTTGATGGCGCCCAGGGACACCGGCAGGCCGGGGCCGGGGTTTTTCACCACCAGGCCGACCTCGTTGGCGGCGATCAGCAGCAGGAACAGGCCGATGCCGATGCCGGTGCCGTGCGCGATGCCGGTCGGCAGGTTGCGCAGGATCCAGCTGCGCACCCCGGTGGCCGAGATCGCGGTGAAGATGACGCCCATCAGGAACACCGCTCCGAGGGCGACGGCGGGCGACAGGCCCTGGCCCAGGACCAGGTCGAAGGCCGTGAAGGCCGTCAGCGAGATCGCGCAGCCCACGGCGATCGGCAGGTTGGCCCACAGGCCCATCAGCAGCGAGCCGAAGGCGCTGGTGAGACAGACGGCGATGAAGACCGACGAGGTGTCGAAGCCCGCCTTGCCCAGCATGCCGGGGACGACGAAGACGGAATAGACCATCGCCAGGAAGGTCGTCAGGCCGGCCAGGGTTTCCTGTCGCACGCTGGTGCCGCGGGCCGCCAGCTGGAAGCGCTGGTCGAGCCACGAGGTCGGGGCGACGGGGGTTGCGGGGGCGCCAATCCCCGCCGGCAAGGCGTGTTCCTGCTCGCTCATGAGCGGTGTCTCCTGAATGGTTGGCGCCTTCTGATGGGGCGGGCGCTTGAGGGGTTGGACCATTCTAGGGACGCGATTCCGGGCTGTGCGCGCGCGGGCCTGATGACGATTATCAAGCCCGGATGATGTCTTCTGGGAAGGCTCAGGGTTTGTCCGAATGCCGCGCGGGCGGATCCTGGCGGCCGCCATCGAGGCTGGCCTGCAGCATGGCGGCGACCTTGGCGATGCACTGGCGCAGCCAGACGACTTCCGGGGCGCCGTGGCAGCGGCGGTGCCACAGCAGGTAGAAGCGCATGGGCGGGAAGGGCAGGGGCGAGGGCAGGATGGAGATGGGCAGGTAGCGCGCGTAGTGCTGGGCGAACTGCCGGCCGGTGGTGAAGATCAGGTCGGTGCGCAGCAGCATGCCGGCCACCTGGCCGAAGTACGGGATGGTCATCTGGATGTTGCGCTTCAGGCCCTGGGACGCCAGGTGCCCGTCGATGAAGCTCTGGCGTTCGGTCACGTGGGGAAAGGGCGCCAGATGCGGCAGTTCCAGGTAGTGCTTCAGGGTGAGTTCGCGGTGGGCGGCCGGGTTCTGGCTGCCGATCATGCAGACGACCTCGTCGTCGAACAGCCGCGCCATGTGCATCTGCGGCGGCGGTTCGAGCCAGTTGCCGATCACCACGTCCAGGCCGCCGTCCTCCAGGCCGCCCGCGTAGTCGTAATCGGCGTTGATCGGGTGTACGATGAACTTGGCGTGCGGCGCCTCCCGGCGCAGGATTTCGGCGATGTTCGGCAGGAACATCGCGTCCAGGTAGTCCGGCGCCCCCAGGTGGAATTCCCGCGTCGTGCGGGCCGGATCGAACGCGCCCGGCGGCTGGGTGATGCGCTCGATGGCGCTCAGCGCCTCGTTGGCATGCGCCAGCAGTTCCAGGCCTCGGCCGGTGGGCACCATGCCGGTCTTGCCGCGCACCAGGATCGGGTCGCCGGTGATGTCGCGCAGGCGGCGCAGCGAATTGCTCAGGGCCGGCTGCGACAGCCCCAGCTTGATGGCGGCGCGCGAGACGCTCTGCTCGGTCAGCAGGATCTGCAGGATGCGCAGCAGATGCGTGTCCATGGGTTCGCGGGTTCGTTGCATCGGCCTATTATTCACGGGCGTGCGCCGCCCGTCCACCGGATCCCGGCATGATGTTCCCCATCATTCCGGGTGAATGGCCGGGGCGGTTGCGCGGTGATATCGTGGTTCCAATACCTGTTCAATGAAAAGAGGGATGCGATGGAGACCGATGTCATTCGCTTTCACTATCGTGGCCAGACCCACGAAGTTTCCGGTCAGCCCACGACCCGCACCGTGCTGCAGTACCTGCGCGAGGACCTGGGCTGCATGGGCACCAAGGAAGGCTGCGCCGAGGGCGACTGCGGCGCCTGTACCGTCATGGTGGCCGAGCCCGACGGCCAGGGCGGCGTGGCCATGCGGGCGGTGAACGCCTGCATCCAGTTTCTGCCCACGCTCGACGGCAAGGCGCTGTATACGGTCGAGGACCTGCGCCGGGAAGACGGCGCGCTGCATCCGGTGCAGCAGGCCATGGTCGATTGCCACGGGTCCCAGTGCGGCTTCTGCACCCCGGGTTTCGTCATGTCCCTGTGGGGCATGTACCTGGCGCATGGCCCGCGCGATCCCGCGCCCACGCGCACCGAGATCGACGACGCGCTGTCGGGCAACCTGTGCCGCTGCACGGGCTACCAGCCCATCGTGCGCGCGGCCGGCGAAATGTTCAACTACCCGGCCGTGCCCTTCGACCGGGCGGCTCTGGCCGACGTCCTGTCCGCGTTGCGGCGCGACGACGTCTTCACCTACACGCACGACGGCCACACCTTTCATGCGCCGCGCACCCTGGCCCAGCTGGCGCAGCTGCGCCTGGACCACCCCGACGCCCGCATCCTGGCCGGCAGCACCGACGTGGGCCTGTGGGTGACCAAGCAGTTCCGCGACCTGCCGCACCTGATCTACATCGGCCAGGTGGCCGAACTGCGCGACATCCGCCTGGAGGGCGACGACCTGCTGATCGGCGCGGGCGCACTGCTGAACGACGCCTTCGACGCCCTGGTCGGGCACATCCCCGAACTGGCCGAAATGCGCCAGCGCTTCGCGTCCTTCCCGATCCGCAACGCGGGCACGCTGGGCGGCAACGTGGCCAACGGTTCGCCGATCGGCGATTCCATGCCGGGCCTGATCGCCCTGGGCGCCGGCATCATCCTGCGCCGGGGAGACCGGGTGCGCGAAATGCCGCTCGAGGACTACTACCTGGGCTACCAGAAGAACGCGTCCGAGCCCGGCGAATTCGTGCAGGGCCTGCGCGTGCCCGTGCGGGTGGCCGGCCGCCAGTTCCGCCACTACAAGCTGTCCAAGCGCTTCGACCAGGACATCTCGGCGGTGTGCGCGGCCTTCGCCGTGATCCTGGACGAGTCCGGTGTGGCGAAGTCCGTGCGCACCGGTTTCGGCGGGGTCGCGGCCACACCCAGCCGCGCGCGCGCCGTGGAGGCCGTCCTGCAGGGCCAGCCCTGGGACGAGACCCGCATCCGCGCCGCGATGGACGCCGTGGGACAGGACTTCCAGCCCCTGACCGACATGCGCGCCAGCAGCGAATACCGCCTGCTCGCCTCGCGCAACCTGCTGTACCGCTTCTACCTGGAAACCGCCCCTGGGGCGCCGCTGGCGACGCATCAGGTCAGCACGGCCGCGCTGGCCGACATCGCTTGAGGAGGCCGTCATGAACATGCGCATCAATGTGCCGGTCGAACTGGACCGGCTGGCCGTCGCCAACGACCGCATTCCCCGCCCCGTCGAGGGCGAACCCGCCGCGGGCGCGTCCAGCCCGCACGAATCCGCCGCGCTGCACGTCACCGGCGAGGCCGTCTACACCGACGACATCCCCGAACTGCGCGGCACCGTCTACGCCGCCCTGGGCCAGTCGGCCAAGGCGCATGCCCGCGTGCGCGGCATGGACCTGGACGCGGTGCGCCGCGCCCCGGGCGTGGTCGCCGTGTTCACGGCCCGCGACATCCCCGGCGAAAACAACTGCGGCCCAGTGATCCACGACGATCCCCTGCTGGCCGAGGACCTGGTCCAGTACGTCGGCCAGCCGCTGTTCATGGTGGTGGCGCGCTCGGTGGACGCCGCGCGCCGCGCCGCGCGCCTGGGCAGGATCGACTACGAGGAACTGCCCCACCTGCTGACGCCGGTGCAGGCCAAGGAAGCCGGTTCCCGCACGCTGCCCGACATGCGCCTGGTCCAGGGCGACGTCCAGGCCGCGCTGGCCGCCGCGCCGCGCCGCCTGACGGGCACGTTCGACTGCGGCGGCCAGGAGCAGTTCTACCTGGAAGGCCAGATCGCCTACGCGATCCCGCGCGAAAAGGACGGCATGCTGGTCTGGTGTTCCACCCAGCATCCGACGGAAATGCAGGCCGTGGTGGGCCACACGCTGGGCTGGCACGCCCACCAGGTCCAGGTCGAATGCCGGCGCATGGGCGGCGGCTTCGGCGGCAAGGAATCCCAGTCGGCGGTCTTCGCGTGCCTGGCCTCGGTCGCCGCGCATCGGCTGCAGCGCCCGGTGAAGCTGCGCGCGGACCGCGACGACGACATGATGATCACCGGCAAGCGCCACGGTTTTCATTACGAATACGAAGCCGGCTACGACGACGAGGGCCGGATCCTGGGCATGCGCCTGGACATGACGCTGCATTCCGGCTTTTCCGCCGACCTGTCCGAGGCCGTCGCCAGCCGCGCCGTGTGCCACTTCGACAACGCCTACTACATCCCGGCGGCGGACGTGCGCGCCATGTGCGGCAAGACGAACACGCAATCGAACACGGCCTTCCGCGGCTTCGGCGGCCCGCAGGGCGCGCTGCTGACCGAGGTCGTGATCGATCGCATCGCCCGCGAACTGGGCCGCGACCCGCTGGACGTGCGCCAGACCAATTTCTACGGCATCGAGACGCGCAACACCACCCCCTACGGCCAGGTGGTCGAGGGCAACCTGATCGAGCCGCTGGTGGCCGAACTGGTCGCCAGTTCCGACTACCGGGCGCGCCGCCAGGCGGTGAACGACTTCAACGCGTCCAGCCCCGTCCTGAAGAAGGGCCTGGCGCTGACGCCGGTGAAGTTCGGCATTTCCTTCAACGTGCCGGCCTTCAACCAGGCGGGCGCGCTGGTGCACATCTACCGCGACGGTTCCGTGCTGGTGAACCACGGCGGTACGGAAATGGGCCAGGGCCTGAACACCAAGGTCGCCCAGGTCGTGGCCAACACCCTGGGGCTGGACCTGGACTGCGTGCGCGTCACGGCCACCGACACCTACAAGGTCGCCAATACCTCCGCCACGGCGGCCTCCACGGGCACCGACCTGAACGGCAAGGCGGCCGAGGACGCCGCGCTGCAGCTGCGCGCGCGCCTGGCCGACTTCGCCGCCCGCAAGTACGGCGGCAAGCCCGAGGACGTGGTCTTCGCCTGGCGCCAGGTCAACGTCAACGGCCGCAACGTCCCGTTCGGCCAGCTGGCCGACGAGGCCTACTGGGATCGCGTGCAGCTGTGGTCCGACGGCTTCTACGCCACGCCGGGCATCGTCTGGGACAAGGCCACCATGCACGGCCGGCCGTTCTTCTACTTCGCCTTCGGGGCGGCGGTGTCGGAAGTGGTGGTGGACACGCTGACCGGCGAATGGAAGCTGCTGCGCGCCGACATCCTGCACGACGTCGGGGCGTCCATCAATCCGGCGATCGACCTGGGCCAGGTCGAGGGCGGCTACATCCAGGGCACGGGCTGGCTGACCACCGAGGAACTCTGGTGGCGCGACGACGGCCGCCTGATGACGCACGCGCCGTCCACCTACAAGATTCCCGCCATCAGCGACTGCCCGCGCGATTTCCGCGTGCGCCTGTTCAGGGCGCAGAACCTGAAGGACACCGTGCACCGTTCCAAGGCGGTGGGCGAGCCTCCGCTGCTGCACGGCATCAGCACCTTCAACGCGCTGTGCGACGCGGTGGCGGCGGTGGGCGACGGGCGGACCTCGCCCGACCTGCGGGCGCCGGCCACGCCGGAAGCCATCCTGAAGGCAGCCGAGGGCCTGCGGAAACGCAGCGCGGCCTGATGCACGCCTGGATCGATCAGGCCCTGTGGTGCCTGGATCGGCGGCAGGCGGCGGTGCTGGTCACGGTCGCCTGGGTCCAGGGCTCGGCCCCGCGCGAGGCGGGGGCGAAGATGCTCGTGTCCGCCGGCCACCAGTGGCTCACCATCGGCGGCGGACACCTGGAATGGAAGGCCGCCGAGTTCGCCCGGGCGCGCCTGCGCGCGGACGACGGCCCCGACCGCTGGATCGAGGCCCTGCCCCTGGGGCCGGCGCTGGGCCAGTGCTGCGGCGGCATGGTGCATCTGCTGTTCGAGCGCCTGCGGGAATCCGACCGCGGCTGGCTGGAAGCCCTGCGCGTCGGCCTGCAGTCGCCGGCCGGCCTGATCCGCGAAGTCGGCCTGGGCGGCCTGGGCGTGGCGCCCTGGGTGCGCGTGTCCGCGCCGGACGAGGCGGATGCGGCGGCCGATGGCGGCCTTGCGGACGCGGCCGGTCCGGACGCCGACCGGCTGCTGCGCCCCGATCCCGTCCTGGGCTGCCTGACGCTGCGCGAAGCCGTGCGTCCCGACCCGCTGCACGTGGTGATTTTCGGCGCGGGCCACGTCGGTCAGGCCCTGGTGCACATCCTGGGCGCCCTGCCCTGCCGGGTGACCTGGGTGGACGCGCGCGACGACCTGTTTCCGGACGCGGTGCCCGCCAACGTGTCGATCGAGGCGACCGACACGCCCGAGGCCGTGATCGACGAGGCGCCGCCCGACAGCTGCTTCCTGATCATGACCCATGACCATGCGCTCGACCAGCGCCTGTGCGAACAGCTGCTGCGGCGCGACGACGTGGCGTATTTCGGCCTGATCGGCTCGCGGACCAAGCGGCGCAAGTTCGAGCATCGCTTCCGCGCGCGCGGCATTCCGCCCGAACGCTACGCGCGCATCGTCTGTCCGATCGGCGAGCCCGGCATCGCGGGCAAGCAGCCCGCCGTGATCGCCGTCGCGGTCGCCGCCCAGCTGCTGCGCCTGCGGTCCGGGCGGGAACAACGGCGGGCCGATGCGCCGGTCCGGGCCGAAGCCCCCGTCCATTGAACCGCACCTCTCGTTTCCACCCACCCAATGAAAAACGCCGGGCCGCCGGCCCCCGCGAAGGCGGACCGCGGCCCGCGCACGATGACCGAGGAGACCCCATGACGTCCACGACCCCGTCCACGCCCGCCGGACCGGCCGCGTCCGGCCCGCAGGCCTACCGCGCCCAGCTGCTGTATTTCCGCGATACTCCCAAGGCCGAGGACGAGGCCTGCGAATGGATCCGCGACGGCCTGCTGGTCGTGCGCGACGGCCGCATCGAGCAGTGCGGCGACCACGACCGGCTGATCGGCGACCTGCCCCCCGGCACGCCGGTCAACGACTGGCGCGGCCGCCTGATCACGCCGGGCTTCATCGACACCCACATCCACTACCCGCAGACGGACATGATCGCCTCGCCGGCGCCGGGCCTGCTGCCGTGGCTGGAGACCTATACCTTCCCGACCGAGCGGCGCTTCGAGAACCCGGAATACGCCCGGGACGTGGCGCGCTTCTTCCTGGACGAGCTGCTGCGCTGCGGCACCACCACCGCGCTGGTGTACTGCACCGTGCACCCGGGTTCGGCCCAGGCCTTCTTCGAGGAAAGCCACGCGCGCGACCTGCGCATGGTGGCGGGCAAGGTCATGATGGACCGCAACTGTCCCGAATACCTGCGCGACACGGCCGAATCCGGCGCCCGCGACAGCGAGGACCTGATCCGGCGCTGGCACGGCACGGGGCGCCAGCTCTATGCCCTGACGCCGCGCTTCGCGCCGACCTCCACGCCCGAGCAGCTCGGCCTGTGCGGCGAACTGGCCAAGCGCTATCCGGACGTGTTCATCCAGTCGCACGTGTCCGAGAACCGCGACGAGGTGAAGTGGGTGATGGGCCTGTTCCCCGGCTACCGCAGCTACCTGGACATCTACGACCAGTACGGCCTGCTGCGGCCCCGGTCGGTCTACGGGCACTGCGTCTGGCTGGACGACGACGATCGCCGCCGCATGCGCGACGCGGGCGCCGTCGCCGCCCACTGCCCCACGTCCAACCAGTTCCTGGGCAGCGGCCTGTTCGACTTCGCGGCGGCCAAGGACTTCGGCATGCCGGTGGCCCTGGCCACCGACGTGGGCGGCGGCTCGTCCTTTTCCATGCTGCTGACCATGAACGAGGCGCACAAGGTCGCGCGCCTGTCCGGTCACTACCTGACGGCGCGGCGCATGTTCTGGCAGGCCACGCAGGGCGCGGCCAAGCACCTGGGCCTGACCGGCCGGATCGGCACGCTGGAACCGGGCGCCGAGGCCGACTTCATCGTCCTGGACCCCAAGGCCACGCCGCTGCTGGAACGCCGCAGCGCCCTGGCCGACTCGCTGGAGGAACTGCTGTTCGCCCTGGCGATGCTGGGCGACGACCGCGCCATTGCGGCGACTTACGCGGCGGGGCGGGAAGTGCACCGGCGGGGGTGATCGGGAGCCCCCACGCTGCGCAGCCTTTGGCTGCTTGCTGCCCCCCGAGGGGGCGCTTTTTCCTTGGGGCGGCCCGGCGGAAAAAGGGAGCCCCCACGCTGCGCGGCCTCCTGCCGCTTGCTGCCCACCGGCCGTCACGAAGACCTGCCATAATCGGGCGCATGGAAAAGTTCATCGACACCGCGCGCCCGACCCGGCTGCCGCCGCTGATCCCGTTCTCCAGCTACGAGGACGCCGACGCGGCGGTGGACCGGCTGCTGGAAATCTACCGGCGCAACACCGCCTTCATCCGCGACGCCTTCCGCGAATACTGCGTCAACGGCCTGGAGACCGGCCAGCGGGTGCGCGCCTGCTATCCGGCGATCCGCATCCGGGTGCATTCCTACCAGGAAATCGACAGCCGCCTGTCCTATGGCCACCTGGTCGAGCCGGGCGTCTACATGACCACGGTCACCCAGCCCGCCCTGTTCCACGACTACCTGCGCGAACAGGTGCGCCTGCTGCTGCGCAACCACGGCGTGCCGGTGGAGATCGGCGAGTCCGACCTGCCCATCCCCCTGCACTTCGCCTTCCCGGAGGGCGAGTACGTCGAGGGCGAATATTCCGAGGTCCCCGGCCATACCCTGCGCGACCACTTCGACGTGCCCGACCTGGCGGTGACCGACGACGCCATCGTCAACGGCACCTGGCGCGGCCGCGCCAACCAGGCGCGGCCCCTGGCGCCCTTCACCGCGCCGCGCATCGACTATTCCCTGCACCGGCTGCAGCATTACACGGCCACGGCCCCGGTGCATTTCCAGGACTTCGTGCTGTTCACCAACTACCAGTTCTACGTGGACGGCTTCGTCCAGTGGGCGCGCGAGACCCTGGCCGCCGGCGAGGGCGGCTACACGGAACTGGTCGAGCCCGGCAACCGCGTCGTCACACGCGACAGCCTGGACGAGGTCCGCGCGGGGCCGGCGCCGCTGCCGCAGATGCCGTCCTATCACCTGAAGCGGCCGGGGCACACCGGCATCACGCTGATCAACATCGGCGTGGGGCCGTCCAACGCCAAGACCATCACCGACCACGTCGCCGTGCTGCGGCCGTCGGCCTGGCTGATGCTGGGCCATTGCGCCGGGCTGCGCACCACCCAGCGGCTGGGGGACTACGTGCTGGCCCACGGCTACGTGCGCCAGGACCACGTGCTGGACGACGACCTGCCCCTGTGGGTGCCGGTGCCGCCGCTGGCCGAGGTCCAGGTCGCCCTGGAGCAGGCCGTGGCCGACGTATCCGGCCTGTCGGGCTGGGAACTGAAGAAGATCATGCGCACCGGCACCGTGGCCACCATCGACAACCGCAACTGGGAACTGCGCGACCAGCAGGAGCCGGTGCAGCGCCTGTCGCAGTCGCGCGCCATCGCCCTGGACATGGAATCGGCCACCATCGCGGCCAACGGCTTCCGCTTCCGCGTGCCCTACGGCACGCTGCTGTGCGTGTCGGACAAGCCGCTGCACGGCGAACTGAAGCTGCCGGGCATGGCCACCGCCTTCTACCGCACCCAGGTCAACCAGCACCTGCATATCGGCATCCGGGCGCTGGAACATCTGCGCGAGATGCCCGGCGAGCGCCTGCATTCCCGTAAACTGCGCAGCTTCATCGAGACCGCGTTCAAGTAATCAAACACCATGGCCCTGCGCTCCACCGTCTACAAGGCGGAACTCCACGTCGCGGACAACGACCGCGCCTACTACGGCAGCCATGCCGTCACCGTCGCCCGGCATCCGTCCGAGACCGACGAGCGCCTGATGGTGCGGTTGCTGGCCTACGCCCTGTGGGTCGAGGCCGACGAACGGCTGGTCTTCACCCGGGGCCTGAGCGACACGGACGAGCCGGATCTCTGGAACCTGGACCTGACCGGCGCGATCCAGCAGTGGATCGAGGTCGGCCTGCCCGACGAGCGCCGCCTGCTGAAGGCCTGCGGCCGGGCCGGCCAGGTGATCGTGCTGGCCTACGGCCGGGGCGCGGACGTGTGGTGGGCCGGCGTGCGCGACAAGCTGGGCCGGGCCGCCAACCTGCAGGTCTGGGTGCTGGACGCCGAGGCCACGCGCGCCCTGGCGGCGCTGGCCGAGCGCAACATGAGCCTGAGCGTGAACGTCACCGACCGCACGGCCTGGGTGTCGTGCGAACGCGGGGACGCGAGCCTGGACGTGCGCTGCCTGCGCGAGGCGGGCTGACCGGCATACGGAACCTGTGTAGCGCGCCGTGGGGCGCCACCGTGCGCCATCGGTCGTCCGGGCTCGCGGCACGGCCCGACGGCAGTCTCATTCCAGCAGCATCTTCACCGACACGATCAGCGCCATGGCCACCATCAGGACGCGGATCAGCTGGTGGCCGCGCGTGACGGCCAGGCGCGCGCCGATGGTGCCGCCGATCCATTGGCCCGCCAGCATGGGCAGGCCGAAGGCCCAGACGATGTGGCCGCTGGCGGCGAAGAACAGGACGGAGGCCAGGTTGCTGCACAGGTTCAGCAGCTTGGCGTGCGCCGTGGCCTTGACCAGGTTGAAGCCCAGCAGCGTGACGCAGGAGATCGCGAAGAACGTACCCGTGCCCGGGCCGAAGAAGCCGTCGTAGAAGCCGATCAGCGGCGCCAGCGTGGCGGCGTACAGGACGGGCGTGATGCGCTGGGCCCGGTCTTCCGCGCCGACGCGCGGCGACAGCAGGAAATACAGGGCGAAGCCGATCAGCAGGAAGGGGATCACCTGGCGCAGCACGCCGCTGTCGATGCGGGTCAGGGCGATCCCGCCCGCCAGCGACCCCAGGAAGGTGGCCAGCATCATCCGGCGGCTGCGCTTCAGGTCGATCTGGCGCATGCGCAGGAAATGCAGCGTGGCGGCGGTCGATCCGGCGATGCCGCCGATCTTGTTGGTGGCGATGGCCGCCCCGGGCGGCAGGCCCGCGGCCAGCAGCGCCGGGATGGTGATCAGTCCGCCGCCGCCCGCGATGGCGTCGACGAGGCCCGCCAGCAGCGCGACGAAGAACAGCAGGACGGCGACGTCGAAGGTGATTTCCATGGGATGCCGGAGGGCGGAAGCATGCCGGCATCATACGCCGCCGCGAGGGCTCTCGCGCGGGGCGGCGCGGCCCCGCGCACGGCACGCGCCGCGCACCGGTCCGGGCGCGGCGCGCGGGACCGCCCGATCAGCGCTTGGCGATGTCGGCCTGCGCCTGCTTCACCAGGTCGGGGCCGATCTGCTTGGCCCACTTGTCGAACACCGGCCGGGTGGCCTTGGCGAAGGCGCCGATCTGCTCGGGCGACAGCACCGTGACCTTCACGCCGTGGCCTTCGATTTCCTTCAGCAGGGAATCGTCGGTGCTGGTCACGCCCTTGCGGGCGATGACGATTTCCTGGCGGCCGGCCTCGATGGCGGCTTCGCGCACGATCTTCTGGTCGGCCGGCGTCCAGGAGTTCCAGACGTCCTGGTTGACCACGAAGATCAGCGGGTCGGCCACGTAGTTCCACAGGCTCAGGAATTTCTGGCCGACGTCGTAGAGTTTCGCGCCGGCGTAGATGGACAGCGGGTTCTCCTGGCCGTCGACGGCGCCGCTGGCGAGCGCGGGCTGGGCGTCGGCCCAGCTCATCTGGGTCGGGTTGGCGCCCAGGGCGGTGTAGATGTCGATGTACAGCGGCGAGCCGACCACGCGCAGCTTCATGCCCTTGACGTCCTCGGGGGTCTTGACCTCGCGCGCGGAATTGGACAGCTGGCGGTAGCCGTTCTCGCCCCAGGCGAGCGGCACCACGCCCTTCTTGGACAGGATGCCGAACAGTTCCTCGCCGACCTTGCCCTGGGTCAGGGCGTCGATGGCGGGGTAGTCGGGCATCAGGAAGGGCAGGGAGAAGATGTTCAGTTCCTTGACCTGCGGGGACCAGTTGATGGTCGAGCCGATGGCCATGTCGATCACGCCCTGGCGGATGGCGGTGAATTCGCGCGTCTGGTCGCCCTGGACCAGGGACGTGCCCGGGTAGACCTTGATGTTGATGCGGCCGTTGGTGCGCTCGCGCACCAGGTCGGACCAGATCACCGCCCCCTGGCCCCAGGGGAAGTTGGTGCCCACCACGATGGACAGCTTGTATTCGGACTTGTAGTCGGCCGCCTGGGCCGGCAGGGCGGCGGCCAGGGCCGTGAAGGCCAGGGCGGCGGCGCCGATGAGTCGCTTGAAACGCATGTCGGTCTCCTCTTTGAAAATTGTCGTGCGTCAGTATCCCAGATAATGCGGCAGCCAGAGCGCGATCTGCGGGAAAATCACGACCAGGACCAGGGCGCAGAGCATGCCGCCCACCATCCACAGCACCCAGGGCACCGTGCTTTCCATCGGGATCCGGGCGATCTTGCTGGCGACCATCAGGTTGACGGCCACCGGCGGCGTGAACTGGCCCACCGCGACCATCAGCGTCAGCACCACGCCCAGCCACACCAGGTCCCAGCCGAAGGCCTGGGCGACCGGCTGGATCAGCGGCACGAAGATCAGGAAGATCGAGATCCCGTCCAGGAACATGCCCGCCACGATCAGCAGCAGGATCAGCAGCGTCAGCACGCTGTATGGCCCCAGGCCGGAATGCACGATGGCGCGGGTGATCGGGTCGATGATCGACAGGGTGGACAGCGACCAGGCGAAGATCCCCGCCAGCGTGACGATCAGCATGATGACGGCGGACAGTTCCCCGGCCTCGCGCAGGATGGGGAACAGGTCGCGCACGCGGATGGTGCGATGCACGAACAGGCCGATGAGCAGGCCGTAGAACACGGCGACCACGGCGGCCTCGGTGGGCGTGAAATAACCCATGCGCATGCCGCCCAGGATGATGACGGGGGCGGCCAGGCCGGGGATGGCCTCGAACAGGCTGCGCCAGAAGGGCGGGCGGGGCTCGGCGCGGGCGGCGGCGCCCATCCCGTGGCGCCGCGCCAGCCAGACGGCCGGGATGATCAGCCCGATGCCGGCCAGGATGCCCGGGAACATGCCCGCCGCGAACAGCGCGGGCACCGAGGCCTGCGGCACCAGGACCGAATAGACGATCATGGCGATCGAGGGCGGGATCAGGATGTCGGTGGCCGCGCCCGCCGCCACCACGCTGGCCGAGTAGGCGCGGGGATAGCCGGCGCGGTTCATGGCGCCGATCATGATGGCGCCCACGGCGGCGGCGCAGGCCGGGCCGGATCCGGAAATCCCCCCCAGGAACATGGCGACGGTGATGGCGACCACGGCCAGCATGCCGGGGCCGTTGCCGGTGATGGACTGGGCCAGGCGCACCAGCTTGGCGGCGACGCCCGAACGGTCGAAGATCGAGCCCACCAGCACGAACATGGGGATGGCCAGCAGGGGGTATTTGGCCAGGCCGGCGTAGAAGCTCTGCGAGACCGCCATCAGGCCGAACCAGTGGGTGTCGGGATTGGCCAGGGCGATGGCCAGCGTGCCGGCCGCCCCCAGGGCGATGCCCACGGGCACGCCGATGACCATCAGGACGACGAAGAGCGCGAACAGCAGGGTGGGGATCATGCCGCCTGCCCCCAGGCGCGCCGCAGGATGCCGGCCAGCCGCAGCGTGATGACCGCCGACAGCACCGGCAGCCACATGGAATACCACCAGGTGGGCACGCCGATGGCCGGGGACGTGTCGCCCCAGTTGTATTCGTCCAGGGCCATGCGGCCCAGCAGGACCGTCAGGCCGGCGAAGAACAGCAGCGACACGGCGCCGGCGGCCAGGGCGAAGCGCCGCCGCCGCGCGGGACCGCCGCCGTCGGCCAGCAGTTCGATGCGGATGTGCAGCAGGCGCACGAAGGCCGACGAACTGGCGCTCAGGGTCAGCACAATCAGCAGGAAGATGGAGATTTCCTCGGTCCAGGCGAAGGATTCCGCCGTCAGGTAGCGGACGATCACGTTGGCCAGGGTGATGCAGGCCAGGGCGCCCAGGGTCAGCACGGTCAGCCAGTCCTCGAATCGCAGCGGGACGCGCAGGGGGGGATCGGAAGGCGGAGCGTGGTCGGGCGGAGCGGCGGAATCGGCGGCGTGGTCGTCGGGCATGGATCGGATGGGACGGGATGCGGTGTCGAATGGGAACACCGCATCCTACTGCGAAACGGCGCGCTTGCCAGTTGGTATGAGTACGGACACCGGCTCAGGGCGTGTCGGGCAGCGCCAGCATCGTGCCCCGGCACCCGGGCGCGCCGCAGCGGCAGCGGTAATGGCGCTTCAGCGTGCGCGTGAGCGGCTCGTCGATCACCAGGCCGTAGTCGTAGAGCAGTTCCTCGCCCGCCGGGATGTCGCGCAGGGCGTAGATCGCCACGCGGGTGCCGGCGTCGTTCTCGCGCGCCTCGCAGTTGGGCGCGCAGCCGTGGTTGATCCAGCGGGCGTCGTTGCCGCGCCGGCCGCCGTCGATCACCCCGCCGCCGCTGAGCGCGAAATAGAAGGTGTGATAGGGGTCGTCCGGGTTGACCGGCCAGCGGGCGTCGGCCTGCTCCGTCGTCAGGCGGCGTCCCGCGTAGTCCAGGATCCGGGTGCCGGCGGGGATGTCGCGCGCGGCGAAGACGCCGGTGCCGTGCAGGGACGAGACGCGCACGGCGTGCCAGGGCGGTCGGGGGGTGGCCATGGGATGCGATCGAAAGGGACGGAATCGAAAAGGGATAAACTGGCCCATTATCCTTGGGATGATCCACGCAAGTCCACTCGTCCCGGCGGCGATCCCGCCGGGGGCCGCCGCGCGCGAGGGGCCGGTGCGGCATCCCCGATCCTTCCGCCCAGGTGAATGCCCGTGAATGCCCCTACCGCCGCCCATGCCGCCGTATCCGCCCCCGTCCTCGACCGCAACGGCGCCGAGGTCCTGCTGGATACCCTGATCGCCCTGGGCGTGGACACGGTGTTCGGCTACCCGGGCGGCGCGGTGCTGCCGCTGTACGACGCCCTGTACGCCGAGCCGCGCATCCGCCACGTCCTGGTGCGCCACGAGCAGGCCGCCATGCACGCGGCCGAAGGCTATGCGCGTTCCACGGGTCGTCCCGGCGTGGTGTTCGTGACCTCGGGCCCGGGCATGGCGAACACCACCACCGGCCTGCTGGACGCGCTCTGCGATTCGATCCCCGTGCTGTGCGTCAGCGGCCAGGTGGCGACCGGCGCCATCGGCACCGACGCCTTCCAGGAATGCGACGCGGTCGGGATCTCGCGCCCGGTCACCAAGTGGAACGCCCAGGTGCGCCGCTCCGAGGACATCGCCGACCTGGCGGCCAAGGCCCTGCGCCTGACGCGCGCCGGCCGCCCCGGGCCGGTGCTGCTGGACTTCCCCAAGGACCTGCAGATCGCCCGCGTGCCGCCGGAGCACGCCGTCGCGGCGGCGGAACCCGAGGCCGCCGCCGAGCCGCTGGCGCCCGTGACCGAGGCCGCGCTCAAGCGCGCCGCCGCGCTGATCGCCCGCGCCCGCCGCCCGGTGTTCTACGGCGGGGGCGGGCTGATCAATTCGGGCCTCGACGCCTGCCACGCCTTCCGCGGCCTGGTGCAGGCGACCGGAGCGCCCTGCACCCTGACGCTGATGGGCCTGGGCGCCTATCCGGCCGGCGACGCGCAGTTCCTGGGCATGCTCGGCATGCACGGCACGCTGCAGGCGAACCTGGCCATGCACCACGCGGACCTGATCGTCTGCGTGGGCGCGCGCTTCGACGACCGCATCACGGGCCGGCTGTCCGACTTCTGCCCGCACGCCGACAAGATCCACCTGGACATCGATCCGGCCTCGATCGACAAGGTCGTGCGCGCCGACGTGGCGCTGGTGGGCGACTGCTACCCGCTGCTGCGCGCCCTGCACAAGGAACTGGGCCAGTATCCGCTGGAATCCGGCCGCCTGGACGAATGGTGGCAGCGCATCGCCGTCTGGCAGGCGCGCGACTGCCTGAAATTCCCGCCCTCGGACGACGTCATCCTGCCCCAGGACCTGATGCGGCGCATCGACCGGCTGCTGGCCGGGCGCGACGCCGTCGTGTCCACCGACGTGGGCCAGCACCAGATGTGGGCGGCCCAGTACATCGGCATCGACCGGCCCAACCGCTGGCTGACCTCAGGCGGGGCGGGCACCATGGGCTACGGGCTGCCGGCCGCCATCGGCGCGCAGATCGCGCACCCGGACAAGCCGGTGGTCTGCGTCAGCGGCGACGCGTCCGTGCTGATGAACATCCAGGAACTGGCCACGGCCACGCAGCACCGCGCGCCGGTCAAGCTGATCCTGTGCAACAACGGTCACATGGGCATGGTGCGCCAGTGGCAGGAACTGATCCACGAGGGCCGCTACAGCCACAGCTACAACGCCTCGATCCCGGATTTCGTGGCGCTGGCCGGGGCCTTCGGCTGGGGGGCGGCGCGGGTCGAGCACCCGCGCGACCTGGACGCGGCGCTGGCCGCCTGCATGGCGCACGACGGTCCGTACTTCCTGGACGTGGCGGTGGTGCCGCTGCAGAACTGCTTCCCGATGATGCCGGCCGGCTACGGGCACCAGCAGGTGATGCTGTCGGAGGACACCTGGTACGTGGAAGAGTGATCAGACACAGCGCCCGCCGTCCACTTCCAGGCAGGCGCCGGTGATGAAGGACGCCTCGTCCGAGGCCAGGTACAGGCAGGCGTGGGCGACGTCGTCGGGGGTCGAGAACCGTCCCAGCGGGATGCCGGCGGTGAACTTGGCGCGGTTTTCCGGCGTGTCCGGCACGCCCATGAATTCCGACAGCAGGCCGGTGGCGCCCACCACGGGGTTGACGCAGTTGACGCGGATGCGGTCCGGACCCAGTTCGGCCGCCATCGAGCGGCTGGTGGTCACCACGGCGCCCTTGGTGCCGTTGTACCAGGTCAGGCCGGGGCGCGGCCGGATGGCGGCCGTGGAGGCGATGTTCACGAACACGCCGCCGCCCTGCTGGCGGAAATGCGGCACGAAGGCCTGGGCGCTGAGATAGATGCTCTTGACGTTGATGGCGTAGATCCGGTCGAATTCGTCCTCGGTGACTTCGAGCATGGGCCGGTTGCGGTGCGTGGCCCCGGCGTTGTTGACCACGATGTCCAGGCCGCCGAAATGTTCCAGGGCCCGCGCCAGCAGGCCGCGCATGCTGGCCGCGTCGGCGACGTCCACGTGCGCGAATTCGGCCTGGCCGCCTGCCGCCCGTATCTGGTCGACGGTTTCGCGGCCGTGCCCGTCGTGGATGTCGGCCACGACCACCCGGGCGCCCTCGCGGGCGAAGACCGAGGCGATCCCCCGGCCGAACCCGGAACCGGCTCCGGTCACGATGGCTGTCTTGTCGCGCAGGCGCATGGGTGTGTCTCCTTTCAGGCATCCTGGCCGTAGCGGATCGCCACGGTCTTCAGTACGGTGAATCCCAGCAGGGCCTCGAAGCCTTTCTCGCGGCCGTGGCCGCTGGACTTGACCCCGCCGAAGGGCAGTTCGACGCCGCCGCCGGCGCCGTAGTTGTTGACGAAGACCTGGCCGCAGCGCAGGTGGCGGGCCATGCGCAGCTGCCGCGCCCCGTCGCGGGTCCAGACGCCGGCCACCAGGCCGTATTCGGTCGAGTTGGCCAGGGCCAGGGCGTGCGCCTCGTCGCGGAAGGCCTGCGTGATCAGGACCGGGCCGAAGATTTCCTCGCGGGCCAGGGCGCTGTCCGGGGGCACGTCGCGGAACAGCACGGCCTCCTGGTAGTAGCCGTCCGGCGGCGCGTCGTCCAGGATGCGGCCCCGGGCGGCCTCGGCCAGGCCTTCCCGGCGGGCGGCGTCCAGCATCCGGCGCACGCGGTCGTACTGCTTGCGGTTGACCAGCGGCCCCAGGTCGGCATCCGACGAGGGCGGGCCCGCGCGCAAGGCGCGGAAGCGCTCGGCGACGCGTTCGACGAAGGCGTCGTGGATGCTTTCGTGGACCAGCAGCCGGCTGCCTGCCGAGCAGGTCTGGCCGCTGTTCTGGATGATGGCGTTGACGACCACCGGCAGGGCGGCGTCCAGGTCGGCGTCCTCGAACACGATCTGCGGCGACTTGCCGCCCAGTTCGAGCACCACCGGGCAGTGCCGCCGCGCGGCGGCCTCGGCGACCCGCTGGCCGGTGACGGTGGAGCCGGTGAAGGAGATGTGCTGGATCCCGGGGTGGGCGCTCAGCGCCGCGCCGGCCTCGGCGCCGTAGCCGGTGACGACGTTCAGCGCCCCGGGCGGGAAGCCCACGCGCGCGGCCATTTCGGCCAGGTACAGGGTGGACAGGCTGGCGTCCTCGGCGGGCTTGACCACGCAGGCGTTGCCGGCCGCCAGGGACGCGCCGACGCTGCGGCCGAAGATCTGGACCGGGTAGTTCCAGGGGATGATGTGGCCGGTGACTCCGTGCGGCTCGCGCACCGTCATCGCCAGGGTGCCGGTGTCGTAGGGCAGGGTGTCGCCGTGCAGCTTGTCGCAGGCGCCGGCATAGTATTCGAAGTAGCGCGCCAGGGCGGCGACGTCGTTGCGCGCGGTGCGCAGCGTCTTGCCGGTGTCGCGCGCCTCGATGCCGGCCAGCTCGTCGGCGTGCTCCAGCACGGCGCGGCCCCAGGCCGCCAGCAGGCGACCGCGGTCGCGGGCGCAGGTCATCGCCCAGGGGCCGTCGAGCTGCGCGCCCATGGCCGCCTGGGCGGCCCGGACGGCCTGGTCGATGTCCTCGGGCGAGCCCCGGGCGATGCGGTCGAAGGCCTGGCCGTCGGCCGGGTCGATGACGGGGATGGCGCGCTCGTCCGGCACGGGCCGTCGGGCATTGGCGATGAAGTGATGGGCGGGCATGACGGATTCCTGGTGGTGACGAAGCGGGGCGGTTGGCGTGTCCTCGGTGGATGGCGGCCCGGATTCAGCCGGCGCGGGCGACGTGGTCGGCGATGGCCCGGCCCATGTCGGCGGTGCGCGCCGCGCCGCCCATGTCGGGCGTGCGGGGGCCTTCGGACAGCACGGTCTCGATGGCCCTCAGAACGGCGTCGGCCGCGTCCTGCCAGGCGGGGTCGCCCTGCCCCAGGTGTTCCAGCATCATGGCCGCCGACCAGATCTGCCCCACCGGGTTGGCGATGCCCCGGCCGGCGATGTCCGGCGCGGAGCCGTGCACGGGCTCGAACAGGGACGGGTGGCGGCGGTCGGGGTTCAGGTTGGCCGACGGGGCGATGCCGATCGTGCCGGTGCAGGCCGGACCCAGGTCGGACAGGATGTCGCCGAACAGGTTCGAGGCCACGATCACGTCGAAGCGGTCGGGGTGCTGCACCAGGTGGGCGCAGAGGATGTCGATGTGGAACTTGTCCCAGGTGACCGTGGGATATTCCCGGGCGATGGCCTTCAGGCGCTCGTCCCAGTAGGGCATGGTGATGGAGATGCCGTTGGACTTGGTGGCGGCCGTCAGGTGCCGTCCGGGCCGGCGCGAGGCCAGCTCGAAGGCGAATCTCAGGACCCGGTCCACCCCGGTGCGGGTGAACACGGATTCCTGGACGACGAATTCGCGCTCCGTGTCCGGGAACATGCGCCCGCCCAGGCTGGAATATTCGCCCTCGGTGTTCTCGCGCACCACCAGGAAATCGATGTCGCCGGGGCGCCGGTTGGCCAGCGGGCTGGGCACGCCGGGCATCAGCCGGGCCGGCCGCAGGTTGACGTACTGGTCGAATTCGCGGCGGATGGTGATGATGGAGTCCCAGATGGCGACGTGGTCCGGCACCCGGTCGGGCGCGCCCACGGCGCCGAACAGGATGGCGTCGTGCCCGCCGACGCGTTCCTTCCAGTCGGCCGGCATCATGCGGCCTTCGCGCAGATAATGGTCGCAGCCCCAGCCGAAGGACTCGAAGTCCAGGTCCAGGCCGAACCGGACGGCGGCGGCTTCCAGCACCCGCAGGCCTTCCGGCATGACTTCCGTGCCGATGCCGTCGCCGGGGATCACTGCGATTTTTCGTGTCATGCGGGCTCCCTGAGGGGGTGGGCGGGCCCCGGATCGTGTCGTCGGGCCCGTTCGAAACTCTAGCGGGTTTTGGCGCCGCGCGATAGCGGGGGAATCGGACGCGGGGCCGGCGCCGATCCGCCGCGCGCCCGGCCCCCCTGTGATAACCCGAATCCGGGCGCGGTTTCCATTGCGACCCTGCCGGACTTCATGTTAGAACACCAGGGCTTTGACGCTTTGCGCGAGGGCTGCATGACACCAATAATCGGATTCGGGAGACGATACATGTTCCAAGGTAAGAAACTCGCAGGATGGCTCGCGGCCGCGGCCCTGGTCGGCGTGACGGCGTCCGCGCCGGCGCTGGCGCAGACCACGCTGAAGATGGCCTACGCGCTGTCCGAGAACTCGCACTATGGCGCGGGCGCCGCCGCCTTCGTGAAGTCCCTGGAAGCCAGCACGCCGGACTTCAAGGTCCAGCAGTTTCCGAACAGCGCGCTGGGCGGCGAGCGCGAGGTCATCGAAGGCCTGCAGCTGGGCACCATCGACCTGGCCATCGTGTCCACGGGCGCCACGCTGAATTTCGTGCCGCAGACCGGGGTGTTCGACATCCCCTTCCTGTTCCGCGACCTGGCCCACGCGCGCAAGGTCCTGGACGGCAAGATCGGCCAGGACATGCTGGCCGAATTCCCCAAGCGCGGCCTGGTGGCCCTGGCCTGGGGCGAGCAGGGCTTCCGCCACCTGACCAACAATGTCCGGCCGGTGAAGGAACCCGCCGACATCAAGGGCCTGAAGATCCGCACGACGGAAAACCCGATCCACATCGCCGCCTTCAAGGAACTGGGCGTGCTGGCCACCCCCATGGCCTGGCCGGAAGTCGCCACCGCCCTGCAGCAGGGCACCATCGACGGCCAGGAAAACCCGTTGTCGGTGATCGTGTCCGTGAAGATGTGGCAGCTGCAGAAATACCTGTCGCTGACGGCGCACGTCTACGGCCCGGCGCTGATCCTGATGGCGCCTTCCGTGTATGACGGCCTGGACGACGCCGGCAAGGCGAAATTCAAGGAAGCCGCCGCCGCCGGCGCCAAGGCCATGCGCGCCTACGTCGACCAGGTCGAAAAGGACGGCATCGAAACCCTGAAGTCCAACGGCATGCAGGTCAACACGGTGGACCACGCCGCCTTCGTCAAGGCGGTCCAGCCGGTCTATCCGCAGTACTACAAGCAGTTCGGCCAGGCGCTGGTCGAGTCCATCCGCGACACGCAGTAAACCATGCGCGCGCTCGGCCTGATCGACCGGGGCCTGTCCCGGCTGGTGTCCTGGGTCGCGCAGGCCCTGCTGTGGTCCGCCGTCGCGGCGGGCTTCTACCAGGTCCTGGCGCGCTTCGTCCTGGAATCGCCCTCGGCCTGGTCCGAGGCCTGGACGAGGGCCGCCATCATCTGGGCGGTGATGCTGGGGGTGGCCCTGGCCTTCCGCCAGGGCGCCATGCTGGGCGTGGACCTGCTGCACAACCTGCTCGCCCCGCATCGGGCGCGCATGCTGGAACATCTCGTCCTGCTGATCGTCGTGGGGTTCCTGGGCTTCCTGATCTGGATCGGGGCCGACATGACCTGGCGCGTCCGCTTCCAGACCACGCCCAGCATGGGCGTCTCCATCTCGTGGATCTACCTGTCCATTCCCGTGGGGGCCGCGCTGTCCCTGTTCGCCGCGCTGGCCTACTGGGCCGAAGGCCCGCGGCGCGTCCACATTGAAACCGTCTGACCAGGGAACCACATCATGTCGCAGTTGATGGTCGTTTCCATGCTGCTGTTCTTCGGCCTGACCGTGCCGGTGGCCGTGTCGATCGGCCTGGCCACCATGGCCGGGGTCGGCTTCGACGGCCACATGACCTGGCTGGTGATCGCGCAGCAGCTCTACGCCGCCCTGGACAAGTACCCGCTGGTCGCCGTGCCCTTCTTCATCCTGGCCGGCAACCTGATGGAGGAAGGCGGCATCTCCGAACGCATGGTCGAATTCGCCAAGAGCGTGGTGGGCGGCGTGCAGGGCGGGCTGGCCTGCAGCTGCGTGCTGACCTGCATGATCTTCGCGGCGGTGGCCGGATCCAGCGTGGCCACGACCTTCGCGGTGGGGGCCATCCTGATCCCCGCCATGGTCAGGCACGGCTATCCGGCGCCCTTCGCCGCCTCGCTGCAGGCCTCGGCGGCCGAACTGGGCGTCATCATCCCGCCGTCCATTCCGATGATCCTGTACGCCGTGTCCACCGACACCTCGGTGGGCGAGGTCTTCATCGCCGGCATCGGGCCGGGCCTGCTGATCGTCGTCGCGCTGATGGCCTACGTGTGGCTGTACGCGCGCCGCAACGGCCTGGGCAAGCACGACGGCGACGGCCGCCTGCCGGTCTGGACGGCCTTCAGGAAGGCGTGGTGGGCGTTGCTGATGCCGGTCATCATCCTGGGCGGGATCTACGGCGGCATCTTCACCCCGACCGAGGCCTCGGCCGTGGCGGTGGTGTACGCCCTGTTCGTGGGCGTCTTCGTCTACCGCCGGCTGACCTTCGCCACGCTGGGCCGCACGTTCCACCGCTCGGTGGTGTCCACGGCGATCATCATGTTCATCATCGCCAACGCGGGCGTGTTCGGCTTCCTGCTGAACCGCGCGGGGGTGCCGATGATGCTGGGCGAATGGCTCAGCCACCTGTTCGGCAGCGAGATCACGTTCCTGCTGGGGGTGAACGTCGCCCTGTTCATCATCGGCATGTTCATCGAGACCTCCGCGTCCATCGTGGTGCTGGCGCCCCTGCTGCTGCCCGTGGCGACGCAGTTCGGCGTCGATCCGGCGCACTTCGGGGTGATCATGGTGGTGAACCTGGCCCTGGGCATGGTGACGCCGCCCTTCGGCGTGAACCTGTTCGCCGCCTGCACGGTCGCCAAGGTGCCCATCGAACGCCTGATCCGGCCGCTGCTGCCCTTCGTCGGCGTGGTGGTGGTCTGCCTGATGGTGATCACCTACTGGCCGGACCTGTCGCTGTATTTCCGCGACCTGGTGTACCGCTGACTCTTCCCTTACTGCGCCTCATCCATCCATTGCCGCGCATCCGCACCGGCAGGAATTCGCGCGGGGGCAGTTGGATCGGTTGCGGCGAGCCAGACCGCAGCAGCGACGTCCGATGCGTGGGTGATGGGGCCGTCGCTGCGCACACTGGAGATGAAGCCCTGAACCGTAGAGGCATAGTCCTCATGGTCCAGTCCCAGCATATGAGCCCGGGCATTTTCACTGAACTGCGTCTGCGGCGCGCGTCCTGGCAGCACCAGGTGTACCCGCACGCCAAGCGGCGCCACCTCCAAGGCCAGTGATTCCGTCAACGCATTCACTGCCGCCTTGCTGGCCCGGTACATCCCGATGATGGGAAGCACTTTGAGGGTCACCGACGACGAAACGTTGATCACTACACCCGCGCGCCGCTGGCGGAACTGCGGAAGCACCGCCTGAGTCACCATCAACGTGCCCAAGGTATTGGTCTCTAACAAGGACCGTGCCGTCTGCAGGGAAGTTAATTCGATGGGGGACGGCGCGCCAAAGCCGGCATTGTTGACCAGCACGTCGATATCGCCAGCCTGGGCGATAGCGCGATGGACGCTATCCGGGTCCGTGACATCCAAGGTCAGGACGCGCAGTCGCTCTGATGGGGGCAGGATTTCCGGGCGCGGCGTTCGCATCGTAGCGATGACATTCCAACCGTTGTCGAGGAACAGACGGGCCGTTTCCAACCCGAACCCCGATGAACAACCCGTAATGAGAACTGTGGACATTGATCACTCCTATCAGCCTTTGATGCGTCCATGATAGGCGCTCGAAACAGGATCAAATACAATCAATAGTCTTCAATTAATTCGCGAGAGTCCTGTTTGAGCGATCCACTGGCAGAAGTGGTCATGCTGCTGCAACCGTCAGCACGTGGCTCCAAACTTGTAGAGGCAGCCGGTTCCTGGCGAGTGCTGCCGCCCGTTGCGGGCGACCCGTTCTATTGCGCGGTGCTTGAAGGCCAGTGCTGCCTGAGCGTGGACGATCACGCGCCGATGGTGCTGCGCGCTGGCGACTTCGTGCTGGTGCCGGCGATGCGCAAACTGATGCAGACCAATGTGGGCGCGCGAGCCGGCGCACGCGAGACGTTGCCCCGACGCATTGGCGAGGGACACTTTCGGGTGGGGCGACAGGAAGGTCCGCCCGAACTGCGTCTGCGCATCGGTCATTGTTGCTTCAGCTCCTCCGATGCGGCATTGCTGATCCCACTGCTGCCCCAGGTGCTGCTGGTGCGCGGTGAACCCCGGCTGGCGGCGCTGGTGCAATGGGTCGGAGAAGAGACGCGCGCGCAGCGCCCCGCGCGTGAACCCGTGCTTGATCGCTTGCTGGAACTCTTGCTGATCGAGGCGTTGCGAAGCGGCACGAGTCTGACGACTGCGCCTGGCCTGGCAAGAGGCCTGGCCGATGAGCGCGTGAGCGTTGCCCTGCGTGCATTGCACGCCGATCCAGGCCTGCCGTGGACCGTGGAAAAATTGGCGACTCGGGCGGCGCTGTCGCGCTCGGCCTTCTTCGCGCGTTTCGAGCGCGTCGTCGGGATGAAACCGATAGCGTATCTGCTTGCCTGGAGAATGGCCTTGGCCAAGCGCTGGCTACGAGAGCGGGAGCTCAATCTCGATGGGATCGCCGAACGTATCGGCTACAGCTCGGCCAGTACGTTCAGCGTGGCCTTCGCGCGCCACGTTGGCCAGACGCCTGTCCGATATCGCCACAGCATTGCCAGTGCTCCGATAGGTTCACAGACCGGCTCCATGCTGTGAAGAGCGCAGAGAGTCAGGCAGACCCAAGCCTTTGCTATTCCGGTCTTGCCTTGCAGCGCCATGTCGTTATGAAAAACACCCCAAAGGTTGGATCGGTATCCAACCTTTGGGGTGCGGTTCATTTTTCCGAAGGCGGGGCTGCTTTCACGGGACCGGTCAGGAACCGCGGATTTCCTTCAGTTGGGCCTGCACCGCGTTCCACAGGTCCGAACCCACCGACTGCTCGATCTGCGCGTTGACCGGCGCGATGGTCTCGCGCATCTTCTGCACGGCCTCGGGGCTGACGGTGTTGACCTGCATGCCGTCGGCCTTCAGCTGCGCCAGGGCCTTGTCGGCTTCCGCGCGGGTGTCCTTGCGCTCGAAATCGCGGCTGACGGCGGCGGCCTTGAGCAGCACGTCGCGCTCGTCGGCGCTCAGGCCGTCCCACCACTTCTTGCTGGCGGTGACGATCCAGGGGCTGTAGACGTGGTTGGTGATGCTCAGGTACTTCTGGACTTCGTAGAACTTGCTCGACAGGATGGTGTTGTAGGGATTTTCCTGGCCGTCCACCGTCTTCGTTTCCAGCGCGGTGAACAGTTCCGAGAACGGCAGCGGCACGGCGTTGGCGCCCAGGCGCTGGAAGGTCTCCAGGAACACGTTGTTCTGCATGACCCGCAGCTTCAGGCCGCTGAAGTCCTCGGGGCCGTTGACCGGCTTCTGGCTGTTGGTCAGGTTGCGGAAGCCGTTTTCCCAGTAGACCAGGCCCACCAGGCCCTTGTCCTCCAGCTTGTGCATGATGGCCTGGCCGGTCTTGCCGTCGAGCACCTGGTCGGCCTCTTCGCCGGAATTGAACAGGAAGGGCGTGTCCCACAGCGCCATTTCCGGGGTGATGCCCACCAGGGTGGCGGTGGAGCCGACCATCATTTCCTGGGCGCCGCCGATCAGCGCCTGCTGCATCTGGATGTCCGAGCCCAGGGCGGCCGCGCCGACGGCGCGGATCTTCATCTTGCCGCCCGACAGCTTGGCGACCTCGTCGGCGAAGACCTGGACGGCGCGGCCCTGGTTGGAGTCCTGGTTCAGGCCGTAGCCGAAGCGGATCAGGCGGGTCTGGATGTCGGCGGCCTGGGCCGGGAGGGCCATCGCGCCGGCCGCCAGGGTGGCGGCCAGGAACAGAGCTTTCAGTTTCATGGGGATTCTCCTTGGTGGAAATGTCCGCCGGGCGGGGCGGCGTTGTTTTGCCTCAGCCCAGCCAGCGGACCGGGGCGATGACGATCTGGGGAAAGGCCACCAGCAGGACCAGCAGCAGCGCGTAGACCAGCAGGAAGGGCGTGACGCCCTTGACGACGGATTCCATCTTCACGCCGCCCACGCCGGCGGCGACGTTGAGCACCGTGCCGACCGGCGGCGTGATCAGGCCCAGGCAGCCGGTGAACACGAACATGAAGCCGAAATAGATCGGATCGATGTGCGCCTTCAGCGCCAGGGGCAGGCAGACGGGGGCGAAGATCAGGATGATGGGCGTCAGGTCCATGGACGTGCCCACCAGCAGCAGGAAGATCACCATGCAGGCCATGAACAGCGTGGGATGCGCCAGGATGGGCTGGAACAGTTCGGCCAGCTGGTTGGGCAGGTCGGCCAGGGTGATCATGTAGGCGGCCACTGTCGCGGCGCCGCACAGGAACATGACCACCGCCGTGGTGATGCTGGAAGCCACCAGCACGTCGTAGGCGGCTTTCCAGGAAAGCGCCCGGTAGATGAAGCGCGACACCAGGAAGGCGTAGACGGCGGCCACCACGGCGGCCTCGGTGGGGGTGAAGACGCCGAAGCGGATGCCGCCCAGGATGATGACCGGCATGAAGATGGCCCAGACGCTGTCGGCCACGGCGCGGCGGCGTTCGGCCGGCGTGGCGCGCGGGGCCGTGGGCAGCTGGCGGCGGCGCGCGACCACGCGCCAGGCGATCAGCAGCGCGCCGCCCATCAGGATGCCGGGCACCACGCCGCTGATGAACAGCTTGCTGATGGAGGTGTTGGTGGTGACGCCGTAGATGATGAAGGGCAGCGACGGCGGGATGATGGGGCCGATGATGCCGCCCGAGGCCAGCAGGCCCGTGCTGTAGTTCATGGGATAGCCCTGCTGGCGCATCATGGGCAGCAGGATGGTGGCCAGCGCGGCGGTGTCGGCGATGGCCGAGCCGCTCATCGAGGCGAGCAGCACCGAGGCGAACACGGCGACGTAGCCCAGGCCGCCCGGGATGTGGCCGACGAAGGCGCGCGCCATGTCGATGATCCGCTGGCTCAGGCCGCCCACGTTCATCAGTTCGCCCGCCAGGATGAAGAAGGGCACGGCCAGCAGGGGGAAGCTGTCGAAGCCGGCCTGCAGGTTCTGCGCCAGCAGCTGGGTGTTGAAGAAGTCCAGGTGCCACATCAGGGCCACGCCGGAGACCAGCAGGGAAATGGCGATGGGGATGCCGATCGCCATGGAGGCGAACAGGACGGCGAGGAAGATCAGGGTGGTGTCCATGGACGTTCCTAGGTTCGGTCGCGAAGGCGGTCCAGGACGGCCTGCTTGAAGAGCAGGATTTCCATGGAGGCGGCCATGAACAGGGTGGCCGCCGCGGCGATCGCCAGGGGATAGCCGATGACGGGGCTGTAGCTGTGCAGGCCGGCGATCACCTGGTCCCAGGCGCCCTTGACGACCATGCCCAGCACGACCGCGCTGACCAGGGCGGCCAGCGCGCCCATCGCGGCGCGTGTGCGCGGCCCGACGCGATCCACCAGCAGGTCGAAGCTCAGGTGCCGTTTTTCGTAGGCGGTGACGACCGTGCCCATGCAGACCAGCCAGATGAACAGCAGGCGGGACAGTTCCTCGTAGATCACCAGGCCCGTGCCGAAGGCGTAGCGCAGCACGACGTTGCTGAACACGGCGATCACCATGAGGGCCAGGGTGGCCGCCATGAAGGCCTCGGCGGCTTTGCGGATCAGGGGCTTGCGCGGCGCGCCGGCGGGGGCGTCAGGGATGTGCATGCGGGTTCCTTTGCAGCCATTCGGCGGCGTGTGCGAGGAGCTCTTCCAGGGGCCGCTCGCTGTCCAGGTGCAGCAGGCCGGTTTCGTCGTGGGGCGGCTCCAGCGTGGCGAACTGGCTGTCGATCAGGGTGGCGGGGAAGAAATGGCGGTCGCCCCGGCCGGCGACGCGCCGGTGGGCCGCGTCGCGGCCGACTTCCAGCCAGATGAAGGCCAGGCCGGGCACGTGCGCGCGCAGCCGCCGGCGGTAGGCCCGCTTCAGGGCCGAGCAGCTGAGGACGACGCCGCCGGCGGCGCGGCGCGCCAGTTCCTGGCCCAGCGCCTCCAGCCAGGAGGCCCGGTCCTCGTCGGTCAGCGGGACGCCGGCCCGCATCTTCGCGTGGTTCTCCGCGCTGTGGAAGGCGTCGCCCTCGACGAAGGCCCAGTCCTGGCGGCGCGCCAGCATTTCCCCGACCGTGGACTTGCCGCTGCCGGAGACGCCCATCACGACCACCGCGCGCGGCGGGCAGGCCGGCGCGGCGGCCGTGGAGGTGGGAGAAGATAGCGCTATCTTTTGCATTGAAAAAAAACGGCCCTTACGTACAATGGTGCCCGAAGCGTCGGGCCGGACCTGTGCCGGCCGATCTTCCCGTAGGCGGGTGAGACGCAAAGATAGCGCTATCTCATCGCGGCCGACATTAGGGAATTCCTCTATGCATGACTCTTCCTCAGACGACGGGACCGGCGCCCGGGCGCCCCGGGGCCGCAGCCGGGCCACGGGCCGGGCGACGCTGGCCGACGTGGCGGCCCTGGCCGGCGTCAGCCCCATCACGGCGTCGCGCGTGGTGGCGGGCAAGACGACCGTGCGCCCGGAACTGGCCGAGCGGGTGCGGGCGGCGGTGGAACGCCTCGGCTACCGTCCCGATCCGTCGGCGCGCGCGCTGGCCTCGGCCAAGAGCCGCCACGTCGTGGTGCTGATCCCGCTGCTGTCCAACACGCTGTTCACGGAATTGCTGGAAGCCGTCCAGGACGTGATGTGGGACGCCGGCTATCCGATCTTCGTCGGGATCACCCAGTACCGGCCGGAGCGCGAGGCCGCCCTGCTGGACAGTTATCTGTCCCACCGTCCGGCGGGCCTGATCCTGACGGGTTTCGACCGCAGCGAGGCCCAGCGCCGCCTGATCGAGGCCAGCCGCACGCCGTGCGTGCACGTGATGGAGCTCAGCGACGATCCGGCGGTGCATTGCGTCGGTTTTTCCCAGACCGGGGCCGCGCAGGCCGTGGCGCGCCATCTGCTGGACCGGGGGCGGCGGCGCATCGCCTTCGTCGGCGCCCAGCTGGACCCGCGCACGCTGGAACGCGCCGAAGGGTTTCGCGGCGTGCTGCGCGCCGCGGGCTGCCACGACCCCCGGCTGGAAATCCTGGATCCCCGGCCTTCGTCGGCCGCGCTGGGGGCGGAAGCCTTTCGCCGCCTGGTGGAGGCGCACCCGGACCTGGACGCGGTGTTCTTCTGCAACGACGACCTGGCCCACGGGGGCCTGCTGGAAGCCCTGCGGCTGGGCGTTCCCGTGCCGGACCGGGTCAGCGTGGTGGGCTTCAACGACCTGCCGGGCAACGCGCAGATGCTGCCCGCGCTGAGCAGCCTGCGCACGCCGCGCCGGGAAGTCGGCGACGTTGCGGCCCGGATGCTGCTGCGGCTGATGCGCGGCGAACCGGTGGACACGCCCGCCGTCGACCTGGGCTTCGAACTGAGGATCCGCGCCAGCAGCTGAGCCGCCGGCGCGGATCGGACCGGCCGGCGCCCGCCGCCGGCGCGGGCTCAGAAGGCCGGGCCGTCGTCTTCGCGGGTGTCGGCCCGGGGGGCGGCTTTCTTGGCGGCGGTCTTTTTCACCGCGGCCTTTTTCACGGCGGTCTTCTTGGCCGCCGTTTTCGTCGCCGTTTTCGCGGCGGACTTGGTCGCGGTTTTGGTCGCTGGTTTCGCCGCCGTCTTGGCGGCCGTCTTCGCGCCCGCCTTGGCCGGGCGCGGCTCGAATTCGAAGCCGACCTTGCCGTCGTCCTGGCGCACCAGGAAGGCCTTGAACTTGCGGTTGGTGCGGCTGGATACGAAACCGTCAAGCAGATCGGTCTTGCCGGTGGCCAGCAGCTTGCTCATCTGCGCGGCGGGGATTTCCTGCTGCAGGATGACCTTGCCGCTGCGGAATGTGCAGGTCTTGTCCGGTCCCACGGAACGCTCACAGACGTAGTTCATGCCGTGTTCGAAGACCTGGCCGCCGCATTTGGGGCAGGCGCCCAGCGGGGTGTGGCCGGAGAAGTCCACGGGCTCGGCGTCCTCGTCCTCGCGCTGGCCGAAGTCGAATTCCAGCTTGTATTCGTCGGTGATGCGCAGCACCGCCGCGAAGGGCCTGCCCATCTTGCTGATGAAGCCGGTCAGCGGGCCCAGCGTGCGCTTGTCCAGCAGTTCCTCGACCTCGGCGATCTCGAAGGTGCGCCCGCCCGGGTGCTTGCCGATGGAGAAATCGCAGGCCGTGCAGGCGTAGCGGCGGTAGTTTTCCTTCACCACGCCGCCGCACTTCGGGCAGGGGGTTTGCAGGGTGGCGTAGTCGCCGGGCACGGTGTCGCGCTCGTATTCCTTGGCGCGCTTGACGATCACCTGGGTCATCTGGGCGATCTCGCGCATGAAGGACTCGCGGTCCAGCTGGCGCTGTTCGATCAGCTTGAGCTGGTGTTCCCATTCGCCGGTGAGCTCCGGCGAGGTCAGCTCGCTGACGCCCAGGCCGGCCAGCAGCGTCATCAGCTGACGGGCCTTGGCGCTGGGGATCAGGTCGCGGCCCTCGCGGCGCAGGTAGCCTTCGTTCAGCAGGCCTTCGATGATGGCCGCGCGGGTGGCCGGGGTGCCCAGTCCGCGCTCGGACATGGCTTCGCGCAGGGCTTCGTCGTCCACCAGTTTGCCGGCGCCTTCCATGGCCGACAGCAGCGTGGCTTCGTTGAAGCGGGCGGGGGGCTTGGTGGCCAGGCCGCGCGCCTCGATGTCCTCGGTGCGCACGCGCTCGCCGTCGGCCACGGGCACCAGCGAGGCGTCGTCGCCCTGGGATTCGCGGCCGTAGATGGCCAGCCAGCCGGGGGACACCAGCACCTTGCCTTCGGTCTTGAAATGGTGGCCCGAGACCTGGGTGATGCGGGTCGTGACGCGGAATTCGGCCGCCGGGAAGAACACCGCCAGGAAGCGGCGCGTCACCAGTTCGTAGATCTTGAATTCGGCGTCGCTCAGTTCGCGCGGCACCTGCAGGGTGGGAATGATGGCGAAGTGGTCGGAGATCTTCTTGTCGTCGAAGATGCGCCGGTTGGGCTTGACCCAGTCCTGCTTCACGACCTGGGCGGCGTGGGGCTTGACCGAGCGGGCCACGCCCGATTCGCTGTCGGCCAGGACGCGCATGGTCTGCTGCACGGTGCCGACGTAGTCCTGGGGCAGGTAGCGCGAATCGGTCCGCGGATAGGTCAGGGCCTTGTGGCGCTCGTACAGCGACTGGGCCAGGGACAGCGTGGTCTTGGCGGAAAAGCCGAAGCGCGAGTTGGCCTCGCGCTGCAGGGTGGTCAGGTCGAACAGGGCCGGGGACAGCTGCGTGCTGGGCTTGGATTCCTCGGTCACGCTGCCGGGCTGCTCGCGGCAGGCGGCGACGATGGTCTGGGCGGCCGGGGCGGACCACAGGCGCGAGTCGCGGGCGTCGGGATCCTGCTCGTTCTTCTTGAAATCGGGGTCGAACCAGCGGCCTTCGTACAGGCCGGCGGCGGCGACGAAGGTGGCGTGGACTTCCCAGTAGTCGCGCGACACGAAGCCGCGGATACGGTCCTCGCGTTCCATCACGATCGCCAGGGTGGGCGTCTGGACGCGGCCCACCGGGGTCTTGAAGAAGCCGCCGTCCTTGCTGTTGAAGGCCGTCATGGCGCGGGTGCCGTTGATGCCGACCAGCCAGTCGGCCTCGGCGCGGGACCGGGCGGCGGCTTCCAGCGGCTTCATGGTCTCGTCGTCGCGCAGGTTGGCGAACGCGTCCCGGATGGCGGCCTGGGTCATGGACCGCAGCCACAGGCGCTGGACGGGTTTCTTCACCCCGGCATACTGGACGATGTAGCGGAAGATCAGTTCGCCCTCGCGGCCCGCGTCGCAGGCGTTGATGACGGCGCCGACGTCCTTGCGCTTGAGCAGCTTGACCAGCAGCTTCAGCCGCTCGGCCGAGCGCTTGTCGGTCGGCCCCAGCTCGAACTGGGGCGGGATGACCGGCAGGTGGGTGAAACTCCATTTGCCGCGCACCGGGTCGTTGGGCGCCACCAGGCTGAGCAGATGGCCGACGCTGGAGGACAGCACGTACTGCTCGTTTTCGAAGTAGTCGCCTTCCCGGGTGAAGCCGCCCAGCGCCCGGGAAATATCCAGGGCGACCGAGGGTTTTTCGGCAATGATCAGAGTCTTGGTCATGAGGTTCCAGTGGTGGCCGTTCTGCGACCACGATAGCGCGGATCATACGAGGGGGCTCCTCAGCATGCAAGTCGCGGCGCCCCGGCGGACCCTGTGTGCGCCGTTCCGGCGACGACGGATCCGGCCCCGGAAGCCGGTCCGCCGACGCCCGGGACCGCGCGGTCCCATTAGGGTAAGCCATAGGGCGGCATGTCCGGTAAAGATATGTCGATGTCCTGAATGGATCTGTCATGAAGGCGGGGCGGTCTCTAACATCCCCTCAGTCGGTGCGTGCTGACGCGCCGGTTGATCGCTCTCATGGAGGAGACCCTCATGAAATCACGTGCTGTGCTGAATATGTCGCTGTTGCCCGGCCTGTTGTTCGCTTCCGCGATGGCGGCCGCCGCGCCCGTCAAGATCGCCCTCGTGGAAACGCTGTCGGGACCCCAGGCGGCCACGGGCCTGACCTACCGGTCCGCCGTGCGCTATGCCGTGGACCGCATCAACGCGGACGGCGGCTGGCACGGGCAGCCGCTCGAACTGCTGGAGTACGACAACCAGGGCGGCCCGGCGGGCGCGGCCGACAAGCTGAAGGCCGCCATCTCCGACGGCGCGCAGATCGTCGTGCAGGGGGCATCTTCAGCCATCGGCGGCCAGATCACGGAGGACGTCCGGAAATGGGACCTGCGCAACCCCGGCCGCGAGCTGATCTACCTGAACGTGGGCGCCGAGGCGCAGTCGCTGACCGGCGACAAATGCCAGTTCTACCATTTCCGCGTCGCCGGCAACGCGCCGATGCGGGTCAAGGCGCTGGTGGCCGGCATGAAGCAGGACGGGGCGCTGGGCTCGCGGGTCTATTCGATCAACCAGAACTATTCCTGGGGACAGGACATGGAGCACGCCATCGTCGACGCCGCGGCGTCGGGCGGCTACGCGGTGGTCGAGAAAACGCTGCATGATGTCGGCAAGATCCAGGATTTCTCGCCTTATGTGAACAAGATCGCCGCCGCCAAGGCCGACACCGTGATGACGGGCAACTGGGGCAGCGACCTGCTGCTGCTGATGAAGGCCGCCAAGGCGGCGGGTCTCAAGGCCCGCTTCGGCACGGTTTACCTGGACCAGCCCGGCAACATCGCCAACGCCGGCGACGTCGCCCTGGGCGACTACGTCGCGCAGACCTTCAATCCGGAGGCGGGCGGCGAGGCCGGCGCGGCGTTCGTGCGGGACTACCAGTCCAGGATGGGCCATGCGCCGACCTTCATCGAACCGCAGACGGTCTTCGGCATGCTGCTGGTGGGCGAGGCCCTGAAGCAGGTGCCGGCCGGTGACGGCAAGCTGGACGTGCGCAAGCTGGCGCTGGCGCTGGAAAAGGCCTCGATCGAGACGCCCATGGGCACGCTCGGCATGCGGGCCGACGACCACCAGGCCCTGCTGCCGCTGGCCGTGTCGGTCGTGTCGCGCGACGCCAAGTACAAGGCGGACGGCACGGACCTGGGCTTCAAGCCGGTGAAGCGGTTCACGGCGCAGGAAGCCGCCGTGCCCGTCCAGTCGACCTGCAAGATGCAGCGCCCGGGCTGAGGCCGCCTGGAATCCGGGGGACGTCATGGAACATCTCGCAACTCCGCTGCTGAATGGCGTCGTCTACGGCCTGCTCCTGTTCATGGTGTCGGCCGGATTGACGCTCATCTTCGGCATGATGGGCATACTCAACTTCGCGCATGCCTCGTTCTACATGCTGGGGGCGTACTTCGCGTACGCCCTGCAGGGGGTCGTCGGCTTCTGGCCGGCGATCGCCACCGCCCCGCTGCTGGTCGGGGGCATCGGCATCCTGGTCGAACGCTACATCCTGAGACGGGTGCACCGGCACGGGCATGCCCACGAGCTGCTGGTCACCTTCGGCCTGTCCTTCATCATCGCCGAGCTGATCAAGCTGTTCTTCGGCGACTATCCCGTGAATTTCCGCGTGCCGGCGGACCTGGATTTCCCGGCCTTCACGCTGGGCGGTCTGGATTATCCGGCCTACCGCCTGTTCATGGGCATCGTCGCCATCCTGATGTTCGTGGCGATCTACCTGCTGCTGTCGCGCACCCGGGTGGGCATCATCGTGCGCTCGGCCATCCACCGGCCCCGGATGGCCGAGGCGCTGGGCCACAACGTGCCGCGCGTCTTCATGGGGGTATTCGGCGTGGGCGCGGCCATGGCCGGGCTGGCGGGCGCCGTGGCCGGCGCGTTCTACACCACCAGCCCGAACATGGCGCTGGAACTGGGCGTGCTGGTGTTCGTGGTGGTGGTGATCGGCGGCCTGGGCTCGCTGGAGGGCGCGATGCTGGCCTCGCTGCTGATCGGGGTGGTGACTTCCGTGGCGGTCGGCATCGACGCCACGCCGGCGGATCTGCTCGCCCTGCTGGGCATCGGCGACCCCGCGCACGCCCAGGGCATCCTGGCGCTGAAGGTCTCCAGCCTCGCGGCGAGCCTGCCCTTCGCCCTGATGCTGTTGGTGCTGCTGGTGCGCCCCAGCGGGCTCATGGGCGAGAAGGAGTAAGGCCATGAAAACCCGCATCATCCTGCTGGCCGCGGGCGTGGCCGCCCTGGCCGCCGCGCCCCTGGCGCTGTCGGACGGCCTGGTGAACGCGGCGATCTCCATGCTGATCGCCGCCCTGTTCGCCTGCGCCTACAACCTGCTGTGCGGTTATACCGGCATGCTGTCCTTCGGTCATTCCGCCTACTTCGGCGTGGGCGCCTTCGCCACCGTTCATGCGATGAATGCGCTGGGCGGGGCCGGACTGCTGCCCACGCCCTGGATGCCGCTGGCCGGCGCGGCGGGCGGCCTGCTGGCCGGCTTCGCGGCCGGCTGGTTCTCGACCCAGCGCACGGGGGCGTATTTCGCCATGATCACGCTGGCCATCGCCGAGCTGCTGCACGCCATCGCGCCGCAGCTCAAGGACGTCTTCGGCGGCGAGGCCGGCATTTCGACCATGCGCATGCCCGCCTGGGGCCTGACCTTCGGTTCGACCGTGGAGGTCTATTACCTGACCCTGGCGTGGGTCCTGGCGAGCCTGGCGCTGCTGTACCTGCTGACCCGCACGCCGCTCGGGCGCCTCGCCCTGGGGCTGCGCGAGAACGGCCATCGCCTGCGTTTCCTGGGCTACGACGTGCATCGCATCGGCGTCCTGATATTCGCCCTGTCGGGCATGTTCTCCGGGATCGCCGGGGGCCTGCAGGTCCTGAGCAACGAATCCGCCAACTACGTCGTGTTCAACACCTCGCTGTCCGCCGCCGTGGTGCTCAACACTTATATCGGCGGGGTCCACGCCTTCCTGGGGCCCGCCCTGGGGGCCGCGCTGGTGACGTTCTTCGGCTACGCGGTGTCCGACCTGACGCAGTCCTGGCTGCTGTACCAGGGCGCGCTGTTCGTCCTGGTCATCATGTTCATGCCCACGGGGCTGGCCGGCCTGCTGGCGCTGACCGGCGCCTTCGCGAGGCGCCACGGCCCGCGGGCGGTGGCGCCCTGCGCCGGCCTCTACCTGCTGGCGGGATCGGCCTGCGCCGCCGCCACGGTGTTCCTGACGGAACTGCTGCAGCGGCTGTTCTCGCAGGACTACCGCAGCCTGGCCGCGGCGGCGGGCGCCGGGGACTGGCCCGCGGTCGAACTGTTCGGCCGGGCCTGGTCGCCCACGGGGGCGCCGACCTGGCTGACGCCCGCGGCGCTCCTGGCGCTGGGCTGGCTGTGCTGGCGGGCGGGCTCGGCCGCCGCCGGCCGCCTGCGCGATGCGGCGCCCGCGACGCAGGATCCCGCGGCCGGCGCGATGTCCGAACGGAGGCTGACATGAACGATCCGGTCCTTTCCCTGGATGGCGTGCGCAAGTCCTTCGGGCCGGTGGAGATCATCCGCGGCGTGAGCCTGGACGTGGGCGAGCACGAGCGGCATGCCATCATCGGCCCCAACGGCGCCGGCAAGTCGACGCTGTTCCACCTCGTGTCCGGACAGCTGCGGCCCAGCGCGGGCCGCATCGAGCTGGCCGGCCAGTCCATCGGCGGACGCAGCCCCCAGGCCGTCAACCGGCTCGGCCTGGCGCGCTCGTTCCAGATCACGAACCTCTTTCCGCACTTGACGGTCTTCGAGAACATCCGCCTGGCCGTGATGCGCTCGCACGGCCTGCAGTATTGCTTCTGGAAGCTGATCGACCGCAACGGCGCGGTGCGCGAGCGCAGCGAGGCCCTGCTCGAGAGCGTGCGCCTGTCCCGGCGGGCGGCGACGGCGGCGGGCGAGCTGTCCTATTCCGAGCAGCGCTCGCTGGAGATCGCCATGACCCTGGCGTCCGATCCCCGCATCATCCTGCTGGACGAGCCCATGGCCGGCATGTCGCGCGAGGAGACGAACTACACGACCGCGCTCATCCGCGAGGTCACGGAAGGCCGCGCGCTGCTGATCGTGGAACACGACATGGAGGTCGTGTTCTCGCTGAGCGACCGCATCAGCGTGCTGGTGTATGGCGAGGTGATCGCCACCGGCACGCCCGGGGAGATCCGCGCGGACCCGCGGGTCAGGGAAGCCTATCTGGGCGAGGAGGCCACGGCATGAGCATGGAAGGCACCCCGGTGCTGCGCGTGCGGGACCTGCATGCCCACTACGGCAAGAGCCATGTGCTGCGCGGCGTGAGCTTCGACGTGCGGCCGCGCGAGGTGATCGGACTGGTGGGGCGCAACGGCTCGGGCCGGTCCACGACGCTGAAGGCCATCATGGGCCTGCTGCCGCCCACCTCGGGCGAGGTCGCGCTGGGCGGGCGGGCGCTGGCGGGGCGCCGGCCCTACGAGATCGCCCGCGCCGGGATCGCCTACGTGCCGGAGGAGCGCGAGGTGTTCGCCAACCTGACGGTCGACGAGAACCTGCGCATGGGCGAGCAGCCCTGCCCGCCCGGGGTTCCCGAGTGGACGGTGGCGCAGATGTTCGACTATTTCCCGCGCCTGAAGGAACGGCGCGACACCCTGGCGGGCAGCCTGTCGGGCGGCGAGCAGCAGATGCTGACGATCTGCCGGTCGCTGCTGGGCAATCCGCGGGTGCTGCTGATCGACGAGCCCACCGAGGGCCTGGCGCCGCAGATCGTCGCCGCGGTCAGCGACTGCATCGCGGACATCCACCGGCGGGGCGTGTCGGTCGTGCTGGTGGAACAGAAGCTGACCATCGCGCTGCGCGTGTCCACCCGCATGTGCGTGATGGGCCACGGCCGCATCGTGCGCGAGGGCACGCCGCGGGAAATCGCCGGAAACGAGGAACTGCTCGCGCAATGGCTGGCGGTTTGAACCTTGCGGCCCCGAAGGCCGCGCAGATGCATGGAAAAGGAATCATGAAACGCACGAATGACAAGGTCATCATCACCTGCGCCGTCACGGGCGGGATCCACACGCCGACCATGTCGCCCTATCTGCCGGTGACGCCGGAGCAGATCGAGGCGCAGGCCGTCGCGGCGGCCGAGGCGGGCGCCGCCATCCTGCACCTGCACGCCCGCGATCCGGCGGATGGCCGCCCCACGCCCGATCCGGAAGTCTTCCAGCGCTTCGTGCCGAGGATCAAGTCGGCCACCGACGCCATCATCAACATCACGACGGGGGGCACGACGCGCATGAGCCTGGCCGAACGCCTGGCGTATCCGCTGCGGGCCAGGCCCGAGATGTGTTCCCTGAACATGGGCTCGATGAATTTTTCCATCCACCCGGTGGCGCGGCGCATCGACGAATGGAAGCACGACTGGGAAAAGCCCTACGTCGAGGGCATGGAAGACCAGATCTTCCGCAATTCCTTCAAGGACATCGCGCACATCCTGCGGACCCTGGGGCGGGACCACGGCACGCGCTTCGAGTTCGAGTGCTACGACGTGGGGCATCTCTACAACCTGGCCCACTTCGTCGACGAGGGGCTGGTCGAGGGGCCGCTGTTCATCCAGTTCATCTTCGGCGTGCTGGGCGGCATCGGGCCGGACCCGGCCAACCTGGCGCACATGCGCGGCGTCGCCGACCACCTGTTCGGCCGGGAGAACTACCGGTTTTCCGTCCTGGGCGCGGGCCGGCACCAGATGGCCCTGGCGACGATGTCGGCGGTCATGGGCGGGAACGTCCGCGTGGGGCTGGAAGACAGCCTGTTCCTGTCGCGCGGGGAACTCGCCCCCTCGAACGCGGAGCAGGTGCGCAAGATCCGCCGCATCCTGGAGGAACTGTCCCTGGAGATCGCGACCCCCGGGGAGGTGCGGGACATGCTGGGCCTGAAGGGGGCCGGCGCGGTGGGTTTCTAACCCCCGTCCGTGCGGCCCGCGGCGGGCCGCACGGACGGGGCGGCCTACAGGTATTCGACGTTGCCGTCCACGCTGATGGCCTGGCCCGTGATGTTCGCGGCCGCCGCCGTGGACAGGAACAGGACCATCGCGGCGATGTCCTCGGCCGACACCATGCGGCGCAGGGATATCTTGTCGAGATACTGCGCCCGCATGGCCGCGTCATCCAGCCCCAGGGTCTGCGCGCGCGCCGCGATGACGCGGTCCATGCGCGGGCCGGCGACGACGCCGGGCAGGACGGCGTTGACGCGGACGCCTTCGGGTCCGAGTTCCGCCGCGAGGGATTTCATGAGCCCGACGATGGCCCATTTCGTGGCGGCGTAGGGCGTGCGGAAGGGATAGCCCAGGCGGCCCGCCACGGAGGACATGGCGACGACGTGCGGGTTGTGCGCGGATCGCTTCAGGTGAGGGACGGCATGGCGCAGGAAATAGAACTGGCTGTTCAGGTTGGTGTCGATCGTCCGCTCCCAGTCGGGGGCGGCCAGGGCGTCGATGCCGCCCGTGGGACCGGCGATGCCGGCGTTGTTCACCAGCACGTCCAGTCCGTCCAGCGCCCGCGCCGCCTCGTCCACGGCGCGCGCGGCGGCCTCTTCCCGGCCGACGTCGGCGACCGTGCCCAGGGCGTCGGGGTGGCGTTGCCGGAAGCCGTCCAGGGCCTGCGCGTCGATGTCGCAGACGTACACGCGGGCGCCCGCCTCCAGGAAGCCCTCCGCGATGGTCGCGCCGATGCCGGCGGCGCCTCCGGTGACCATGACCCTCAGTCCCGGCGGGACGAGCAGCCTTTGGGTGATCGACATGTCAGAGCCTCAGTCCGCCGGTGACCTCGATCACGGCGCCGTTGATGTAGCTGGCCTCGTCGCTGGCCAGGAAGGCGTAGAGATTGGCGACTTCTTCGGGCTGGCCGATGCGGCGCAGCGGGACCTGGTCGCTCATGCGCGTCAGCACGGTGTCCGGCACGCTGTCGAGCATGGGCGTCCGGATGAAGCCGGGCGCCACGGCATTGACCCGGATGCCCTTGGGGCCCAGTTCGCGGCACCAGGTCCGGGTGAAGCCGATCACGCCGGCCTTGGCGGCGACGTAATTGGTCTGGCCGAAGTTGCCGTGCAGGCCGACCACGGAGCTGGCGTTCAGGATGACGCCCCGGCCCCGTTCGATCATGCCGGGGACGACCGCCTGGGCGGCATTGAAGACGCCCTTCAGGTTGACGTCGATCACGGCGTCGAATTGCGCCTCGGTCATTTTCTCGAAGCGGGCGTCGCGCGTGATGCCCGCGTTGTTCACCAGGACGTCGATCCGGCCGAACCGCGCCAGGATGGATCCGACCGCGCGGTCCATGCCCGACCGGTCCGTGACGTCGGCCGCGAGCCCGATGGCCGTCGCGCCGGCGTCCTGGCAGTCGCGGACGGTCTGCCGCACGTCGTCCTCGTGGACGTCGCACGCGACGATCGTCGCGCCTTCCCGCGCGAACCTGAGCGCGGTCGCCGCGCCGATTCCGCGTCCGGCGCCGGTGATCAATGCGACCTTGTCTTGTAGTTTCATGCTGATTCCTGTCTCCCGATCGATGTGCGCATGCGGGCCGTGCGCGGCCGTCGGGAAAGAGTAATCGAGTCCCGGATGGATGATAAGATCAATTCCGGACGCCCGCATATCCTCATCGGAAACATCGTGCCTCATGCGAAACCGCCCGCCCACCTATAACGAACGCATCTACGCGCCCTACAAGATCGCCGCCCTGGTCGAGGTGCTGGCCGAGCAGGGCATCCCGCCATCGCTCAGCCTGCGGGGCACCGGGGTGGACGAGAGCCGCATCTACGACGCCACGGCGCTGACTTCGATCCGGCAGTACGTGGAAGTCTGCGGCAACGCCCTGGCCCTGTCGGCCGATCCCGCCACCCCGTTCCTGACGGGCTCGCGGCTGCACCTGTCCGCCTACGGCATGTACGGCTATGCGCTCATGTCCTGCCTGCAGATGCGGGATTACTTCCTGCTGGGCGTGAAATACCACTCGCTCGCCACGCCGACGCTGACCATCGAGTGGTCGGAGCGCGACGGCAAGGCGGTCTGGACCTTTCCCGACGCGATCGTGTGCAACGAATCGCCGGACATCCGCCGTTTCCTGATCGAGCAGCAGTACACCCAGCACGTGACGCATCTGCAGGACGTGTTCGGCCGCCCCTGCTTCCCCGTCAAGGCCTGTTTCTCGTACGCGGCGCCCGCCTATGCCGCGATCTACGAGCGCTTCCTGGGCTGCCCCTGCGAGTTCGGCCAGGCGCAATGCGAACTGCACTACGACGCGGCCATCCTGGACCAGCGCCCCCTGCTGGCGCATCGGCTGACGGCGACCGTGCTGCAGCAGACCTGCGAAGGGCTGATCAGCAACGCCAGGACTCTGGCGGGCATGGCGGGCGAGGTCTATCAGCGCCTGCTGAGGCGTCCCGGGGAATTCCCCGACATGGAGGCGATCGCGGCCCAATTGGGCATGACCTCGCGCAATCTGCGGCGTCACCTGCGCGCGGAAGGCACGTCCTTTTCGGCGATCCTGGACGATGTGCGCTCTTCGCTCGCGGTGGAATACGTGCGGACCACCGGGATGAACGGCGACGACATCGCCCTGCTGCTGGGGTTTTCCGAGCCCACCAATTTCCGCAGGGCCTTCAAGCGCTGGACGGGCAAGACGACGCGGGAATTCCGGATGGCGTCAGACCCTGGCTAGGGCCTGTTCAGTTCGTGGATGTCCTGCGGGATGCCTGCGCGGCGATCAGGTGCCGCGCCAGCCGTTCCCGCACTGCGTCGGCCTGCCCGGGCGTCCAGTCGCGCAGGCCCTTGCCGGTCCGCATGCCCCGATGGCCCCGGTCGAGCAGCTCGGCGAGCAGCGGCGAGGGCGTGTCGCCGTCGTCCAGGTCGGGGAAGAGGATCCGGTGGACCTCCCGGGTCAGTTCGAGCCCCACGAGGTCGGCGTTCTCCATCGGCCCCAGCACGGGCAGCCGCATCCCGAAGCTCTGCTTGACGACCTCGTCGATGGTCCGCGCGTCGCAGACCCCGCGGTGGACGAGAGAGATGGCCTCGCGCCACAGGGCGTGCTGCAGGCGGTTGCCGATGAACCCCGGCACGTCCTTCTGGACCTTGACCGGGTGCTTGCCGGCCGCCAGAAGGATGTCGAAGGTGTCCTCGAAGACCTCGTCGGACGTGCGGGCGGTCCGCACGACTTCGACGAGCGGGACGAGATGCGGCGGATTCCACCAGTGCGTGCCGACGAGGCGGGCGCGGGCTTGCGGGTCGAGCGCCTCGCCGATCCGGGTGATCGGGATGACGGATGTGTTGCTCGCCAGGATCGCGGACCGGGGCGCCGCGGCCGCGATGTCGGCGAAGAGCCGCTGCTTGAGCTCGACCCGCTCGGGCGCCGCCTCGATGACGATCCCGGCATCGGAGACGGCATCCGCCAACGTCGCGCGCAGGCGCAGTCTTTCGAGGACCGGACCGGGCTCGATGCCCATCTGCGCCAGGTTGTGGGCGACGTGCCCGGGCGCCGCCCGCAGGACGGCCTCGTCCGCGTCGGTGAGCGTCGTTTCGTGGCCGGCGGCCGCGAATACCTGGGCGATGCCATGCCCCATGAGGCCGGCGCCGATGACGGTCACCTGGATTTCATTTCGCGCGCGTGTCTTCAAGACGGTGTTCCTCCGGTCGAATGGCTGCAGGCCATGCTACGCGGGAGGGCGTCGCGCGATAAGATCCCGATGGGACATTTTCGTATGCGAACAGGACATCACACCATGCAAGTCGCCGAACCCGGGCCGCGAGCCGACGATGAGGCCCGGTGGCGCCGTATCCTGGCCCGGGGCGCCGGGCTGACGGCCGCCGCGCTGGCCGGCTCGGCCCTGGTGTTCTGGATCGCGGCGAACTGGCCCCGGATGACGCCGGACGCCCGGCTGGCGGGGGTCCAGGGGGCGCTGGCCCTGCTCGTCGTCCTGGCCGCCGGCCTGGCCTGGCGCGGCCATCGCGCGGCTGAACCGATGGCCGGCCTGGCGGCCCTGGCGACCGGCGCCCTGCTGGCCCTCGTGGGCCAGATCTATCAAACCGGCGCCGATGCCTGGGAATTGTTCCTGGCCTGGGCCGTGCTGATCCTGCCCTGGCTGGCGGCGGTCCGGTCCGTGTTCCTGGCGCTGCTGTGGGCCGCGCTGCTGAATCTGGCGCTGTGGCTGTTTCTCGGCGGGCCGACGCTGTCCGCCTGGTGGCGGTGGGGCGCGTCGATCCCGTCCAGCGCCTGGCTGCTGGGCCTGAACGCGGTTCTGCTGATAGCGGCCGAGTGCCTGTGGCCGGCGCGTCGGGATCCCTGGCGCCTGATCCGCCGGGCCCTGGCGGCGGCGGCGCTGGCCTGGGCGGTCGCCGTCGCGGCGCAGGGGGCCGTGATGGGCGGCCCCGGCGACATCGGCCTCCTGGCGCTGGGCCTGATCCCGGTGCTGGCGGTCTACGGCGCCTATACGCGCTGGCGTCCCGATCCGGCGGTGGGGGCCCTGGCCCTGCTGGCGGGGATCGGCGTGGTCGGCTTCGTGCTGGCGCCGTATGCGGACTCTCTGGAAGGCCTGTTGGGCCTGGCGCTGCTGGTGCTGGCCCTGGGCTTGTGGGCGGCGCGGCACGCGCTGCGCCTGCGGGCGGCGGTGCCGCCGGCCGTGGAGGCCGTGTCAGTACCCGCCGGGGACGGACAGGCGGATGCGGCGTATCCGGATGCGCCGCCCGGAGCGGCCGGGGCCGATACGGACGACGCGCCCTGGTACGTCACGGCGCTGCGGATCGGGATCCTGGTACCCGTCGTGCTGCTGCTGGGCATCTGGGTGGCGATCGGTCTGGAACTGGATTCCGCCGCCGACGCCCTGGGCGCCGGCCTGCTGCTGATGCTGCCCGGGCTGTGGATCGGCCGGAGGGCGGCCGGGGCCACCTGGCGGGAGGTGGGCGGCGTGCTGGCCGTCCTGGGCCTGCTGTTGTGCGCCATCGGGGCCTGGCTGATGGCCGACGAGGGTGCGCGGGGGACCCCTGTGTCGATCCTGCTGGCGGCGGGCGTGGCGGCCTATGCGGGGACGCGCCAGTTTCCCGTGCGCCTGGCGGCGGCCGGGCTGACGCTGTCGCTGGGATGCTGGCTGACGATGCCCGTGGATTTCCTGTTCCGCTGGGACGGCGGTCAGCAGGCCGCCTGGGCGGCCGGCCTGGCCTGGCGTCTGGCGGTCCTGCTGTCGTTGGGTGCGATTGCCTGGATCGGGTCCCTGGCCGGGGCCCGCCGGGCGCGCTGGCGGCCTCTGGCCTGGGCGGCCCTGGCGACGGCGGCTGGCCTGGCCGCCTTGCTGTCCCTGGCGCAGATCCAGCCGGGACCCTGGCCGTCGTCGGGCCGGATCGCCCTGTTCGCCTGCGCGCTGCTGCCCGGGCTGTTGCTGGGGGCCTGGATGGTTTCGCGCAGGCCGGCGCTGCCCGCCGGCCTGCGCCTGGGGGCGCCGGCGGCCTGCTGCGCGGCGGGCCTGGGATGGGTGAGCGCGCCGGTGTGCGCCGTGGCCCTGTCAGGCCTCGTCCTGGGACGCTGGGCGGACGACCGGCTGACGCAGGCGCTGTCGGTCGTGCTGGGACTGGCCGGGCTGGCGCTGTATTACTTCGATCCATCCGATACGCTGATGGCCAAGGCGGCGAAGCTGGGGCTGACGGCCGCCTGGCTGGCCGCGCTGGCCCTGTGGTCATGGGCGCCCTGGCGCCGGACGGCCGCGCCGGCAGGCCCCGCCGCGCGCCGCGCCCTGGGCCTGCCCCTCTGGCTGCTGGCGGGCGGCGCGCTGGCGCTGGGCGCGGTCCAGGTCCGGGTGCATCATTACGAAACCATCCTGGCCCAGGGGCGGCCGGTGATCCTGGCCCTGGCGCCGGTGGATCCCCGTTCGCTGATGCAGGGGGACTACATGGCCCTGGACTACGCCGTGCGCCGTCAGGCGGAGGACTGGCTGCGCGGGCGGGAGCCGCTGCGGACCGCGCTGCGGGCGTCCGGCCGGGGCTGGCTGCTGCTGCGACCCGATGGCGATGGCGTCTGGCGGCTGCAGGCGGTGACGGCCGAGCCGCCCCCGGCGCCGGCGGAGGACGCGGTGGCGCTGGCTTTCCGCTGGCGGGACGGCGAGCCGGATTGGGGCGCTCGCAGCTGGTTCTTTCCCGAAGGCCAGGGCGAACGCTACGCCGGGGCCCGCTACGGCGCGTTGCGGGTGGCGGCGGACGGCACCGCCCTGCTGGCCGGACTGCTGGACGAGGAACGGGCGCCGCTGTAGGGAGCCGCCGTCGCAGGGGATGCGCGGCCGGGCCACCCGTACCGTGTCAGATGCGGAATCGCCGCGCCCAGCGCGCCGTGGCTTCGGGCCAGAAGGCCTGCGGCGTGGCCGCCGGCAGTTCGGCGAATCCCAGGGCCCGCCAGGCCGCGCGCAGGCAGTCCAGGGGCCGCGACACGTCCAGTGGGGGCGCGTGGTTCTGCTTGGACAGCTTGTGGCCGGCGGCGTCCAGGATCAGCGGCACGTGCAGCACGCGCGGCGCGGGCAGGCCCAGGGCGCGGGCCAGCTGCCGCTGGCGGGCCGTGGAATCCAGCAGATCGGCGCCGCGCACCACGTCGGTGACGCCCTGGTCGCCGTCGTCCACCACCACGACCAGCTGGTAGGCCCACAGGCCGTCCGCGCGGCGGACGATGAAATCCCCGACTTCCGCCGCCACGTCCTGGGATTGCGGACCCAGCCAGCGGTCCGTGAAGGTTTCCACGCCGGGTTCGACGAGAAAGCGCCAGCTGCGGACCGGGCGGCGCGCGGCGGCCAGGTGTCGGTCCGAGGCCGCGATGTGCGCTGCGGCGCCCGTCGGCGGCCGGCAGGTGCCGGGATACGGGCCGGGCGGCAGTTCCCGCCGGACGCAGGCGCAGCCGTAGACGCGGCCGGCGTCCCGCAGCCGGGCGAACGCCCGCTCGTACAGGGGATGGCGCGCCGTCTGCCGGATCGGGTCTTCATCCCAGCGCAGGCCCAGCGCTTCCAGCTGCCGCAGGATGACGCGTTCGGCGCCGGGCACGGTGCGGGGCTCGTCGATGTCCTCGATGCGCAGCAGCCAGCGGCCCTGGTGCGCCTGGGCGTCCAGGAAGCTGGCCAGGGCCGCGACCAGCGAGCCCGCGTGCAGGGGGCCGCTGGGGCTGGGCGCGAAGCGGCCCACGTAGGGGCGGGACATCAGTGCGACAGCCGGCCTTCGTCGTCGGTCAGCAGTTCCTCGAACACCAGGTGATCGACCTCGGCTTCCTGGCTCCAGAGGACCATCAGTGCCAGGACCTTGATTTCGGCCAGGGACAGGGGGGAATGATCCGCCGCCTGGGCCGCCTCGATCAGGATTTCGCGCAGGACCGGGGGCAGGCTGCCGGAGTTTTCCAGGAAGCTGATGAAACCGATCGCCTCGGTGCCCAGCGCCGCGTATTCCGTGTCGGTGTAGACGCGCGAGGCATCGCGCCGGGCGTCGCGCATGATGGCCAGCGGCAGGCAGCGTTCGGTGGTGCTGGCCAGGTCGCGCAGCCAGTTCAGCGCGTCGTCGATGTCCTCGTGCTCGAACCCGGCGGCCGCCAGCTTGCTGGCCAGGACCTCGGCGCGCGGGCAGGCCTGGGGCGTGTAGTAGTTTTCGAACAGATAAACCAGGATGTCGTACATGGCGGTCATGAAGCGGTTGCCATTCCAGTGTACCGGATTCCCGGGGAATGTCCGCACGGTCCGCGTGGCCGGCGGATGCGGAAAATCCCTGGCCGCCGCACCGGCGCCGGACGGGCCGGCGTCCGCCCGGTCCGGCGTGGAGCGCCTGTGGTTCAGCCGGCTTCGGTGGTCCCGGCGGATTCCAGGTCGATCAGCGTCACGCCTTCGGTCACCTGGTCGCCGACCGCGTAGAAGATCTCGCGGACTGTGCCGTCGTGGGGCGCGTCGATGGTGTGCTCCATCTTCATGGCCTCCATGACGATCAGGGGGGTGCCGCGCGTGACGGCGTCGCCCGCCGCCACGGCGACCGACAGGATCTTGCCCGGCATCGGGGCGGTCAGCCCGCCGCCGGCCGCGTCGTCGGCGGACGCGGTCGCCAGGGCGAGCGGATCATGCCATTCCAGGGTCTGGCGCCGGCCGTCGGCGAAGACGTCCAGGCGAGGACCGTCGCGGTGGACGTCGCCGCGCGTTTCCGCGTCGCCCAGGCGGACGCGGACGTGGGCTGGATGGCGGTCTTCGGCCTGCCAGTGGAAGGCCTGCGCGGGGCCTTCGTCCACCGCCAGGGTCCAGTCCCGGCCGTCGCGGCGCACGCGCACGGCGCGTTCGCCCCGGGCGTCCCGCAGGGTCAGGACGCGTTCGTAGCGGCCGCCGACGCGCCAGCCGTCGGCCTGGCGCCAGGGGTCGGCATCGGCTGTGGCGCCGGGGCGGGCGAGGCCGTCGTGGTGCAGCAGCGCGGCGGCGGCCAGGGCCAGCGCGGTGTCCTCGCAGTCCCGGGGCGCGGGGAACAGGCGTTCGTGCTCGCGCTCGATCAGGCCGGTGTCCAGGTCGGCGGCGGCGAAGGCCGGATCGTCCATCAGGCGGCCCAGGAAGGCGATGTTGGTCTGCACGCCGGTGCAGCGCACCGCGCCCAGCGCGCGCAGCATCCGCTGCCGGGCCTGTTCGCGGTCCTGGCCGTGGACGATGAGCTTGGCGATCATCGGATCGTAGTGCGGGGAGATCGTGTCGCCTTCGCGCACGCCGCCGTCCACGCGCACGGGGCCGGTCTGGAAGACGACGTGCGGCGGCCAGTGCAGGGCGTCCAGGCGGCCGATGCTGGGCAGGAAGTCCTTGTCCGGGTTCTCGGCGTAGATGCGGGCCTCCAGGGCGTGGCCCTGGATGCGCAACTGGTCCTGGCGCAGCGGCAGCGGCTGGCCGGCGGCCACGCGCAGCTGCCATTCGACCAGGTCCTGGCCGGTGATGGCCTCGGTGACCGGGTGCTCGACCTGCAGCCGGGTGTTCATTTCCATGAAGTAGAAGCGCCCGTCGGGCTCTGCGATGAATTCCACCGTGCCGGCGCCGACGTAGCCGACGGCCTGGGCGGCGGCCACGGCCGCGCGGCCCATGGCCTCGCGGCGTTCCGGCGTCATGCCGGGCGCGGGGGCCTCCTCGATGACCTTCTGGTGGCGCCGCTGCACCGAGCAGTCGCGCTCGAACAGGTGGACGCACTGGCCATGCGTGTCGGCGAAGACCTGGATCTCGATGTGGCGCGGCTTGGTCAGGTAGCGCTCGACCAGGACCTGGGCGCTGCCGAAGCTGCTGGCGGCTTCGCGCTGGCACGAGGCCAGGGCCGCCTGGAATTCGGCGTCGGCATGGACGATGCGCATGCCCTTGCCGCCGCCGCCCGCGCTGGCCTTGATGAGCACGGGGTAGCCGATGGCGCGGGCCTGTTCCTGGAGGAAATCGGCTTCCTGGCGTTCGCCGTGGTAACCCGGCACCAGGGGCACGTCGGCGCCGGACATCAGGGTCTTGGCGGCGGATTTGCTGCCCATGGCGGCGATCGCGTCCACCGGCGGGCCGACGAAGACCAGGCCGGCGTCGGCGCAGGCGCGGGCGAAATCGGCGTTTTCCGACAGGAAGCCGTAGCCTGGGTGGACGGCCTGGGCTCCGGTGCGGCGGGCGGCGTCCAGGATGGCGTCGGCGCGCAGGTAGCTGGCGGCGGGTTCCGGGCCGCCGATGCGCACGGCGCGGTCGCAGGCGTGGACGTGGCGGGCGTCGGCGTCGGCGTCGGAATAGACGGCGACGGTGCGGATGCCCATGCGGCGGGCCGTGGCGGCGATGCGGCAGGCGATCTCGCCCCGGTTCGCGATCAGGAGGGTGTCGAACATGGCGGTTTCCTTACATTCTGAACACGCCGAAGCGCGTGGCTTCGGCCGGGGCGTGACGGGCGGCGGCCAGGCCCAGGCCCAGCACCCGCCGCGTGTCCGACGGCGCGATGATGCCGTCGTCCCACAGCCGCGCGGTGGAATAGTAGGGATGGCCCTCGTGTTCGTACTGGGCGCGGATGGGCGCCTTGAAGGCTTCTTCCTCGTCGGCGGACCAGGCGCCGCCCTTGCGTTCGATGTTGTCGCGCCGCACGGTGGCCAGGACGCTGGCGGCCTGCTCGCCGCCCATGACCGAGATGCGCGCGTTGGGCCACAGGAACAGCAGGCGCGGGCCGAAGGCGCGGCCGCACATGCCGTAGTTGCCGGCGCCGAAGGAGCCGCCGATCAGCACCGTGAATTTCGGCACCGAGGCGGTGGACACGGCCGTGACCATCTTCGCGCCGTGGCGGGCGATGCCCTCGTTCTCGTACTTGCGGCCCACCATGAAGCCGCTGATGTTCTGCAGGAAGACCAGGGGAATGTTCCGCTGGCAGCACAGTTCGATGAAGTGCGTGCCTTTCTGCGCGGCTTCGGAGAACAGGATGCCGTTGTTGGCGATGATGCCCACCGGCATGCCGTAGATCCGCGCGAAGCCGGTGACCAGGGTGGTGCCGAAGCGCGCCTTGAATTCCTCGAAGTCGGAGCCGTCCACGACGCGGGCGATGACCTCGCGCACATCGTAGGGCTTGCGCGTGTCCTGGGGGATGATGCCGTCCAGTTCGGACGGATCGTACAGGGGTTCGGCCCAGGGGCCGGCGCCGGCCGGGGCCGGCCGGTTCAGCCGGGCCACCGCGTCGCGCGCCAGGCGCAGCGCGTGGGTGTCGTTCTCGGCCAGGTGATCGGCCACGCCCGACAGGCGGGTGTGCACGTCGCCGCCGCCCAGGTCCTCGGCCGAGACTTCCTCGCCGGTGGCGGCCTTGACCAGGGGCGGGCCGCCCAGGAAGATCGTGCCCTGGTTGCGCACGATGATGGATTCGTCGCTCATGGCGGGCACGTAGGCGCCCCCGGCGGTGCAGGAGCCCATCACCACGGCCAGCTGGGCGATGCCCATGGAGGACATGACGGCCTGGTTGTAGAAGATGCGCCCGAAGTGGTCGCGATCGGGAAAGACCTCGTCCTGGTTGGGCAGGTTGGCGCCGCCCGAATCGACCAGGTAGATGCAGGGCAGGTGGTTCTGCTGGGCGACTTCCTGGGCGCGCAGGTGTTTCTTGACCGTCAGCGGGTAGTAGGTGCCGCCCTTGACCGTGGCGTCGTTGCAGACGATCACGCATTCGGTGCCGCCCACCCGGCCGATGCCGGTGATCAGGCCGGCGCCGGGCGAGGCGTTGTCGTAGACGTCGAGCGCCGCCAGCGGCGACAGTTCCAGGAACGGCGTGCCGGGGTCGAGCAGGCGTTCGACCCGTTCGCGCGGCAGCAGCTTGCCGCGAGCCAGGTGCCGGGCGCGGGCGGTTTCGCCGCCGCCCTGCGCCGTGCGGGCGATGCGCTCGCGCAGGTCGTCGACCAGCGTCCGCATGACGCGGGCGTTGTCCTGGAATTCCTGGGATCGTGGGTTGATGCGGGACTCGATGACCGGCATGTCGGTTCCTGTTCCTGGTTCCTGGAAAGAGCGGACCGGTCGCTCGTGACGGCCGGCCCGCGGGGACTGCGTGGGATTTACAGCATTTCGACGGCCAGGGCCACGGCTTCGCCGCCGCCGATGCACAGCGAGGCGATGCCGCGCTTGCCGCCGGTCTTGCGCAGGGCGCCGATCAGCGTGACCAGCAGGCGCGCGCCGGAGGCGCCGATGGGGTGGCCCAGGGCCGTGGCGCCGCCGTGGACATTGACGCGGTCGTGCGGGATCTTCAGGTCGGCCATGGCCGCCATGGTCACCACGGCGAAGGCCTCGTTGATTTCATACAGGTCGACGTCGCCGGCCGTCCAGCCGGTCTTGTCCAGCAGCTTCTGGATCGCACCGACCGGGGCGGTGGTGAACCACTGCGGCTCGTGCGAGAACTGGGTATGGGCGACGATGCGCGCCAGGGGGGCGGCGCCGAGTTCCTTGGCCTTGGATGCGGTCGTCACCACCAAGGCCGCGGCGCCGTCGGAGATCGAGGACGCGTTGGCCGCCGTGATCGTGCCGTCCTTCTTGAAGGCGGGCTTGAGCGTCGGGATCTTCTCCGGCATGGCCTTGAGGGGGGACTCGTCCGTGTCGATCACGGTGTCGCCCTTGCGGCCCTTGACCGTGACCGGGGCGATTTCCCACTTGAAGCTGCCGTCCTCGGTGGCCTGGCGCGCGCGGCGCAGCGATTCCAGGGAGAAGGCGTCCTGCTGCTCGCGCGTGAAGGTGTATTTCGAGGCGCAGTCCTCGGCGAACACGCCCATGGCCGTACCGCGCTGGTAGGCGTCTTCCAGGCCGTCCAGGGCCATGTGGTCGTAGACCGTGGAATGGCCGTAGCGGTAGCCCTGGCGGCCCTTGAGCAGCAGGTAGGGGGCGTTGCTCATGCTTTCCTGGCCGCCGGCCACCACCACGTCGGCGGAGCCCGCCTTGATGATGTCGTGGGCCAGCATGACGGCCTTCAGGCCGGAGCCGCAGACCTTGTGCAGGGTGCTGCAGGCCACGCCTTTCGGCAGGCCGGCGCCCAGGGCTGCCTGGCGGGCCGGCGCCTGGCCCTGGCCGGCCTGCAGCACGTTGCCCATGATGACTTCCTGGATGGCGTCGCCGGCGATGCCTGCGCGTTCGACGGCCGCCTTGATCGCGATGGCGCCCAGTTCGTGCGCGGCCAGGCCGGACAGGCTGCCCATCATGCCCCCCATGGGGGTGCGGGCGGCGGATACGATGACGATGGACTCGGACATGGTGATGCTCCTTTTTCAGGGTGTATCCCTTGATTCGCTCCGGGCGGGCCGTCAGTGGCCGTCCGGCGGCTGCAGCCTGCGCGCTTGGTCGTAGGGGAAGATGTCCTCGATGCGACCCTGGGCGGCGCGCGCGCGGCAGTCCTGCCACCATTGTGCATCCAAAAGCGGCGCGTGGTGTTTGAGGAAGGCGGCGCGCACCCGGGGATCCCCCAGCAGGAACCGTTCGAATTCCTCCGGGAAGACGTCGTTGGCGCCCACCGGGTACCAGGGTTCGCCGGACAGTTCGGCTTCTTCGTTGGGGGCGGGCGGAATGCGGCGGAACTGCATTTCCGTCATGCGCTGGATCTCGTCGTAGTCGTAGAAGACCACGCGGCCCAGGCGGGTGACGCCGAAGTTCTTGTACAGCATGTCGCCGGGGAAGATGTTGGCGGCGGCCAGTTCGCGGATGGCCTGGCCGTATTGCTGCACGGCGGCCTCCAGGGCGGCGTCGGAGGCGCCGGCCAGGAAGATGTTCAGCGGCGTCATGCGGCGTTCGATGTAGACGTGGCGCAGCACCACCAGGTCGTCGGTCTCCTCGAGCAGGCTGGGGACCTCGCGGCGCAGGCCTTCCAGCAGGCGCGGCGAGAAGCGGGCGCGCGGCAGGGCGACCAGGGAATATTCCCAGGTATCGGCCATGCGCCCGACGCGGTCGTGCTTCTTCACCATCTGGTATTTGCGCCGTACCGTGGCCTCGTCCATGCCGTCCTTGGCGATGCGGTCGCGGATCAGCTTGAACACGTAGGGATAGGAGGGCAGCGTGAACACCGTCATCACCATGCCCTGGATCCCCGGCGCGTAGTCGAAGGCGTCCCGCGAATGGGACAGGTGGTGCAGGAAGTCGCGGTAGAACAGGGTCTTGCCCTGCTTCTGCAGGCCGATGGTGGTGTAGATCTCGGCCTTGGGCTTGCGCGGGAACAGCGACGAAAGGAAGTCCACGTAAGCGGCGGGCGCTTCCATGTCGACCAGGAAATAGGCGCGCGTGAAGCTGAACAGCGTGCTCAGGTCGTCGCTGGTGTGCAGCAGGGCGTCGAACCGGATGTGACCCGAGGGCGTGTGCAGCAGCGCCACGGCGAACGGGTGGATGGCGGTCTGGTTGATCAGGCGGCCGACGATGTAGGCGCCCTTGTTGCGATAGAACAGGGTGTTGAGGACCTGGATCTGGCAATCGGGCGCCAGCCGCTTGCCCAGGCCGCGCGGCAGGGTGCGGCGCAGGTGGCGCAGGCCCATCCGGGCCATGCGGCGCACGTCCGCCGGCAGGTCGTGATAGGGCGCGGCCAGGCCGTAGTCGGCCGCCATGCGGGTCAGGCAGGGCAGCAGGCCCTCGGCCAGCGGATAGTAGGCCCGGTAGGACGGGTGTTCGCCGTCGATGTAGTCGGTCGCCACCGCGGGGCGCACGAACAGGAAATCGTTGTTGAAGTAGTTGCGGTGCAGGATGCGGCAGGACACCGAGTTGAAGAAGGTCTCCGCGCATTCGGGCTGGCGGTGGCCGGCCAGCAGCGCGATGTAGCAGGTCTTGGCGGCCTGCCAGAATTCGATCTGTTCGCCGGTCAGGGCCGTGTCCGGCGCGGTGTGGGCGCGGGTGGTGCCGCGCAGCGCCTGGCCCAGGGCCGCCGCGCATTCCCGCACCCGGGTGTCGTAGTATTCGATGCGTTCGCGCGAGAGCTGCTGGATGCCGTGCCAGTCGCCCGATTCGAACAGGGCCTTGGCCCGCTGCGCGCTGTAGCGAAACAGCGAATAGTGGCGGTCGAACCCGGCCAGGATCATGCGCGCCACGGCCTCCGGGGACTGGCCCCGGGGCGTGACGGGCTCGATATGGCGGTGGTCGCCGGTGTCGTCCATGGCGCGGCTCAGGCGGTTTCGCCGAAGAGTTCCCGGCCGATCAGCATGCGGCGGATCTCGCTGGTGCCGGCGCCGATTTCATAGAGCTTGGCGTCGCGCCACAGGCGGCCGGTGGGGTAGTCGTTGATGTAGCCGTTGCCGCCCAGGATCTGGATGCCTTCGCCGGCCATCCAGGTGGCTTTTTCCGCGCAGTACAGGATGACGCCGGCGCAGTCCTTGCGCACCTGGCGCGCGTGGCCCGCGCCCAGCGAATCCAGGTTCTTGCCGACCGCGTAGCAGTAGGCGCGGCAGGCCTGCAGGGTGGTGTAGAGGTCGGCCAGCTTGCCCTGGATCAGCTGGAATTCGCCGATGGACTGGCCGAACTGCTTGCGTTCGTGCACATAGGGCACGACCACGTCCATGACCGCCTGCATGATGCCCAGGGGGCCGGCCGCCAGCACGGCGCGTTCGTAGTCCAGGCCGCTCATCAGGACCCTGACCCCGCCGTCGACCTCGCCCAGCACGTTCTCGGCCGGGACCTCGCAGTCCTGGAACACCAGTTCGCCGGTGTGCGAGCCGCGCATGCCCAGCTTGTCGAGCTTCTGCGCCACGGAGAAGCCGGGGAAGGTCTTTTCGACGATGAAGGCGGTGATGCCGCGCTGGTGGGCCTCGGGGTTGGTCTTGGCGTAGACCACCAGGGTGTCGGCGTCCGGCCCGTTGGTGATCCACATCTTGGTGCCGTTCAGCACGTAGCGGTCGCCGCGCTTTTCGGCCCGCAGCCGCATGCTGACGACGTCCGAGCCGGCGCCGGGCTCGCTCATGGCCAGGGCGCCGATCCGTTCGCCCGAGATCAGGCCGGGCAGGTACTTCTGTTTCTGGGCCTCGGTGCCGTTGCGGTGGATCTGGTTGACGCACAGATTGGAGTGCGCCCCGTAGGACAGGGCGATGGACGCGCTGGCGCGCGAGATTTCCTCCATGGCGATCATGTGCGCCAGGTAGCCCAGGTTGGCGCCGCCGTAGGCCTCGGCCACCGTGACGCCCAGCAGCCCCAGGTCGCCGAATTTGCGCCACAGGTCCATGGGGAACTGGTCGTCGCGGTCGGCCGCCGCCGCGCGCGGGGCGATCTCGGCTTGGGCGAAGTCGCGGACCGCCTCGCGCAGCATGTCGAGGTCGGAGCCAAGGTCGAAATTCAGGCCGGGCAGGTTCATGGGGTGGTCTCCTAGGGATGACGGGCCAGCAGCAGCGCCTCGCAATCGGCCTGCTGGCGGCGGATTTCTTTCAGGGTCTCGTCCAGGTCGCGCCGCTGCTGCTCGAGTTTCGCGCGGTGGCTGGCGAGGACTTCGGCGTACTGGCGCAGTTGCGCGTCGCTGTTGGCGCCGCCGCGGTCGTACAGATCGATCAGGGTGACGATTTCGGACAGCTGCAGCCCCAGGCGCCGCCCGCGCAGGGCGAGCTTGAGCCGCGTGCGGTCGCGCGGGGCGTAGACGCGGTTGCGGCCCTCGCGCGCCGGGCTGACGATGCCCTGATCCTCGTAGAAGCGGATCGTGCGCGGCGTGACGCCGAATTCGCGGGCAAGCTCGGAAATCGTCCAGGTGGCTTGGCTCATGGGACTGTCTTGATGCGAAGCGAGGGGTATGGAATCGGTGCCTATTATGTATTACGTTTACGTCAACGTAAAGCATAAACTCTGACATAATGATGAGAGAAAACCCGAATCCTCATGGAGACATGGCATGAATCCGCTGGAAAACGAACTGGACTATCCTTGGGGCGATGCCCTGCCCGAACCCGGCCGCGCGCGGGACGTGGCCGACGACGTGCGCTGGATCCGCATGCCGCTGCCCTTCGCGCTGGATCACATCAACCTGTGGCTGCTGCGCGATCGCATCGACGGCCGCGAGGGCTGGACGGTGGTCGATTGCGGCATCGACCGGACCGAGGTCCGCGACTGCTGGGAAACCGTGTTCGAGCAGGCGCTGGACGGCCTGCCGGTGCTGCGCGTGCTGGTCACCCACATGCATCCGGACCACGTCGGCCTGGCCCACTGGCTGTGCGCGCGCTGGCAGGCGCCGCTGTGGATGTCCATGACGGACTACTCGCTGGCCCGGCTGTGGTCGGGGACCTCGGTGCCCGATTCCTCGGTCGAGGGCAGCGGCCCGGCCGGCGGCGCGGCGGTGCGGCACTTCGCCCGCCACGGCCTGGTCGATCCCCAGGCGCAGGACATGATCCGCGCCCGCCACGACTACTACACCCGCCTGGTGCCCGACATGCCGCCCCGCTTCCACCGCCTGATGCACGGCCAGGAAGTCTCCATCGGCGGACGCGGCTGGCGGGTCATCGTCGGCTACGGCCACGCCCCCGAGCACGTCTCGCTGTGGTGTCCGGCCCTGGGCGCACTGATCTCGGGCGACATGGTGCTGCCGCGCATCTCCACCAACGTCAGCGTGTTCGACCTGGAACCCGAGGCCGATCCCCTGCGCCTGTACCTGGATTCCCTGTCCGCCTACGACGCGCTGCCGGAGGACGTCCTGGTGCTGCCGTCCCACGGCCGGCCCTTCCGGGGCCTGCACCGGCGCGTCGCCCAGCAGCGGTCGCACCACGCCGAGCGCCTGGCCGAGGTCCTGGCCGCCTGCGACCAGCCGCGCAGCGCCCACGACCTGCTGCCCGTGCTGTTCCACCGCAAGCTCGACCTGCACCAGCTGTCCTTCGCCATGGGCGAGTCCATCGCCCACCTGCACGCCCTATACTTCCAGGGATCCCTGCGGCGCATCCTCGGCGAGGACGGGGTGTACCGATTCCAGCGAAGGATTTAAGGCCCCCACGCTGCGCAGCCTGCGGCCGCTTGCTGCCCCCCGAGGGGGCGCTTTTTGCCTTGGGGCGGTCCGGCGGCAAAAAGACCTCTATGGCAACTATCATGAAAATGCACGAATCTGATCGCACCGACACCCTGCTGCAGCACATCGGCCAGGCCCCCCTGGACCCCGTCACCGGCGCCGGGCCGGTGGCCCTGCCCTCGTACCGCACCAGCACGGTGCGCTTCGCTTCGATGGACGTGCTGGACCGCGCCCAGGCGGCCAAGCAGCGCGGCGAGCGTGTGCCCACCTACGGCCGGGTCGGCCTGCAGACCCACGAGGCCCTGGAAACGCTGCTGTGCCGCCTGGAAGGCGGCGAACGGGCGTTCCTGGCGCCGTCGGGCATGGCGGCCATCGGCATGGCGCTGATGGCCCTGCTGGGCCAGGGCGACCACGCCCTGGTCGTGGACAGCGTGTACGGACCGGTGCGCTACTTCCACAAGACCGTGCTGTCGCGCATGGGCGTGGCCATGGATTTCGTGCGCGGCGACCTGGACAGCCTGCGGGCCGCCCTGCGGCCCGAGACCCGGGTGCTGTACCTGGAATCCCCGGGCTCGCTGCTGATGGAAATGCTGGACCTGCCCGCCCTGTCGCGCTGGGCGCACGAGCACGGCCTGACCGTGGTGGCGGACAACACCTGGGGCTCGGGCTACATCTACCGGCCCCTGGCGCTGGGGGCCGACGTGTCTGTGATCGCGGCCACCAAGTACGTCGGCGGGCATTCCGACCTGATGCTGGGCGCGGCCGTGGCGCGCGATCCGGCGCTGGTCGGCAGGCTGCACGAAACCCACTACGCCCTGGGCAGCACCGTCAGCGCCGACGACGCCTGGCTGGCGCTGCGCGGGGCGCGCACCCTGGGGGTGCGCCTGCGCGCCTGCGCGGAACACGCGATGGAGGTCTGCCGCTGGCTGGACGCCCAGCCCCAGGTGTCGCGGATCTTCTTCCCCGCCTGGCCGGACGACGCGGGCCACGCCCTGTGGCGGCGCGACGCGACGGGGTCCAACGGCCTGCTGTCCGTGGCCGTGGATTTCGACGGCGCCCAGGTGCGCCGCCTGATCGATGGCCTGCGGCTGTTCGGGATCGGGTATTCCTGGGGCGGCTACGAAAGCCTGGTCACGCAGGTCGAACCCGGCGCCCTGGCCTCGCACGGCTATTGGGCGTCGGTGGCCGACGCACGCATGCGCAAGGGCACGGTGCTGCGCCTGCACATCGGCCTGGAGGACCCGGCCGACCTGATCGCGGACCTGGCGCAGGCGTTCGAGGCGGCGCGCGGTTGACGCACCGGTCCGCTTTCATGACGCCGCCGGGGTCCGCGGGTGCGTCATGGCGCGGATCCGCGCGGAGCGTGGCATGGATTCCCTGACGCAGGTCGTTCTGGGCAGCAGCGTGGCCGCGCTGGCGGTGCCCGAAAGGCACCGGCGCGCCGCGCTGGTCGCCGGCGGCATCCTGGGCACGCTGCCCGACCTGGACGTGCTCTGGTTCGGCCTGGCGGGCAGCGATGTCGTCACCCGGGTGACGTGGCATCGCGGCCCCTCGCATTCGCTGCCGGTGCTGGCGGTGGCCGGATGGCTGCTGTGGCTGTGGCTGAAACGGCGCAGCGCCCTGGTCGGGGCGGCCCCGCGGCGCTGGCTGTGGGCGATCTGGCTGGCCTTGCTGACGCATCCGCTGCTCGATGCCTTCACGGTCTACGGCACGCAGTTGCTCTGGCCCCTGCCCATGCCGCCCGTGATGTGGTCGTCGATCTTCATCATCGATCCCGTGTACACGCTGCCCCTGCTGTCCGGCGTGGTCCTGGCCTGGAGGCTGTCCCCGGGCCGTTCGGGCGATGGCCCGGATGCCGCGCGCCGGAGCCGGTCGGCCCGCCGGTGGCTGGTGATCGGCCTGTCCGTCAGTTCGCTCTACCTGGCCTGGGGCGTGGCGGCCAAATACCGGGTGGATCGCATCGCGGAACAAAGCCTGGCCGTCATGGGGCTGCGGGATGCGCCCCGCTTTTCCACGCCGCTGCCCTTCAATACGCTGCTGTGGCGCGTGGTCGTGATGGCGCCGGACGGCTATTGGATCGGGGATCGCTCGCTGATCGCCGATCGCGGAAGGATGCGCTTCACCTTCCAGTCCAGCGACACCCGGACGCTGGCGCGGCTGGCGGCGACGGCCGGGCCGCAGTTGCGGCGCCTGCTGTGGTTCACGCATGGTTTCGTCGGGGCGCGGCCGCAGCGGCGCGACGATGGCGAACCGCGGTTGATCCTGTCGGATCTGCGGATGGGCCTGGAGCCGGACTATTTCTTTCGTTACGACGTCGCCGGCCGGGATGCGGAGGGCCGCTGGATCGCGGCCCCCGAAATCGTGCGCGTGCCCGCCTCCCGCGATCGCATGACGGGGCTGGCCTGGGCCTGGCGCCGACTGCTCGGCCGCGAAGCGCGGCCGTGAAGCGCCCTCGGCATGGGCCGAGGGTTTTTTACTTCGCCAGCAACTGCTTGACCAGCTTGTCGGCCTCGTCGATGGCGCCCTGGTAGGTGCCGGTCTGCGCGGGCGAGGTCAGGTAGCGGCCGCCGACGGCGATCGTCGGCGTGCCTTCCACGTGGTAGGACTTGGTCAGCTCGTCGGCGCGGGTGACCTTGGTCTGCACGCCGAAGGAATTGAAGGTGTCGGTGAATGTCTGGCGGTCCAGCCCCTGGGCGGCGGCCCAGTCGATGATGCCCTTGGCCTGGGTCAGGTCCTGGTGCTCTTCGTGGATGGCCTTGAAGACCGCCGGCTGCAGGTCCAGGCGGTCCAGGGCTTCCAGGGTGTAGTACAGCTTCTGCATGTCGCGCATGCCGGCGTTGAAGGCCACCGGCACGCTCTTGAAGGCCACGCCGTCCGGCAGGGTCTTGCGCCATTTCTCGATCAGGGGCTCGATGTGGTTGCAGTGCGGGCAGGTGTAGAAGAAGAATTCCAGGACCTCGATCTTGCCCGGGGTGTCCGAAGGCTGGACCGGGTCCAGGGTGTCGTAGGGCGCCGCCTGGGCGGGCGTCATGGCCAGCGCGGCCAGGCCCAGGACCAGGCCCGACATCAGGCGGGAAAACAGAGCGATCTTCATGGGGACTCCTTCGGAAGGCGGTTCAGGGGCGGACGACCGTCGATTCGATCTTGTCGTCGCCCAGGCGGGTCCGGGCGCGGTTCATCTCGTCGATGCCCTTGAAGGGGCCGACGCGCACGCGGTTGATGGGGGCGCCGTTGGATTCGCCGGTCTCGATGCGCACCGGCAGGCCCAGCAGCACGACCCGGGCCAGCATGGCCTGGGCCTCTTTCTGCGAGCGGAAGGCGCCGGTCTGCAGGTAATAGGTGGTCTGCGTGCCGGGCGCCGGCCGGGCCGCGGGCGGCGGAGGGGGCGGCGGCGGAATGGGCTGGCTGGTCTGCGGCGCGGCCGGGGGCCTGGCCGGGACCTGGGCCGGCTTGGCCTCGGGCTTGTCCAGTCCCGCGATGATCTGGCCGATGGCGTCGGACAGGGGGTTTTCGGGCGCGGCGCCGGGCTCCGGCGCCGGGGCGGGCGGATTGGCGGCGCTGCCGCCCTGGGCGGTCGAGCGGGTGCCGGCCGGGCCGTCCTTGCCGTACAGGGCGATGTTCGGATCCGGGGCGTTCTTCACGTCCGGCAGCAAGGTGGTCGGGGCGTCGCGGCTGGCCTTGTCCTTGAAGGGCATGGGGGCCTTGGTGACGAACAGGGCCACGGCCACGGCGGCCGCGACCCCCAGCACCATGCCCAGGACCAGGCCGAACCAGGCGCCGCCCGACCGCGCGGAGGATTTCTTGCGGGTGGCCATGGCGTTACATGCGCTCGGGGGCGCCGACCCCCAGCAGGCCCAGGCCGTTGGCGATCACCTGGGCGGTGGCGCGGGCCAGGCGCAGGCGGGCGGCGCCCAGGGCGGGGTCGTCCACCAGGATGCGTTCCGCGTTGTACCAGGCGTGGAAATCGGCGGCGCAGTCGCGCAGCCAGAAGGCCAACTGGTGCGGGGCCAGTTCGCGGGCGGCCTGCGTCAGCACGCCGGGGTATTCCGCCAGGCGCTGCAGCAGCGCGATTTCGGTGGGGGCGGTCAGCAGGGACGGATCCGCCGCCGCGCCCTGCCCGCCGGCGTCGTGCTGGCGCAGCAGCGAATGGATGCGGGCGTGCGCGTACTGGATGTAGTAGACCGGATTTTCCTCGCTGTGCGACAGGGCCAGGTCGATGTCGAAGACGAATTCGGAGTCGGCGCGGCGCTGGGCCAGGAAGAAGCGCACCGCGTCGCGCCCGACCCAGTCGATCAGGTCGCGCAGCGTGACGTAGCTGCCGGCGCGCTTGGAGATCTTGACCTCCGCGCCGTCGCGCATGACGCGCACCATCTTGTGCAGCACATAGGCCGGATAGTCGGCCGGGATGCCCAGGCCCAGGCCCTGCAGGCCGGCGCGCACGCGGGCGATGGTGCCATGGTGGTCGGTGCCCTGGATGTTGATGGCGTGGTGGAAGCCGCGTTCCCATTTGGCGACGTGGTAGGCCACGTCCGGCACGAAATAGGTGTAGCCGCCCTCGGACTTGCGCATGACGCGGTCCTTGTCGTCGCCGGTGCCCAGTTCGGTGGTGCGCAGCCACAGCGCGCCGTCCTGTTCGTAGGTGTGGCCGGCGTCGATCAGGGCCTGGACGGTGCGGTCGACGCGGCCGCTGGTGTAGAGCGAGCTTTCCAGGTAGTAGTTGTCGAAGCGCAGGTCGAAGGCCTGCAGGTCCAGGTCCTGTTCGCGGCGCAGGTAGGCCACGGCGAAGCGCCGGATGGCGTCCAGGTCGTCGAGATCGCCGGTCGCCTGGATGGGGTCGCCGTCGCTGGCCTGGACGGTGGCGCGGGCCAGGTAGTCGCGCGCGATGTCCTGGATGTATTCGCCCCGGTAGCCGTCGGCGGGAAAGGCCGGGTCGTCGGGTTCGATGCCGCGCGCCCGCGCCTGGACGCTGATCGCCAGGTTGTGGATCTGGTTGCCGGCGTCGTTGTAGTAGAACTCGCGCGAGACCTGGGCGCCCTGGGTGGCGAACAGGCGGCAGATGGAATCCCCCAGCGCCGCCTGGCGGGCGTGGCCCACGTGCAGTGGGCCGGTCGGATTGGCGGAGACGAATTCCACCAGCACGCGCTCGTCGTTGGCGGGGCGGTGGCCGTAGCGTTCGCCCTGGGCCTGGATGGCGTCCAGGACGGCCTGGTGGGCGGCGGCCGACAGGCGGAAGTTGATGAAGCCGGGCCCGGCGACCTCGGCCGAGGCGATCAGGCCGGCCGCGTCCGGGTGGGCCAGGACGCCCGCCACGACGGCCTGGGCCAGTTCGCGCGGGTTGCGCCGCGCCGCGCGGGCGGCCTGCATGGCGACGTTGCTGGCCACGTCGCCGTGGGCGGCGACCTTCGGGCGTTCGAGGGTGACGTCCGGGGTCTGGCCGGGGATCAGGGTGTCCAGGACGGAGCGCAGGATGGCGATGAGCCGGGTGTGTTGCTCGGGTAGCATGGTGTCCGTATCTGAGGGTATCCCGAAATGATAGCCCGATTTCAGGAACCTCTGTCAGCGGTTCCTCAGGGCCGTCGCGCCGGGGCGGCCATCGCGGGCAGCCCCAGCTCGGCCTCCAGCCAGGCGCCGTAGGCCGCCATGTCCACGACGCCGGCGACCGATTCCGGACCGCCGTCCGCGCCGTCGGCGCGGCGGATGAAGGCCTCGACGATCCGCCGCTGCGCGTCGCCCAGGCGGGCGTCCGCGCCTTGCGGGCCGATCGTGCGCGCGGCGGCGTCCTGCAGCGCCCTGTCGCCCGCCAGCAGGCGCAGGGTGGGGCCGCGCTCGTCGTGCAGCAGCGGGCGCGTCACCGTCCGGTCGTCCGGCGCCAGTTCCGCCAGGGGCACCAGGGCGGCCAGGGCCTGCCAGCGCATCCAGTTCAGGGCCACGTCCGACAGGTCGCCGTCCGGAATGGTCCGCAGCCGCTCGTCCAGCAGCAGGCCGCCGCCGATGTCGGCGTGGGCGCCGATGAAGGGCGCCTCGACCGTGTTGCCCGCGTCGCCGGCCGCCGAGACCAGGGGGAACAGGGCGCGCAGTTCGTGCAGTGCCACGGCGTGCGCCACCCAGTGCCAGGCGCCGGCGATGCCCAGGTCGAAGCCGGCGTTGGCCGCGCCCAGCAGCCCGAACTGCGCCACGGTGTCGAACAGCCCCAGGAAGCGCAGGTCGACGCACAGGCCGATGGTCCCGCGCAGCGGGTCGTCATAGGAAAACCAGCCGTCGCGGGTGTGCCGCGCGATGCGGTTGGCGAAATCGCGGGCCAGGGCCGCGCCGCGCGAATAGCCCAGGATGTCGATGGGCACGGGCGCGGCGGCGCCCCGCGCCCGGTCCAGGGCGTTCAGCAGGGATTGCCATTGGTTCCGCAGGATCTGGCGGCTGCCGGCGGCGGTGACCGCGTCCCAGTCGGCGTAGTAGCTGTTCCCCGGTCCGGCGTGGTAGTAGGCCGGGCCGTCCTCGTAGGCCTGGGCGAGCTTCCAGACGTTGCCCTGGTTGCGCGGCCCGTAGCGCGTGCCGTCGAAGGCCAGCAGGATCAGGCCCAGGGGATCGACGTGGCGCAGGGGCTGCTGGGCGGCGTAGCCCAGGGCCTGCAGGCCGGGCAGCGGCCCCAGGGGGTCGGGCTCCAGGTAGTGGCCGCGTCCGGGCAGGAAGGTGCGGAAGACGTTGTCGTGCCAGCCCGTCGCCGGATCCTGGTCCTGGCCCGGCCTGCGCAGCGGCAGATCCAGGTCGCCGCGCAGGCGGGTCGCGCGGCCCAGGGCGTCGTAGCCGGCGGCCCAGCGCACCGCGCGGCTGTCGTCGGTCGCCAGGACGGGGGCGCCCAGCAGGTCGGCGTGCAGGTAATACAGGCGCACGCGCCCGTCGGCCTCCGTTTGCAGCAGGCCGACCGGGACTTCGTGGGCGTACAGATAGCGCTGGGTGACGCCGAAGGCCGGGATTCGCGCGGAGGAGCCGGCCCTCGTCGCGATCGGGCCCGGCGGTTCCGGGGTCGGCCGCCGCCAGATCGCCGCCAGGCGGTTGTCCAGGTAGTAGCGCTCGGTTTCCCCGCCGTCCCGGATGGCGCGGATCCGCTGGCCCCGGGCGTTGTAGGCGTAGCGGACCAGGGGGCGGCCGTTTTCCAGGACCTCGGCCACCCGGTCCTGGGCCTGGTGGCGCAGCGTCCTGCGGCCGACCGCCAGCGGCCGGCCGGCCGCGTCGCGGAGGATCGCGGGCAGCGGAGCGGTTCCGGTTTCGGCGCGCGCCGTGGACGATGGCGTGGCGGGACGGTCGAGGCGGGCGGCCAGCCGGCCGTCCTCGTCCCAGGCCAGCCAGGTGCGGGTCGCGCCGTCCTGGAACCCGATCAGCCGGTCTTGCCCGTCGTGGCTCAAGGTCTGATGCCGCCAGGCGGCGGGCGGCGCGACGGCGGCGGGCGATGCGGACACGGCGCGCTCCGGGCCGTGCGGCGGCGCCGGATCGGGCGCCAGGAACGTGCTGCGGCGCGCGACCCGGCCGCGCGCGTCGTGGCGCCGCCGCTCGCCCCACAGGACGCGCGGCCCGTCGGACAGGACCAGGGTGTCGGCCCGCCCGTCCGCCCCGGCGGCCGTGCGCAGCCACAGGCCATTGCCGTAGCGGTAGCCGGCGCGGCCCGGGACGGCGTCGATGACGGTGTGGCGCGTGCCGTCGGCGGTCTCCCAGTCCAGGCGGTCCAGGCGGCCTGCGCCGGACCAGGCATAGTGCAGCGCGCCGCCTTCCGGCAGGTCGTGGCGCGTCAGCCGCCCCCGCGCGTCGTAGGCGAACCGTTCGCGGTAATCGATCGCGCCCCGGGGGTGGGGCCGGTGGACGGCGCGGGCCGTCACCCGGCCGTGTCCGTCGTAGGCCAGGTATTCGGTTTCGCCGGGATGCGTCAGGCGGACCGGCCGGTCGCCCCGCCAGCGCAGGCCGGTCTCCAGCGGCGGCTGGTCCGGCGCCGTGTGCCGCAGCAGCACGGGGCGGCCGATGGCGTCGCGGCGGATGTCCAGGCGGCCGCCGTCGGCCTGGCGCCGGCCGATCAGGCGGCCTTGCGCGTCGTATGCCAGCCGGGTCGTGCCCGTGAGCCGGCTGGACCAGCGCGCCAGCCGGCCGCCGGGGCCGTAGTCCAGGCGCAGGCCGGGCCAGCCGCCATGTGTCTGCTCCAATGCGCGGATCCGGCCGTCCGGCGCGCGGCGGATGCGCAGGCCGCCGATGGTGCTCAGCCGGCCCCGGGCGTCATGCCCGAGACGCTGGACGGTTTCGGGACAACCGGGGCAGGCCGCCGTGCGCACCGCCCGCGGCACGGTCCGGCCGCCGCGCACGGTGTGGTCCACCTCGGCCACCCCGCCCGCCGCGCGGATCCGGGTCGTGACGATGCCCGGCGGGCCGTCCGGGTAGTCCAGATCCAGGCGGCCCGCCGTCGCGCCGGGGGCGCCCGGGACCGCCCGGATGACGCGGCCGCGCGCGTCGTAGGTCCAGCTGCGGGCGCGCCAGCGCCGGCCGTCGGCGGCTTCCAGCGTGACGCCGGTGATCGCGGCGGGGTGGCCGGCCTGCCGATCGGGTTCGTAATGGTGGCGGCGACGCATGCCGTCGGGCCGCCGCACGGCGGCCAGACGCATCGGTGCCGGAGAGCGGCCCTGTCCGGCCGCGGGCACGTCCGCCGGCCGGTCGTCCGTCGGGGCTGTGTGCGTGTCCGTGGCCGCCGGAACCGCCTCGCCCGCAGCGGACGTGTATTCGTAGCGGAAGACGCCCAGCGGTGTGTCCAGCGCGCGCAGGCGGGGGCGAGGTCCCGACGGATCGTAGTCGGGCCGCAGCGCGGCGCCGCCGCGCCGGATTTCCCGGATCAGGCCGTCCAGCGGCCCGCCGGCGTGGCGGCCGATGACGATGTCCGGCCGTCCCGGGGCGGCGATCGTCCGCAGCCGGCCCCGCGCATCGAAGACCAGCCGGCCGCCGTCGGCGCCTTGCCAGGCCAGGGGCGCATCCCCTGCGCGCGCGCGGCCCTTCGGGTCCGGCGCCAGGATGCGGCCGTCGGCGGGTCCGGCGCCCAGGCCCCGGGCGTCGAAGCGCACGCGGCGTCCGTCGGGCAGGTCCAGCCGCCAGCCGTCCGGGGCCGGCCGCAGCCGGATGTCGTATTCGCTGGTCCAGCCCCTGCCCAGCGGCCCGTCCTCGGCGGATCCCGAGCGGTACAGGCGGATGAAGGACGGATGGCCGCCCGCGAACGGTTCGGGCAGATCGGTTTCCCGCAGGAATTTCTCGCCGGTGGCCAGGTGCACGGGGTTGGCGATGCCCGGGTCGGGCGCGGGCTCGGCCGCCGGCCCCCGGACCGGACCCGCGCCGCAGGGCGCCTGGGCCTGCGGCGCGGCACAGGCCAGGGCGGATCCGGCCTGCGCCGGGGCCGGCGCGGGCCAGGGGGCGAGCGCCAGCGGCAGGCCGGCCAGCCAGGCCGGCAAGCGGCGTGGGGCAAGGATTTCGGGCATGGGGAACCTCCTGTCGGAGCGCTCATTGTGTCGCTTGGCAGGGGGTTGAAGATCGGTTAGTGTATGAATGTGTCCATTGCGGGAAGTCCACCATGCTCGTTTTGTTCCAATCGAAATCCGCGGCGGAAGTCCTGATGTTCGCCCAGCATGCCCGGCCCATCCTGCTGGCCGCCGGCAAGACCTTCGACACCCCCGGCCTGCCGGAACGCGGCGTCATCACCCGGGCGCAGCTGGACACGGCCATCGCCGGCATCGAGGCGCTGGTCGCCGCCGATCCCGGCCACGACGATGCCTCCGGCGACCACGACGAAACGGTCGAACACCCCATCGCCCAGCCGGTCGGCATGCGCCGCCGGGCCTGGCCGCTGCTGACCATGCTGCGCCTGGCCCGCGAAAAGGGCGAGGACGTCACCTGGGAACCCGCGCCGTCCTGGTAAATTCACGCCTTCCTTCACGTCTTTCGCACACGGAGTAACCCCCATGCAGGGTCATGTGATCGTGATTTTCGACGCTCATCGCTCGCTGGAACTGCCCGTCGACGCGCCGGTGGACGCAGGCCTGGCGCAGGCCGCCCGCGAATGGTTCGAACAGACCTGGGAATCCCTGGGGTGCGAACCCCTGCGGGTCAGCGGCAAGGTCCTGCTGCTGGACAAGATCCTGGGCGTGGCCGACAGCCTGGGCTACAGGCGCCTGTCCTCGCAGCCCGACCTGGCGCGGGAATTCGCCGGCCATGCCGTCCAGGCGCTGGAAAAGCCCCGGGTGACGGTGGACCTGCCGGGATTGGCGATCGTGTATTGACAAAAAACCCCGCCCGGTAGGGCGAGGTCCGGTGAGGCGGGCGCTCGTGGTGCCGTGAAACCCCGGGATATGGGGGTGGCGCTGCCCGCTGGCGCTGAAATTCCGGATGGCGGGCATCCCGTGCGTGGGATGCCCGCTGCGTTCTGGATCAGGCCGCGACCGAGGCGCGGGGCTGGATGCTGCCGCCCGCCGCCGCGTGGCGGTTGACCGCGCTCAGGATCGCCAGGAAGGACGAGGTCACGATGTCCTCGTGGACGCCGACGCCGTAGCCGCTGGCCGAATCCTGGATGCGCATCTCGATGTAGGACGCCGCGCGGGTGTCGGTGCCGGTGCCGATGGCGTGTTCCTGGTAGTCCATCACGCGGGCGTCGATGTCCAGCGCGGCGACGAAGGCCGAGATCGCGCCGTCGCCCTGGCCCGACAGGTGGCGGACCTGGCCGTCGATTTCCAGCTCGACCTCGATCATGAACTGCTTCTGGCCGGTGGTCTTGGGGCTGCCGGTGATGCGGTGCCGGATCAGCTTCATCGGCGTTTCGCGGTCCAGGTATTCGCTGGAGAAGACCTCGAACACGTCCTTGGGCGTGACCTCGCGGCCCGTCTCGTCGGTGACGCGCTGGATGGCGCGGCTGAATTCGATCTGCAGGCGGCGCGGCAGGACCAGGCCGTGTTCCTGCTCCAGCAGGAAGGACACGCCGCCCTTGCCGGACTGGCTGTTGACGCGGATGACCGCGTCGTAGCTGCGGCCCAGGTCGGCCGGGTCGATGGGCAGGTAGGGGACTTCCCAGACGGTGCCTTCCTGGCGCACCGCGAAGCCCTTCTTGATGGCGTCCTGGTGCGAGCCGGAGAAGGCCGTGAAGACCAGGTCGCCGGCGTAGGGGTGGCGCGGGTGCACGGGCAGCTGGTTGCAGTATTCGACGCAGCGGCGGACTTCGTCGATGTCGGAGAAGTCCAGGCCCGGGTGGATGCCCTGGGTGTACAGGTTCAGCGCCAGGGTGACCAGGTCCACGTTGCCGGTGCGCTCGCCGTTGCCGAACAGGCAGCCCTCGATTCGGTCGGCGCCGGCCATGACGGCGAATTCGGCGGCGGCCACGGCCGTGCCCCGGTCATTGTGCGGGTGGACGCTGAGGACGATCCTGTCGCGCTGCGCCAGGTTGTTGTGCATCCATTCGATCTGGTCGGCGTACAGGTTCGGCGTGGTGGCCTCGATGGTGGCCGGCAGGTTCAGGATGATCTTGTCCTGGACGGTCGGCTGCCAGGTGTCGACCACGGCGTTGCAGACTTCCAGCGCGAAATCGGGTTCGGTGGTGCTGAAGACTTCCGGCGAATATTCGTAGCGCCAGTGGGTTTCCGGATGCCTGGCGACTTCGGCCTTGACGATCCGGGTGCCCTCGACGGCGATGGCGCGGACCTCGTCGCGGCTCATGCGGAAGACGATCTTGCGGAAGGCCGGCGCGCAGGCGTTGTACAGGTGGATGATGGCGTGCTTCGCGCCCGCGCAGGCCTCGACCGTGCGCTGGATCAGGTCTTCGCGGGCCTGGGTCAGGGCGATGATGGTGACGTCGTCGGGGATGCGCTTTTCGTCGACCAGCTTGCGCACGAAGTCGAAGTCGGTCTGGGACGCGGACGGGAAGCCGACCTCGATTTCCTTGAAGCCGATCTTCAGCAGCTGTTCGAAGAAACGCAGCTTGCGCTCCACGCTCATGGGTTCGATCAGCGCCTGGTTGCCGTCGCGCAGGTCGGTGCTCATCCAGATCGGGGGGGCGGAGATGCGGCGGCTGGGCCAGGTGCGTTCGGCGAAGTCGCGCGTGAACGGGGCGAACGGGACGTATTTGTCGGCGGGATTCTTGATCATGTCGGTACCTGTCTGGGCGGATGCGCCCGGATCACGGGCGCGGAAATGCGAGGGTGTGGCGAAACAGGTTGCCGAACTGCCACGCGGCGCTAGGCCCGGCAACCGATCGCTAGCAGCAGTAGACCCGACAGGGAGAGGGTGAACGACGGACGCGCGCGCCCGGCAGCGGGGCGCTGCGGGGTGTCACGGAAGGTGGCGCGCGTGGTGTTCATGGGTGAAAGCTAAACATATTTCCGGACGCTTGGCAAGCTTTTCGCGGGAATTCCACCGGGCGGTCGCGGCCGCGGGCCGGCCCGGCGCATCCGGATGCGGCGCCGGCGCAACGGCGCGGCTGGTCGCCCGGCCGCGCGCGGCCCGGATCAGAACGTCGTGCGCAAGGTGACTTCCACGCTGCGGCCGGTGCCCGGCAGGACGTCGAACGCGGAGCGGTATTCCTTGTCCAGGATGTTGTTGAACTGCACGCCGATCGAGACCTTGCGGTCCTTGCCGCGCGTACCGCCGAAGGCCAGGTTCAGCGTGCCCCAGCCCGGCAGGCGCTCGGTTGCGGTCGCGCTGGTGGCTTCCTTCACCGGCGTGGCGGCGCGCACGAACAGGTCGGCCCAGACGTCGGCGCCGTACAGCGTCGTGTCGTAGCGCACCCCCGCGCGGCCCGAGAAGGCCGGTGTGCCGCTGTCCGTGGTCGAGTAGGTGGCGTACTTCAGCTTGCGCCGCATCCAGGCACCGGAGACGTAGGGCGTGAAGTTCGTGCCGGGCAGCGCGTATTCGGCCGACAGCTCGATGCCGTGGGTATCGGCGCGGTCGGCGTTGAAGTAGGTGTTGTCATTGTTGCCGTACCCGGCCGGGCAGGTGCCGGCTGCAGTGCATTTCGTCGTGGTGATGTAGTCCTTGGCCCGGGTGTGGAACACGGCGGCGTCCAGGACCACGCCCGCGTGCTGATAGCGGGCGCCCAGTTCGTAGTTCTGCGAGGTCTCGGGTTTCAGGCCGGGGTTGGCCCGGGTCGGATTGCCGCTGCCCGCCGTGGTGTCGCTGTACAGCTGCATCAGGGTGGGGGTCGTGTAACCCTCGGAATACAGGGCGCGCAGCGTCGTGTGCTCCAGGCCGGTCCAGGTCAGGCCCAGGGACTTGACCAGGCGGTTGGTGGTGCCGTCGTCCTCGTCCGCGAGGGCGGCGTTGGTGGTTTCGTCCAGTTTCGAGCGCACGTGGTAATAGCGCAGGCCGGCGGTCAGCTTGAAATCCCGGGCGAAGGACCATTCATCCTGGGCGTACAGCGAGGCCGTCTGGATCGAGGCGCGGGTGTGCGTCGGGCTGGTCGTGGTGGTTTTGACCGTCGACCCCGAGGGCGGCGGGACGGGTATTTTTATCGAGAGGTCGGTGATGCTGTTCTTGCGGGTGTCCAGGTCGTCCATCAGGTACTGCGCGCCGACGATCGTGTAGTGATCGGGATGCAGGACCAGGTCGATCTGCGCGGTGCCGCCGTAGTTCAGGTTGCGGTCGTCCGAGGTGGCACGGTTCTTCATGTTCATGGACGCCGTCGGCTGCACCTCGACCCGGTTCTCGAACAGCCGGTCCACGGTCTGGCGGTAGGCGTCCACGTGGATTTTCCGGACCACGGGGCCGAGGTCCCTGGCGTCGTAGTACAGGCCGACCTTGCGCAGGTCGCGCCTGGGCAGCTCGATGCGGAAGTCGCGGATCGGGTCCCGCAGGTAGTCCGGATCCGTCCAGCTGTCCGTGTTCAGGATGTGCTGTTCGGCCTTCAGCGCCAAGTAGTGGTTGCGGTCCCGGCCGAAGGTGTAGCCCAGGTGCAGCGCCATGTCGCTGTCGCGGTAGCTGGAGCCGTCCAGGCGGCCGTCCTGGGTGTAGCGGCCGTTGGGCACTTCGCGGTCGTGGTGGCGGTTGGCGCTGCCCGACAGGCGGTAGTCGACATCGCCCACGGTGCCGGACACGGCGGCCCAGCCCTGCCAGCCGCGCGTGCCGGAATAGTAGGTGCCACCCGTCTCCAGCTGGATGGGCCTGGGCGCGCCGCGCTTGGTGATGATGTTGACCACGCCGCCGATGGCCTTGGCGCCGTACAGCACCGAAGCCGGCCCGCGGATGACGTCGATGCGCTCGACGTTGGCCGGGTCCACCAGGATGGGCGTGCCGTAGTCGCTGTGGTCGGTGATTTCCTGGCCGTCCACCAGGATGGTCACGCGGTGCGAGGATTCGCCCCGGATGCGCAGGCGCTTCATGCCCGGCGCGGACGCGTCGACGACCTCGACGCCGGGCACGTCGCGCACCAGGTCGGCGATGCTTTCCGGCGCCTGGCGCTCGAGCTGCTCCTGGCCGACGACCGAGACCGAGGCGGGGTTGTTCATGACGGAGGTCTCGGTGCGCGTGCCCGTCACGGTGATGGCGTCGAGCCAGGTGGCGTGCCGCGGGCCGGCCTCCTGCGCGCAGACGGTGCCCGCCGCCAGCGGCAGGCTGACTGCCAGCGCCAGTGCGCGCGCGCCGGCGCGCGGCGCGGCGGATGCTTCTCCCCGGCCCATGATCGCATGGTTCATTTCGTAGGCTCCCTGTATGGATCAGTGACAGGGCGGGCGGGATGCGGTCATGGCTCGTGGAAAGAATGAGGAAAGCGGATGGCGAGGGTGGATGCCGTCCGGGCGCGAGCCACACTATAGGAAATCTAATCGCATTAATCAATGATTATGATAATTATTCTCATATGCAATTGATGTGAAGCAAGACGGAGTCTGTCCGGAGGGGTGGCGCGGGCGGGACACCGTCGGGCGGCTGCCCGGCGGTTTCGGATGTCCGTCTGTGCGGACCGGCCGTTAACGGCCGGGGCGCGTCATTGCCGCTGGCGGGCGTTTTCCAGGACGGCGAGCTGTTCGGCCGCGCGGTGCAGGCGGGCGGCGCGGCCGGCCGACAGTTCGTCCCGGGTCAGCATCAGGTCGCCCACGCGCAGGGGCTCGTCGCGGGTCTGCCAGGCCCACAGCAGCACGTCCAGCGTGGCGGAGGACAACTGGTCGGCCAGTTGCTGGAAGGACGCGGGATCGACGGGCCGCAGGCGTGCGCGCGCCAGGATCGCGCGCACGGCCAGCCAGGTCAGGTAGGCCAGCAGCAGGGAGCAGAGCGTGACCAGCGCGCCCCAGAAGTAGGGGTTGTAGCGCTGCAGCAGGGCGGTGGCTTCCGCCCCCACGATGCGGTTTCCGGCATAATCGATGCCGTTGCCGAAAGCCAGCAGCCGGTTCAGCGCGTCATACCAGATCAGGACGACCACCACGACCAGGGCGGCCGAGAGGATCCTGGACGTGGCGGTGAGCTTGAGCAGGACCCTGCGCAGCAGTGCGTGGTCCCGGCGGCTGGAGGATTCGTTTCGTTCCGGTTTCATGGCTGTATTTTAGATTGAACAGGCCCTAGATTGAACATGCGCGCGCAACCCTCCCTGGAGCTGGGCCAGCATCAGCACCTGGCGCTGACGCCGCAGCTGCGCCAGGCGCTGGCCCTGCTGCAATGCTCGTCCCAGGAGCTGGACCAGGAGATCGCCCGGGCGCTGGCCGACAATCCGCTGCTCGAGACCATCGAACCGGAACCGGAATCGGCGGCCCAGGCCGAGCGGCTGGACCGCCTGTGGTCGCAGCCCGCGCGCGCCGCCCTGCCCGACGACCTGCCGGAACCCGGCCAGCCGCCCAGCCTGATCGACCATCTGCTGCAGCAGCTGCACGCCACCCGCGCCACCGAACGCGATTGCCTGCTGGTGGTCCGGCTGATGGGCGAACTGGACGAGCGCGGCTACCTGGAATTCGATCCGTCCGCCCTGGCCGCCGGCCTGCCGTCCGATCTGGAGATCGAGGACGAGGAATGGCGCACGGCGCTGCGCCTGCTGCAGTCCTTCGATCCCCCCGGGGTGGCCGCGCGCGACCTGCCCGAATGCCTGCGGCTGCAGCTGCGGGCGCGCGCCGACGAGTGGCCGGCGGACGTGCTGGCCTGCGCCCGCCGGCTGACGGACCACCTGGAGGACCTGGGCGCGGGCCGCTGGGGGCGCCTGTGCGAGGCGCTGGGCTGCGACCGCGCGCTGCTGGACGCCGCGCACCGGGCCCTGCGGCGCCTGGACCCCCGGCCGGCGGGCGCCTGGCAGACCGATCCCGTCCACTACGTGGTGCCCGACGTGCTGTTCCATCGCGCGGCGGACGGCTGGCGGGTCAGCCTCAATCCCGCCGTCGAGCCCCGCGTGCGCCTGAACCCCGAACTGGCGGACGGCCTGGCGGGCCAGGACCTGTCGCCCGATCTGCGGGACCGGGTGCGCCAGGCGCGCAGCCTGATCCACAACCTGGACCAGCGCCGGCAGACGATCCTGCGGGTGGCGGAATACATCGCGCGGCACCAGCGGGCGTTCCTGGAATCCGGCGTCGCGGCGCTGCGGCCGCTCACCCTGCGGGAAGTCGCCCAGGCACTGGATCTGCACGAGTCGACGATTTCCCGCGCCACGCGCCTGAAGTACGCGCAGACTCCCTGGGGCGTGCACGAACTGAAATTCTTCTTCGGCACGGTGGTGCAGACCCGCTCGGGCGAGGAGACCTCGGCCCTGGCCGTGCAGGCGCTGATGCGCGCGATGCTGGAATCGGAACCCGCGGGCAAGCCGCTGTCCGACATGCGGCTGGCGGAGCTGCTGGCCGACCGGGACGTGGTGATCGCACGGCGGACCGTGGCCAAGTACCGCGAGGCCATGGGCGTGCCGCCAGCCAGCATGCGCAAGGCGCGCGGGCCGGCGGACGCCTGAGGACCGGCCGCCCGGATCCGGTAAAACTCGGTATCATCCTGTTTTCACCCGCCCGTTTCCCCATGTGGAATCGCCCCCCTTCCTCCGCAAGCCCAGCCGCCGGCCCGCTGCTCCAGTACTGGCAGGCCGAGGCCGTGCGCCTGCGGGAAGCGCACTGGGGACCGCTGGAAGACCGCGCCGCCTGCCAGGCCGCCCTGCTCGGGCCGGCCGATCTCCAGGGCCGCGTCCTGGCGCGGGCCGCCTGGCTGGCCGAACATGGCGAGCTGCATGACCGCCTGATCCAGTGGTCCGTCGGCGCCCGCTGGGCGTTGGCCGTCCTGTGGCTGTGCGCCTGCCTGGCGGGCATCGGCACGGCCGCCGCCGTCCTGGGGCAGGGCCAGGTCAACCTGGCGCTGGCCCTGCTGGGGCTGCTGGGCCTGCATGCGCTCACCTTCCTGATCTGGCTGGCCGGCTGGCTGCCGGGGCTGCCCGATTCGACCGCCCTGTCGCGCCTGTGGCTCTGGCTGACGCGGCGCCTGGTCCGGGGGCCGGACGCCGCCCTGGCGGCCCAGGCCTTCCTGTCCCTGCTGGGCCGTGCGCGGGCCTGGAAGACCGCGATCGGGCTGATCAGCCACGGGGCCTGGACGGCCGCCTTCCTGGGGGCGGTGCCCACGCTGCTCCTGCTGCTGAGCACGCGCCGCTACACCTTCCATTGGGAAACCACCCTGCTGTCGCCGGACGCCTTCGTCGGCGCGACCCGGGCGCTGGGCTTCCTGCCCGGGCTGCTGGGCTTTCCCGCGCCGGACGACGTCCAGATCGCCGCCAGCCTGGGGCCCCGGCCGCTGGCCGCCGGCGTCCAGGCCGACTGGTCCTTGTGGCTGATCGGCTGCGTCGTCGCCTGGGGGCTGCTGCCGCGGCTGCTGGCGCTGGCCGCCTGCGTCCTGCACCTGCGGCGCCGCCTGGCCGGACTGGCCGTCGACCCGGGCCTGCCGGGCTGGCTGGATCTGCGCGAACGCCTGATGCCCACCCATGCCAGCCTGGGCATCGACCGCCCCGCGCCGGCGCCCGGCGGTGCGGCCGGACCCGTTCCGACGGCCGCCGCCGTCGGCGGCCGGGCGGCGGTGCTGGCCTACGAGCTGGGACCCGACCTGGCCTGGCCTCCGGACGGGCTGCCGGCCGGCGTGGCGGACCTGGGCCGCTGCGACAGCCGCGAGGACCGCGCCCGCATCCGCGCGCTGCTGGGCACGCCGCCCGCGCACCTGCTGTTCGTCTGCGACGCGCGCCTGACCCCGGACCGGGGCGCCGCCGCCTGGCTGGACGAACTGCGCCGGTCCTGCCCCGACCTGCGCGCCCTGTGCCTCGGAGGGTCGCCGCAACGCTTGCAGGCCTGGCATGACATCCTGTCGCAACAGGCCGTTCCCAGGATCCCCAGCCTGAACGGCTGGCTCGAACACATCGGAAGCCTCCGCCATGACTGACGCTTCGAACCCCATCGACCTGGCGGTCGTCGGCCATACCAATACCGGCAAGACCTCGCTGCTGCGCACGCTGTTGCGCGACGAGTCCTTCGGCGAGGTCGCGGACCGTCCCGGCACCACCCGCCACGTCGAAAGCGCCCAGCTGCTGACCGGGACCGGCCAGGCCATCCTGGTGCTGCGCGACACGCCGGGCCTGGAGGACGCCATGGGCGTCCTGGACTACCTGGACCAGCTGTCTCCGCCCCAGGAAAGGCACGACGGCCCGGAACGCATCCGCAAGCTGCTCGACAGCCCCGAGGCCGCCGGGCGGTTCGAGCAGGAATGCCGGGTCCTGGCCACGGTGCTGGAGACCGACGCCGCCCTGTACGTCATCGACACCCGCGATCCGGTCCTGCCCAAGCACCGCGACGAACTGATGCTGCTGGCCGCCTGCGGCCGGCCCATCCTGCCGGTGCTGAACTTCACCCGCACGACGCTGTCGGACACGGCCGCCTGGCGCGACGCGCTGGCCCGCCTGGGGCTGCACGCCACGGTGGATTTCGACACGGTGGCGCCCGCGCTGGACGGCGAGGGCCAGCTGCTGGACCGCCTGGCCCTGATGCTGGACCATCACGCGGCCGCCCTGCAGACCCTGCGCACCGACCTGGGCCAGCAGCGCCTGCGGCGGCTGCAGGACGCCACGCGCCTGATCGCCGAACTGCTGGTGGACGCGGCCGCCCTGCGGCTGCCCTGTTCCCAGGACCCGACCGACATGGCCGCCATCACCCTGGGACTGCGCAAGCGCACCCGCGACCGGGAACAGGACTGCGTGCATGCGCTGCTGAAGCGCTACCGCTTCAGCAAGATGACCTTTCCCCACCATCCCCTGCCGCTGGAAGGCGAGCGCTGGGGCATGGACCTGTTCAATCCCCAGGCGCTGCGCACCTTCGGCATCCAGGTCGGCAAGGGCATGGCCACCGGTGCCATGGCGGGCGCCACCATCGACGTGTTGACCGGAGGCCTGAGCCTGGGGGCCGCCGCGCTGCTGGGGGCCGCCATCGGCGGCGCCTGGCAGGGTGCCAGCCAGTGGGGCAAGCGCCTGGTGGGCCGGCTGGCGGGCAATACGGAAATGACGGTGGACGACCCGGTGCTGCATCTGCTGGGGCTGCGCCAGCTGGCCCTGGTGCGGGCGCTGGAGTGCCGGGGGCATGCCGCCATGCGGCCCATCGACGGCGACCTGCTGGCGCGGATGGCGCCGCCCGAGCCCGCGCCGCCCGAGCCCGCGCCGGCCGAGCCTGCGGCGGACGCCGGCGCGCAAGACGCGCCCGAGGATGCGGAAGCGGTGCCCGAAACCCGGCCGGAAACCCCGCCCGAACCCCTGCGGCGCTTGCCGCCGGACGTGCAGCGCATGCTGGACGAGGTCCGCGGCCACCCGGAATGGTCCTCGATCGGCGAGGACCCCGTGCCCGACGCCCGTCGCGAGGCCCTGGTCGGCGCCATGGCCCAGGCGCTGTTCGCCGCGCTGTAGGGCGAACAGGCCTTAGCCGGCTACCAGCTGCCGGACGCGCCGCCGCCCCCGCCGCGTCCCCCGCCGCCTCCGCCGCCCGAGGATCCGCCGCCGAAGCCGCCTCCGCCGCCGAATCCCCCGCCCCCGCCGAATCCGCCGCCGAAACCGCCTCCGCCTCCACGGCCGCCGCCCCGGCCCCCGCGCCCGCGCGCGAGCTTTTCGGGGATGTGCAGCACCCGGCCCAGGATCCCCAGCGCCAGCCCGGCCAGCGCGCCCAGGCCGGCCCACAGCAGGCTTTCGGTCAGCACGAACACGAAGCCGCCCATCAGCAGGGCGCCAATGGGCGGCGTCATCACCAGGGCGAAGAACGTCAGGGGCAGGAACATCACGCGCTCGTCGAGCCCGTCGCCTTCGTCGGAGGATTCGGGCGGCGGCAGGGGTTCGCCCGCGATCAGGCGGGACAGGGCCGAGACCCCGGCCTCCACGCCGCCGTAGACGTCGCCTTCGGCGAAGCGCGGCGTGATCCGTTCGCGGATGATCCGCCCGGCGTCCACGTCCGTGACGGCGCCCTCGAGCCCGTAGCCGACCTCGATGCGCAGGCGGCGGTCGCGCACGGCCACCAGCAGCAGCACGCCGTCGTCGATGCCCTTGCGTCCCACGGCCCACTGGTCGAAGACCCGGCGCGCGTACTGTTCGATGGTTTCGTCGCCGGTGGTGGGCACCAGCAGCACGAACAACTGCGAGCCGTGCGCTTTTTCCAGGGCCTTGACCTGCCCCGTCAGCGTCCCGATCTGTGTCGGCGTCAGGACGCCGGCCTGGTCCATCACCGGTCCGGTCCAGTCGGGTACGGCGATGGCGGCTCCCGCGTCCGGCGCGCCCTGCGCGGTCCGGGCGGCCGGGGCTGGCGCCGGGAGCGTGTCCGCGGCCAGGGCCGGCGCCACGCCGATGCCCGCCAGCATCCCCAGCGCCAGCAGGCCGCCCGCCAGCACGCGGCGCACGGCGGGTTTCATTTCCCCTGCCCCTGGGGCAGGTCGAACTTCACCTCGGGGTCGCGCATGACGGCGTCGGCCTTGTCCAGGCCGTACTGGGCCTTGGGCTGGTAGCCGAAGATGCGGGCCGTGACCAGGGTGGGGAACTGGCGGATCGTCAGGTTGTAGGACTGCACCGCGCCGACGTAGCGTTCGCGCGCCACCGAGATGCGGTTTTCCGTGCCTTCGAGCTGTGTCATCAGGTCGCGGAACAGGCCGTCGCTCTTGAGCTGCGGATAGTTTTCCGAAACCGCCAGCAGGCGCGACAGGCTGGAGGACAGGGCGCCTTGCGCCTGCTCGAAGCGGGCCATCAGGGCGGGGTCGTCGAGATCATCGGCGCTGACGCGGATCTGGCCGACCCGGGCGCGCGCGTCCGTGACCTGCTGCAGCACGGTGCGCTCGTTGACCATGTAGGCGTTGACCGAGGACACCAGCTTGGGCACCAGGTCGGCGCGGCGCTCGTACTGGTTCAGGACCTGGGACCAGGCCGCCTTGACCTGTTCGTCCTGGCGCTGGATTTCGTTGTAGCCGCAACCCGAAAGCAGCAGCGTCAGGGCTGCCAGCGCAGCCAGGTGCAGGTAACGTCGGAACATCCGGACCTCTCGTGTGGCGCCCCGGGGGCGGATGGCTCCATTTTAAGGGTCTTCGGGCCTGCGGCCCGGATCCGCGCCGTGCCGCACTGTGGTTCGTCCGAGACGCCTGCGGACGGCATGCGTCGCATGGCGCGGGAGGCACGTTATAATCATTGGCTTCGCGCGGCCTACCAGTCGCCGCGCGACGTCTTTCGATCCCCGGCGGGCTCCGCGCGCCGCCGCGGCATCCCTTCCTGACACTCTTCACACGTCGGCCTCGATTGGTATCACTCGGCTCGAGCGATAGGCGGTCGCTGGAGTCATTTTCTTGGATACTTCGATTACCTTTGCCTCGCTCGGCCTGGCGGAACCCCTGCTGCGCGCCGTCCACGACGCGGGCTACACGCATCCCACCCCGATCCAGGCCCAGGCCATCCCGCGCGTCCTGGAAGGCGGCGACCTGCTGGCCGCCGCCCAGACCGGGACGGGCAAGACCGCCGGCTTCACGCTGCCGATCCTGCACTACCTGCTGAGCCATCCCGCCGCCGCCCAGCGGCCGGGCCGCCCCCGCGTGCTGGTCCTGACGCCGACGCGCGAACTGACCGCCCAGGTGGAGGAATCCGTGCGCCTCTATGGCAAGCACACGTCCGTGCGCTCCATGGTGATGTTCGGCGGGGTCAACATCAATCCCCAGATCGCCGCCCTGAAAAAGCCAGTGGACATCCTGGTGGCCACGCCGGGCCGCCTGCTGGACCACGCGCAGCAGAAGACGCTGGACCTGTCCGGCGTGGAAATCCTGGTGCTGGACGAGGCCGACCGCATGCTGGACATGGGCTTCATCCACGACATCCGCCGCGTGCTCAAGCTGCTGCCGGCCAAGCGCCAGAACCTGCTGTTCTCCGCCACCTTCTCCGACGAGATCCGCGGCCTGGCCCAGGGCATCCTGCGCAACCCCGGCGAAGTCTCCGTCGCCCGGCGCAACACCGCGTCCGAACTGGTCAGCCAGCGCGTGGTGATGACCGACCAGGCGCACAAGCGCGACCTGCTCAGCCACATCATCCGCGAAAGCGGCTGGCACCAGGTGCTGGTGTTCACGCGCACCAAGCACGGCGCCAACCGCCTGGCCGAAAAGCTGGTCAAGGACGGCCTGACCGCCGCCGCCATCCACGGCAACAAGAGCCAGGCCGCGCGCACCAAGGCCCTGGCCGGCTTCAAGGACGGCAAGGTCGCGGTGCTGGTGGCCACCGACATCGCCGCCCGGGGGCTGGACATCGACCAGCTGCCGCAGGTCGTCAATTTCGAGCTGCCCAACGTGCCCGAGGACTACGTGCACCGCATCGGCCGCACCGGCCGCGCCGGCAGCGCCGGCTCGGCCCTGTCCCTGGTGGACACGACCGAGGTCAAGCTGCTGCGCGCCATCGAGCGCCTGATCAAGCAGACCATCGAGCCGATCTCCGTGGAAGGCTGGAACCCGGCCATGGTGACCGCCGATTCCGCTCCCGACGCCCGGGAAAAGCGCGCGATCGCGCGCCTGCAGGGCGACGGGTTCGGCCGCAGCGACGGCGGCCGGCGCAATGACGGGGGCCGGCGCGACGGATCCGGCCGCGACGGCCGCCGGCCGGCCGCCGCCTCCGCCGACCGCCGTTCCGGTCCGGACGCCCGCCGCAACGGCGGCGGCCGCGCCCCGGCCGGCCGGCCGGCGCGCGAGGGCGGCGCGCCCCAGGCCCCGCGCCGGGACGCGCGCCCGGCCTCGTCGGGACGCCCCGCGCTGCTGCGCAAGGATTGACCGGCTCCGCCGGCGCACCGGAGATTCCGCATGGCCCTGTCCACCTGGCTGGCTTTCTTCGCGGCGGCCTGGGCGATTTCCTTTTCGCCTGGCCCCGGCGCCATCTGCGCCATGGCCTCGGGGCTGAAATACGGCTTCCGCCATGGCGCCTGGACCATCTTCGGCCTGCAGGCCGGCATCATCTGCCAGCTGGTCATCGTGGCCCTGGGCGTGGGCGCCCTGCTGGCCACGTCCGAACTGGCCTTCACGGTCGTCAAGTGGATCGGCGCCGCCTACCTGGTGTACCTGGGCGTGCGGCAGTTCCGCACCGACGCGGCGCCGGTGGCGGTCGAGGCGCGCCCGCCGAAAAGCGCGCACCCGGTCCGCGACCAGCTGCTGCGCGGCTACCTGGTGAACATCACCAACCCCAAGGGCACCATGTTCCTGCTGGCCGTGGTGCCGCAGTTCCTGGACCTGGGCCGGCCGCTGCCGCTGCAGTATTTCCTGATCGGCGCCACGCTGTGCTTCACCGACCTGGTGGCCATGAGTTGCTATACTTCGCTGGCTTCGCGCATCCTGCGGATGCTGCGCAAACCGGGCCACATCCGCTGGCTGAACCGCGGCTTCGGCTCGATGTTCATCCTGGCCGGCACCGTCCTGGCCTCCTTCAGTCACAAGCACTGAAGCCGTACGCCCTGAAGTCCCACCCGATCTTCCCATGAGCCTGACCGACGAAGTCGCCCGCCGACGCACTTTTGCCATCATTTCCCACCCCGACGCCGGGAAGACGACCCTGACCGAAAAGCTGCTGCTGTTCGCGGGCGCCATCCAGATCGCCGGCAGCGTCAAGGCGCGCAAGGCCAGCCGCCACGCGGCGTCCGACTGGATGGAAATCGAGAAGCAGCGCGGCATCTCGGTGGCGTCCTCGGTGATGCAGATGGAATACCGCGACTGCGTCATCAATCTGCTGGACACCCCGGGCCACCAGGACTTCTCGGAAGACACCTACCGGGTGCTGACCGCCGTGGACGCCGCGCTGATGGTGATCGACGCCGCCAACGGCGTCGAGCCCCAGACCATCCGCCTGCTGCAGGTGTGCCGCGCCCGCAACACGCCCATCATCACCTTCATCAACAAGCTCGACCGCGAAGTGCGCGAGCCGCTGGACCTGCTCTCCGAGATCGAGGGCCACCTGGGCATGGACGCGATCCCGTTTTCCTGGCCGGTGGGCATGGGGCGCCATTTCGGCGGGGTCTTCGACCTGCGCCACGACCGGATGCGGGTCTTCCGGCCGGGCTCGGAGCGCCACCGGGACGACGACGAGACCATCGAGGGGCTGGACAATCCGGAACTGGCGGCGCGCTTCGGCGACGCCCACGCCAAGGCCGCCGAGGAAATCGAACTGATCACCGGCGCCATGCCGGCCTTCGATCACGTGGCCTTCCTGGACGGCCGCCAGACGCCGGTGTTCTTCGGCTCGGCCATCAACAATTTCGGTGTGCGCGAGGTCCTGGACGCCCTGGTGGAACTGGCGCCCGCGCCCGGCCCTCGCGCCGCGCTGGAGCGCAGCGTGCTGCCGGCCGAGCCCAAGTTCACCGGCGTGGTGTTCAAGGTCCAGGCCAACATGGACCCGGCGCACCGCGACCGCGTGGCCTTCGTGCGCGTCAGTTCCGGCAAGTTCGAGCGCGGCATGCGCCTGAAGGTCGCCCGCAACGGCAAGGAAATCCGCCCGAACAACGTCGTGTCCTTCCTGTCGCAGCGGCGCGAGATCGTCGAGGAAGCCTACGCGGGGGACATCATCGGCATTCCCAACCACGGCATCCTGCAGCTGGGCGACGTGCTCACCGAGGGCGAGTCGCTGACCTTCACGGGCCTGCCGTTCTTCGCGCCTGAACTGTTCCAGGCGGTCGAGGTCAAGGATCCCCTGCGCACCAAGCAGCTGCGCACCGGCCTGACGCAGCTGGGCGAGGAAGGCGCCATCCAGGTGTTCCGTCCCGAGGCCGCCGGGGGCGCGCTGCTGCTGGGGGCCGTGGGCCAGCTCCAGTTCGAGGTGGTCGCCCACCGCCTGAAGACCGAATACGGCGTGGACGCCCGCCTGATGCCGGCACGCTACAACCTGGCGCGCTGGATCACCTGTCCCGATCCCAAGGCCCTGAAGAAATTCATGGACGCCAACGCCGCCAACATCGCCTACGATGTGGTGGACGCGGTCGCCTTCCTGGCCAGTTCGCCCGCCCAGCTGCGGGTCGCCCAGGAACGCTACCCCGACATCGAATTCCACACCATGCGCGAGCATGGGGGGCGGGTTTTTGCCTGATTCGTCAGGCACGGGGCCATTTTCAAATTGTGACATTTCTCCACGTCGCGCCTTGCAAGGCGCTCCGATTCGTCAGGCACGGAGCAGTCCGCAGGGACTGCTCCGTGTCCAGACTCATCCTATACAATGCAGAATCCGCATTGATCGACGAGGCGATCCGTCCATGTCCTGGCGTCTGATTTTCGCTTTTCTGCTGCTGGCCGCAGGCGCATCCGCCTGGGGCGGCCTGCAGTTGGGCGATTGGCTGATCGCGCATGGGCCGGCACAGATCCAGATGCCGGCGCCGCACCCCGAACTGGACCAGACCGCCGTGCTGGACGTCAACGGCAAGCCCTACGTCGCTTCCGCCCCGCAGGTGCTGCCGGACGGCCGCCAGGGCGTGCCGGAACTGGCGCCGCCCGTGGACTGGAAGATCCAGCAGGATTCCCTGATGGATGACGGCCGGCCGATCGCCCTGGCGACCACCACGATCTCCATGGACGAGGCCATCGCGCTGGCGTCCCAGAATCAGCTGGGCGACGGGCTGCAGGGCATCGCCCAGTTCGGGGGCCTGGGCGGCAGCCAGGTGGTCCAGCCCATCGACGTCACGACGGCCCCGCCGCCTGCGCCGACGGCCCAGGCCGTCGCGGCCGACGGCCAATGGCAGGCGGCTTTCCAGGCGGAACTCAAGGCCTGCGAATCGCTGGGGTTCTTCTCCAGGCCATCCTGCGCCTGGGCGGCCCGCAACAAGTACTGCGAACCCAACGACGCCTGGGGCCGCGTGGCCGACTGTCCGGCGAAGAAATCAGGTTTCTGATTAGGCCTGGCGCGATTCCCGCCCGAGGTCGGGCGGGACCGTGGCGTCACATCTGCGACTGCAGGTAGTTCTGAAGCCCGAGCTGCTCGACCAGGCCGATCTGCGTCTCCAGCCAGTCGATGTGTTCCTCGGTGTCGTTCAGGATGGTCAGGAACAGGTCTCGCGAGGCGAAATCCTGCACCGATTCACAGTAGGCCATGGCTTCCTTGACCGTGGCCTGGGCGGCGGTTTCCAGCTTCAGGTCGCAGGCCAGGATTTCCGGCACGGTTTCGCCCACCAGCAGCTTGTGCAGGTCCTGCAGGTTCGGCAGGCCTTCGAGCATGAAGATACGTTCGATCAGCAGATCGGCATGCTTCATCTCGCCGATGGATTCCTTGTATTCGTGTTCGCCCAGCGCGTCGAAGCCCCAGTGGCGCAGCATGCGCGCGTGCAGGAAATACTGGTTGATGGCCGAAAGCTCGTTTTTCAGCTGCTGGTTCAGATAGCGGATGACGGTTTTGTCGCCTTTCATGGCCTGTGCCTCCTTGGTGCGCGGCCCGGCCGGAATCGGACAGGTCTAAAGGACAAGGCTAGCACGACCCGCGCGCCCGGGAAACCGGGCGCGGGGCATGAGGCGGCGCCGATCAGGCGACGCGGCGGGCGGCGACGCGCGACAGGACGGTGACTTCGACCTGCCCGATCAGTCCGCCCGCGGCGGAGCCGACGTCGGCCGCATAGCGGCCGCCGGGCAGATATTCCGTCGCGGTGTCGGCGCAGTGGCCGCAGCAGGTCGCCACGCCCAGTTGGGCCTGGAGATCGCCCAGGTCCGCCGCGCCTTGGGCAATGGCGTCCTGGACCTGGCGTTCGCTGATCGCGTTGCATACACAAATATACATGAGAATGATTATCATATTTTCTAATCAGGATGGCAAGTCCTTTTCGAGGCTTTGCGCGACGTTTTCGCCGGGCGAGCCCCTGCGACTGGCAAGGTCCGCGCTTCCTGCCGGGCATGTCCGAATATTGATTGATAATCGTTCTCATCAATAATAGAATCCTCATGGGCGTGTTGCGCGGCAACCCGCCCACTTCCTGAGGTGAGGAATCGACCCATGAGCCCATTGCTCGAAACCCTGATGCACCAGGTGGGCCGGATCTTCCTGATCCCGACCCTGGCGGTCATCGCGCTGCTGTTCCTCTATGCGCTCCTGGCGCTGGGCGGCTTCCTGGTTTGCGGGTGGCGGCGGCGCGGCCGCGCGCCGGGGCGCGAGACGCATGACTTGCGCCATTTCGACCTGCTGCGCTGGGCTGCCGAGCATCCCGCCGCCCAGGGCGACGAGTGGGACGTGGCCGTGCGCCGGCTGCTGGAAGCGCCGCGCATCGTGTCCCGCGTGGCGCCCGCGATGGGCCTGGTGGCGGCCATGATCCTGATGGAGCCAGCCCTGCGCGGCCTGGCCGACGGGGATCCCTCGGCCCTGCCGGGCAGCCTGTCGGCGGCGTTCTCCGCCCTGGCCGTCGCCCTGGTCACGGCTTCGATCGCGTTCTGGATCGTGTCGGTGCGCCGCCGCTGGCTGGCCGAGGAACTGGCCTGGCTGCGGTCGCTTGCGCCACTGTCCGGGCCCGCCCTGGTCCTGGCCGGGCCGACGCCCCAGGAGGAACAGGAATGGGACGAGACCCCGGCGGTCGGCAGGACCCGGGCGGTCGCCTGACGTTCCCGTCGTGGACCGGAGCCGGCCGTCACCCGTCCGCCGGCCCGGGACCGACGGTTTCCTGGCGGATGCGGGGCGAGGCTAGGGCGCCCGGCAGGGCCGCAGCAGCGTCACGTCGCCGTCGGTCGGCATGATGGCCCGCATCGGCTCGCAGCGCCCGCCGACGCACCAGTCGTAGTCGGCCGTGTAGGGCGAGCGCGACAGGCGCAGTTCGTGCAGCGGGCCGGTATGGGGCTGGTAGACGTACCAGCCATCGGGGCGCAGCGTGGCGTCCGGCGGTGGTTCCATGCCCGCGCCGGAGCCCAGGATGCGCGCCTGTCCGGGCACCAGCGCCGGGTGGCCGTCCGGGCCGGACCGGACGGTGTAGTCCTCTTCCCAGCGGATCTTTTCGATCGAGTGGGTCCAGGCCAGCGTGAAGGCCCGCACCGGCACGAAGCGCGGCGGCACCCGGGGCGCCGCCGCCAGGGTCAGGCAGACCCCCAGGGCGCCCAGCATCAGGCCGGCGTCCCGGTGGCGCGGGCGCGGCGGCTGCGCGTCACGTGCCAGACCAGGAAGAGCGCCGTGGCCGCGAAGCCGATGTCGTCGGTCAGCGGGATCGCGGCCACCAGCAGGATGGCCGCGGCGATGGCGTAGAGCCGCGCGAACCAGCCGATCGGCGTCAGCAGGAAGCCGGTGATGCCGGCCGCCCACAGCGTGATGGCGACCAGGGCCTTGAAGACGATGTAGGCCACGTCCAGCGCGTCGCCGCCCTGCAGCATCAGGGCCGGCGAGTAGACGGCCATGTAGGGGATCACGAAACCGGCCACGGCCACGCGCAGCGCCTGGATGCTGATCTTCAGGCCGTTTTCCCGGGCGATGGGCGCGGCGGCGAAGGCCGCCAGCGCCACCGGCGGGGTCAGGTCGGCCATGATGCCGAAGTAGAACACGAACATGTGCGAGATGATCAGCGGCACGCCCAGCTTCAGCAGGATGGGCGCGGCCAGCGAACTGGTGATGATGTAGTTCGGGATCGTCGGGATGCCCATGCCCAGCACCAGGCAGGTGATCATGGTCAGGAACAGCGCCAGGAACAGGTTGTTCTCGCCGATGGCGATGACCTGTCCGCCGAATTCGGCGGCCACGCCGGTCAGGTTGATGATGCCGATGATGACCCCCACCAGCGCGCAGGCCGCCGCGACCGACAGGGCGTTGCGCGCGCCCTCGGCCAGGGAATTCAGGGCCAGCCGCAGGGCGTCGCGCCCGTGCTTGCGGAACAGCAGCGCCAGGCCCAGCACGGCGATGATGACGAAGAAGTCCGTGACGCCGAACTGGACGAAGCCGGCGCAGGCGATGCCCAGCAGCAGCCAGAAGACGTAGCGCAGGACGGGCTGCGAGGCGCCCTGGATGACGGCGGCGCCGAAGATCAGGATCACCGTCAGGCCCAGGCCGATGGTGCCGGAGAACAGCGGCGTGTAGCCGGAGAACAGCAGCGCCACCAGGCCGATCAGGGGCAGCAGCAGGTACCAGCGGTCGCGCACGGCCTTCCAGGGGTCGGGGCAGTCTTCCTTGGCCAGGCCGTGCAGGCCGCGCCGGCCGGCTTCCAGGTGGACGGAGATGAAGGCGGTGGTGAAGTACAGGATGGCCGGGATGACGGCGGCCTTGACGACTTCCACGTAGGGGATGTTGAGGGTCTCGGCCATGATGAAGGCGACCGCGCCCATCACCGGCGGCATGATCTGCCCGCCCATGCTGGAGGTGGCCTCGACCCCGCCGGCGAAGGCGGGGGAATAGCCGAAGCGCTTCATCAGCGGGATGGTGAACTGGCCGGTGGTCACGACGTTGGCCACGCCCGAACCGTTGATGGTGCCCATCAGACCGGAACTGACCACGGAGACCTTGGCCGGTCCGCCGCGCGTGTGGCCGACCATGCCCATGGAAAAGTCGCTGAACAGCTGGATCATGCCCGCCTGCTCCAGGAACGCGCCGAACAGGATGAACAGGTAGATATAGGTGGACGATACGTAGGTCGGCGTGCCGTAGATGCCCTCGACCCCGAAGCTCAGGGTGCCGACGATCTGGTCGAAGCCGTAGCCGCGGTGCATGAAGGGCCCGGGGATGTACTGGCCGAACAGGCCGTAGGCCAGGAACAGGCCGCAGATGATGGGCAGCGCCCAGCCCATCATGCGACGGGTGGCTTCGAACACCAGCAGGATGGTGATGATGCCCACCACCATGTCGGCGTCGGTCATCTGGCCGGCGCGCGCCGTCAGGTCGGATTCATAGACCCAGTGGTACAGGCTGAGGACGAAGCCCAGGGTGCCCAGGATCCAGCCCAGCGTCCGGTTCGCCCGGCCGCCGCTGGAATACAGGGAAAAGACCATCAGCAGGACGAAGCCGACGTGGATGCAGCGGACCACCTGGCTGGACAGGGGGCTGTAGGCGGCGGTCCAGATCTGGAAGCAGGAAAAGACGACGGCGATCCAGAAGATGGCGCGCGGCAGGGGCTGGGCCGCGGTATCGTGGGGAGAGCTCATAAGCGGGAACCTGGGGATTGAAAAGGCGGTTCAGACGCAGGTCGGAACCGCCCGGAGGGAGGGGAGGGAGCGTCGCGGCCCCGGGCGGACCCGGAGGCGGCGCGGCGCTCGCGCGGGATCACTTGATCAGGCCCACTTCCTTGTAGTAGCGCTCGGCGCCCGGGTGCAGGGGCACCGGCATGCCTTTCAGCGCGTTGTCGCGCTCGATCGATTTGGCGGCATTGTGCGCGGATTTCAGGGTGTCGAGCTGTTCGTAGAAGACCTTGGTCATCTGGTAGACCAGGTCGTCGGGCACCGTCGAGGCGGTCACCAGGAAGTTCGGCACCGCCGCCGTGGGCGTGTCTTCGGTCTGGCCTTCGTAGGTGCCGGCGGGGATGGTGGCCGGCTGGTAGGCCGCGTTGCCGATCTTGGCGATGACGTCGGCCGGGATGGGCACGACCGTGATCTTGACCGAGGTCGCCAGGTCGCGGATGGAGGACACGCCCAGGCCGGCGGACTGCAGGGTCACGTCCAGCTGGCGGTTCTTCATCAGTTCGACGGATTCGCCGAAGGGCAGGTATTCGACCTTGTCGAAGTCGGCGTAGGTCAGGCCGGCGGCCTTGAGGACGGCGCGGGCGTTCAGTTCCGTGCCGGAGCGGGCGGCGCCCACGGAGATGCGCTTGCCTTTCAGGTCGGCCAGGGTCTTGATGCCCGAATCGCCGTTGGCGACGATCTGGATGTAGTTGTTGTAGGTGGCCGTCATGCCGCGCAGGTTCTTCAGCGGCGCCTTGAAGCCGGCCTCGGCGTTGCCGGTGTAGGCGTCGGACACGGTGTCGGCCAGCGCGAACGCGAGTTCGCCGCGCCCGGCCTGCAGCAGGTTCATGTTTTCGGCCGAGGCCTTGGAAACCTGGGCGGTGGATTTGGCGTCGGGGATGTGCTTGTTGTAGATCTGGGACAGCGCCACGCCCAGCGGGTAGTAGACCCCGCTCTGGCCGCCGGTCAGGATGTTGATGAACTTGGTGTCCGCCTGAGCGGGAGCGGCGGCGATGGCGGCGGTGACCGCCACGGCGCACGCGGCCAGCCATTTCGTGATGGGCATGGTGATTCCTCTTCAGTGTCGATGGGGATGCGAACCTGAATAGTAGCAAGGGTCGCCCGCCGTACCACTCCGTAATCACCCTAGAAAAAACGGGGGATTTCCCGGATTTGATCCGGATTTTTCCTGGGCCGGCCGGGCGCCGGGAGGCTGCGGGCGGGCGCGGGACGGCGGCGGCCTCGGCTATACTGCCCGGGATCAGGCCCGCATCGGGCGCGTCCGCCGCCCGCCCCATGAAACTGCCCTCCGCGCCCCGTATCGATCTGCTGGAACCCGCCGTGATGCTGGCGACGGTGCTGCAATGGCTGATCCTGGCCTCCCTGACCGGGCTGGTGGTCGGCGCCGGCACCAGCCTGTTCCTGCACACGCTGTTCTTCGCGACCGGGCGCACCCAGTCCATGCCCCTGTGGGCCTACTGGATCCTGCTGCCCCTGGCGGGCCTGGCCAACGGCCTGCTGATGGGCCATGCGCGCCGCCGCCTGGAGGCATCGGGCCTGAAGGACTCCATCTTCGCCGCCGTGCACGAGCAGGGCGGCCGCATGCCCTGGCGCACCCTGTGGATCAAGCCGGTGGCGGCCGTCATCACCCTGGCCAGCGGCGGCTCGGCCGGCAAGGAAGGCCCGTGCTCCCATCTGGGGGCGTCCCTGGGCGCGGTGATCGGCCAGGTGTTCCGGCTGAACGCCGACCTGCGCCAGCGCATCGTGGCCTGCGGCGTCAGCGCCGGCTTCGCCAGCGTGTTCGGCACGCCCATCGCCGGCGCCCTGTACGGCGTGGAGATGCTGATCATCGGGCGCATCCGCCACGATTTCCTGTTCCCCGCGCTGATCGCGGGAGTGACCTCGTACCAGGTCAGCAAGGCCCTGGGCATTCCCTACGAACACTATGCCGTCGACGTGCTGCCGGTGTTCTCCGAGTCGCTGTTCCTGCGCACCATCCTGGTCGGCATGCTGTGCGGGCTGGTGGCGCGCGTGTTCGTGGACCTGATCTACGCCGTGCGCAACGCCTGCCAGCGGCTGCAGGCCCGCTGGGCCGTGTGGCCGCCGCTGATGCCGCTGGCGGGCGGCCTGGTATTGGCGCTGCTGGTCTCCGTCGCCATCCCCACGGACTACCTGGGCCTGAGCCTGCCGCTGATGGACCGGGCACTGATGGGAGAGGCCATGCCCTACGCCGGTTTCCTGTGGAAGACGATCCTGGTGGCGGTGACCCTGGGCTCGGGCTTCTACGGCGGCATCGTCACGCCCCAGTTCGTCATCGGCGCCGTGGCGGGCAACGCCTTCGCGCACCTGTTCGGCATCAGCCCCGCCCTGGGCGCCGCCGTGGGGCTGGTGTCGGTGGTGGCCGCCGCGTCGAACACGCCGCTGGCCGCCATCCTGATGGGGGTGGAACTGTTCGGCGGCGCGGTCGGCACGCTGTACGCGGCCGGCTCGGCCATCGCCGCCTATCTGATCATCGGCCACCGCAGCGTCTATCCGGACCAGCGCCTGGGGCACGCCAAGTCGTCCTGGATGCGGGTGCGGCCCGACATTCCGGTCGGCCAGGAAAAGACGCACCTGTCCTACGGCCTGCTCAAGGGCTGGCGGCAGATGCGGACGCGGGGCTGGCGGGCCTGGCTGGGCGCCGGGTGGCGCGCAGGCGGCGGGCGGCCCGCCGATGGAGGAGGCCGGGACGATGCGCAGCCCTGAACTGATGCTGGCCGGGATCGGCCTGGCGGCCATGGGTGCCCAATGGCTGGCCTGGCGCCTGCGGGTGCCGGCGATCCTGTTCCTGCTGCTGGCGGGCATCGCCGTGGGGCCGCTGGCCGGCTGGCTGGATCCGGACGCCCTGTTCGGCGACCTGCTGTTCCCCATCGTGTCGCTGTCGGTGGCCGTGATCCTGTTCGAGGGCAGCCTGACGCTGGAATTCCACCAGACGCGCGGACTGGAACAGGTGGTGCGGCGGCTGGTGACCGGTGGCACGCTGATCGCCTGGGTCGTGGCGGCCGTGGCGGTGCACGTCTTCCTGGACTTCCCCTGGGACCTGGCGATCCTGTTCGGCGCGATCACGGCCGTGACCGGGCCGACCGTGATCGCGCCGCTGCTCAAGACCGTGCGCCCCGTGGCGCCGGTGGCCCACGCCCTGCGCTGGGAAGGCATCCTGATCGACCCGATCGGCGCCCTGCTGGCCGTCGTGTCCTACGATCTGATGGTGGCCCTGCGCATGACCCACGAATGGAGCCATGCCCTGTGGGCCTTCGGCGCCACGCTGGCGGTGGGCCTGTGCGTCGGGGCGGCGGCGGGCTGGCTGCTGGGGACGCTGCTGCGGCGCGGCTGGGTGCCGGATTCCCTGGTCAACCTGTCGGTACTGGCGCTGGTGTTCGCCGCCTTCGCCCTGTCCAACGCGGCGCAGCACGAATCCGGCCTGCTGGCCGTGACCGTCATGGGCATCTGGCTGGCGAACCGGCCCGGCATCCCGGTGCGCGAGATCCTGGAGTTCAAGGAAACCCTCAGCCAGATCCTGCTGTCGGCCCTGTTCATCCTGCTGGCGGCGCGCGTGGCGCCGGGCCAGCTGCTGGGCCTGGGCTGGCCGGCCCTGGCCGTGCTGGCGGCGATGCTGTGGATCGGCCGGCCGCTGAAGGTGCTGTTCTCCACCTGGGGGTCGGGGCTGAACTGGCGCGAACGCGGCCTGCTGGCCTGGATCGCGCCGCGCGGCATCGTGGCGGCGGCGGTGTCCGCCCTGTTCGCGCTGCGCCTGGAAAAGATGGACGTGCCCCACGCCGACCGGCTCCTGCCGATGACCTTCCTGCTGATCATCGGCACGGTGATCTGGCAGAGCCTGACCGCGCGGCCCATGGCCCGCCTGCTGAAGGCGGCCGAACCGGACCGGGTGGGCTTCCTGATCGCGGGCGCCAATCCCGTCGCCCGGGCCGTCGGCCAGGCGCTGCACGAGCAGGGCGTGCCGGTGCGCCTGTGCGACAGCGACTGGTACAGCCTGTCGCTCGCCCGGATGATGGGCCTGCCCACCTACCATGGCAGCCCGGTTTCCGAGCATGCCCAGCGCAATCTGGACACCACCGGCCTGGGACGCCTGCTGGCCCTGGGCGTGCGCGACGACGTCAACCAGCTGATCACGGCGCGCGCCCGCGACGAGTTCGGCAAGCGCAGGGTCTTCAGCCTGCCCCGGTCGCGGGACGCCGGCCAGTCCGAGAAGCACCTGCTGGACGCGGCCTATCGCGGCCGCACCCTGTTCGCCCCGGACCTGGGCTACTGGAAGCTGTCCGCCCTGCTGGCGGCCGGCGCCCGGGTCAAGGCCACGCGCCTGTCGGACAGCTTCGATTTCGCGCAGTACCTCGCCGCCCGGCCGGACCATCCCGTGATCCCGCTGTTCGCCTTGAATCCCAAGGGCTACGCGCTGCCGTTCACCCTGGACCAGGAACTGCAGCCCGCCGCGGGCTGGACGATCATCGGATTGCACGAGGACGACGCGAACGGAGCGGAGACGCCGGGCGCGCCGCCGCCGGGCGGCGCATGAAGGCCCGCCCGGCCGGGTCGCGCGGGGCCGCGGCCCCCGAGCCGGAGAAGGGCGCCGCCGGGCGCCGCGTATTCTTCGCGCTGTGGCCGGACGATGAAACCGTCGAAGCCCTGTCCGGCTGGGCGCGCCGGGCCCACGCGGCGTTCGGCGGCCGCGTCATGCGGCCCGACACCCTGCACCTGACCCTGGCCTTTCTGGGCACGGTGCCCCACGACCGGGTACCGGAACTGGCGGCCCTGCTGGACGAAGCCTCGCTGATCGGCGGCACCCTGCGCCTGGACCGCTACGGGCGCTTTCGCGGCCCGCGGATCGTCTGGGCCGGTCCCTCGGCATCGCCGCCCTGGCTGGACGCGCTGCACGGGTGGCTGTGGCGGGCGCTGGCGCGCCGGGGCTTCGCCCGGCCGGCCGAACCCTTCCGCCCGCACGTGTCGCTGCTGCGCCGGGCGGGGCCGGGCGACCTGGATGCGCTGCCGGCCCCCGATCCCCTGGACTGGACGCCGCGCCGCTGCGTGCTGGTGGCCTCGGCGCCGCGTCCGGAAGGCTCTTTCTACGAAATCCTGGCCGAGCGCCCGCTCCGGGTTCCCTGAGCCGGCCCCGGCGGCGCGGCCTCCGCGGCTCTCGCGTGCCCCGGAGAGAAAGCCGCCTGGCGCCGCGTGCCGGCGCCAGGCGGGCGAGGAATGGCGGACCGCGCATCGGCGGTCCGCCCTGCGCGGACCTGTCCCGGGGGCGCAAAGGGAGTTGCCGTCCGGGGGACCGGTCCGCGCCGGCGGACGGGCTACTTCTGCGGCCGGGGCGTGGCGGCCGTGCTCGGCGGCAGGATGGGGTAGACGACCTGGGGCTGCTCGCCGGTCAGGGTGTGCAGGAAGCGGGTGATGGCCTTGACCTCGCCCTCATTCAGCTCCTGGCCCAGCTGGCTGGAGCCCATGATGGCCACGGCCTGCTCCAGCGACCAGACGTCGCCGCTGTGGAAGTAGGGCGCGGTCAGGGCGATGTTGCGCAGCGGCCCCGCACGGAATACGTACTCGTCGCTGGCCGTGTTCGTCACGGTGAAGCGGCCCTTGTCGTCGGGCGGCAGGATCTCCGCGCCGGGCTTCTTCACCACCCCGAAGGGGAAGTAGCCCTGGCCGCCGACGTTGATGCCCTGGTGGCAGGCCACGCAGCCCTTGCTCATGAACAGGTCCAGGCCCTTGATCTCGATGTCGTCCAGGCTGTCGCCGCCGGCCAGGAACCGGTCGAATTTCGAGTTGGGGGTCACCAGCGTGCTTTCGAAGGCCTCGATGGCGTGGGCCATGTTCTCGAAATTGACCGGATCCTTGTCCTTCGGATAGGCCTTCTGGAACAGGGCCACGTATTCCGGCAGGCTCTTGAGCGTTTCCTCGACCTGGTCCGGGGTGTTGTTCATCTCGACGCTGGCCTGCACGGGACCCTTCGCCTGCTCCTTCAGGTCGGCGGCGCGGCCGTCCCAGAACTGGGCGCCGTTGAACAGCGCGTTGAGCACGGTCGGCGAGTTGCGCGGCCCGTGTTGCCAGCCGTGGCCGATCGAAGTCTGGATGTTGTCCGCCCCGCCCGTGCCGACGCTGTGACAGGTGTTGCAACTGATGATGTGGCTGCGCGACAGGCGCGGTTCGAAGAACAGCCAGCGGCCCAGTTCGATGCTGTCGGCGGAAATGCCGCGTTCCTGGATGACGGCCTCGGCCGTGGGGATGGGCAGGAAGAACTGGCGCGCGGTCTGCCGCACGGCGTCGGCGTCGGGCGCGCCGGCGGCCAGGGCGGCGGATCCGCCCAGGGCGAGGCCGGCCGCCAGGAGGAGGGTGGCGTGCTTCTTCATGGTGTTCCCCTTGTGGAGTGTCTATGTCCACAATGAAAACATGGTCATTGATTCCCCGTATTGATGGGGGTCAAGGATCGTCCGGCCTCGTCACGGTCCCGTCAGCTGCCGACCACGCCACCGTCCTTTTTCCAGATCACGACCGTCGCGGGGCGCGGCCGCGTCGCATGGGGGCCGTCCGGCCAGGTCGAGACCGAGAGCGGTTCGGCCTGGGCCTGGTCCAGGTCCGGGCCTTCGCCCGGGTGCTGGATGTTGACGAAGACGAAGCGCTGGTCCGGCGTCCAGGTGATGCCGGTGACTTCGCAGCCCTTCGGGCCGGTCAGGAACCGGCGCAGTTCGCCCGAGACAGGATCGGCGACCAGCATCTGGTTGTTGCCCTGGCCCTCGTAGTCTCCGCCGTTCTTGTAGTTGCCGTCCGTCAGGACCCACAGGCGGCCCTGGGCGTCGAAGCCCAGTCCGTCGGGGCTGTTGAAGGTGTTGTCGGCGGAGATGTTGGCCGATCCCCGGCGCGGGTCGCCGTCCGCGTAGCGGGTCGGGTTGCCGGCCAGGGCGAAGATGTCCCACTCGAACGCCGTGCCGCGCGGATCCCGGCCCGCTTCGCGCCAGCGCACGATGTGGCCGTAGATGTTCTTGTCGCGCGGGTTGGCCGCGTCGGCGCCGGGATGCTTCGGGCCGTCCGGCCAGCGCGCCTTGCCGCTGCCGCGATCGGTATTGTTGGTCAGGGTCGCGTAGGCCTCGCCGGTGCGCGGACGCACGGCGATCCATTCCGGCCGGTCCATGGGCGTGGCGCCCACGGCGTCGGCGGCCTGCCGCGTCCGGATCAGCAGTTCGCCCAGGCTTTCGTCGAAGCGCTCGCCCAGGCGCCGTCCGTCCGTGTCGGGCGTGTCCAGCGTCAGCGGGATCCAGACGCCCTTGCCATCGGCGTCGAAGCGCGCCGCGTACAGGGTGCCGCGTTCCAGCAGGGTCCGGTTGCCGGCCGCGCCGGGCCGGTACGTGCCTTCCGAGACGAACTTGTAGATGTATTCGCTGCGCTGGTCGTCGCCCATGTAGACCACCACCCGGCCATCCTCGGCGAGCGTCAGGGCGGCGTTCTCGTGCTTGAAGCGGCCCAGGGCGGTCAGCTTGCGGGGCGGGGCCGAGGGGTCGAAGGGATCGATCTCGACGATCCAGCCGTGGCGGTTGTATTCGTTGGGCTCCCGCGTCCAGTCGAAGCGGGCGTCGTGCGTATCCCAGGCGTACTCCGGATCGGCGGTCTTGCCGCCGCCCTTGTAGCGCTGCATGTGCCGGCGGTAGGCCTCGTCCGGGTAGTCCTCCTGCCCGGCGTCGCGGCCGCCGGTGCCGAAATAGTCGGTGAAGTTTTCCTCACAGGTCAGGTAGGTGTTCCAGGGTGTCCAGCCGTTGCCGCAGTTGCCGAAGGTGCCCAGCACCCGCGTGCCCTCGGGGTCCGCCTGGGTCCGCAGCAGGGCGTGGCCGGCGGCGGGGCCGGTCATGCGGATGGGCGTGTTGGCGTGGATCATGCGGTTGTAGGGCGAATCGGCCACCCGTTGCCACTGCCCTTGATCGTCCAGGCGGATGTGGACGACGGAGACGCCCTGGGCGTGTTGCGCCTTGCGGATCCAGTCCAGATTCCAGCCCGTCCCGCCGGGCTGGACGCCCTTGGGGAAGAAGTAGTGGGGCGTGACGTATTCGTGGTTGGTGACCAGCAGGCCCTCGGCGCTGCTGCCCGTCACGCCGTCCTTGCCGTCGATGGGGAAGAAATGCAGGCCGTCGTGGTTGTAGCCGACCTGCGCGGCCTGGGCCGCGCCGTCATCGCTCGCGTCGCCCTTGAAGGCCGGCGCGCCCGCCGCCAGCGGGTCGCCCCAGCGGTTGAGGACGGCGTGGGCGTAGCCTTCGGGCACGACCACGGCGTCCGCCGTGCTCATGGGGACCGCCTTGAATCCCAGGGGGGCCGGGTGCCGGCCCGAGGCGCCGGTCGCCAGTGCCCGCGCGGCGGGCAGCAGCCCGCCCAGGAAGCCCACGGCGCCCAGGCCCAGGCCGCCCTTCAGGAAGCGGCGGCGGCCGCCCAGGCGCGCCAGCATCCGGTCCAGGGATTCGGCCGTCGAGGGGTTGGCGGGGATGTCGTCGGGATCGAAGGTTTTCACGGGCTCTTCCTGTGGAACGAGGGGAGGAGCCCGCAGTCTAGGCAAGGAAGATGACAGGCGTGTGTCGGTCCTCAGCGTGCCGGTCCGCGCGCGGGGGGGCGGACCCCCACCCGGACGTCCAGCGTCAGGGTCTTGCCCTGGCGCAGCAGCGCCAGCCGGGCCGTCGAGTCCGCCGGCAGGGGCGCCAGCCGGTTGACCAGGTCGTAGGCGTCCTCCACGGGCTGGCCGTCCAGCGAGCGGATGACGTCGCCCACCCGCACCCCGGCGCGCGCCGCCGGGCCGCCGGGCAGGATGCGGGCGACGATGGCGCCGCGCGTATCCTTCAGGCCGAAGGCCTGCGCCAGGTCGGGCGTGATGTCCTGGGGTTCCAGGCCCAGCCAGCCGCGCCGCACGCGGCCGTGTTCCAGGATCTCGTCCAGGATGTGGTGGGCCGCGGCCGCCGGGATGGCGAAGCCGATGCCCAGCGACCCTCCGGTCTCGGAATAGATCGCCGTGTTGATCCCGACCAGTTCGCCCCGGGCGTCGATCAGCGCGCCGCCCGAGTTGCCGGGATTGATGGCTGCGTCGGTCTGGATGAAGTCCTCATAGGTGTTCAGCCCGAGGCGGTTGCGCCCCACGGCGGACACGATGCCCTGGGTCGTGGTCTGGCCCACGCCGAACGGGTTGCCGATCGCCAGCACCACGTCGCCCACGCGCACCGACGGAGCGGGGTCGAAGGCGATCGCGGGCAGGTCGGGCAGGCCGATCTTCAGCACCGCCAGGTCGCTTTCGGGATCCGCGCCGACCAGCTTCGCGGCGGCCCGGCGCCCGTCGCGCAGGCGCACCTCGATCGCGTCGGCGGCCTCGATCACGTGGTAGTTGGTCAGGATCGTGCCGTCGGCCCGCACGATCACGCCCGAACCCAGGCTGGTGGACGCCTCGCGCCGCGTGAACCCCGGCAGGCCGCGCAGGAACTGTTCCAGCCGGGGGTCGGCCGGCAGCGGCACCAGCGGCACGTCCACGTGCTTGGCGGTATAGATGTTGACCACCGACGGCGCGGCCCGCGCCACGGCGGCGGCGTAGCTGGCCGGCGCGGCGCCCGGAACGGCCGCGGGCGCGGCGTCCGTCCCGGGCGTCCCGCCCGGCAGCCATTGCGGCCGCAGGGTGGCCACCAGGAACAGGATGCCCAGACAGACCGTCACGGTCTGGGCGAAAATCAGCCACAATCGTTTCATCACCATGAAATCACTCGAATAAAGGCACCCCATGAGCGCCCACATTTCCCGCCAGGCCCTGGCGGACTGGCTGAACGACACGCTGCAGCCGGAACGCTTTCGTGATTATTGCCCGAACGGCCTGCAGGTCCAGGGGCGCGACGAGATCCGTCGCGTCGTCACCGGCGTGACGGCCTCGCAGGCCCTGGTCGAGGCCGCCGTCGCGCTCGGCGCCGACGCCATCCTGGTGCACCACGGCTGGTTCTGGAAGAACGAGGACCCCTGCATCCGCGGTCCCAAGCACCGCCGCCTGTCTGCCCTGATGGCGCGCGAGATCAATCTGTTCGCCTATCACCTGCCCCTGGACGCCCACCTGGAATGGGGCAACAACGCCCAGCTGGCGCGCGTCATGGACTGGGTTCCGGACGTCCGCCCCGACGGCGCGCCCCGGCGCTGCGGGCCGGACGACCTGGTCTGGCTGGGCGCGCCCGCGCGGGACCTGACGGTGGGCGCGCTGGCCGCCGACATCGCCCGCCGGCTGGGACGCGAGCCTCTGGCGATCGGCGACCCGAGCCGTCCCGTGCGGCGGCTGGCCTGGTGCACCGGTGCCGCCCAGGGCATGATGGACGCCGCCCTGGCGGCGGGCGCGGATTGCTACGTCAGCGGGGAAATCTCCGAACCCACGGTGCACCTGGCCCGCGAGACGGGCGCGGCCTACATCAGCGCCGGCCACCATGCGACGGAGCGCTACGGGGTCCGGGCCCTGGGCGCGGCCATCGAGGCCCGCTTCGGCGTGCCCTGCGAATTCGTGGACATCGACAACCCCGTGTAGGGCGCGGTGCCCGGACGCGCGGCCCGCCGGCACGCGGCCTATTTCTTCAGGGCGTCGCGGATCTCGCGCAGCAGCAGGACGTCCTCGGGGGGGGCGGCGGGCGCCGCCGGCGCCGGTTCGGCCTCGAAGCGGCGCCGGGCGTTGTTCACCAGCTTCACCATCACGAAGACCACCAGGGCGAGCAGCAGGAAGTTGACGAGAATGGTCAGGAAATGCCCCCAGGCGAACACTACCGCGCCCGCCTTGGTCAGTTCGGCCATCGTCAGGGCGCCGGCGTAACCCTCGGGCATGCGCAGCACCCAGAACAGGTTGTCGAAATTGACGTTGCCGCCGATGATGAAGTTGATCAGCGGCATGAACAGGTCGTTGACGACCGAATCGATGATCTTGCCGAAGGCGCCCCCGATGATGACCCCGATGGCCAGGTCCATCATGTTGCCCTTGATGGCGAATTCTCGGAATTCTTTGATGAAACCCCCGGTTGCGCTCATTTCGGTATTCCTCCATCCATTTACCCCACTGGGCGTAACGCTATAATACGCGGTTGAAGACCCTTGTGGGGCGGCGGTTTCGCGGTCCCGCGCACAGGCAGATCACGTTCAAAACGCTCCGCCCCCGGGCGGCAACCAGGGATAACAGAATGAGTCAGCATCCGACACAGTCCGACGAGCAGGGCGCAGTCGACCCGAACCTGCCCCCCGATCCTTCGCGCCGCTTCTGGGTCGCATCGGCCTGTACGCTCGGCGGAGTCGCGGGCGTTGCCACGGCCGTTCCCTTCGTCGGCTCGTTCGCGCCCTCCGAAAAGGCCAAGGCGGCCGGCGCGCCGGTCGAAGCCGACATCTCCGGGCTGGCCGAGGGCCAGATGATGACCGTCGAATGGCGCGGCAAGCCGGTCTGGATCGTGCGCCGCACGAAGGCCGAACTCGAAGATCTGCCCAAGCACGACGCCGAACTCGCCGATCCCCAGTCCGACCGCCCCGGCTTCACGCCGGAATGGGCGAAGAACGAATACCGCTCGCGCAAACCCGAATACTTCGTCTGCATCGGCATCTGCACCCACCTGGGCTGCTCGCCGACCGCGCACTTCCAGACCGGCGCCCAGCCCGGGCTGCCCAACGACTGGCCCGGCGGCTGGCTGTGCCCCTGCCACGGCTCGACCTTCGACCTGGCCGGCCGGGTGTTCGCCAACAAGCCGGCCCCTGACAATCTCGAAATCCCGCCCTACGTCTTCTCCGCCGACGGCACCCGCATCACCATCGGCGTCGACGAAGACAACAAGGCCTGATGGACGCCCGCGTTCATCCTTTTGCGATATTGAATCTAGGAGCCTTCCATGGCCGATAAAAACGTCGAGACGACCGGGTTGCTGGGCTGGGTGGACAACCGCTTCCCGCTCACCAAAATGTTCAAGGAGCACATGTCCGAGTACTATGCTCCGAAGAACTTCAACTTCTGGTATTTCTTCGGTTCCCTGGCGCTGATGGTGCTGGTGATCCAGGTCGTCACCGGGATCTTCCTGGTGATGAACTACAAGCCCGACGCGCGCTTCGCCTTCGAGTCCGTCGAATACATCATGCGCGAGGTCCCGGGCGGCTGGTTCATCCGCTACATGCACTCCACCGGCGCCTCGATGTTCTTCGTCGTGGTCTACCTGCACATGCTGCGCGGCCTGTTCTACGGCTCCTACCGCAAGCCGCGCGAACTGGTCTGGATCTTCGGCGTGGGCATCTTCCTGTGCCTGATGGGCGAGGCCTTCTTCGGCTACCTGCTGCCCTGGGGCCAGATGTCCTACTGGGGCGCCCAGGTGATCGTGAACCTGTTCTCGGCCATCCCCTTCATCGGCCCCGAGCTGTCCCTGTGGATCCGCGGCGACTACGTCGTGTCCGACGCCACCCTGAACCGCTTCTTCGCCTTCCACGTGATCGCCATCCCGCTGGTGCTGATCGGCCTGGTCGTGGCGCACATCATCGCCCTGCACGAAGTGGGCTCGAACAATCCCGACGGCGTCGAGATCAAGCAGGGCCCGAAGGACAAGCACGGCCACCCCGTGGACGGCATCCCGTTCCACCCCTACTACTCGGTGCACGACGTGGTCGGCGTGGCGGGCTTCCTGATCGTGTTCGCCGCGATCATCTTCTTCGGCCCCGAAATGGGCGGCTACTTCCTGGAATACAACAACTTCATCCCAGCCGACCCGCTGAAGACCCCGCCGCACATCGCCCCGGTCTGGTACTTCACGCCGTTCTACACCATGCTGCGCGCCACCACCAGCGACTTCACCTGGGTGCTGGCCGCCGGCGCCCTGCTGGCCGCCGTGGTGCTGTTCGCCAAGGGCAAGCTGTCCGGCGTCTGGCGCCTGGCCGTGCCCGGCATCCTGGTCCTGGTCGCCATCCTGATGAAGGTCCTGGACGCCAAGTTCTGGGGCGTGGTGTCCATGGGCGGCGCCGTCGTGATCCTGTTCTTCCTGCCGTGGCTGGACCAGTCCCCGGTCAAGTCCATCCGCTACCGCCCCGACTGGCACAAGGTCCTGTACGCGATCTTCATCATCGACTTCCTGATCCTGGGCTGGCTGGGCACGCAGCCGGTTTCCCCGACCGCCACGGTCATCGGCCAGGTCGGCACGGTCATCTACCTGGCGTTCTTCCTGGCGATGCCCGTCTGGAGCCGCCTGGGCACCTTCAAGCCGGTTCCCGACCGCGTCACCTTCCGGGCCCATTGAAGGCCGAACCACTGACTGTCACGGAAAGATCATGCTGAAAAAACTGCTCGGTGCCCTGGCCCTGTCCCTGACCTGCACGCTGGCCCTCGCTGCCGAAGGCGGCGCGCACCTGGATCGCGCCCCCGACCGCATCACCGACCTGGCGGCTTTGCAGAACGGCGCCAAACTGTTCGTCAACTACTGCCTGAACTGTCACAGCGCCAATTCCATGCGCTACAACAAGCTCATGGACCTGGGCCTGTCGGAAGACGACATCAAGAAGAACCTGCTCTTCTCCCGCGAGAAGGTCGGCGACCTGATGACGATCTCCATGACCCCCGAGGACGCCAAGAAATGGTTCGGCGCCGCGCCTCCGGACCTGTCCGTGATCGCCCGCGCCAAGAGCACCAACTTCGGCCCGTCCGGCGTGGACTACATCTACACCTACCTGCGCACCTTCTACCGCGACTCGAGCAAGAAGACCGGCTGGAACAACGTCGTCTTCCCAAGCGTCGGCATGCCCAACGTGCTCTGGGAACTCGAAGGCCCGCGCAGCTTCACCGACATCGAGGTCCATCAGGTCGCCGACGCCCAGGGCAACGAGCACTGGGAACGCACCACCACGGTCTACGACGCCGATGGCATCCCGACCGTCAAGTCCGAGGCCCTGAAGGACTACACCGGCGAGGCCACCCGCGTCACGCGTTTCGACTCCGCCGACGCCAAGACCTTCAGCAAGTTCGAAAGCGACGTCGCCGACCTCAGCAACTTCCTGGGCTGGATGGCGGAACCCGGCCAGCTGGCGCGCAAGCAGATCGGCGTCTGGGTGATGCTGTTCCTGTTCCTGTTCCTGTTTGTCGCCATCCGCATGAATGCGGCATACTGGAAGCACGTCCGTTAAGGATCAGCGCGCCCCGAGGGGCGCATGACCCTCCGGCCGCGCGGGCCGGGATGCCAGCCAGGCGTTGCCACGCCTGGCTTGCGTTTTCAGGCCCCTGCGCGTTCTCCGTCTTTTTTTGCATTGGAACCCACGACATGATGGTGCTCTATTCCGGGACGACCTGCCCCTTCTCGCAACGCTGCCGCTTCGTGCTGTTCGAAAAGGGCATGGACTTCGAAATCCGCGACATCGACCTGTACAACAAGCCCGAGGACATCGCGGTGATGAATCCCTACGGCCAGGTGCCCATCCTGGTCGAGCGCGACCTGGTCCTGTACGAGTCGAACATCATCAACGAATACATCGACGAGCGCTTCCCGCATCCGCAGCTGATGCCGGCCGACCCGATCATGCGGGCGCGCACCCGGCTGTTCCTGTACAACTTCGAAAAGGAACTGTTCGTCCACGTGTCCACGCTGGAAAACCGCGGCGTCACCGACGAAAAGGTCCGCGACGCGGCCCGCGCCAACATCCGCGACCGCCTGGCCCAGCTGGCCCCCCTGCTGGTCAAGAACAAGTACATGCTGGGCGAGGAATTCTCCATGCTGGACGTGGCCGTCGCCCCGCTGCTGTGGCGCCTGGGCCATTACGGCATCGAACTGCCCAAGAGCGCCGCCCCGATCCAGAAGTACGCCGAGCGCCTGTTCTCGCGCCCCGCCTACATCGAGGCCCTCACCCCGTCCGAAAAGGTCATGCGCCGCTGAACATGCAGGAATCCTCGACCAAACCGTACCTGATCCGTGCGCTGCACGAATGGTGCACGGACAACGGCTACACCCCCTACCTGGTGGTCACCGTCGATGACAACACCGTGGTGCCGCCCGCCCATGTCCACGACGGCCAGATCACGCTGAACATCAGCCATCTGGCCACCAACCGCCTGACGCTGGGCAACGAGTACATCGAATTCGAGTCCCGCTTCAACGGCGCGGTGGAGCACCTGTTCATCCCCGTGGGGGCGGTCTCGGCGGTGTACGCCCGCGAAACCGGCGCCGGCATGGGTTTCGAGGTCGTGGCCTCGCGTCCCTACCCGGGCGGCGACGACCAGCCAGGGCCGCAGCCGCCCGGTCCAGACGCCCCGACGCCGCCGGACGACGGTCCGGACGCCCCCAGGCCATCCCACCTGAAGGTCGTCAAATAGGGCATTCCCGTCCTGTAGAATGACGATCCTTGGCCGGCTTAGCTCAGTTGGTAGAGCAGCTCACTTGTAATGAGAAGGTCGGGGGTTCGATTCCTCTAGCCGGCACCACTGCGATTCGCGCGAAAACGCCGCCCGTGAAAGGGCGGCGTTTTCGTTTCCGCTCGAAGGGCGGTGCCGCGTTCGATGAGGCGGATCTCTGGAAATCCCGTATGACATCGGCGGCCCGGTGCAATTGGCCGTCACGGTGGCCTCCGCCATCGCGGCCAACCTGATCGCTGCGGCTCCGGATCGAGGGCGAGGACCTGGACGGCAGGCCGGTGTCCAAGGGAGTCCTGCTGACTCTGGGCGAACGGGGACCCGCGACGGCGCGGGAAGGGCTGAAACCGGGCCGCGTCTGCTCTGCGGTTCCGGGCCGATTCCCGGGAACCGGTTTCACTCTCGGGGAGACGGGGCCCGCATCACATTCGTGATATCCACGGCCGTGGAAACCGGCTATCATGCGTGGTTACATTTGGGCCGAGGCCATCGCGGCGCCGACGAGGCGGGCCGGCGGACGGCATTCGGACGGTATCCGGACGGCATGTGGACGATGAGCCAGCAGACCATTTCCCTCGATACGACCTTTTCCCGGCCGATCGTCCAGGCGGCGTGGGTCGCCGCCGCCGCGTTCCTGCTGGCGCTGGCCAGCCAGCTGGCCCAGCCGGCCTTCGCCCGTGCGCTTCTGTGGCCGGCGAACGCGGTCCTGGTGGGCCTGCTGCTGCGGCACAGGGCGCCGATCCGCGCCCTGTCGTGGGTGCTGATGGGCGCCGGCCTGGTCCTGGCCCGCCTGGGCCTGGGCGCCGCGCCGCCCCGGGCCGTGGTCGACGGCCTGGCGGATCTGGCGGGCGTCTGGGTGGCCTGGCTGATCCTGGCGCGTTTCTGGCCGCTGGACAACCTGCGCGCGCCCCGGGCCGTGATCCGGATGCTGCTGGCCGGCCTGTCGGCGGCGGCGGCCACGGTGGCGCTCGGCCTGCTCGCCGGGTTCCGTTGGGCCTTCCCCGCGGGGCCCCTGGAAACCGTCGTCAGCGGCCTGCTCGGCCAGTGGCTGGGCTATTGCATCTTCCTGCTGCCCGTCCTGCTGCTGCCGGGGATGGAGCTGCCCGGGGTCGACCGCCGCCACCGGGACCGCGGGCCGCTGCGCCATCTGGGGAACTGGCCTGCGCGGATGCCGGGACTCCTGCTGGCGGTCAGCCTGGCGTCGTGTTTCCTGCTGGGCGGGCCCGGCGCCCTGCTGCTGCCGTTCGCGGCCCTGCTGTACTGCGCGCATGCCTACCAGCAGTGGACTGCGGCCTGGCTGGCGCTGTTGTCGGCCCTGGGCGTCCTGCTCGGCTTCGACGCCGGCTGGGCCCTGGTGCCGGACGGCCTGCTGCCGCTGTCCGCCTGGAGCCGGATTTCCCTGCAGATGGGCGTCCTGCTGCTGATGATCGTGCCGCTGCTCATGTCCAGCGCGCTGGCCGCGCGCGGCGACCTGATCGTGTCCCTGAACCGCGCGCTGGACCACGACGACCTGACGCAGGCCCTGTCCCGCCCGGCGTTCACGCGGGGCGCCCAGGAATATCTCCGGCGGATTCCCCCGGCCCCGTACGGCAATGGGCTGATGATGCTGGACATCGATCATTTCAAGCAGCTCAACGACCGGCACGGCCATGCCGCCGGGGACAACGTGCTGTGCGAGTTCTCGCGCACCATCCGCGAGGCCATCCGTCCCGAAGACCTGTTCGGGCGGCTGGGGGGCGAGGAGTTCGGCCTGGTCCTGCCCGACTGCTCGCTCGAGGACACCGCCGAGATCGCGGAGCGTCTCAGGGCCTGCGTGGAAAAGATCCGCCTCTACCACGACAGCGACGAGCCCCTGCGGATCACGGTCAGCATCGGCGTGGCGCACGACAGGCAGGGCCTGCCGGCCGGCCTGGACAAGCTGCTGTCGCATGCCGACCAGGCGCTCTACCAGGCCAAGCGCCAGGGCCGCAACCGCTACTGCGTCCATGGGTCCGAAGAGATCGGCGGCCAGGCCGACCCGTCCCGCATGGGACGGAGCGCCTGAGCACGGGACTCAGCCCCGTCCGCGCAGGATCTTCGCCGCGGCGATCGCGAAATACGTCAGGATGCCGTCGCCGCCGGCGCGCTTGAAGGCCAGCAGGGATTCCATCATCACCTTGTCGTGGTCCAGCCAGCCGTTGGCGGCGGCGGCCTTGATCATGGCGTATTCGCCGCTGACCTGGTAGGCGTAGGTGGGCATGCCGAAGGCGTCCTTGACCTCGCGCAGCACATCCAGGTAGGGCAGGCCGGGCTTGACCATCACCATGTCGGCGCCCTCGCGGATGTCGGCGGCGACTTCGCGCAGGGCCTCCAGGCGGTTGGCCGGATCCATCTGGTAGGTGGCCTTGTTGGACGCCCCCAGGCTGGCGGCCGAGCCCACCGCGTCGCGGAAGGGGCCGTAGAAGGCGCTGGCGTACTTGGCCGAATAGGCCATGATGCGGGTGTGGATGCGGTCCTGGGCGTCCAGGGCCTGGCGCACGGCGCCGATGCGTCCGTCCATCATGTCGCTGGGGGCGACGATGTCGACGCCCGCCTGGGCGTGGGTCAGGGCCTGGCGCACCAGCATGGCCACCGTGGGTTCGTTCAGCAGCTGGCCGTCCTCGTCGATCAGGCCGTCCTGGCCGTGGCTGGTGTAGGGGTCCAGGGCCACGTCGGTCAGCACGCCCAGTTCGGGGAAGTTCGATTTCAGCAGGGCCACGGTACGCGGGATCAGGCCGTCCGGATTGGCGGCCTCCAGGCCGTCCGGCGTCTTCAGGGCCGGGTCGATGTGCGGGAACAGGGCCAGCACGGGGATGCCCAGTTCCAGGCATTGCTCGGCCGTGCGCAGCAGGACGTCGGGGGATTGCCGAGCCACGTCCGGCATCGAGGACACCGGGTCGCGCACGTCGTGGCCTTCGCAGACGAACACCGGATAGATCAGGTCGTCCGCCGACAGGCGGGTTTCGCGCACCAGGCGGCGGGAGAAGTCGTCGCGCCGGTTGCGGCGCAGGCGCATGGCGGGGAAGTCGGCGGGGGGCAGGAATGCGGTCATGCGGAACTCCGGAAAACATCCGCCGGGCGCGGCGGAGCGGTGAAGGCCTGGAAAAACGCCCGCGCGCTCAGGGCACGGCCTGGGGCGAGATCCAGTTCTCGATGTGGGCGGCGGCCTCGTCCAGGCCGACGCGGTGGGTGGCGGAGAAGGGCAGCGCGGTCAGCGTGCCGATGTCGGCCAGATCCTTGCGCGCGCGCGCGGCGGCCTGGATGCGCTGGCCGTAGGGCAGCTTGTCGGCCTTGGTCAGCAGGGCCAGGGTCGGCAGGCCGCGCAGGGCGATCCAGCGGGCCAGGCGCCGGTCCAGGTCGGTGACGCCGCGGCGGATGTCGATCAGCAGCACCACGCCGGCCAGGCTGGTGCGTTCGTGCAGGTAGCCGCCCAGGACCTCGGCCCATTCGTCGCGCGCCGCGCGGTCCACGGCGGCGTAGCCGTAGCCGGGCAGGTCCACCAGGAAGCCGAGCCAGGCGTCCGGCGCGATGGGATCGGGGATGCCGAACAGGTTGATCAGGCGCGTGCGGCCGGGCGTCTTGCTGGAAAAGGCCAGCCGCCGCTGGTTGGTCAGGACGTTGATGGCCGACGACTTGCCGGAATTGGACCGGCCGACGAAACAGACTTCGGCGGTGGTCGGGGCGGGCAGCTGGTCCAGCCGGGCGGCGGACACCGTGAACCGGGCGCGATGGAGGAGAGACACGAGGGGCGGGCTCGACAAGAGGGGCGGGTGAAGCCTATTGTATAATTTCACATTGAATGTTGCCGCGCATCGCGTGTCCCGGGCGGATATGATGCCGGTCCTGTCAGGCGCCGGCCCCCGGCGTCGCGAACGAATCACCACCGAGGATCTCATGAAGCGTGCGCTTTCCAGTGTGTTCATGGCCGGCAGCCTGATTCTCGCCGGCGCCCTGCCCGGCCTCGCCCATGCCGCGGACGCGCCCAAGCCCGATGCCAAGGCCGGCGAACAGCTGTTCGTCAACGGCGATCCCGCACGCGGCGTGCTGGCCTGTGTCACCTGTCACGGGGACGGCGGCAACAGCACCATTCCCATGAATCCGAACCTGGCCGCGATGCCGCACGAATACATCGCCAAGCAGCTGCGCGATTTCGTGCCCCAGGGCGACAAGCGCGCCGTGCGCACGGGCGCCGACGGCGCGCCGTCCATCATGTCGACCATCGCCCCCACCCTGACGCCCCAGGACGTCCAGAACGTGGCGCTGTACCTGTCGCACCAGAAGATGGACTGGGACAAGGCCGGCACGGCCACGAAGGAATCCTCCATGGAACGCGGCCAGACCATCTGGCGCGCCGGCATCGCCAATCGCCAGGTCCCGGCCTGTGCGGCCTGCCACTCGGCCAACGGCGCCGGCCTGCCGGCCGAATTCCCGCGCCTGGCCGGCCAGCATCCCGAATACCTGCTGGAACAGCTCAAGCTCTTCCGCTCGGGCGACCGGGCCAACGACATCATGCACGACATCGCCGACCGCATGAACGACTCGGATCTGGCCGCCGTCGCCGACTACGCCGCCGGCCTGCGCTAGGCGGATTTCCCGGTCGCGCACAGGGTCTTGGAGGGATCCCGGCGCGTACCGGTGTATCGTTAAAACCTAAAACATTTGAATCGAGGGGGGCACGCGCGAGCGCACCCCCCATTTTTTCATGATTTCGTGAGTCGGGCCGCCGTGGCGTCTTCTTCCAGTTCCCGCGCCTTGGGCGCCGATGTCGTCGAACTCCTGGGTTCGATGCGCTTCGCCATCAGCCTGCTGGTGTTCATCTGCGTGGCCAGCCTGATCGGCACCGTGCTGCCCCAGAACCAGGGGGCCAACACCTATGTCGACCAGTTCGGGCCCTTCTGGTTCGCGGTGTTCGACCGGTTCTCCATCTGGCACGTCTACAACAGCGCGTGGTTCCTGCTCATCATGGCCTTCCTGGTGGTGTCGACGACGCTGTGCGTGCTGCGCAACGCGCCGAAGATGCTGCGCGACATGCGCTCGTTCCGGGAATACGTGCGCGGCTCCAGCCTCAAGGCCTTCCATCACCGCGTCGAGCTGACCAGCGGCCGGACGCCCGACCAGGCCTGCGCCGAAGTGGGCGCGCTGCTGCAGGCCCAGGGCTTCCGCTACCGGGTGCGCGAGGACGGCGACAGCCGCATGGTGGCCGCGAAGAAAGGCGCGGCCAACCGACTGGGCTACATCTTCGCGCACGTGGCCATCGTCGTGATCTGCCTGGGCGGACTGCTGGACAGCGAACTGCCGGTGCGGCTGCAGACCTGGCTGTTCGACAAGCAGCCGGTGACCGGCAACATGCTGATTTCCGACGTGCCCGAGTCCGGGCGCCTGTCGGCGCGCAACCCCAGCTTCCGGGCCAACATGCTGGTGCCCGACGGCAAGCAGAGCAGCGTCGGCATCGTGGCGGCGGGCCAGGGCGTGCTGCTGCAGCCCCTGCCCTTCACGCTGAAGCTCAACAAATTCCACATCGCCTACTACGACACCGGCATGCCCAGCGATTTCCGCAGCGACGTGACGGTGACCGACCTGGCGACCGGCAAGACCTTCGATCGCACGATCCAGGTGAACGAGCCGCTGCACTATCGCGGCGTCACCGTCTACCAGTCCAGCTTCGACGACGGCGGCAGCGGCCTGCAGCTGAAGGCCTGGCCCTTGCGGGGCGCCGCCGCGCAGCCGGTGGACATCTCCGGCACGGTCGGGCGCGAGTCCAGGCTGCCCGCCAGCCTGGGCGGCCTGACGGTGGACTATACCGGCCTGCGCGTGATCAACGTCGAGGACATGGGCGACGGCCAGGACCCGCAGCCGACCGACGTGGTCGCGCACGTGGCCGCCGTGACCGGCAGCGCGGCCCGGCCGCGCAACGACGGCCTGCGCAACGTCGGGCCCAGCGTGCAATACCGGCTGATCGGCGCCGATGGCCAGGCGCACGAATTCAACCAGTACCTGCTGCCGGTGAAGATCGACGACGCGCCGGTGTTCCTGCTGGGGGTGCGCGACAACGCCTCGCAGCCGTACCGCTACCTGCGCGTCCCGGCGGACGGCCAGGGGTCGATGGCGGAATTCATGCGGCTGCGCGCCGCGCTCGACGACGCCGGGTTGCGCGACCAGGCCGCGCGGCGGTTCGCGGACCGCAACGCGCCCGAGGGCGAACAGCGCGACCTGATGTTCCAGGCCGCGCGCGGGGCGCTGCGCACCTTTGCGCGCGACGGCTTCAACGGCATCGTCGACGCCGCGCCCGCCGACCAGCGGGAAAAGATCCTGAACTTCGCCGTGCCCATGATCCAGCTCAGCCTGACCGAACTGCGCGACCTGGCGCGGGCCCGGGACGGCGAGCCCGCGCCCGATTCCCAGGGGCCCGGCGCGGAACGCGAGCGCCAGTGGATGCGCCTGGCCGTGCTGGCGCTGGCGACGCTGCCGGATTATCCTGCTCCCGTGGCCCTGCAGCTGACCGGCTTCGAGCAGGTCCAGGCGAGCGTCTTCCAGGTGGCGCGCAGCCCCGGCAAGACCATCGTCTATATCGGCTGCCTGCTGCTGGTGCTCGGGGTGTTCTCGATGTTCTACATCCGCGAACGCCGCGTCTGGGTGTGGATCCGGCCGCAGGACGGGGGCAGCGCCTGGCTGGCGGCCATGACCACCCAGCGGCGCACCCTGGATTTCAACCACGAATTCGAACGGCTGCGGGATGCCCTGCGCCGCCTGTCCGGAGGACAAGATCATGACGTCTGATTCCATCGCCGCGGCCGCCTGGCCCCAGGACATGAACGCCAGCGGCGACCGCCGTGGCCGCCGGGGCCGGCCCGACTGGACCGATTTCGGCTTCTTCCTGCTGCTGGCGGCGGGCGCCGGCCACGTGCTGACCGAATACGGCGCGTTCATGGACTACTACGAGAAGCTGATCCTGATCGGCGCGGTCGGCCTGTTCAGCTGGATGGGCTGGCTGTGGCGGCCGCTGCGCGCCCTGATGGTGGCCTCCGGCCTGACGGCGCTGCTGGCGATCTGGCTCTACAGTCCCACGGGCGCCCTGCTGCAGGGCGACCTGTCGCGGGCCGAAAGCGTCTTCCTGCTGAAATACCTGATCTCCTCGCAGTCGGCCATCCTGTGGATGTGCGCCCTGTTCGCCCTGGCGACGGTCTGCTACTGGATCGGCTTCGCCAGCCGCACGGCGGCCTGGCTGGGCACCATCCTGACCTGGGCGGCGGTCTACGCCGGGGTGACCGGCCTGCTGGTGCGCTGGCGCGAAGGCCACCTGCTGGGTCCCGACATCGGCCACATCCCCGTCAGCAACCTCTACGAGGTCTTCGTCCTGCTGTGCCTGGTCACGGCGCTGTTCTACCTGTACTACGAACGCCGCTACGCCACGCGCGCCCTGGGCGGCTTCGTGCTGCTGGTCATCAGTTCCCTGGTGGTGTTCCTGCTGTGGTATTCCTTCACCCGGGACGCCTACCAGATCCAGCCCCTGGTTCCGGCCCTGAAGAGCTGGTGGATGAAGCTGCACGTCCCGGCGAATTTCATCGGCTACGGCACCTTCAGCCTGGCGGCGATGGTGGGCTTCGCCTACCTGGTCAAGTCCCACGGCGAGACCCGCACCTGGAAGCCGCTGGTGCCGGTGTTCGTCCTGGGGGCGGTCCTGTGCGCCGAGCCGCTGATCTTCGGTTCGCGCGAACTGTCGGTCACCTGGATGCTGTATTTCGGCATCGGCGCGCTGATCGTGGGCACGATCCTGGCGTTCCGCGCGCCGATCGCCCGGCGGCTGCCTTCGCTGGAAATCCTCGACGACATCATGTATCGGGCCATCGCGGTGGGCTTCGCCTTCTTCACCGTGGCCACGATCCTGGGGGCGCTGTGGGCGGCCGACGCCTGGGGCACCTACTGGCAATGGGACCCCAAGGAAACCTGGGCGCTGATCGTCTGGCTGAACTACGCCGCCTGGCTGCACATGCGCCTGATGAAGGGCCTGCGCGGCGCCATGTCCGCCTACTGGGCGCTGTCGGGCCTGCTGGTGACCAGCTTCGCCTTCCTGGGCGTCAACATGTTCCTGTCGGGCCTGCACTCGTACGGCGAACTCTGATCCGGCTTCCTACGACAGGCGCCGCCCGCTGATCTCCTCGATGTAGGCGCGGGCGGCCGGGTCCCCGACCAGCGGCAGGATGTTGTCGCAGGCCAGGATGTCCAGCGGGGGCCGCGATCCCGAGATGACGTAGCCCTGGACGTAGTCCACGCCCATGTCGGCCAGCGCGCGCAGGGTGGCGACGTCCTCGACCCATTCGGCGATGCACTCCATGCCCAGGTTGTGGGCCAGGTCCACGATGCTGTTGACGATGGCGATGTTGGCCTCGCTCGCCAGCATGTCGCGGATCAGGGTGCCGTCGATCTTGATCATGTCGGCCGGCAGCTCCTTCAGGTAGGAGAACGAGGTGTAGCCGGCCCCGAAATCGTCCAGCGCCACGCGGGCGCCCATGCGCTGCAGCCGCCGCATGAACTGGCGGGTGCGCTCCAGGTCCTGCAGGGCCACGCCCTCGGTGATTTCCACGCACAGGCGCCGGGTGAACTGCGGCTGCTGGTTCAGGATGCCGAACAGGACGTTGATGAAGCGGTCGTCGTTCAGCGAGACCCCGCTGAGATTGACGTTGACCTGGCGGGTATGGCCGAGCTTCAGGTGGTGCTTGGACATCCAGTCGAGCAGGGTCGTGAACACCCATTTGTCGATGGCGGTCACCATGCCGCTGTCTTCCGCCGCCTGGATGATCTTGCCGGTCTGGAGCGGCCGCGCGCCGGTGTTGCGCACCCGCAGCAGCGCCTCGAAATTGAGGGTCTGCAGGGGGTGGCGCAGCGACATGATGGGCTGCATCTCCAGGAAGATGTCCTCGGACGTGCCGGTGCTCTCCAGCTGTTCGAACAGGTGCATCTCGTCGATGTGGTCGAACAGCTCGCGGGCGTTCTCCTCGTACAGGACGACGTCCTGGTGCTGCTTGCGGGCGTCCCGGCAGGCGCGGCTGGCGGCGGCGATGGCGTCCTTGGGCGTCATGTTGCGGTCGATGTCGATCAGCCCCATGGCGCTCTTGAGCTGGAAGGCCCGCTCGCCGACGTACAGGGCCGAGCCGTTCAGGCTTTCGATCATGTCCTGGGCCACGCGGCGGGCCTCGCCGGCCCGCATGCCGGGGAACAGGATGATGAACTCGTCGTTGCCGATGCGGCCCAGGGGCTGGCCCTCGGACAGCGAGTATTTCAGCCGTTCGCAGACCATCTGCAGCAGCGTGTCGCCGGTCGAGTGGCCGAACAGGTCGTTGACGCGCTTGAGGTGGTCCAGGTCCAGGAAGGCCAGGGCGCAGGGCGTGTTGGTCTGCTGCAGGCCTTCGATGGCCTTCTGCATCGTTTTCTCGATCCCGCGGCGGTTGAGCGTGTCGGTCAGGGGGTCGTTGTCGGCCATCAGGCGCAGCTTGCGAATGGTTTCGGTCCGGGCGCTGATGTCCTGCAGGGAGCCTTCGATGCGGCTGCCCACCAGCGTGGCGCGCAGCAGGAAGTTGCGGGCCGGCGCGTCCGGCGAGGCCTGGATGCGCTGGATCTCGGTGTCGCGGCCCTGTTCCGTGGCCACGGAGATCTCCAGCCAGTCGACCTTGGGGAAGAAGTCGCTCCAGGCGAGCGCGTGCAGGTCCGATTCGGGCGGGATGTCGAGGATGTCGCGCGCGTTCGGGTTGAGGTGCTCGAAATGCCGGGTGGCGCCCAGCGTGAACAGGCCCAGCGGCGTGAGCGTGTCGCGGGCGATCAGGTCGTTGCGCTGCCGCAGGCGGATCTGGCGGTCCTCGCGCATCTTGTCGGCGGCCGCCAGGGCGATCAGCAGGTTGCAGAGCAGCAGCGCGGCCGTGCCCGGGAAGGGCGCGATCAGGGCCGCGCGCCCCAGGCCGATCAGGACCAGGCCCGTCAGCAGGACCGCCAGGGCCAGGCAGACGCCGATCGTGTGCCAGAGCTGGGAACGGGTGTTGAAGCGGAACAGGCCATGGATCAGGGTGACCGTGACCAGGGCCGTCGCCAGCCATGCGGTCAGGAAGGTCGTGAGCTGGAACCAGTCGTAGGGCAGCGCCAGCAGCGCCAGCAGCAGGCAGACCGCGCTCGACCGGCCGACCAGGCGCAGGCGGCGCACCGTGGCGGCGTCCAGGCTGGGCTGGAACAGGGTGGTGAACAGCTGGATCGTCAGGGCGTAGTAGATCAGGACGGTCAGTTTGCGGATCCAGACCAGCGGGTCGGGCGGGATGATGGCGCCCAGGAACTGGTGATCCCATCCCAGCGCCCAGGCGCCCAGGCGCAGGTTGCAGAGGATCCAGCAGGCCAGCACCGTGTAGGGCTGCTCGCGCATGGTCAGGGAAATGACGATCAGGAAGGCCGCCAGCGTCAGCAGCCCGCCTTCCAGCAGGCCGATGGCCTGGGCGGTGTGCGTCGTGGTGCCGGACAGTTCATGGCGCCGCCATTGCTCGATGGCGAGCCGGGTGGGGAAGGGCAGGTCCAGCCGGCACAGGGCCTGGTCGGCCGTCGAGGCGTTCGGCAGCCGCATCTGCTGGCCGAGCAGGCCGTTGCGGACCTCGATCGTTTCCAGGGGCGCCGCGGCGGTCGCGGCTTCATCGTGGCCGGGCTGGCTGTGGACCAGCCAGCAGTCGGGCGGAACGGCCGGATGGGCCGGCAACAGCAGGGCGAACCGGCCGGCCGCGTCGGCGTCCGGGTGGGCGGGCAGGTCGGCCAGCAGCCATACCGGCCCGGCGGGCGCGGACTCGGCGAGCCGGGTGGGGCGGTGCCGGAGCTGCGCCAGCGCCTGGGCCGGATCGAGTCCGGTGTCCGCGTGCAGGAATCGCGCCGTCAGCGGCTGGCCGGCGGAAGCCGTGTAGCGTGGCTGCAGCAGCAGGGAGACAACCAGCCCCAGGCCGATCAGGATCGGGATGCCGGCGTACAGGAGGAACGACCAGACGCGCCCGGCGGCGGAGTGGGTGGGAGGACCGGACGGACGGGAAAGAAGCGTCTTGATCGCCATGAAACGAGGAGATGTGACAACAGGCCGGTTCCGTGACGCGCAGGCCGGGGCTATGGGCAGTTGACGTCCGGAAGAGAGGGAAGTTTAGGGCCGGTGGGGGATGCGCTCCTGGGCGTACAGTTCCTGGAGGGTCTCGCGGGGGCGGACCAGCCAGGAATCCTGGCCGTCCACCAGGACTTCCGCGGCCCGGGGGCGCGTATTGTATTGGCTGGCCATGGAGAAGGCATAGGCGCCCGCGGACAGGATGGCCAGCAGGTCGCCCTGTTCCAGGGGCAGCGCGCGGCCGCGCGCCAGCCAGTCGCCGCTTTCGCAGATCGGCCCGACGACGTCGTAGGTCTCGACGGGCGTGCCGGCGCGCGGGGCGACCGGAACGACCTCGTGCCAGGCCTCGTACAGGGCCGGACGCATCAGGTCGTTCATGGCGGCGTCCACGATCGCGAAATTGCGCGCCTCGGTGCGCTTGAGGTATTCGACCCGGGTCAGCAGCACGCCCGCGTTGCCGACCAGGGACCGGCCCGGCTCCAGGATGAGCTGCAGGTGGTCCAGCCCCCGGGCCGCCAGCGCGGCGAAGACCGGCTCCAGCAGTTCGGCCGGGTCGGGCGGAGTCTCGTCGGTGTAGCGGATGCCCAGGCCGCCGCCCAGGTCCAGATGCCTCAGGGCGATGCCGTCGGCCGCCAGGGCGTCGATCAGGTCCAGCAGCTTGTCGAGCGCGTCCAGGTAGGGGGCGATCTGGGTGATCTGGGAACCGATGTGGCAGTCCACGCCGACGATCTCCAGCCCGGGATGCTGCAGCGCCTGGCGGTACAGTTCGGGCGCCCGGCGGATGTCGACGCCGAACTTGTTTTCCTTCAGGCCGGTGGAGATGTAGGGATGGGTGCGCGCGTCGACGTCGGGATTGACGCGCAGGGACACCGGCGCGCGCACGCCGAGTTCCTGCGCGATGTCGGCCAGGCGCTCGAGTTCGGCGGCCGATTCGACGTTGAAGCACTTGATCCCGGCGGCCAGCGCCTTGCGGATTTCCCAGCCCTGCTTGCCCACGCCGGAGAACACGACGCGGTCGGGGCTGGCGCCCGCCGCGAGGATGCGTTCGAGTTCGCCGCCCGAGACGATGTCGAATCCGGCGCCCAGGCGCTGGAACTCGTGCAGGACGGCCAGGTTCGAATTGGCCTTGACCCCGTAGCAGATCAGCGCGTCGCGCCCGGCGATGGCCTGTTCGTAGCGGCGCCAGGCGGCGTGCAGCGCGGCGCGGGAATAGACGTACAGGGGGGTGCCGTAGCGGTCGGCGAGTTCGGGCAGCGGGATGTCTTCGGCATGCAGGATGCCGTCCCGGAGAGGGAACTGGAGATCGGCGGTCATGAAGGTCAGGGTTGCGAGGCGGGGCGCGAGTCCGGCGCGGGCGCCGGCTGCAGGGTGGGCGGGGCCGCCAGCGCGGCGTCGGCCGGCGGCGGATCGGGCAGGCGCAGGTTGCCTTTCATGCCGCAGCCGGCCAGCGCCAGCGCCAGGCCGGCGCCGGCCAGGAGGCGCGCGGCGTTCGGGAACGGGGGACGGGTCGTCATCAGAAGGGTACGCGGACGGGTTGGGGGATGGCGGCGCCGGAGTCGGAGTCGGAACTGGAGCCCGAGTCGTCGTGCAGGCGGTCCAGCAGCGAGCCGATGCCGTCCAGGCCGCCGTCGGCGGGCGCGCCGGGCACCGGGTCGCCCGGCGCGGGCAGCCCGACCCGGGCGATGGCCGTGCCCGGCGGGAACTCGGAAAAATAGAAATCGCCGTCGGTGCGCGTCAGGCCGCTGGGCATGGGGCCGGGCGGGATTTCCGGCTGGCCCGCCAGGGCGGCGCGCATGTAGTCCACCCAGATGGGCAGGGCGGCGCCGCCGCCGGTCTCGCCCTGGCCCATGGACCTGGGCTGGTCGAAGCCCATCCAGGCCACGGCGACCAGTTTCGGGGTGAAGCCGGCGAACCAGGCGTCCTGGGATTCGTTGGTGGTGCCGGTCTTGCCGCCGATGTCGTTGCGCTTGAGTTCGCGGTGGGCGCGCGCACCGGTGCCGTAGGTGGCGACGCCGCGCAGCATGTCGTCCATGACGTAGGCCGTGCGCGGGTCGATCACGCGCGCCAGGGTGTCGCCGGCCACGGTCGGGCGCGAACGCATGATGACCTTGCCGGTGCTGTCGGTGACGTAGTCGATCAGGTAGGGCGGCACGCGGTAGCCGCCGTTGGCGAAGACCGCGTAGCCGCCGGCCAGCTGCAGCGGCGTCACGCTGCCGGCGCCCAGGGCCAGCGGCAGCACGGCCGGCTGGCGCGAGCGGTCGAAGCCGAAGCGGGTGACGTAGTCCTGCACGTATTGGGGGCCCACGGCCTGCATGATGCGGATCGAGACCATGTTCTTGGACTTGTACAGGCCCTGGCGCATGGTGAGCATGGGCTCGTAGGAGCGGCCGTAGTTCTTGGGGTTCCAGGCCTTGGAGCCGGTCTGTTCCGCCGTCAGGGAGAAGGGCTCGTCCGAGATCTGCGTGGCCGGCGTCAGGCCGCGCTCCAGGGCGGAGGCGTAGATGAAGGGCTTGAAGGAAGACCCCGGCTGGCGCCAGGCCTGGGTGACGCGGTTGAACTTGCCCTCGTCGAAATCGAAGCCGCCCACCATGGCCTGGATGGCCCCGTCCTGGGCGCTCAGAGAGACCAGGGCGGCCTGGATGGCGGGCTTGTTGATCAGTTCCCAGTAGTCCGCCGTCTTGTGCACGTAGACGACCGAGCCGCGCTGGATGCGCACGGATTCCTTGGCGTTGGGGACCAGGCCGCGCGCCACGACGCGCAGGGCGCGCTTGTCGTCGATGTCGATGATCTGGCTGGCGCTGCGCGCGACGCGGATCTCGGTCGGACTGGCCGACAGGACGATGCCGATGAGCAGGTCGCCGTTGTCCGGGTGCTTTTCCTGCTGGTCGTCGATCAGGTCGTTGAGCGCTTCGGGGTCGGACTCGATGCCCTTGGGCAGGTCGATGTTTTCCTCGGGGCCGGTGTAGGGCGCGCGGCGGGTGTAGTCCAGGATGCCTTCGCGCACGGCCTGGTAGGCGGCTTCCTGGCCCTTGGAGTCGATGGTGGTGTAGACGTTGAAGCCGCGCGAATAGATGTCGTCCTGGTAGACGCCGTACAGCAGCTGGCGGGCCAGTTCCGCCGGGTAGTCGCCGTGCACGCCGTAGCGCCCGCCGGGGGAGTTGGCCGCCGATCGGATCACGATGGCCTGGTCCATGGCGCGCTGGTATTCGGCGTCCGTCAGGTAGCCCAGGCTGCGCATGCGGCCGAGCACGTAGGCCTGGCGCGACTTGGCGCGTTCGAAGTTGGAGATCGGGTTGAAGCGCGACGGGGCCTTGGGGATGCCGGCCAGCATGGCGGCCTCGGCCGGGGTGATCTCGGCCAGCGGCTTGCCGAAGTAGGTGCGGCTGGCGGCGGCGAAGCCGTAGGCCCGGTGCCCCAGGAAGATCTGGTTCATGTAGAGATCGAGGATCTGGTCCTTGGTCAGGGTGGCCTCGATCTTGAAGGTCAGCAGCAGTTCGTAGAACTTGCGGGTGTAGGTCTTTTCCGACGACAGGTAGAAGTTGCGCGCCACCTGCATGGTGATGGTGCTGGCGCCCTGCGTCTTGGACATGTGGATGGTGTTGGCCAGCGCGGCGCGCAGCACGCCCGCCCAGTCGATGCCGCCGTGCTGGTAGAAGCGGTCGTCCTCGGCCGCCAGGATGGCGGACTTCATGACGTCCGGGATCTCGTCGAAGCGCAGGACGTTGCGGCGTTCCTCGCCGAACTCGCCGATCAGGACCTTGTCGGCGGTGTAGATGCGCAGCGGCACGCGGGGCCGGTAGTCGATCATCGCCGTCAGGTCCGGCAGGTTGGGCCAGGCCAGCGCCAGCGCCAGACTCATGAGCAGCGCCCCGCACAGGCCCAGGCCCGCGAAAAGCACGATCGCCTTGAGGACCAACCGCGTGAACCAGGAGCGGGCCGCCGGGGCCTTCTGCTTGGAGGAGGTATTGGTGGATTTCATCAGAGGCGATTGTAAGCCCTGGCCGGATCGGGCCTGGATGCGGGGGCGGGGTCTGTGTAACAGGATGTGCGCGCGGGCGGGACCGGCCGGGAGGCCGGCTGATGCGATAATACACGCAAACGAACAGCCCGATGCCCCGCCATGACGATGGAATGCGCCGCCGACCCGACCCGGACGCCCCCCGAGGGGCGGGACGGCGCGCGGCCGATTTTCCTGGTCGGCATGATGGGGGTGGGCAAGACCACGATCGGTCGCCACCTGGCGGCGGCGCTGGGGCGCGAGTTCGTCGATCTGGATCATGCCATCGAGGCGCGTTGCGGAGTGCGCATCGCCACCATCTTCGACATCGAGGGCGAGGCGGGCTTCCGCCGCCGCGAGACGGCCTCGCTGGACGAGCACACGCGCCGGCCCGGCCTGGTCCTGGCGACGGGCGGCGGCGCCGTGCTTGCCGAGGACAACCGCCGCATGCTGCGCGAGCGCGGCTGCGTCGTCTATCTGCGGGCCGGGGCCGACGAACTCTACCGGCGCGTGGCCCGGGACCGCAGCCGGCCCATGCTGCGCGCCGACGATCCACGCCAGCGCATCGTCGACCTGCTGGCCCAGCGCGAACCGCTGTACGAAAGCGTGGCCGAGGTCACGCTGGACACGGGCGACCAGCCGATCGCCCAGGTGCTGCGCAACCTGTTGCCGCTGCTGCCGGTCCGGTCGGCGGCCCAGGCCCCCCTCACGGAATAGGAACCCATGCATACAGTCCAGGTCGAGACCCCCGGCGGACGCTATCCCATCCATATCGGGGCGGGGCGGCTGGACGCCGTCGCGGACAGCATTCCGGCCGACGCCACGGCGATCGCCGTCGTCACCAACACCACGGTGGGCGCCCTGTACGGCGCGCGGTTGCGCGCGGCCCTGGAAGCCACCGGCAAGCCGCTGCTGGCCATCGAACTGCCCGACGGCGAACAGTACAAGACCTGGGAATCCCTGGACCGCATCTTCGACGCGCTGCTGGCGGCGGCCCTGGATCGCAAGGCCGTGCTGGTGGCCCTGGGCGGCGGGGTGGTGGGCGACGTCTGCGGCTTCGCGGCGGCCTGCTACATGCGCGGCATCCGCTTCGTCCAGGTGCCCACCACGCTGCTGGCCCAGGTGGACTCCTCGGTGGGCGGCAAGACCGCGATCAACCATCCGCGCGGCAAGAACATGATCGGGGCGTTCTACCAGCCCCTGGCCGTGGAAATCGATCCCGGGGTCCTGGCGACGCTGCCGGCCCGGGAAATCTCCGCCGGACTGGCCGAGATCGTCAAGTACGGCATGATCGCCGATCCCGAATTCTTCGACTGGTGCGAGGCCCACGTCGACGCCCTGCGCGCGCTCGACGACCAGGCCATCCGGCACGCCGTGCGCCGTTCCTGCGAACTCAAGGCCTGGGTCGTGTCCCAGGACGAGCGCGAATCGGGCCTGCGCGCCATCCTCAACTTCGGTCACACTTTCGGCCACGCCATCGAATCCGGCCTGGGCTACGGCCAATGGCTGCACGGCGAGGCCGTGGGCTGCGGCATGGTCATGGCGGCGGAGCTGTCCGCCCGGGTCTGCGGGCTGGACGCCGGAGCCGTGGACCGCATCCGGGCGCTGGTGGCGGCCATCGGCTGCCCGGTGGATCCTCCCGGCCTGGGCGCCGGCCGCTGGCTGGACCTGATGCGGGTGGACAAGAAGAACGAAGGCCGGCGGATCCGCTACGTGCTGCTGCCGGCCCTGGGGCGGGCCGAGGTCCGGGCGGTCGACGACGATGTGGTGCGCCCGCTGCTGCCGGGCGCGGAGGCCTGACATGGCCGGCCCGGCTCCGTATGCCTGCCGCCCGGACGCTTCCCGGGGGCGGCGCCATCCGGAGCCGCCACCCGCCGGCCGCACCGGCTTCCAGCGCGACCGCGACCGCATCATCCATTGCTCGGCCTTCCGCCGGCTGGAATACAAGACCCAGGTCTTTCTCAACCACGAAGGCGACCTGTTCCGCACCCGCCTGACGCACAGCATCGAGGTCGCGCAGATCGCGCGCACGCTGGCGCGCAACCTGGGCGCGAACGAGGACCTGACCGAGGCCGTCGCCCTGGCCCACGACCTGGGCCACACGCCTTTCGGCCACGCGGGCCAGGATGAGCTCAACGCCTGCCTGCGCGAACTGGCGCCCGAGGCCGGAGGCTTCGAGCACAATCTCCAGAGCCTGCGGGTGGTCGACGAGCTCGAGGAACGCTACGCGGCCTTCAACGGCCTGAACCTGTGCTTCGAGACCCGCGAGGGCATCCTCAAGCACTGCTCGCGCGCCCACGCGCGGCGACTGGGCGAGGTCGGCGCGCGGTTCCTGGACGGCACCCAGCCGTCCCTGGAGGCCCAGCTGACCAACCTGGCCGACGAGATCGCCTACAACAACCATGACGTGGACGACGGCCTGCGCTCGGGCCTGATCACGGTGCCGCAACTGCTGGACGTGGAGATCTTCGCAGCGCACCACGAGCAGGTCCTGCGCCGTTGTCCGGGCGTGGACCCCAAGCGGCTGGTGTCCGAGGTCATCCGCGCCATGATCAACACGCTGGTGCAGGACCTGACGCGCACCACGGCGGACCGCATCGACCGGCTGCGCCCGGCGTCCGCGGACGAGGTCCGGGCAGGGCCGCCGCTGGCGGCCTTCTCCGACGAGGTGCGCGCCCAGGCCGATGCCCTCAAGCAGTTCCTGCTGAGGAACCTGTACCGGCATTTCCAGGTCATGCGCATGACGGGCAAGGCCCGCCGCGTCGTGCGGGAACTGTTCCGGGCGTTCCTGGACGATCCCCGGCTGCTGGCGGACGAATACCGGCGCGACGACCCGGTCGCGCAGGCGCGGGCGATCGCGGACTACATCGCCGGCATGACGGACCGCTACGCGATCCGCGAGCACAGGGCGATCTACCGCATGGATTGAATGGAGATTGGCGCCATGGGGAATGGAAAGTGGCGCCATGGATACAGGAGACATCATGAGCACACCCAGCCTGGTCAGCGGCCAGACCACCCCGCCCCTGCGCACGGAAACCATCGGCCAGGCCCTGGAATACGCCGCCCGCGCCTGGCCCGACCAGGAAGCCCTGGTTTCGGTGCATCAGGGCATCCGCCTGACCTACGCCCAGTTGAACGAACGCGCCGACCGGATCGCCGCGGGGCTGCTGTCCATGGGCCTGAAATGCGGCGACCGCGTGGGCATCTGGTCGCCCAACAAGGCCGAATGGGCCCTGATCCAGTTCGCCACGGCCAAGGCCGGCATGATCCTGGTGAACATCAATCCCGCCTACCGCACCAGCGAACTGGAATACACGCTGAACAAGGTCCGGATCCGCGCCCTGGTCGCGGCGGAAAACTTCAAATCCAGCGATTACCCCGCCATGGTCGAATCGCTGCTGCCCGAAGTCCCCGGACACACGGGCGAACTGCGCGCGGCGGCGGCCCCCCACCTGCGGCACCTGATCAAGATCGGTGGCGAGCCGCGTCCGGGCTGGCGCCTGTTCGACGAGATCGAAACATGCCCGACCAGCGGCCACATGGACGATCTGGCTGAAATCAGCCGGTCCCTGGATTGCCGCGATCCGATCAACATCCAGTTCACCAGCGGCACCACCGGCCTGCCCAAGGGCGCCACCCTGTCGCATCACAACATCCTGAACAACGGCTATTTCGTGGGCGAATGCATCGGCCTGCGGGCGGGCGACCGGCTGTGCATCCCGGTGCCGCTGTACCACTGCTTCGGCATGGTCATGGGCAACCTGGGCTGCCTGACCCACGGCGCCGCCATGATCTATCCCGGCGATGCGTTCGATCCCCTGGCGGTGCTGGAATGCATCGCCCGGGAACGCTGCACCGGGCTCTATGGCGTGCCGACCATGTTCATCGCCGAGCTGAACCATCCCCGGTTCGCCGAATTCGACCTGTCCAGCCTGCGCACCGGCTGCATGGCCGGTTCGCCCTGCCCGGTCGACATCATGCGCCAGGTGATCGGCACCATGCACATGCGCGACGTCACCATCGCCTACGGCATGACCGAAACCAGCCCGGTCAGCTTCCAGACCGCCCGCGACGACGACCTGGAAAGCCGGGTATCGACCATCGGCCGTGTCCAGCCCCACCTGGAGTGCAAGGTCGTCGATGCCGATGGCAACATCGTGCCGCGCGGCACCCCGGGCGAACTGTGCACCCGCGGCTATTCGGTGATGCTGGGGTATTGGGGCGACGAACAGAAAACCGCCGAGGCCGTCGACGCGGACGGCTGGATGCACACGGGCGATCTGGTCGTCATCGACGAGCGCGGCTATGGCAATGTCGTGGGGCGCCTGAAGGACATGGTGATCCGGGGCGGCGAAAACATCTATCCGCGCGAGATCGAGGAATTCCTGTACCGGCATCCCGCCATCCGGGATGTGTCGGTCGTCGGCCTGCCGGACGACCGTTTCGGCGAGGAACTCTGCGCCTGGATCATCCTGAAAGCCGGTCCGGCCGCCGAAGGCGTCACCCCTGAGTCCATCCGCGAGTTCTGCCAGGGCCGGATCGCCCACTACAAGATCCCGCGCTATATCCGGTTCGTGGATGAATTCCCGATGACGGTCACGGGCAAGATCCAGAAGTTCGAGATCCGCCGGCGGATGATGACCCAGCTGCACCTCAGCGATCAGAAGACCGCATAGTCCCCGGCCCGCGGCCCATCGCGCGGGTCCGCCAGGTTGATACGATTCGTCATCCCGGGACCGGATGGCCGGGATATGATGAGAAAAACACGAGACTGTCCAGGACGCTTCCGAGCCGTACGCCGCGTCGATCGACGCGGTGCCCGGCGCATTCCCGCCGCATCCACACACGAGGCATGCCATGACGTCCGAGGATTCCGCGTCCGGTTCTTTTCTGCGTGCCATGCTGGCGGCGCTGGGTGAGCCCTGGCCGGGCGAGGGCGTCCGGATCGAGGGCGGAGGGTGGCTGGCCTCGCGCTATCCCGTCACCGATCTGGCCTGCGCCGGGATCGGGACGGCGGCCCTCATGCTGGCCCGCTGGATCGATTCCGCCCATCCGCCGTCCGTGCGGCTCGACCGGGCGCTGGCTTCGTGGTGGTTCGGCTTCGGCATCCGGCCCCTGGGCTGGGAACGGCCGGACGTGCGCGACGCCGTCACGGGAGACTACGCGGCGCGGGACGGCTGGATCCGCCTGCACGCCAATGCGATCCATCATCGCCATCGGGCGCTGGCCGCGCTGGGCCTCCCGGACGATGCCGGCCGCGCCGCCGTCGCCGAGCGGATCCGGCGCGAGTCCGCCGGGGCGCTGGAAGACGCCATCGTGGAACGGGGCGGCTGCGCGGCCGCGCTGCGCGCGCCGGAGGCCTGGTTCGATCATCCCCAGGGGCGCGCCGTCGCGACGGAACCGCTGGTCCATCGCCTGTCCGGGTCGGCCGGGACGCCGGACGCCGGATGGCTGGACGATCCGGACCCGGAACGGCCGCTGGCGGGGATCCGGGTGCTGGACCTGACCCGTGTGCTGGCCGGACCCGCGGCCACGCGTTTCCTGGCCGCCTATGGCGCCCGGGTCCTGCGCCTGGATCCCGAGGATTGGGACGAGCCGGGCATGGTGCCCGAGGTCACCGTGGGCAAGCGCTGCGCCTTCCTGGACCTGCGCCGTCCCGACGGGCTGGAGCGGTTCCGGCGGCTGCTGGCCCGGGCCGACGTGCTGGTCCACGGCTACCGGCCCGGCGCGCTGGACGCGCTGGGGCTGGACGCCGAGACCCGCCAGGCCATCCGGCCCGGCCTGGTGGACGTCTGCCTGGACGCCTGGGGCTGGACCGGCCCCTGGCGGGCGCGCCGGGGGTTCGACAGCCTGGTCCAGATGAGCGCCGGCATCGCCTGGGCGGGCGAGGACGCGGCGCCAGACCCCCTGCCGGTCCAGGCGCTGGACCAGTCGGCCGGCTACCTGATGGCGGCCTGCGCGCTGCGCGGCCTGACGCTGCGCCGCGAGACCGGCCTGGGCGGCGGCTGGCGCGTGTCGCTGGCCCGGATGGCGCGGCTGCTGCAGGAATCGGCCGGCGCCGCGCCGGCGGTCCAGCCCGTCCTGGGGCCCGCGCCCGATACGGCCTACGATCCGGCGATCGAGCCGACCGCCTGGGGGCCCGCGCAAAGACTGCGGGCGCCCTGCCGTGTGGCGGGCGCCCGCTGGGGCTGGGACCTGCCGGCGGGACCGCTGCGCAGCGGTCCGCCGGACTGGTGGTGAGATCAGGGTGAGCAGGTCCTGGTCGTCCTAGTCGTCGGCGGCGATCAGGTCGTCGCCCACGGCTTCGCCCTGCCGGCGCCGTTTCGCGCGGCGCCAGCGCATCAGGGGCGGGACGACGACGATGAGCAGCGAGACGATCCACAGGCCCAGGGCGATCGGGCTGTCCCACAGGATGTGCAGTTCGCCGTTGGTGATCGACAGTGCGCGGCGCAGGTTCTGTTCCATCATGTCGCCCAGCACGACCCCCAGCACCATCGGCGCCATGGGCACGCCGGCCTTGCGCAGCAGGTAGCCGACCAGTCCCAGGAAGGCGGCCATGGTCAGATCGAAGGTGCCGGCGTTGATCGCGTACACCCCGATGTAGCTGATGCACAGGATGCCGGGCACCAGCAGCCAGTTCGGCAGCGACAGGACCTTCGAGAAGACCCGCACCATGGGGATGTTCATCAGGAACAGCAGCACGTTGGCGATGAACAGCGAGGCGACCAGGCCCCAGACCAGTTCCGGCTTGGTGTCGAACAGCACGGGGCCGGGCGTGATGTTGTACAGGGTCAGCGCGCCCATCATCACGGCCGTGGTCCCGGAGCCGGGCACGCCCAGGGTCAGCATGGGCACGAAGGAGCCGACGGCCGACGCGGTCGAGGCGGCCTCCGGCGCGGTCACGCCGCGCAGGTCGCCCTGGCCGAAGCACGCGTTGGGGTCCCGGCCTTCCTGGTAGCGCTTTTCGTTGGAGTAGGCCACGGCGGACGCCACGCTGGCGCCGGCGCCCGGCAGCACGCCGATGAAAAAGCCCAGGACGGCGCTGCGCAGCACGGTCCATTTCGTGAACAGCAGTTCCTGCAGGTTGAAGAGCTTGCGTTCGTTGGGCGGGACTTCCGGGGATTCGCCGCGGATGGCGGATTCCAGCAGTTCCAGCAATTCGGCGATGGCGAACAGCGCGATCACCACGACCACGAAATCGATGCCGTCGAACAGGTGTACGGAATCGAAGGTGTAGCGGTAGACCCCCGAATTGGCGTCCACGCCCACGGTGGCGATCGCCAGGCCCAGCATGGCCGACAGCGTGCCCTTGACCGGCTGGCGGCCCAGCAGGCTGGTCAGGCAGCAGAAGGCGAAGACGATCAGCACGAAGTATTCGGCCGGGCCGAAGGCCAGCGCCCAGCGGGCCAGCAGGGGGGCCAGTACGATCACGCCGATGGTGGCCACCAGCGAGCCGCAGAAGGCCGACCAGCCCGACAGCGACAGGGCCACGTTGGACAGGCCCTTGCGCGACAGCGGATAGCCGTCCAGCGTGGTCATGATGGCGCTGGCCTCGCCCGGCACGTTGATCAGGATGGCGCTGATGCGTCCGCCGTATTCGGCGCCCACGTATACGGCCGCCAGCAGGATCAGCGCGGTTTCCGGAGGCAGGTTCAGCGCGTAGGCGATGGGGATGAGCATGGCCACGCCGTTGATCGGCCCCAGGCCCGGCAGCACGCCGACCAGGGTGCCCAGGAAGGCGCCCAGGGCGGCGACCAGCAGGTTCATCCAGGAAAAGGCGACATCGAAGCCGATGCTCAGATGGTCGAAGATCTGGCTCATGACAGGAACTCCAGGGGACCCAGGGGCAGCACGACGTCCAGCGCCCGGTCGAACAGCAGGAAGAACAGCACGCCCATCACGATGCCGCCGATGATCATCTTGCCCCAGCCGCCGCCGAACAGGCGGCCGATCAGCACGGTGACGATGGCGGTGGCGATGATGAAGCCCAGGGTCTCGAAGAGCATGGCGTAGCCGAAGACGTAGACCACCATCAGCAGCAGGCGCGGCCAGTCGATCGGCTCCCCCGCGCGGCGGTCGCGCCAGTGCTTGAACATCAGCCAGGCGCCGCACAGGGCGATGATCAGGGCGATCAGCATCGGGAAGGCGCGCGGGCCCACCGGTTCATAGGAAAAGGGGGCCTGCAGGTCGTGGCCGAACCACGCCATCAGGGCGGCGAAGATCAGGGCGCAGAAGCCCAGGGTGCGATCACTCATGGCGGGGTCCGGATGCCGGCTTATTGGCGGATCAGGCCGAATTCATTGGCCAGCTTGGTGTAGTCGGCGACGCGTTCCTTGACGTACTTGTCCAGTTCGGCGCCGGTCTTCTTGAACGGGAACAGGCCCTGCTTGTCGCGCAGCGCGCCATAGCTGGGATCGTTCAGGGTCTTGTCGAAGGCGTCCACCCACCATTGGTAATCGGCGTCCGAGACCTTCGGGCCGACATAGAAGCCGCGGATGATGGGCCACTGGATGTCGAAGCCTTCTTCCTGGGCGGTGGGCACGGAGGACAGCTTGCCCGGCAGGCGTTCGTCGTTGAAGACGGCCAGGACCCGGATCGGGGCGCCGCCTTCGAGCATGGTGAAGGCCTCGGCCGCGTCGCCCATGTAGGCCTGGATGTGGCCGCCGCGCAGGGCGGTGATCGCGTCGCCGCCGCCCTCGAAGGCCACGAAGCGCATCTTGCGGTAATCCACGCCCGCCGCGCGCGCCGTCAGGGCGGCCTTCATCCAGTCCTGGCTGCCGACGGTGCCGCCGGCGCCCAGGACGATCTTGCTCGGATCCTGCTTGAAGGCCGCCATCAGGTCCTTCAGGTTCTTGTACGGCGAATCGTCGCGTACCACGGCCACGCCGAAGTCGGCGCCGACGGCGGCCAGCCAGCGCACGTCGTTCACGTTGTAGCGGCCGAATTTCTTCTGGGCCAGGTTCAGCAGCGAGCCGCCGGAGAAGGCCACGATGGAATTGGGATCGTCAGGCTTCTGGGCGATCACGTGGTTGTAGGCCACGGCGCCGATGCCGCCGGGCATGTAGACGATGCGCATCGGATCGGCCAGGGCGCCGGAGGCCTTCAGGCCTTCCTGGGCCAGGCGGCAGGTCAGGTCGAAGCCGCCGCCGGGGTTGGCCGGCGCGATGCATTCGGGCTTGGTCGGAGCCGCCTGGGCCGCCAGGCCCAGGGAGAGCAGGGCGCCGCCCAGCAGCAGCGACAGGGAACGGGATTTCATGGCGTGTCTCCTTGGATATCGGGGGCGCGCCGAAGTGGGAGGGCGCGCGTTGGCGACACATTAGGCCGGCCAAGCTTTCCGCCGGCTTTCAAAAAGACGATTTCGCGGGAAAACCCTGATCGGCGGGGAAGAAGAGCGAGACCTGGACGCCGGGCTCGGCGGGCTCGATGCGCAGGGCGCCGCCATGCCGCCGCATGATGGTGTGGACGATGGCCAGGCCCAGGCCCGCGCCGTGGCCGCGCTTGCCGGCCCGCCCCCGGCGGAAGCGCCGCCCCGCCTTGCGGATGTCGGTCTCGGTCATGCCGGGGCCGGTGTCGCGCACGCTCAGGACGACGCCGTCGGGTCCGCGTTCGATCCTCAGGGTGATGGCTCCGCCCTCGGGGGTGTACTTGATGGCGTTGTCCATCAGGTTGACGAGCGCTTCCCGCAGCAGCCATTCGATGCCGGTCACCGTGGCGCCGAGTTCGCCGCCGTCCATGGCGATGGTCTGCCGTTTCCGGCGCGCCAGGCTGTAGAGCTGGCGGATGACGTCCTGGGCCAGGGGCGTGAGCGCCACGGCCCGGGGCGGGCTGGCGTCGGTGTCGGCTTCCCGGGCGCGGGCGAGCGCCAGCATCTGCGCGGCCGTGCGCTGCGCCTGGTCCAGGCCGCCGCGCATGGCCAGCAGGGCGGCGCGCGCCTCGGCGGGGTCGGATTCGCGCAGGGCGTAGTCCAGCTGGGTGTGCAGGACGGCCAGCGGCGTGCGCAGCTGGTGGGAGGCGTCGTCCAGGAACTGGCGCTGCCGGCGCGCCTGGCGGGCGTGGCGGGCGACGTGCTGGTTGATGGCGTCCACCAGCGGCCGGACCTCGCGGGGCAGCTCCGGCGCGGCGATCGGGCTGAGGTCGTCGGGCGCCCGGTCCTTCAGCTTGCGGTACAGGCGCGTGAGCGGCCGCAGGCCGATCAGCACGCCGACGACGATCAGGCCGGTGGAGGCCAGCACCTCGACCAGGTCGCGCACGATGCTGCGGACCATCAGGTCGCGGATGACCCGGTCCCGGCCGCCGCGATCCTCGCCCACCATGACGATGACCCGGCCCTCCTTCTGCCCGTAGAGCGGCGGCGACATGGGGCGGGCCAGGGCGGCGATGCGGATGGACGCGCCCAGGTAGTCGCGGTCGTAGAACACCGGCGTGTTCGAGGCCAGGCGCGTATCGGGCAGCGGCAGGTCCTGGTTGCCGATGTCGGCCAGGCCGTCCTCGGTCAGGATCCGGTAGTAGACCGAGTCGTTGGCGGTCAGCTCGAAGAATTCCAGCATCAGGTAGGGCAGTTCCACGGACAGGCCGCCGCTGGCGGTGGAGATGTTGTGGTCGATGGCGCGCAGGGCGCCCGCCAGGGACCGGTCATAGGCCAGGTCGACCTGCTGGTGCAACTGGCGGCTGGAAAACCACAGGGCCAGGCTCAGGACCGCGATCTGGGCCGGCACCAGGATCCACAGCAGCAGGGACCGGAGGCTGCCGGGCCGGCGCTCAGCCGGGCGCGTCACGCGTCTGCTCCAGGCAGTAGCCCATCCCGCGCAGCGTGACGATCTGCGCGCCGGTGCCGGCCAGCTTCTTGCGCAGCCGATGCACCAGGACCTCGATGGCCTCCAGGTTGATCGTCGTGTCGTCCGGGCTGATGCGTTCCAGGATCTGCTGCTTGGCGACCGGTTCCCCCGCCTTCTGCATCAGGACCTTGAGCGCCGCGTATTCCCGGGGCGACAGGTTCAGCGCCTCGTCGTGATGCAGGAAGCGCTGGCTGCCGATGTCCAGCACCAGGTCGCCCAGCGTCCAGCGGGGATGCTCGCGGCCCCGGCTGCGCCGGATCAGGGCGTTGAGCCGGGCTTCGAGTTCCTCGATGGCGAAGGGCTTGTGCATGAAGTCGTCGGCGCCCTCGTGCAGCGTGCCGATGCGCTCGGACAGCGAGTCGCGCGCGGTCAGCACCAGCACCGGGCAGCGGTCGTCGCGCCCGCGCAGGCGGCGCAGGAATTCGTGGCCGTCCATCCCCGGCAGACCCAGGTCGAGGACGATGGCGTCGAATTCCTCGACCGCCAGACGGCGCTCGGCCAGTTCGGCGTCGTCGGCCCAGTCGACCATGAACCCGCCGTGGCGGGCCAGGCCGCGGGCCAGCCACGAGGCCAGCTCCGATTCGTCTTCGATCAGCAGGATGCGCATGCCGCTCATCATAGACCGAGCGGCTTGCAAGCCGCGAGGTGGAGAGATGCACCGGCCTGAGAAGTCCCTGCCAGCCATGCAGCCTGCGCGGCGTGGAGACGACATTATTTTGTTGCAGGGTAGCGCGAAATGTATGCGGATGCGAAACTGCCGGGAACAGGGCTAGGGCGCCGGAGGTCCGGGTTGAAGCGTACGTTGTCCGTCGTGATCCTGCTGCTGCTCCTGGGCGTCGTCGCCGTGCTGGGCACGGAACGCTACGACCGCTCCCGCAGCGAGGCGCGCGTCATGACCGGCGTGCGCCAGCAGTTCGACGACCACGTCGTCCGCTTCCGCGACGACCTGCGGGCGCTGCAGGACCTGAACGGACGCCTGGCCGCCGCGCTGGCGGCCGCGCCCGGCGCCGAGGCCGGCCCGTTCGCCGCGATCGCGCCCGGCATGGCGCGGGCCCGGCCCGACATCCGCAGCATCGTCTTCGTCCGCAAGCTGCGGATCGAGCAGGTCTATCCGATCGCCGGCAACGAGCCCGTCATCGGCCTGGACTACAGCCTGCGGCCCCAGTTCATGGCCAAGATCGCCTACATGATCCGGCACCGCGTGCCCGTGATCGACGGATCCACCCGCCTGGTGCAGACGGGGCGCACCGGCCTGATCTTCCGCGCGCCGATCTTCGACGCGCCGGATGCCACGGGCGGCGACGGCTACCGCGGCATGACGGCCTTGACGGTCGACCTGGAAAACACCCTGCGCCGCGCCGGGCTGATCGGTCCGGAGACCGCCTTCGACCTGGCGATCCGCACCCGGGAGGGCGACCGGCCCGCCTACGGCCTGTTCGGCGACATGGCGCTGTTCGACCAGCCGCACGTCCCGGCGGCGATCACGCTGCCGGACGCCACCTGGGAACTGGCCGCCGTGCCCAAGGACGGCCTGGCCTACGACCCCGCGCGCGCCTGGCTGATCCGGGGGGTGGGGGCCACCGTGACGCTGCTCCTGCTGCTGGCGGTGCTGTACCGCGGCGGCGCGTGGCGACCCGGACAGGGCGAGTGCGCCGTCCGGGACGGGCTGGCGTCCCTGCGCACGCTGCTGCTGATCGCCACCCTGGCGCCCATGCCGCTGATGGTCGGCCTGGCGGGCTGGCTGGTGTTCTCGGCCTCGATCCAGGCGGTCGAGGACCTCGAGCGGCAGCAGGTCGACGAGCTGGCCGATCAGCTCAGGAACAAGGTGATCGATTTCTTCGAGGTGCCGCGCGCGGCCGCGACCTTCAACGCCGGCCAGTTCAAGAGCGGGCTGGCCGGCCTGGACCGGCGGGAAGACCTGCTGCGCAGTTTCCTGCTGCAGTTGCGCCAGCAGCCCCTGTTGACGCTGCTGTCCGTCGGCACGGCCGATGGTGGATATCTGGGGGCGGGCCGGCCGCCGATGGGGACCGAGCGCGGCCTGCGCATCCTGCGGGCCGAGGTTCCCGGCGGGGCGCTGCGCATCGACCGGGTGGACGACGACAACCGGCCCAGCACGTCGGCCGGCATCGGCAATCCGCACTACGACGCGCGGGTCCGGCCCTGGTTCCAGGCCGCCCTGCAGGCCGACAGCCTGCGCTGGTATCCGGCCTATCGCTATGCCGTCCACGACCCGGGCGGCCTCTTCGAGGACATGGGCATGGGCATGTCGGTCGCCTTGCGCGACGGGGCCGGCCGCCTGGCGGGCGTGCTGACGGCCGACGTGGCGCTGTCCCAGGTCAGCCGGTTCCTGCGCGCGGAAATGGTCCGGATCGATGGCATCGCCTTCCTGGCGGAGGCCGACGGGGCGCTGCTGGCCAGTTCCGTCGGCGAGCCGATCTACCACCTGGAAGGCGGCCAGGTCCGCCGGGTGCTGGCGGACCAGAGCGACACGCCGGAAATCCGCCTGCTGGGCGCGCGCATCCTGCATTCGGCGCGGGTCGCGGGCCGGCAGTCCCTGGAATCCGAAGGCCGCCGGTACCTGGCCCGCTGGCAGTCGATCCAGTTGCCGGACGGTCCCATGCTGACGATCGCCCTGGCGCTGCCGGAAAGCCGCTACGCCGAACCGGCCGAACGGGCCCTGAACCGCATCGGCCTGCTGATCCTGGGGTTCTGGATGGTCGGGGTCGTGGCCGCCCTGCTGGCGGCCTGGTGGCTGTCGCGTCCCCTGCTGGCCCTCAGCCGCTGGGCCGAGGATCTCGCCGGAGGCGGCGGCCGGTTCAGCCCCTCGGTCCGCAGCCCAGTGCGCGAGATCGCCGTCCTGGCGCACGCGCTGGACCGCATGGCCGACCGGCAGCGCAGCCACGCCCGGGACCTCGAGCGCCAGGTGGCCGAGCGCACGCAGGCGCTCGTCCAGGCCAACCAGCGCCTGGTCGGTCTGTCGCTGACCGACGGCCTGACCGGGCTGGCGAACCGCCGCCATTTCGACGAAGTGCTGGCGCGGGAAGGCGACCGGTCCCGCCGGGACCGGCGGCCGATGAGCCTGCTGATGCTGGATGTGGACTGGTTCAAGCATTACAACGACCAGTACGGGCATCCGGCCGGCGACGTCGTGCTGTGCCAGATCGCCCGGATCCTGCTCGAGTCCGTGCGCCGGCCGGGGGACCTGGCGGCCCGCTACGGCGGCGAGGAATTCGCCGTGATCCTGCCGGGCCTGGACGTCCGCGAGGCGGAAGGGATGGCGGAGCGGATCCGGGACCGCGTCGAGGCGCTGGCCATCGCGCATGCGCATGGCCTGTCGGGCCGGGTCACGATCAGCGTCGGGGTGGCGGAAATGGACCTGGACGACGCCCACGGGGCCGAGACCCTGGTCGGCCGGGCGGATGCGGCGCTCTATCGGGCCAAGGCCGGGGGCCGCAACCGCGTCGAGACCGCCCGCGCGGCCGCGGGGCCGGACGGACCTCCGGCCTGACGGGGTCTAGTGTCCTGTCTGGCTAATTCCGATCCTTACCTTCGGCGCCTGGCCTCGCCATGCTGCGTTGCAAATCCTCGCGATAGCACCGGCTATCGCTGCGGTTTGCGCCTTGCCTGACAAGCCCATGCATCCGAAGTTAAGTGA
>JACDJB010000049.1_pt1 | contig 179428 bp, 130 predicted proteins | sample 7454121 | NCBI WGS metagenome assembly JACDJB01 (sample SAMN14253290, study PRJNA609438) | sludge metagenome | isolation source: sludge after 25d culture with pyrite | collected 2018-12-20
GTAAATCGCCCGTATTTCGTCTTCGCTTAGCTTTCGGATTGGTCCCATTGGGTAAATTATCTGTCATTTTTATTCTTCTGACTACAATCATTTATCCTGATTTTTGTGGATCTTTGACTCATGTCCCTGAGTAGTTACGAAATTTTTTAAAATTTTGCTTTAGTAAATCAATTTAACAATTTTTCCAAATTGAATAATGATCTTTATTTTTACGCAATGGAATTGTCTATTTTCGACAAATATTTCGCATGTATTGATTTAATTATATTTATTTTATATTATTATTGTTGTAAATAGCTTTATCGTTTAAATTTAATCCCTTAGGTAATCCAAAAAAATTCAATAGAAAGAGGCAAATATGTAGGATCCATCATTTATTTTGTGTTTGGGGGAAGGAATTATCTTAGCTAGCAAAACCAATGAATGATTGTGAAATTAACCCGTTTCAAACCTATGGTAATTAGGTGTCTATATTCAATTAAGGAGAGAAAATGAAAACAAGTAAATTTTTAGCCTGGGGACGGCTTATAGCACTGATGTTTAGCAGTGTTATATTCTCAATCCCCTATATCCTGTGGACTCTGTATGTACCCATGCAAACTGCTTTGGGTGTGGACCACTCACAACTGGCATATATAATGACTGTTTATGGAGCAGTGGCAATCCCCTCTTATTTGTTTGGAGGTTTCATTGCCGACAAAATTAACCCAACAAAACTAATTTCATTCTCATTATTAGGCGTAGGTTTATTGGGTTTTTATTACTCAACCGTACCGTCCTATAGCATCATTCTTGTTATTCAATTCTTTATGGCCCTCTTATCCATTGGATGTTACTTCCCCGCTTTAATTAAAGCCACGCGATTTGTTTCAGAAGAAATGGGGCAAAGTTTAGGATTTGGTGCATTAGAAGGTGGGCGTAAACTTTCATATTTTGTCTTCAATGCGATCTTCATTTATTTTTTCACACGCGCCGGAGAAGGCGTGGAAGGTTTCAAGGCTGCCTTATTCACCATTTCTGTTCAATGTCTGGTAATGGCGGTAATTACATTCTTCGTATTCAAAAATGTGAACTATAACAAAATGGCTGCCAAAGAAGGCGAAAAAGTTGATCTATCTAAAGTAATTCCATTGCTCAAGAAACCAGCAATCTGGTTGATTGCCTTAACCATTCTGTTTATTTATGTGTCCAGTACTGTTCAAGGATATGTAACCTCTTATTTGGTTGATATTTTTGAAATGGGCGAAGCCCAGTCAGCCTGGTTCTTCAGTTTTACCCAATTTGCAGCTCCACTGATTGTAGTTTTGGGTGGCTGGTTGACCAATAAAGCTGGTATTGACAAAGGCATGTTGGTCTCACAAGTGTTGTTGATTATTACCATTGTCGGATTGATGGTTGTTCCAGGTGGACCAGCCTATTTGTTACCCGCTATGGCCAGCTTATTAATCTTCTTAATTGCACTCTACGTGGTTAGAGGTCTTTATTGGGCGCTGGTCGATTATGCCAAAATTCCTAAATTGATTACGGGTACTGCTTTGGGTGTGATGATGATGATTTGCTACACACCTGATTTCTTCATGTATAACGTAGCCGGAAATATTCTCGACGCCAATCCAGGTGCTGCTGGTTACAAAATTGTGTTCACTATTATGCTTGTTTGTGCAGTTCTTTCCATCGGTTTTATGACAGCATTGATCAAATACCTGAAGGGGAAAACAGCAGAAGAAATGTACGGGGATGTATCAAGTCCTATTGCTCTTCCTGCAGAAGCTTGATCGATAGGAGATGCCATTACGAGAGATACCCCGTTTAAACGGGGTATCTGGATTGAAAAAATTATTTTCACAAATGATGTTTGATCATAAAAGCTAACCCTAATCTGAAAAGGAATCCTAAAAATGATATTGATTATTAATAACTACACAGAAAATATCCATCTAGGCGATCTGGATATGGCAGAGATGGGTAGGAAAGTAGAAAAGATTTCCGGCATGCCTTTTGTAGTAAAAAGATATTATGAAGTTAATCTTCAATACCTAACTGATCATCCAGAAATTAAAGCGGTCATCTCCGGTGGTTGTAACAGCAAGTGGGATGATTTATATTTTGATATTTTTGAAGGTGAATTCGAAATATTCAGGGAAGCCAAAATTCCTATGCTTGGGATCTGCGCGGGGCTTCAACTTATGGCTATGGCATATGATGTCGGGGTACGCCGAGCTGATTTCGGTAAGGAAGAACGCTTTTTCCAGGAAATTGATATTGTAAAAGATTCGATCTTAACCCATGGCCTTCAAAAACCTTTATATGCTTTTTTGTTTCACACTTGTTATGTTACCGAATTACCAGAAGGGTTCGAGTTGTTGATGTCGACAAGAAAAATCCCAATCCAGGCCATGAAAAAAATAGATGAGCATAAATATGGTATTCAATTTCATCCGGAACTGGATCACCAGGCAGTTGATCCGTTTTATCGAGCCAGGAGCCTGGATGATGTAAATGGAGAAGTGGTACTCAGAAATTTTTTGAGTTTGGTTAAATAAGTTCTAAAAATTGATCATTTCTTCCTATCTGTTTTCCTCAACTTATTTGAGAGGATCTATTTGTGCTGATTATTGGTTCTTGTCTTTTTTTAAGCTAGGAATGAGTTTCTATGAAAATCTTAATTATCAATTTATCTACCAATGAAAAACAAGTCAGGGATTTACCCGATCCATTAATGGCAGGTCGTTACCTTTCCGGCACCCTGGTCAGTGAATTTGTTGATCCCAAAACCGATCCGTTAGGACCTGGCAATGCTTTGGTGCTGGCTGCTGGTGCTCTGGCGAATAGCCGTACCTCCACCGGTTCAAGACTCTCAGTCGGCTGCAAAAGCCCTCTCACCAAAGGCATCAAGGAAGCCAACGCTGGTGGAATGGGTGGCGATGCGATTGCTGCTCAGGGTTACAGAGCTATAGTCTTCCTGGGTGTAGTTCCGGAAGGCAAGCTGGCTATCTACCACCTAGACCAGGAGGGTGGACACCTGGATTACGAGTCCGCAGACGATTGCTGTGGTAAAGGGAATGAGGAGACCGCTGCTTATTTGCTGAACAAATTCGGTAAGGATACCTGTACGATCAGCATCGGTCAGGCGGGAGAAAAGCTTATGGGAGCTGCCGGTATCGCGGTCACCGATGCAGAAGGCATGCCTTTCCGTCTGGCTGCCCGAGGCGGTGTGGGGGCGGTCATGGGGTCCAAGGGATTGAAAGCAATCACCATTCCTTTGCCACCCCGTAGCGGCAGAACGCTCAGCAAAGAAGCTCGTCAACCGATCACAGATTTCAACAAACATGTTGCCACCAGCGATCGCGTTGGTGTTTTACGTAATTTTGGCACCGCCTCCACCGTTATGCCGGTGCAGGTGATGGGCGGTTTACCCGTGCGCAATTTCAGCAAAGGACAATTGCCGGATGCCACACCCATTGGTGGAGACTATATGCGCGAGGTCATCCTGAAACGCGGTGGCGAAGGCAAAGCCACACATGCCTGCATGACTGGTTGTGTGATTCAATGCTCCAATGCTTTTGCAGATGAAAACGGGAAACTAATCGCTGCACCAGTAGAGTTTGAAACCATAGGTTTATGCGGTTCCAATTTGGAGATCGCCTCGCTGGATAGTATCGCCCGCATTAATCGCTTATGCAATGACTACGGCATGGACACGATTGAAACCGGTGCCACCCTGGGTGTAATGATGGAAGCGGCCGAAATGGACGAATTGCCAGCTGGTATAATGCGTGAAGATCTGCCACGTTTTGGGGATGTGGAATCAGCCCTCAAAGCACTCGCTCAGGTCCCACTGGGCACTACTATCGGGAATCTAGTCGGTGGCGGTGTGGTGGCTGCTGGCAATGCGCTGGGTGTCAAACACATCCCAGCGGTTAAGGGACAGGCGATGAGCGCTTACGACCCCCGTGTGGTCAAAGGCACGGCTGTCACGTATGCAACTTCTCCGCAGGGAGCCGATCACACAGCCGGTTTGACGGTCTTTTTCCCAATTGATCATCGTGACCCCAATCTGGCGGTCAAGTTCTCCAGAATTGCGCAGATTCAACGCGCTGCTTATGATGCCCTGAACCTTTGTGCCTTCAACACCAGTGCCACCGGTCAACGACCCGAAATTGTGGTAGAAATGCTGCGTAAGGTATATGAGGTGGAGTTGCCGGATAATTATCTGGATATACTGGGTCGCAAAGTGATCGACCTGGAACTGGCTTTTAATCGTGCTGCCGGAATGACCGAATCCGATGACCGTATTCCGGATTACTTCAAAACGGATCCCCTCACTGAAGTAGTTTCCACCGTGTTTGATGTGCCAGATGCAGAATTAGACGCTATTTGGGCTAGCTGATGAATAATTTCGATGTCATTATCGTGGGCGGTGGATTTTTGGGGTTATCCACTGCTTACCAGCTCTCCAAAATGGGGGTGAGAACCCTCCTTTTGGAGGCTGGTGATATTGGTGGTGGCACTTCGGCGTCCTGTTCCGGACGGGCACAAACCTGTGAAGGAGATCTGGATCCATTGAATATTCAGATCATCTGCGAAGGTCTGACGCGCCATGAAACACTGCAAGAGGAATTGGGTGTGAATTACGACTGGCGCAAAATTGGTCTCTTTCTGCTGATTAAGAGCGAAGATTTATGGCTACGTTGGCAGGAGCGTTGTGCTATCCTTACCCCGGCTGGAATCCAAACGGAGGTGGTTGATTGTACAACCCTGCAAAAAACAGAACCCTATTTAAACACTTCAGGATTTTTAGGGGCAGCATTTGCGGTTGAAGGTATTCTTGACCCTTTGAAATTTACCCTGGCTTATGCGAATGCAGCCCGTCGTCATGGTGGAACAATTTTAGGAAGATCCGAAGTAGTTGGGTTTGAACTTCAAAATAACAAGATTATAGCTGTTCGCACCAGCAAGTCTACTTACTATGGCAACAGAGTTGCTGTCATGACTGGTGCATGGGCATCTAAAACTACCCAAATGGCAGGCATAACATTACCTATACTACACACGCACGCTGAAGCTATGGTAACAGAGAGGATGCCTAAAGTACTCAATAATGGCATTGAGTTGGCAGATTTTTATGAAACAATCCATGGGAAACAAAGAGCTGTCGCCATTGGTGTCCATCCACAAAACCATGGTACGCTCGACATTTCCGAATCAGTAACCAAAACCAACCTGATCTATAAAGGAGTAAGTGCCTGGGGGGTTACCAGCATGGCCAAAGAACTTATCAAAATATTACCCATCATGGAAAAAGTGCGTATTGTGCGAACCTGGGGTCGCCCAACGTCTTTTACCCCTGATGAACATCCATTAATTGGTTGGGTACCAGGAATCGATAATTTATTCGTTGCTACCAGCCTGGTTGAAACCATTACAGCTGTGCCTATCCTGAGTGAGTGGATGGCTTTAATGCTTCAGGAGAAAGAAACTCCTGTTTCTCTGGAAATGTTCTCACCGTCTCGATTCAAAAATCCAAGGTCGGCAACCTATGACAGCTAAAACGAAAAAACTGGATATAACTTTAAACAAAGAACTCATTCTCAATCAGGATATGGTGTCAGTTCCAATTCAAGCAAGATTGAATAATGATATTACTGCCGGGTCTTTTTATGAAAAGAAACAATTTGATCCATCAAAGTCACTTATTACAAATATGATCGTAGAGCAATCAGGTCATGGAAATTTATTGTTGGGGGAATCTGTGTTTGGTTCCTCTTATCACGACATACGTGTATCTGTTTCTTCATTTCCAAGTATTTCATCCTGTGAACTGGAATATTTTCCATTATTCATGAGTGTACGAATACTGCTCATTTGGTCAACAATTGTAGCTTCTACAAAGAATGACCTTTCAGTGTTAGATCCAGTAGCAAAACTGCAAGGTTTGTTTATTGCCACAGCTTTCCTTTTTACCCTCATTGTCGCGCCAATGGTTGGAAAAATCATATTTCAATTGATCGCCACCAACACCAATAAGTTGGATGTTCAAGCTTTTCTACCAGAAAGAAATGCCTATGTTTCGCATTAAAAAAGCCAGTCATATGCTCCCTGCTATTCAACGTGGCAAACCCGTTACCATCAGTGTCGATGGCAAACCGATCGAAGCCTACCAGGGAGAAACCGTTGCAGCTGCCATGCTAGCAGCTGGTATCCGCACCTTTCATAAAAGTCATAAACATCACCAACCCCGCAGTCTATATTGCGGCATGGGGATCTGTTATGAATGTCTGGTCACCATTAATGGTGTGCATGCCCAACGAGCTTGCATTACCCCAGTGGAAGAAGGCATGCAAATAGAAACCTGCAAGGAACTGGAATTATGATCCAATCTTATGAACTTGCTGTCATTGGTGCTGGACCAGGTGGCATGGAAGCAACTATTTCTGCTGCTGGTTTTGGCTTGCGAACGGTGTTGATTGATAATTATCCACAACCAGGCGGGCAATATTATATGCGTCCCCCATCTGCCTTCAATGTGGATTACGAAAATAAGACTGAAACCGCGGGAAGAAAGCTGGTTAACAACGTAATAAAAGTTCCCGCCCTGAAGATTCTGAATTGCCTGGTGTGGGGGTTGTTTCAGGAAGAGGATGGCAGCTGGCTGGTTGCCCTTTATGGAGAGAATGCCCCCAAATATGTTCTTGCAAAGAACTTGATCATATCCACCGGCTCGTATGATACCCCGGTAGCCTTCCCTGGTTGGACGTTACCCGGGGTGGTCACCAGTGGTGGCACCCTGGTACTGCTCAAGAATCAACGTGTTGCCCCCGGGAAACGTGCCCTCGTTTCTGGCACAGGTCCGCTTTTATTTTCTGTAGCTGCCCATCTGATCGAAGCCGGCGTGGAAGTGGTGGCTCTTTGCGAAGTCAATCATATTTTACCTGGTGGTATCAAACATGCTTTTACAATGCTCAATCAGTGGAATCGTCTATGCGAAGGTGCCAAATATATGAAATCCATCCTTGGAGCAAAAACACCTTACAAGATTGGATGGTCAATCGTGGAAGCAAGAGGACAGAAATCGGTTGAACAGGCTGTCATTGCAAAAATGGACAAAACCGGTTACCCCGTACCGGGAACAGAACAGGTCTTTGAAGTAGATCTGGTGGTGAATGGTTTTACACTGACTCCCAATACCGGCTTATTGCGCATGATTGACTGCGATATGACCTACCAGGCTGGTAAAGGTGGCTGGATACCCGTGCGTGATGCTGCTTGCCAGACCAGTATTGCTGGAGTTTATGTGATTGGGGATGGTGCTGGTGTGGGTGGCGCAGAAAATGCCCGCCTGGAAGGGAAAATTGCTGGCGCATCGGTGGCAAAGAACACCGGGCATCTCAGTGCCAGCCGAGAAAAACAAATCCGAAATGAGATTCAATCCGATCTGCATCAACAGCAACAATTTGGTGGTCTTTTAAGTGATCTCTTCACGCCTCCTGCGGGAATGGTTTCATTGCTCAAGGATGATACGATCATCTGCCGCTGTGAAGAAATCACCCTGGGTGAGATAAAAGAAGCCATCCAGAATGGCGCTCGATCGATTGGAGAAGTAAAGATGTTCACCCGTACCGGCATGGGCCCCTGTCAGGGGCGCATGTGCGAGCATACCGTAGCTACGGTCATCGCCCATGAATTGGCTAGTGAAGGTATCACCCGTGAAGATGTCGGATATTACTCCATCCGACCACCTCTGCATCCCCTGCCGCAGAGTTTCCTGGCGAATGCTGTGCCTGATGGAAACAACTAATTGATTATAAAAAAAATTTATGAAAGGTAGATAAAAATGAAAATGAAAACAATAGATCAAAACAAAATTGAAGAATATCGGAAAGATGACCTTCATTACGTAGGTCAAACAACGCCTTTCGGCAAGCAACTAATCCTTCAACAATCACAGGGCACAAAGGTATGGGATGCTAGTGGCAAAGAATATCTGGATTTCATTTCAGGAATAGCTGTTAATAACGTTGGACACACAAATCCTGAGGTAGTAGAAGCAATCATTGAGCAAGCAAAAACAATGTTGCATGTAAATGTTTTTGGAAAATCTTTGGTTCCTATCCAGGTAGATCTTGCTCGAGAGTTAGCAAAAGTTACACCTCCAGGACTAGAAAAAATCTTTTTCACCAATAGTGGTACAGAAGCAATCGAAGGAGCAATCAAATTATCTCGACGAGCTACAGGTAAACATAAAATAATCGCTTTTGAAGGAGCTTTTCACGGACGTACTTGTGGTTCACTTTCTATCTCTTACCGAGAAGTTTACCGAAAACCATTCGAACCTCTTCTGCCTGGAGTTACATTTGTCCCATTTAATGACCTTGCTGCCGCTGAAAAAGCGATTACTCCGGAAGTTGGTATGGTTATTGTTGAACCGATTCAAGGGGAAGGCGGTATTCATGTTCCTTCTGACGATTTCCTCCCAGGATTAAGATCTTTATGTGACCAAAATGGAGCTTTTTTGGTTTTGGATGAAATTCAAACTGGGTTTGGCCGAACAGGGAAATTCTTTGCCTGTGAACATTGGAATGTAATTCCGGACATATTAGTAATTGCAAAAGCATTAGGAGGAGGTATGCCATTAGGTGGATTTGTCAGCAAACCTGAAGTCATGAACATCCTTACAGATCCACCGCTTTCACACATGACCACCTTTGGAGGACATCCTGTATCCTGTGCAGCTGGTTTAGCGAGTTTACGTATTATCCTTCGCGATAAATTAGTAGAACGATCTGCTACGATTGGAATGGAATTGAAATCAAGGTTATTAGATTTAAAAAAGAAATATCCTGTCATCGTAGATGTTCGTGGAAAAGGCTTGATGATTGGACTTGAATTTTCTACACCAGAAATAACCAAGAAAATTGTCGGCCATGCACAAGATTTAGGTTTAATTTTAAGTTGGAGTATGTATGCTGGTGGTACTGTCCGTGTTGCCCCTCCTCTAAATGTATTACCCGAGGAGATCGATCAAGCAATAAATATTTTAGAAAAATCAATTGTGGAATTTATTTGATTGAGTTAAATATCAAACCAAAAAATAGTTAAGGAAATATAAATAGATGTTTGAAACAGCTATTTACATGCCAACCGATCTTAAAATAAGCGAAATAACCAAAACCGCCATGCTGGCTGAAGAAAAGGGATTTGATTATTTTCTGGTTCCTGATGAAGGATTAACACGCGACGTTTTTGTAACTTTAACATCCATCGCGTTAAATACCCACAGGATTAAATTTGGAACGGCAATCATAAACCCTTACACTCGCCATCCTGTTACTTCGGCAGTCACAATGGCAACCTTAAATGAACTTTCTTCTGGTCGTGCGTTCATTGGATTTGGAGCAGGTGGTTCTTTGGTTCTTGGTCCTTTAGGAATAGAACCAAAGAATTCCCTCTCCATGTGCAGAGAAGCAATTGGGCTATCCAGAAAAATACTGGATGGAGAAACCGTCGACTTTCAAGGGGGATTTTTTACCACTTCAAAAGCAAAATTACAATTTGATACTCCTCCACAAATGCCAATACTAATGGCTGGAAGAGGAAATAAGATGCTAGAGCTAGCAGGTTCAATTGCCGATTTTGTACTCTTATCAGGAATTGCAAAATTTGATTTAGAAAGATCACACAACTTAATTAAAAAGGGCTCGCAAAAGAATCCAAAAAAGTCTAAAATTTTCTATGATGTTCATGTCGTCTTTGACAATGAATTGAAACAAGGCATACGCTCAGATTATACCTTTATGATTATTGATTCACCCAGCCACATAAAAAATCATCTCGGACTTACAGAAGAATACATTTTTTCGGTCAAAGAAAACATGCTTTCTGAAAGTCTTCAAGCTGCGAGTGAATTTATTACAGACGATTTACTTTCACATTTTGTCATATTGGGAGATGAAGATTCCTGCGCACAGGAAATTGCCAGAATCATGTTTGATAATAATTTTGATGTTTTTACAGTTCCAATTCCTCCCACGAATAATCCGATTAAGTACGTAAAAATTGTATCTAAAATAATTTACAAAGCTAAAGAGATTTTTTCAGAAATGAAAATCCGTCAGTAGAGCGAGTATAAAATGGAAGAAATAAATTGTGATGTATTAATATCCGGTGGAACGATCATTACACAAAATGCAAAACGGGAAATTATCAACAATGGATCTATTGTAATAAATGGATCAGAAATTATTGAAATTGGCCAAAAGGAAGATGTTGAATTTAAATATTCGGCCAGAAAAGTGATTAATGCCCATGGAAAATATGTATTTCCCGGATTAATCAACACACATACTCATCTTTTCCAAACATTTATCAAAGGTCTCGGGGAAGGTCTCTCATTATATCAATGGGTGGACGAGATTGCTGCCCCAAGTGCTTCAGGGATGTCTGAAAAACAGGCATATTTATCTACACTTTTAGGTGGTATGGAAGCTATCCACTGTGGGACAACTACATTACTGGATTTTATGTACTCAATGCCAGACTCCAAATTGCATCGCCAAGTTGGAAATGGATTGCGTGATATAGGTCTGAGAGGGGTACTGGGACTAGGTTTGATGGAAAATGGGGAAGAACACGGGCTATCCCCCTGTCAATTCAGACCTGTAACAGAAGCATTAGATGAGTGGCAGGAAATCATGAATGAATACAAAGGGGGAATATTATCTTTTGCGTTAGCACCCGAAATTCCGTTTGGAATTACTCCAAAAGGCTATCGAGATATTCGTAATTTTGCTTCTACAAATGGAATACCTATCACCATTCATATCAATGAGACATTGGAAGACGATAATGCTAATATCAAAGATTATCAAAAAAGAGCAGTACCATTCCTTGAAGAACTTGGCTTCTGGGGTGAAGATGTCATTGGCGTCCATTGTGTAAAAATGCAACCAGAAGATATTGAGATTTTTGTAAAACATAACGTAAAGATTTCTCATAATCCGGTTAGTAATATGTATTTGGGCGTAGGTGTAGCACCGATTATCGAGTTAAATGAATTGGGATTAACTATCAGCCTTGGTACGGATGGAGCAGGGAGCAATAATTCCCAGGATATGTTTGAAGTCATGAAGAGTACAGGATTATTACATAAAGTGCATCATCAAAATTCTGAGGTCATTAATGCACAAACAATTCTTGATATGGCTACCCTTGGTGGGGCAATATCATTAGGACTTAGTGACAGGATCGGTTCTTTGGAAGTAAGCAAACAAGCTGATCTCTTTATATTCGATCCTTTGAAACCAAAATCTACACCTGTATTTGACCCCATTAGCAACCTGGTTTTTTCCTCTGGATCTGAAAATATATCCACAACAATAGTTGCTGGAAAAATATTAATGGAGGAAAGAAAAATAATTGGCATTAATGAGTTGGACATTCTTCAAGAATGTCAAGAAAGTGCCTGGAAATTAGCTAGAAAGGTTGGTTGTATCCCGAAATTCCTTCAACCATAAATCAAAATTTTTCAACATCAGTGTTGCAAATGATAATTTTTTATTAGCTGGAAATTATAAAAATAAATTAATTTTTCACCCTAATAGAATTGCCTTAACGATAGCAATTAAATTTTTCAACTAAGTTTTTATGAATATGGCTTATGATCGATCATGTTCATATCGTTTCACTGCTTCCAATTTTGATGGCATAAAAAACTGAAACTGTTGAAATAAATGAGAATTATCTAGAAATCTGATTAGTTTGTACTTAAAAACAGTGGCGATGCATTTCTCTAAGCAGTACAGCATCGCTGATGGAAATTTGTGGTTGAATATTCTTAATATTGCAGAGGGAAAAACAAGTTTTAGGTTTGTGCGGGAGATTGTTTAGGTGATGATTTGCAATCCACAGGCATGGATGGCAGTATGTTTAACTTATTTAGCTGGAACTACAACCGATAAAATTGAGGTTAGTAATTTCTCGCCCTTATGGATTGGTGGTGGTTGGGGCGAGAAATTTCTCGCCTTGATTGATTGAGGGGAAATGAGACATGGGCATTGTATTTGACGTTACAATTAATGATATTCATTTGTTTGTGAGGTCATTTTGGATAATTTGGTTGCGAGTTTGCCGTTGATTCCTTATCCGCAATCGGTTGAGCAATTGGATGGTTCTTTGGTTTGGAGCAGGGAGGTTGGGATTTTTCGGGGTGCTTACGAGCAGGAGGTGGAATTATTTGTGGCCGGTTTACCACAGGAATTGCGCCCTGAAGTGGTGGATGGGGAAGCAGAATCGCAGTTGCGGTTTGTGGAAGACCCGAATTTGCCCGATGAGGGGTATGAATTGGCGATTCTTCCGGATGAGTCAATTGAGATTTGGGCATCCAGCCGGACGGGTGTGTTTTACGCGCTCCAGAGTTTGCGGCAGTTGATAATGGGATGTTACCAAACGGGTAAGGCAAAGGTTGTACTGGATTGCGTACGCATTCAGGATGCGCCGCGTTTTGGTTGGCGCGGGTTTATGCTGGATGAAGCCAGGCATTTTCAGGGGATGCAGACAGTGAAGGATTTGCTGGACTGGATGGCATATTTGAAAATGAATGTTTTCCACTGGCATCTGACCGAAGATCAAGGCTGGCGAATTGAGATTAAGCGCTATCCCAAACTAGTGGAAGTGGGATCCAAACGGGATGCCAGCCAGATCAGCGGGTTTTTGGGGAAGAAGTTGAATGCCATCCCCCACAGCGGGTTTTATAGCCAGGGTGAGATTCGTGAGATTGTGCAATATGCAGCGGCGAGGCACATCCGTGTGGTACCGGAGATTGAAATGCCTGGCCATTCTACGGCGGCATTGGCAGCGTATCCTGAGTTGGGTTGTAAAGGTGGTCCCTATCAGGTCTCCCCGCATTGGGGAATCCATGCGGATATTTTGTGTGCCGGGAAGCAAAACACAACCGAATTTTTGCAAAATGTGCTGGCCGAAGTGATCGACCTTTTTCCAGGGAAATACATCCACATGGGTGGAGATGAAGCACCGAAGAAACGCTGGCGTAACTGCCCGGAATGCCAAAGGTTGGCTCGCGAAAGTGGTGATGTAGCGATACCTGAATTGCAAACAGTTTTAACCAACCGCATCAGCCAGTTTTTGAGAGATAATAGCCGGAATTTGATTGGTTGGAATGAAATTCTGGTCGATAATTTAGACCCCGAAGCCGTTGTGCAGTATTGGGTGGGAAAAGAGAAGACCGTCATGGAGCATATCCGTAACGGACGCAAAGCGATCCTTTCGAATTTCGCAGCTTTCTATCTGGATCATAGCTACGCGCATAGTTCGTTGGATAAGGTGTATTTGTATGAACCAGTGTTCGCACAGCTGGAGCGTGAGTATCATGGCAATATTTTGGGGATTGAAGCGCCGTTGTGGACGGAGTTCGTCCCCTCACGCGCACGCCTGGATTGGCAAGTTTTTCCACGTTTACTGGCTGTTGCGGAGGCTGCCTGGCTGGCTGCAGAGAAGAAGGATCTGTGCAGTTTTCACGAGCGGTTACCAGCCTTTTTGGCGCAAATGGATCAGAAAAATATCGGCTACGCGAAATTATCTGATGCCAATCCTCCATTTTATAATCGCATCTTTGGTGCTTTAAGCATAATTCAGGCTGGCAGAGGACAAAGAAGAGAGTTTAATACAATAATTAAAAATTCAAGCAAAATCTAGAAAGTGAGGAACAAATGAGTTTACTTTCCGAAATTTATGAACAACCCAAGCGTATAGAAGAACTAATAACAGATCAATACCAACAAATAAAGCAAGTTGCTCAGGTAATTAAACAAAAGGAAATTCAGATGGTTCTTTTGGCAGCTCGTGGAACATCGGATAATGCTGGGCGCTATGCCAATTATATTTTAGGGAACCGTAATCACCTGCCCGTGGCTTTAGCGGTTCCCTCCCTGTACACGAACTATCAAACGCCACCAAAATTAATTAATACTTTGGTGATTGGCATTTCACAATCCGGTCAGTCGCCTGATATTGTGAGTGTTTTACAAAATGGCAGAGAACAAAATTGCCTAAGCATTGCCATAACCAACCAACCTGATTCTCCTTTAGGAAAAGCTGCTGATTTCGTTTTGAATTTACAGGCCGGACCAGAGCACGCTGTCGCAGCAACAAAGACCTACACAGCAGAATTAATGATATTAGCCCTTTTATCTACAACATTGAATGATGACAAACAAAGCAGACAGGAAATAGACAAAGTTTCCAACTGGGTCGAGCAGGTTTTAAGACTAAATGACTACATTGCAGATGTAGCTAAACGCTATCGTTATATGCAGCAATGCGTGGTCCTGGGACGTGGTTATAACTATTCAACTGCCTATGAATGGGCGTTGAAATTAAAGGAACTGACCTATGTCAGTGCAGAGGCTTATTCATCGGCAGATTTTATGCATGGTCCCATTGCAATTATCGATGGTGGCTTTCCAGTCATGGCAGTTGTTCCATATGGCAAGGTATTTCCAACCATGCAAAAAACGATAACCCTTCTAAAACAGCAGCTAAAAGCCGAGCTGGTTGTAATATCTAATTCAAAAGAGATGCTGGAACTGGCTGAAATTCCTATTGAAATACCTGAAAATGTGCCAGAGTGGTTGTCTCCGATACCATCCATTGTGGCAGGACAACTATTTACCTACCACCTCACCAGAATCAAAGGAAATGATCCGGAAAATCCGCGCACGATATTTAAGGTAACAGAAACGCATTAAATTATTAATTGAAAAGTAAAGATTTATTAATTTCGATTTGCTGTTAATAATAACAAATTCACCATGATAGGTTCATAATTTTTGCTGGTGGTTCCTGATTCCTTAGAAGATCAACCATGATACGCATTGGTTTATCTATATGACCAAAAAATGATTTATATCCATTGCAAAGGACATTCAACCTTTCATCACCTTTAGGGGTAACTGAAAAACGGTTCTTGGGGCAACCTCCGAGACGAATAAAATTGTATTCACATTGATTGCACATTTCAGGTAGGTTCTCATATTTATTTTTACCAAACAGGTTTTGTTTTGTGGAAAATACTAAACTAGGTAATGAATGGTTCATAATATTTCCGAGTAAGTGATCAGGGTTCACAAAATGATCACAAGAGTAAAGATCTCCATTATGTTCCAATACCAGAGCGTCTCCACAATACTTTCTAAAAATACACAAACTAGTTTCGTGACCGCTCCATGCCCCCAGAGCTTCATCAAAAATCTGCACAAAAATAACCCCAACATCTCTTTTCACCCAGAGATCAAAAACTTTTATTAAAAAGCTGCCATATTCGTCACCAGAAATCGAATGGATTGAAACATCATTCATTCCTGATTTTCGATTGTTTTTCATCCGATTGACAATTGGGATAAACTGAATAAATTTTCCACCAGCTTCATGAACCAGAAATTCATAAACCTTTAGTGGGCTTTCCACATTACCACGATGTACACTGGTTAAAATGTTATATTCCACCTTATGTTTCTGTAACAATTCTATGCCTGCCATGACCTGTTTGAAGCTTGGTTTCCCACTTTTATCCCGGCGATACCGATTATGTAATTCTTCCGGACCGTCCAAACTTATACCTACTAGAAAATTATTCTGTTTAAAAAAGCACACCATTCATCATTCAGAAATGTCCCGTTGGTTTGGATTGTATTTGAGATTGTTACGAACGCGGATTTGTATTTTTGTTGAAAATAAGTTGCTTGTTGAAAAAAATCCAATCCCCTCAAAGTGGGTTCACCACCCTGCCAGGAAAAAACAACATTTCCACCCGGTTGACTATGAATATATTGGCGGGTAAAACTTTCAAGAATTTCCACACTCATCCTGAAGGATTTGTTTGGATATAAATTTTCTTTTTCCAGATAATAACAATAATCACATGCTAGATTACAGATAGGACCATTCGGTTTGATCATAACATGAAAATTTTTTGATGATGAAAAAACAGATTGCTCCATTGTTACGTATAATTTTCCAACAATTCTCTTAATTGTTGATCAAGAAAATGATAAATTGCTCCGATCGCTGAATTCTTTCGAATTTCCATCACGCCTTGTTTGATAACAATTTTATTTTTTATCAAGGGAGGTATATTGGATCTGATACCACTTTCTAATTCAGTAAATAAACTTTTAGGCATTCTACTCAATAAACCACCTATGACAACAACATCCGGTTGAATAATATAAATCATGTTAGCAACCCACTGGGTGATTAGATGCGTAAGATCTTTCATAAGTGGACGGCAAATAATCTCGTCCTCTAGTGCTTTTTCAAGGATTTCCGTGAACCTTATATAATCATTTTCCTGATCAAAAATGGACTGATACTCTGATCGGTTTATACCATTGATCTGTTCAACTCGCTTATTAAATATTTTATGAAATCCTGCCAGATAAATCATATCTTTTGATTCTTCCGGTGAGAATTCTGGTTTTAGATTGATCAGGTCACTTGCTACTAATCCAACATTTCCCAGTGAGCCTTTGTATAATTTCCCATTTAAAAAGAAGCTGGCTTTTAAGCCTTCACAATATCCTACATATGCAATGTTGTTATTCGTAAATGAATTTCCATTTCTGAATTCAGCAATAGCCAATGCGTCAACATCATTAACAATTTCCACTGGTAATCCTGTCGCATCTTTGATTCTTCTACAAATCGGGAAATTAATCCAGGTAGGTGCCCTGCTAATCACAATCAAATCCCCGGTACTTAAATCGATATATCCTGGAGATGCAATCCCCATTCCAATTATTGTTCTGTCAGGGTAAGAATTGTTAATTTCCTGTACATAATCAGCAATCACTCTTACTGCTTCATTCGTATCCGGTGTGATACGCTCGAAAAAGTCAATTTTCTTCAAAATTTTCCCGGATAAATCTGTTGCAACTAATTGCATACCGGGTAGTTGTATATGTAATCCTAATAGAATAAAAGTTTCATCATTAATACCAAATAATTTAGCTGGACGCCCTCCTTCTGCTTCTGCTTGACCAACAATTCGGACCCAACCTGCATCCGATAGTGTCTGAACAGCTCTGCGAACAGTTGGCAAGCTGGCTTCTGTCAAGGTTTGGATTTCAGCCAGTGTCTTGGGGCTATTAATTAAATTCTTTACAATATTGTAGTGTATATACATTTTTTCCTGCGAATTTCTATAATTAATTCGATTTTCTGATGAATGTAAATAAAAGTATTAATATTGAGATTTTTATTATTAAGATTTATTCTACCCTAATTTAATCAATGAAAAGGTAATGTATCCAGATTGGTACTGAATTACGATTTTGAAGAAAATTGATTATTGACAAACATTTTATAAATCTTATAATAAAAGTATATCAAGAAGTGATTATGTTGTACACAATTTACCAGTAGTTTTTCCATTTTGATCAATCTTTCCGAAAAATAATTTGTAAATTTTCCATTTGTTTTTATTCTTTCTTATTACAAAGGAAATTATTCATGACACTTAATCTTCGTGGCGTTTATAAAGATTTGAATGTATTTTTTGGTGATATTCATAATCATTGTAATGCTAGTTATGGTTACGGCTCTCTGGAAGAAGCCATTGTGAATGCCAAGTTACAACTTGACTTTACCAGCGTTACGCTACATGCTGTGTGGCCGGATATGCCGGTGGATGATCCAAATTTGAGTTACCTTGTTGATTATCATCGTAAGGGGTTTTCAAAAGCATATGCAAACTGGCCTTCTTATATCAAACAGATGGATAGTTTCAATCAAGATGGAAAATTTGTGACATTTCCCAGTTATGAGTGGCATTCAAACGAATTCGGGGATCATTGTGTTTATTATAAAAATGGATTGGAAAATGAAATAATTGATAAACCTGATTTAGTTTCGCTGCGTGAAGCACTACATAAGGTAGGATCGCCAGCTTTCTTGATCCCCCATCATATTGGTTATAAACAAGGGTATCGTGGAATTAACTGGCAGGCATTTACCAGCGATTTATCTCCTGTTGCAGAAATTATGTCGTTTCATGGATCATCAGAAAGTAGTGAAGGTCCTTATCCTTATCTGCATTCAATGGGACCTCGGCATGCACTGAGCACTGCCCAATTTGGATGGGCTTCAGGAAAAATATTTGGAGTGATTGGATCAACGGATCAACACCATGCTTTTCCGGGTAGTTATGGAGAAGGTAGACTGGGAGTTTGGGCACCTGCATTAACACGAGATGACATTTGGGAAGCAATTCGAAAACGAAGGACCTATGCTTTAACTGGTGATCGTATAGAACTCGCTTTCACACTGAATGGATACCTGATGGGTGACATCAGCCCAAATGCTGTGAATCGTATGATCGAAGTAGCTGTAACCGCAGGCAGTAACATTGATTATATTGAAGTATTGCACAACAATTGTGTAATTCACCGAGAGTGTCCTCTACCAAATTATGCAAATCAAAATACATCTAAAGTTTTTGTTGAAGTGGGTTGGGGTGAAAAATCTGAAGACACCGTATGGAATGTTGATTTACGCGTTATCAATGGTAATTTACTTAGTGTGGAACCACGCTTTCGAGGTCTTAGAACAAGAGCAGAATCATCGAATTATAAAGAGAGTCGACTAACCCAATGGGATAGAATTGCACCTCAGCAAGTTCATTTTAATACGTCCACATCTGCAAACCCAAATTTTCTTACCCCGGCAACAGCTGGCATATCTTTGGAAATACAAGGGGATACAGAAACTAAACTAGAAATTAATGTCAATGGTTTCACCTTTAATCAAAAAATATCTGAATTAAGTAATGGTTCTCGAACACATTACCTGGGTGGTTTTGTTTCACCTGCTATTTGTATCCATCAAGCAGTGCCAGAATCAGAATATAAGCATAAATTTTCATTTTCTCATAACCACGAGGCATCTCAACGAGATTGGTATCACATTCGTGTTCGTCAACGGAATGACCAGTGGGCCTGGAGCTCGCCTATTTGGGTAGAAAAGTAGGATTTTTATAGTTCTTAAGAAGGACAAATTAAAGCACAATACAGAAAGGAGTAATATCAAGAAAAAAATTAGAAATTAAAACCTAAGAAAATTTAATTCACTGGATATTAATAAAGGAGAACTAAGAAATGCGCAAATTAATGATTTTAAGTTTGATTTTTGTTGTTGTTTTCTCAGCTGCCTGTAGCCCTCAAGAAACACCGGTAGTTGAACCTACTACCAAACCTGTGGAACCAACAAAAGCGGTAGTGGAAGAACCAGTGGTGGAAGAACCAGTGGTGGAAGAACCTGGTGTTGATGTGAGTATTTGTGGAACATCAGAAGAGGTTACCATCACCTATGTAGGTGATCCGGTTGGAACTGCAGTAGACGCAGAAAATAATACGATCGCCCGGTTCAAAGAAGTTTGCCCCAACATAACGGTTAATCGTCTTGATAGCGATGCAATTGTTCAAAACCTGCTTGCTTCCTATCTGACCAGCTTTGAGGCACAAAGTTCTGATCTGGATGTAATCCGCGTAGATGTGATCTGGCCTGGTCTTTTGGCAGAGCACCTCCTTGATCTGAATGATTACACACCCAAAGAACAATTGGACTCTTATATCCCTTCGCTATTAGTAAACAACACTGTTGATGGACGGTTGGTAGCCTTACCGATCCGACTCGGTTTTGGTATGCTCTATTACCGAACCGATCTGGTGGAAAAATATGGGTTTAGTGGCCCCCCAGCTACATGGGATGAGTTGGAAGAGATGGCTGCTACTATTCAAGCTGGTGAACGAGCTGAAGGCAATCCAGAATTCTGGGGATATGTCTGGCAAGGCAACTCTTACGAAGGCCTAACATGTAATGCCCTGGAATGGACTGCATCCAATGGTGCTGGAATGATTATCAGCCCGGAAGGTGAAATTCAAGTAAATAATCCTGCGTCCATTTCAGCAATTGAACGTGCTGCTGGTTGGGTTGGAACAATTAGCCCTCCTGGTATTACCACTTATATCGAAGATGACTCTCGCGCGGTATGGATTGCTGGTAATGCTGCCTTCTTGCGCATGTGGCCTGGTGCATATGGTTCCAGCCAAACCAGTGAAGCAATTGCCGGTAACTTTGAAGTTGCTCCCTTGCCTGCAGGTGATTCTGGACAAGGTGCTTCCACACTTGGCGGTTGGGAAATTGGTGTATCCAAATATTCAGCACATCCTGAAGCGGCAACTGCCTTTGCTGTTTTTATGACTGGAAAAGATAATGCTAAGTATTATGCAATAGATTCCACGTTTCCTCCTGCCATCCTCGAGCTCTATTCTGATCCGGATATCCTGGCAGCCGTACCCTATTCTGATCCCGATATTGTCAAAATTACCACTCCTCGACCTTCCACATTTACAGCTCAGAAATATAATGAAGTTTCTACACTTTATTTCACCGCTGTTCATTCTGTCCTTACCGGGGCACAAGATGCAACAACTGCAATGGAATTGTTGGAACTGGATCTGGAAGTATTGCTTGGTAAATAATATTTTTTTCCTTAGAATTAGATTGGGGTGGTGGTCATCCACCCCAATCTCTTTTATTGCAATTGGAGTGGTTAAATGAACTTATTAAATGAAGACCGTTCAGGTGAAATGGCATTATTCAAAAAACATCCTGTTAATTATGCGATAACGATCTTCCTCATTACTTTCGGTATTCTAGCAATTGTCTGGCTTACCATTTCAATTCTTCATAATTCATCCATTCAGTTGGCCTTGTTGAATAATCCAGCGGACTCAGGATCAGCATCATCTCTGATAATTGCTTTCTTAGTCAGTTATGGCATTATTGTCCCAATCCTTACATTAGGAATCGGATTTGTTTTAATTTTTCTTGGCATTAAGTTATTGTCAGGGAATATCCGATTTGCACGCTGGGCTCAATTCACATTCTTCTGGTTGGCAGTAGGTATAGGGATTTTCTTTATTTACAACATCTTTATGCTATTATCCCCCTATTTATTTCCCAATCCTCAACAACAAACTTCATTTGATCAAAGCAAAATTCTATTGTTGGTAATATTGTTTATCTTATTTTGGTTGGTTTTTTTCTGGAACATTTGGTTAAATCGAAATATTTTGAAATTTTTCCGAGGAAGGGAAGCATTAAATGACGCTGAGGTTAGATTTGCCTGGTATTTATTAATCCCCACGCTGGCTGTCTTTGTGTTGGTCGCAGCCCGACCGCTGGAACAAACTTTCATCCGTAGCCTAACAGACAAACGGTTCGCTAGCCAGGAAGTGCCTAACTATGTTGGATTAACCAATTATAAAAATTTACTCAGTGTGCGTTTTGATGTTGTTGGTTGTAGATTAGAAAAAGACTCTGATAATTGTTTGTATTCCCCAAATGGTTCATTACTGTGGGCATCTATTGATCGTGAAATTTTAAAATCAGGCTTTCGCACAGCCTGGACAATCAAAATCCCATTCCAGAAAGAAAATAAGGCGCTTGCTATCAGTGGATTGGATAGTGATTTTATTAAGAGCATTGGAACAACGCTGGTCTTCACCATCGTCAGCGTTAGTCTGGAGTTAATGATCGCCTTATTTATGGCCTTGACTGTCAACTCCAGTTTTAGGGGACGTGGCATGATGCGAGCTGTTATGTTGGTACCCTGGGCAATTCCAACGGTAATCTCTGCTAAATTATGGGATCTAATGCTAAAGGATACCAGTGCAGGGATTATTAACCGTATTTTGATGGATTTGCAAATTGTTGATGCCCCACAAGCTTGGCTTTCTGTTTCAGCTCTACAATTACCATCCGCCATTATGGTGGATGTTTGGAAAACCGCACCTTTTATGGCGCTCTTATTATTGGCAGGTTTACAAACAATTCCCAGCGATCTTTATGAAGCGACTGCTGTGGATGGAGCTAATAACTTTCAACAATTTTTCGCGATTACCCTACCACTACTCAAACCAACTATCGGGGTTGCGCTGGTTTTTCGCACACTTGATTCTTTACGGGTATTTGACCTCTTTAATGTATTATTTGGCCGACAACAACTTTCAATGGCAACATATAACTATGAGATGCTGGTAAATAGTCAAAAGGATGGATATGCCTCAGCTGTTAGTATTATCATATTCCTTCTAATTTCCATTTTTGCTTTCTTTTATGTACGTATGTTACATGTGGAGGCGGATTAATGAAAAAGAATTTTTCATTTTATCTTCATAAGATCATTTTTTACTTACTGGTTGTGTTTATTGCGGTTTATGCACTTTTCCCGTTTTATTGGGCATTTACCACATCGTTCAAAACAGAAGACGAAATGTTTCAGAGAGCATCCTATTTTCCACAAGATCCAACAACAAAAAACTATAAATATGTCCTCGAAAGTGATCGTTTTTTCTTAAGTCTCCGAAACTCAGCCATGGTCTCCAGTCTTACCTCACTACTTTCACTCACCGTCGGGACCTTTGCAGCATATGCGCTTGGTCGTTTACGGTTTCGTGGTCGTACCATCCTTTTATATGTTGTACTTTCCATGACGATGTTTCCTGCGATATCCATTCTATCTGGACTTTACACGATAGTGAGGGATGCAGGACTTTTCGGAACGCCTTTTGCTCTGGTATTAACCTATCCTGTTTTTACATTGCCATTTACTGTTTGGGTATTAACATCTTTCTTTCGTGGTTTACCAAGGGAAATAGAACAGGCAGCTATCATGGATGGAGCTTCATACCTGCAAACGTTCTGGTATGTTTTATTACCACTTACTGCCCCAGCTTTAGTTACCACCGGTCTTCTATCTTTTGTCAGCTCCTGGAACGAGTATTTATTTGCCCTCAATTTTACCTTTACAAACCCGAATGCCCAAACTGTTACAGTGGCTATTGCTAAATTCACCGGTTTTGAAGCATACCAGGAACCAGTAGCACAAATCATGGCTGCAGCCATGTTCGTCACCATTCCGCTATTGCTTCTCGTATTAATTTTCCAAAATAGAATTGTTGCCGGACTTACAGCTGGCGCAGTGAAAGGATAAATTTATGACAAATCTTGTTTTTATTGATTGTCATGATCTGGGGCAACATATTGGTGCTTATGGATGGAAAACGGTTCCATCCAAATACCTCGATTCCATATCTCAATTAGGTGTTCGATTTGAGAATAGTTTTTGTACTGCTCCCCAATGCAGTCCCAGTCGTTCTAGTCTGTATACTGGTCGTTATCCACATGCAAACGGAATGTTTGGCCTTGCTCATAATCCATTTAATTGGCGTTTGAAAGAGGACGAAATTCACCTCGCCAGCCACTTAATGAATGTTGGTTTTTCCACTTTATTAATAGGCACCCAACACGTAACCGGGCATGATGAACAACTGGTGAAAAACCTGGGATTTCAGGAAACCCATTTTGCAACTCATCCAAAAGAGGTCGCAACTCTTGTGGAAAATTATCTTGATTCAAACCCATCATCACCGTTTTTCCTGAATATTGGTTTTATTTACCCACACCGTGATGATAATGGCGAATTCAAATGGGTACCACCAGATAATAGTCTGGGTGTAGAAGTGCCACCTTATCTTCCCAAATCATTAGAGGCGGAATTGGAATTTGCTGAATTGCAAGGGGTGATCAAGGAAATGGACATGGCTGTAGGGCGTATTTGGGATGCTTTGAGAAAAAACCATCTACTGGATGATACCTGGTTCATTTTCACCACAGACCATGGAGTAGCAATGCCACGTGCTAAATGTACATTGTACGATCCAGGAATTGAAACTGCGTTGATCATGTATGCAAAACCCTTCGGATTAATAGGTGGTAAGGTATTCCCTCAAATGATCAGCAATGTGGATATTGTACCGACGATTCTGGAAATGTTAGAGTTGCCAATACCAAACAAAATACAGGGGAAAAGTTTTGCAGCTCTATTAAAACAAGAGGTATATACTGAAAGGCAAGAATTGTTTGCTGAGAAGACCTTCCATACCGCTTATGAGCCACAACGTAGTATTCGCACAAACAGATATAAATTAATTTGGAATCTAGAAGCTGGAATTATTAATGTTCCGGGTGACGTCATGCATAGTCCTGTTTTTCCACTAATGATTGGGGAAATTACCCAGGAACGTCCTTATTTTGAATTATACGACTTACTCGAAGATCCTAATGAAAAGACAAATCTTGCCTCTGATCCGCAATATACTGATGTGTTTGAGAATTTACGCTTAAGATTATACAATTGGATGCAGGAAACCAATGATCCCTTGTTAAATGGGCCAATATCATCTCCATTCAATAAATATGGGTCTTCGAAGTTGAAAGGAAAAGATTGAAATCCTCACTTGATGTCATCGTTTATGGTCCGGTTTTTTGTGATCTTATTTTCACAGAGCTTCCGGGTATGCCATGTTTGGGTGAAGAATTATACGCCAGTGATTTGAAATTCGAATTGGGCGGAAGTGCCATTGTTGCTGCTGGATTAAAAAAATTAGGGTTGAAAGTTGGATTATTAGCAGATTTGGGAAATGATCCTTTTAGCCAACTATTATGGAGTATGTTGGAGCAACTTGGGCTGGAACGCTCATTAATTCGAAGATTTGAAATTCCACTCAAACAAGTAACTGTGGCTTTATCGTTTCCTAAAGATCGAGCATTTATTACTTGCTTTCAACATCCTGATAAACCGCCTGATATACAATCGATACTCAATGAATTCCCAACAAAACACATTCACATTTGCGGTTTTAAACCCGCCCTGGATTCACCACAATTAATCCAGGTTGCCCACAATATAGGAACATCGGTTTCATTTGACCCAGGGTGGGATCAAACAATATTAAGGGACCCAAAGCTCAGAAATTCTATCCGGGATGTGGATTTATTTATGCCCAGCAAAGTAGAATTGTGCCATATAACTGGTGAACCGGATCTAGACCAAGCTGCTTTTCAGTTACTTGATGAAATGTTAAATGGTACGCTCATTGTTAAAGATGGTATTAATGGTTCTTGTGGATTTATAAAAAAGAACAATCAAAAAAAACATGTCCCGGCTATACCTGTCAAAACAATCGAAACGACCGGTGCAGGAGACTCTTTCGATGCAGGCTTTCTTTTTGCCTATTTACAAGGAGAATCTATTGAGAGGTGCATGCAATATGGGGTAATTTGTGGAGGTTTGTCAACAACAGAAATCGGGGGCATTGCTGGATTTCCAACTTTAACGGAGGTAAATAAATGGCTGTCAAGATTGCAATAATTGGGGGTGGAAGTGCGTATGCACCTGGTGTGATCAACGCTTTTATACAGAAATCTGATGTATTTACCGGGGGAGAATTAGCATTAATGGATATCGCCGAAAAAGAATTAGAAATTGTTGCCACCTTAGCGAAAAGACTTGTTGACTTTAATGGTGTGCCATTAAAAATTACTCACACCCTTAACCAGCAAGAAGCAATTGATGGAGCAGATTATGTTCTCTCCACCTTCAGGCAAGGTGGTTTTGAAGCCCGACATCTCGATGAAACGATTCCACTGGAATTTGATGTAATCGGACAAGAAACAATTGGACCAGGTGGTTTCTTCTTTGCCATGCGAACAATTCCAATCATTAAAATGATCCTGGCAGATATTAATAAATTTGCACCTGGAGCTGTTCTTGTTAACTATACGAATCCAACCCAGATTGTTGCAGAGGCTGTGACACATTTCAGTAATGTCCCGTGTATAAGCATCTGTGATCAAACCAAAGCTGATAAAGAGAATATTCTATCAGCTCTGAGAATAACCAATGCGGATGTAGAACTTGAATCTATAGGACTCAATCATGCCACTTGGAGCACGAAATTTACAATAGATGGAGAAGATGGTGTCGAAATAATGAACCAGAATTTAGAAAAAGTTCTCGCCCATGATGATATTGATTCTCGTGTTAAGCGACAGTTCCTACTCACATCAATTTTCAACCGTCTACCTAATAGTTATATGCAATATTATTATTTTAAAGACGAGACTTTGCTTGAAGCAAAAAATGCTAAAAAGACAAGGGCTCAAATAATCATGGATGAATTACCAAGTTATTATCGACATTTCCAGGAACAGATTACTGCAGAGGTTCCCAATCTCACCCATGTTAGAGGTGGATCGATTTTTGGTGACATGGCAGTTGAAGTTATAAGTGAACTTATTTTAAAAAAAGGGAATATTCATACCCTAAATGTTCCAAACCATGGAGCTCTTCCAGATTTTCCAAATGATCGCATTGTGGAAGTACCAGCACAGCTTGAGGAAAAAACAGCTACTCCTATAAAACAGGAAAAGTTTCCACCTCATATTCTTGGATTGCTTCAAATGTTAGGAAATTATCAGTATCTTGCAGCTACATCAATCTGGAATAAAGATTATCAGGAGATGGAAAAAGCATTAGCTTCCAATCCATTAGTTTTGTCGATATCTAAAGCCCAAAAAATGATAAAAAAAATTGTACCACTACAAAAACCATGGTTAGTAGAATAAATTATTTTGATATATATTCATTCTCGCCGAAAGAAGATCGGTTTAAAAAATAACATAATATTATCCCGTGTATAAAGTTGAGTACTTTCACCCTTTATCTCTATTCACATTCCACACCGTAGCAATCGGGTAAATAGCTGCTAATCCTACCAGAATCGACAACACCAGGCTCACTATTGCAAAGGCCATCAACTCTTCCATCATTAAGGAAAGCAACCCTAACCCGACGGTAAGAGCGAAGATTACCAATGCGGCGATCAGAATGGATAGCGATACTTTTTTGGCTTTCTTCATGGAGGCACGGCGTGTGCCACTCATCTGACCACTTTGCCCATTCAACAAAATAGATTGTGGTTTGTTTTCATCATCCAGATAGAAACTACTCCACATAGGCAGCAGGAAAAGGGTCCAATTCTGATTGGAAAACGCTGGCTTCCACTTAAATTCACGAATCTGGTCGGCGGCGCAGGCTTTTTTAGTTTCCTGCATCGCCTGATCCTGAAAGCGAGGTAAAGTATCCGGCCAGGCATCGTCTTTGTCACGGGTAGGCACCCTGACCAATGGTTTGGCAGCTGAATTGCCAGCCAAAATCACCTCTGGCGAAACTTGCTGAGCGTTATTGAAGGTATAACTTCCCAATGCATTCATCAGTTGGCGATGTTCTTCCAGCGCTGGTGCGGTGATATTTTGATATTGACGAGCCAGACGGCCAAGGCGTTCTTCCCAACGCGTGCGGGTTTCAATCACCTCCTGGGTGTGCCATTGTCCGTTATTGAATTTCTCCTGATGGCTCTTCGCTTGATAATAATAACCACATTCCGCCTGCCAGTTAGCCGCAACATCACTATCCACCAACCACATCGGTAGGTAAACCATTTTCAAGCGCTGTTGTAAATTTTGTGATTGCAGATCATCCGGTGCAAAGGGTATGTTTTTGGCGAAGTTCTGTAATTTTTCGTGCAGTTTATCCGAGGGAAAATTGAAGGGAAGCACCATTTCCGGTGGTTTGATGAAATCCTCCAGCATGCTGAAATCTTCGCTTTCATAATCCTCCAAAGCATTCGCGTGGCAATGCGGGCATTCACGCGTGATGCTGCCAGGTTTAACCAGATAACGCCAATCACAATTTTGACAAACCACCAATACCACCTCATTTCCCCATCCCATGGCGGAGAGAGAAAGTGGTGTTGAACTTGTAGATTCGTGGAAATCGCTCATGCCTTGCCCTCCTTATTGGCTTTAACCAGAATGGTGATTGAGATAATGACGCCAACGACAAACAGGAACAAACCAACAAATCCAAGCAGTATCCATTCTTCTGAGGAGATCGAGAGTAAGAAGCCAAGCAAGCCAGCCAGGATACCGGGTGAGAGAATGGCTGCTATCACCAGCCAGATCTTCTTCCAATCTACCGGGCGTTGTCCAGATATTGCACCTGTCTGGCCATTCATAACCGCATGGTAAGTTTTTTGCTCAAATTGATAAGCTGCTAAATACACCGGCATTAAGAGATAGCGCCAACGTTCATCTGAAAAATCGAGTTTCATGCTGAAATTACGCACCATATTGGTGCTGGTCTGGCTCATACAGGCATCTTTGGTCTTCTCACGCATTACTTCGCGAGCTAACTCCCAGGCAGTCTCAAGAGGACGATCATAACCTTTAGCCTGGAAACCAGCCAGAAACGCCGGGTCGTAACTCACAATGCTCGATAGATTGAATTGATCGATATTACCTAAATGTAAAGCGCTCACCCGCTCGGTACCGGCAATTAGTAAATCATCAATGGTTAACATGGCATTGCCGGATTCCCAACGCCAGACAATCTTTGTGCGGGTTTTCCAGGACTTGGAGCTGGCATCATAGTAGCGTTCGCTGACGCGATGTCCTACTTCTGCTTTCCAGGAGGCGCTGGTATTGGCGTGAAAAGTCCAGTAGGGTAAGTAAATGGGGGTAAACGAATCCAGGCTGGCATATTGCCGCAATTCCTTGGGCACCATCCAGCTTTTTCCCAACCAGTCTCGGGCAATCGTCTGGCATTTTTTATTGTCAATTGCAAAGGGAATCAGAAATTTTGGGCGTAACCTTTGCTGGTTGGCTACTTCATGAATCACTTTGTTAGAGCCGCAAAAGGCACAGGTAGCAGCCATGCTATCGGCTGGAATCGCAATTTCTGCACCACAACTCAAGCACCGTAAATCCTTGCGTTCCTCACCCCAACCGTGGTCAGCAATTGCCAGGTTGGCGAGGCTGAATTCCAGGACTTCGGCATGTGTACCAACAACCTCTGCTTTTACCGCCTCTTTGTAGCCACAATGTTCGCACACCAGGCCACCAGAGTCAATTGAATAAGCCGTTACCGCACCACAATTGGGGCATTTAAATTCATGAATGGGTTTATCATCTTCCTTGGATGGTGCTGGGGCGTAAATCTCAAACCCGGGAAGTTTGGTTTCAACAGGAATGTAATTGGGTGGAGGAAATTTTTCCATATCGATCCTTGATATTGCTATTTAATTTTTTACTGTGAAAATAATATTATATCCAGTCTATATCAAAACTTCCGAAACAACCTTCTATTTTTCCAAAGATAAATGGTTGAAAATCCAGCAAACACCATGAAAACTGGAAAAAAATGGCAAAAACCGTAGAATAGTTGAGAAATCCCAAATGAGATGCAAGGTCATAGAAAATATTCCAATCAGTGCAACATGTCCAGTGGTGTGATTTCGAAATTGATCAGACGACAACTAAAATTATCGGGAAATTAAACCAGTGGCTGTACGATTTGCCAGTCATAAAACCACCAATCTTTGATATTCATATGTAAGAATTATGGAATAAACAACTGTACGGAACCAGTTGTATCAGTAAATTTAATTTCAGATTTCATCTTTTGAAAATCTATTGTAAGGCTTGCATAAGCATCATTAAACCTCCAGATGAGGGTTAAATGCTTCGAGTCAGTGACCACCAATTCAAATTCTCCATTAAATGCTGGATGATCGTTGCGAAACTCGATTAATTTGACCAATCGTTTTACAACTGGCTGGCGGGATGCAAATTCAATTTCATTTTTTGTATAGTTGTGACGGTTAATCGACCGCATTTCGCCGGTTTCATCGATCGCTTTATGATCATTTATTCCAGCCAGTAGGCCCACATAATAAACTTGGGGAATTCCAGGGCTAAAGAATTGGATTGCTCTGGCACTTATATATAAATCATCATCTTCGCCCAAGGCGGAATAATAAGTACAGTTGATTTGATGAACATCAAAATTACCTTCCCTGCGATGTTGCGGGGAATAAATTTTACTGACATTAGCGCCATTTTTTAAACAATGTTCAACCAGCCTGGTCATTTCAGGAATGGTCAAAAAATCCACAATATCTGGAAGGATGGGGATGCCATCATGGCAATCCAGCATTGTAAATTGTTTTCGTGGACAAGATTGCAGATAAGCCTGCAAAGTCTCACTATCTTTATTGAGTATGGTTTGTAAAATCAATGATGGTAAAACAAAGTTGTAAACATAATTTCCATGGTCAGACAAACGTTGTTGCAAAGCGTGGTGGGCGTGTACTTCAGGCAATAATTGAATCTGACGCTGATCCGCTTCGGCATGAATCCAATCCAGAAAATCATAGATTTCTGGTTCAACAAAGAAACAACTCGTACCAGCTTTCTTGGTTACGAAAGCTATCGCGTCCAAGCGTAGCATTTTTACGCCTTTTTGTTGCATGAATGCAAGGATTTCTGTGAAGAATTTTCTGGTAATCTCTGCATTGACGTCCAGATCGATTTGTTCTGACCAATCCCTTTTCCCAAAGGTTGCCCAAACTCGCTCAATTTGTCCGGTAGTTTCGATTTTAACATCCTCAAAACAGTGCGCAGGGCGTCTTAAGAAGATTTTTTCAAGATCTGCTCTAGACGGATTTCCACCTGGCCAGATTTTTTCGAGCGTTATAAAAAGATCTGAAAATTGCGATGTTCTGCCAAATTTCTGAAAATCGAGGAATTGATTTGAATGTCTTGAAATATGATTAATCATGACATCCAGGATGACATCATACTTTTGGGCAATTTCCTGAATATCTGACCAATCCCCAAATGCAGGTTCGATTTCAAAATATGTCCGGGGGGCAAATCCTCTATCTCCAGTCGAAGGGAATGGAGGTAAAATGTGCAATCCGAAAAATAAATTTGGGAAATATTCATTCAAAATAGCATTGAGTGTTTGGAGATTTCCTCCTAATGAATCCGGATAGGTTATTAATTGAACTTTGTTGTGAATGGTCATGAATGCTAAGCCTCCAGGCGTTATATCTTTTCTAATTTTTCAATCCTATTATTGCGTGATGTATTCATCAATCGGCAAACCAAATTACAAATGTCTTAATTTCATAAGGGGTTATGGAAAACGACAATCGATTTTCATCAAATTGGGCTGGTTTTGTATCTTCTTCCATCAAGTTGACTTCAAACGCCCTTCTTAATTTTTTTCCAAATTCAATTTGGACCAGCGGGCAGCGTTTTTGCTGAAATTCATATAACCGGATGACCCACCCATCTCCATCTTCTGCTTTTTTGATCGTGTCCAGAATCACATTTTTCTGATTTGTTTGGGCAAACTCAAATTCACTGGGTAAGGAACCATTTGAATTTCCTGGTGCAACTATTTTCGCCAAAACAGGAATATTCAGATCATATGCCTGGCGTGTGATATCACCCTCCCGCCAATCGCCGCGATGCGGTAACAGGCTGTAAGTGAAGCTGTGTTTGCCTATGTCTGCCTTTGGATCAGGGTCAATAGCAGATTTGATTAATGGCAAACGCATGATATTGTCTTTAATGTCATACCCATATTTACTATCATTCAGCAAAGCCACCCCATAATTACCTTCTGAAAGATCAGCCCATTTTTGAGCAGTCACCTCGAAACGCGCCCAGTCCCAACTGGTATTCCAGTGTGTTGGGCGTTCGATAGAGCCAAACTGGATTTCATACGTTGCTTTGGTGGAACGAATATCCACCGGAAAGGCTACTTTTAACAGCACCTGAGAATGCTGCCAATCCACTTCCGTTTCAAAGTCGATGCGAGGTGAATTTGCGTAAATTCTCATCCACTGGGTGATGGTGGATTTACCCCATCTCCAGGTTTGTCTCAGGGTAACACGCAAGGGACCTGTTTCTTCTAGCTCTGCTTCGACCAATTGGGTAATCTCAACCATTTTGTCCTGGTAATAGATATCAATATCCCAGGCATCAAAGTTCATTGGCCGGTCTTCAAATACCTGGAAAACATTGCCAGGGCCGCCATATGCCAACACTTCTCGCTGGTTCTGCTTATCCCAGATGGATTCAATCTGACCATTTTCATTCAGGTTGATACGGTAATAGACATTTTCGAGGGAATTTTGTGAAGTGAAAAATTCACTTTCAACCCGATTATTGTTTTCCACTAATTTATAACAACGATATCCCATGGCAGGAATCTGATCCACTTCATACAACCAGCATTCATATTTTGCTGTGTTAACCTTCTGGCTTCGGCCTGGTGTCCCATCATTCATCATTAAGCTCTTGCCCTGATGGCCCGGTTGAGTTTCAACCATGATTAAAGCATCCCTTTGCCAGGATAATGAATTGAAGACAATGACCTGGTCCTCGCTCACAGAGAGGTGATCAATGATGCTGGAAATTGATTGATGGATGGTTCGATCAGCGATGGAAAAGATCTCCTCATAATCCCTGGCAGAGTCCTCGTAAACATCCCGAATGGACGAGCCAGGCAGAATATCGTGAAATTGATTGAAGAGAATCTTTTCCCAACCTGCATTTAATTCTTGTTGTGGGTATTCGGTTCCTCTCCGAAGTACATTATTCAGTGTAGCTGCCCACTCAGCATTATGATATTGGATTTCAGCTTTGCGATTGGCACGTTTGATCCACGCCTGGGAGGTATAGGTACCACGGTGATACTCGAGATACAACTCCCCGTCCCAGACTGGTAAGGTTTTCTCTTTTAAATGATGCTCCAATCTTTCAAAAAACGGTTCTGCTTTACCGAATTGCACCCGCGGTTGTCCTGGTAGATTCTTTTGATAGGTTGCCCACTCCAACATTTCACTGGTTGGACCACCTCCGCCATCTCCCCAACCAAAACTCAACAAGAGTTCGTCATTCACATCTTTCTGGCGATAAGCATTCCAGATCCCTTGTACTTCCTCCGGGTTGATCCTGCCATTGTAGGTATAAAACGGAGATCCTGGATCCGGTGTAGTTACAAAGTGGGTCAGCACTTCGCTGCCATCCAAACCGCGCCAGTAAAATGTGTCATTCGGAAAGCGGTTATATTGTGACCAGCTAATTTTGGTGGTCATAAAGTATGATATCCCACTTTTTCGAATGATCTGTGGTAAAGCAGCTGAATATCCAAATACATCAGGTAGCCACAAACATTTCATATCCCGCTTGAATTCTTGTTGTACGAATCGCCTACCATACAAAAACTGACGAACCAGTGATTCTCCGTTTGGGATATTGGTATCCATTTCCACCCAGGTTGCCCCAGTTATCTCCCAGGTTCCGAGTTGAATTTTCTTGTTGATCCGATCGTATAACTGAGGATAATCTTCCTTTATAAATTTATACAATTGTGGGGAGGATTGCAAAAAATGATAGTCTGGAAATTGACGCATCAGATTGAGAACTGTTGCAAAGGTTCGCGCTGCTTTTTCACGCGTATGACGTAACCGCCACAGCCATGCCAGATCTATATGAGCGTGACCGACACCGATCACTTTTGGTTTGGGTCCCTTACGGGATTCCCATTCTTCCATTTTTGTTTGAAGAAATTGCTGTGCGTTCGCAATGCTTTCGTAGAAAAGATCACAGCCAGGTTTGGAAAAATTGACTATCAGGTAAGCCTGGTTTAAAGTTTTCAGTATCTCCCAGCGCTGGTGATCATTTTCGTCCAACCCTTTAATGGTTCGGAGCAATGTGTCAGTCATATAGCTTAAACGTTCGGTCTGAACATCAACACGGATCAATTGCGCCAACTTAAAGCGCCGTTGAGCCGGTACCTTCAATACACCACTCCATGCTTTGATAGCGATTGATATCTCGCCAGATTTTAAATACTCCGGAGGTACCCAGGCTTCTTCATGCCAGACATCCAACCCCTGTAACATCTCTCCATTGACATACAACATCGCTTCAGCCGTTGACTCGCCTTCATCACGTGGACCAAGCAGAAAGCGCAGGTAGATGCGTTCTTTCTCCCAACCTGGCGGAATGGCGACACTGGCAAGAAACCAGGCATGCACATCATAACCACCCCATAAACTTCCAACTTGAAAATCACGCCAGTCATGATCATTAAACGATGGTAAACAGACATCCTCACAATCTGACGCTATATATTTAAAGGAAGGAATATCTACTATTTCTCTGTACACAGCACAGCGAATTTCCTTCACTAATTTTTCAATTTTTTTCAGTGTAAAAAATGCCATCTTGCCTCTTTATCCAATAGTCCGTGTTTCGGGATTCGCTTGCGCTGGTCTCCTCATAACCAGACTTTAATGGTCTTGATTTCATAAGGGCGAATGGAGAAAGTAACCTGCTTGTTGCTAAATTCCAGAAGTTCTTCATTTTTTTCCATTAAATCCACTTCTACGGCTCGCTTTAAGTATTTCCAGAAATGCAGGGATACTTGCTTATTACGACATTGTTTATATTCATACAGTCGGACGATCCAGGCTTGTTCATCTTCAGCTTTCTTTAGCGTTTCCATAATGACATGATCACAATCAATCGTTGCCCATGATAGTTGTGTGGGGAGGGAACCGGATGGGTTGGTTGAAATCATTGCCGTATGCAGCGGATAATTGAGTGCATATGCCTGTTCAGCCACAATCGAATTACGCCAGGTACCCTCGTGGGGTAACAGACTGTATGTAAGATAATGCAAACCCTGATCAGCCTGTGGATCTGGCTCAGTCGGAGAACGAAGTAAGGTCAATCGCATCACATTATCTTTGACGTCATATCCGTATTTGCAATCATTTAAAAGAGCGACGCCGTAATCCCCTTCTGATAAATCGACCCATTTCTGAGCCGGGTTCTCAAAATGGGGTACATCGATGGAGGTGTTCTGATGTGTTGGACGTTGAATATTTCCAAATTGTATTTCGTACGTAGCACTGGTTGCACGAATATTTAACGGGAAGGCAGCCTTGAGCAGCATCTGATGTTGTTGCCAATTTATACACGTGCGAAAATCGATGCGTGGGTTATTCCTAAAAAGTGTGACCCATTGGGTGATGGTTGAATCAGAAAATTGCCATGTAAAGCGTACAACCGCACGGATGGGACCGGTTTCCTCAACTTTGCTTGATACCAGACGATCGATGATTGTCATTTTATCCTGATAATAAGGATCAATCACCCAGGCTTCACCATTAAATGGACGATCCTCAAAAACCTGTAGGACATTTCCATTCTCCTGGGGCGGTAAAATTTCAAATTGGCGTTGTATATCGAATAGTGAAGCAATCTGGCCGTTTGAGTTAAACTGAATCCGATAAAATTTGTTTTCCATCGAATCAAGTGCTGCCTGTAATTCATTATTCTGCAATACGTTTTTTCGTGAAACCCAGGGAATTGTGCGGTAACCCCATCCTGGCAGTTGGTCACATTCCAATAAGATTTTCTTTTCCCCATCCTCAATGATTTCCTGAATCATTTGAGGATTTCTTTCAGGATCCGCAATGGTTTTTCCTGCGATCTGAGGTGTCCAGGGAACTGTGATAACCTCATTGCGTTGCCAGGGTGTCGTGTTGAAAATGACAAGAGCATCGGATTCACTCTGAATTGAATCTGCGATTGTTTGTAACGCGTTGTCTCTCAATCTGCTTCCGGAATGTATGATTTCTGAATAATCCTGCATTGAATCTTCCACCACAGCATGGATAGAAGTCCCAGGCAGAACGTCATGGAACTGAAGATGCAATATTTTCTCCCAATTTTCGTTAATCTCTTCCTGTGGATAATCAATCCCGGGTTTTAAAGTACAGGAGAGGCTATTAAACCATTCCGCATCGTGAAAAAGAATCTCGGACAGACGATTAAACCGCTTATTTCTCGCCTGGGATGTGTAAACACCCTGCAAATTTTCCTGGAAGATCTCCCCATCCCACACCATTACTTTTTCCTGTTTCAACCGTAATTCGAGGCGTTCAAAATAAGGCTCAACTTTGCCAATATTCACAGATGGATGTCCCGGAAGATTTGCCTGTGCCCGGATGGATTCCAACATCTCACGCGTTGGTCCACCACCGCCATCTCCCCAACCGAATGGCATTAGCAATTCTTCATTCATTCTTTTTTCACGATAATGTTCCCAGGCTACCTGCACATCATATGGAGCGATCAGCCCGTTGTAGTTGTAATGGTTTCGGATGGTCTCGCCGGGAGCAGTGAAAAACGTAACAAGCACCTCAGAACCATCCAGACCACGCCAATAAAAGGTATCATGCGGAAAACGATTGTATTTACTCCAATGAATACAAGAGCAGGCAAAGTATGAAATTCCACTTTTTTTCATAATCTGAGGAATTGCCCAGGAAAAACCAAAAGTGTCAGGTAACCAAAGCACTTTACTATCGATGCCAAATTCCTGCTCGAAAAAACGTTTGCCGTACAGAAACTGCCTCACCAGGGATTCTCCCATGGGGATATTGGTATCACTTTCCACCCACATTCCTCCATTGGGTTCCCAACGTCCTTCATCTACTCTTTCTTTAATACGCTCAAACAGTACCGGATCATCTTGCTTCACAAATTTATATAATTGCGGAGAAGTATGAATATATTTATATTCCGGATATTGGCGCATAAGATGTAGCACCGTGGAAAAAGTTCGCCGTGCTTTTTCCCGTGTATGATGGCTCCGCCACATCCATGCCATGTCGATATGTGAATGGCCGATGGCATTTACTCTGGGTTTCAATTCGTTGATCTGTAATTCAGCTAATCCCTGTTTCAGCATATCCAAAGCTGCCCCAATCGATTGATAAAATTCCAGGGATTTCAGATCAAAAAAACACACCAGTTGGGAAGCTTTATCCAATAAATTCAATAATTTAGCCCGTTTGTAATCATGTTCATTCAGAACAAGAATTAATTTCAGGATGGTATCGGCTAAATAGTAAAAAGTTTCTGCATCTTCATCAATCCTGATCAGTCTTGCTTCCGCCATTCGCCTTTGTGGAGGGATCTGGTACATTCCACTCCAACTACGCAAAGCAATCTGCAATTCCTGTTGATTGGCATATTCCGGGGGGATCCAGGCCTCTTCGTGCCAGACATCCAAAGCCTGTAAGGGAAAACCATTCACATACAATTGTGATTCGGCGGTCGAACCATACCCATCTCTCGGACCCGCCAGAATTCTGATCACCAGTTTCTGATCGCGCCAATCTTCAGGAATTGGAATGCTAGTACGAAACCAGGCAATCTGATCATTTCCACCCCACCGGTTTCCTACCTGAAATAGACTCCATTGACTATCATCAAAATCATCTTTTTCAGCGTCTGGGCAATCTCCCTCAAAAAACTTAAATGCAGAAATTTCCTGACTTTCTTTATGAATCGCAGATCGAATTACGGTTATTTGCTTTTTTATTTTTTCTTCAGTAAAAAACATGCAGGTCCTTAAGTATTAAAGAATTCCTTTTCCAGCACAGCACAAATGGTATGGTATACCGGTAAATGTCTTTCCTGAATAGCCGGGGTGGATTCACCGGGCACACGTATGATGACATCCGAATAATCCTTCATTTTTCCACCATCTGGTCCACTCAAACCAATGGTTTTCATGCCAATTGTCTGGGCTGTCTTCAGGGCATAATTCACATTTTTTGCATTTCCGGATGTGCTGATGCCCAGGAGCACATCGCCGGGTTGCCCATAGCCGTACACTTGTTGAGCAAATACCAAATCGGCGGATACATCGTTGGAAAATGCAGAGATCAACGAGGATTGACTAACTAGCGAAATCGCAGGCAAAGCCCCCTGCAAATGATCAGCTAAATTTAATCCCTCATGGTTATTTACAGTCAGAAATTTTTGTCGTATCGATTCTGGTAGAGGACGTTTGCTCATGTAGCCTTTCATTAATTCACCCACAATGTGTTCAGAATCAGCTGCCGAACCTCCATTACCACAGACCAACAACTTACCTTTAGCTGAAAAACATTGTGAGAGTAATAGAATCGCTTTTTGAATATCCTTCTTGCAATCAACCAATTCCGGGTAAACATCTATCAATCGTTTTATCCAGTCCATCACTTCCATCCTTTTTCCATATTTGAAAAGCCATTCAAATAAATTGTAATTTCTTTCATTTTTATTTTACAATCCGCGTAAATGTTTTAGTGATTTTTCAAAAAATTCTGCTGATCCAAAACTTCCGGATTTCAAGATTAATGCGTAATACGGCGCTTCTAAAGATACGCAAGAAGGTAAACCCGGTTCAATCTCCTTTAACACACGCATGCCTGTAACACCCAGGTGTTGACAAACAGCTGCCGAAGTCTCCCCACCAGCGACTATCAGACAATTCTGTCCGGTTATATCTACAACGCGGGACGCAATTTCTGCCATTGAATTCGTAATTAATCGGGAAATTTCCACCAGAGATAAACCGGATTTGTAACCTTCCGTGCGTGTCTTTTCTACCCATGAGTTTTGATAACCTGAATGAAGAATCACATTTTTTCCTGCGAGCAGTAATTGCGAAATCTGCTCGACTATTTTTGTAATATAAGGTATTCGTTTCGGATCGGAGAATAATTCAATTGTGTCCAGCTGGAAAATATCAATCTCATGATCTTTCATATATTCTATTTGTCTGGCTGTTTGAGGGGTCAGACTGGCAGCGACGGTTAAGATGCCCAAATTCTTCTGAATGGTTGGGATGATCTCGATTTGCTCAATTTTCCTGAAACCCCATGCAACAGGTAACACTTCACCCAAAGCCGAGCTACCACACAGCACCGGCTCTTCACAAACTGCTTCAGAAATCGTCGTCAGGGCATCCTGATCCATCACATCGATAATCAGGTAATTGCACTCCGTTTGCATTGCATTGATTTTTTTCCTTATAGCAAATTTTCCCTGCCTCACAATTTCGTGATTTAATAGAGCAACTTTTCGCTTTGTTTGCGACTGCAAAATTTCTACAAGGTTCGAATTTCGCATGGGATGAATAGGATCATTACGAAATTCAGAATCCTCTAATTTTTCACCGTGCACATAATGGATTCCATTGATGGTTATTCTGCCATTCTTAGGAAAACCCAGCACGACGACAGCAAATTCCAGGTCGAGTGCATCCAGCATGGCATCAAATTCTGCTCCAATATTGCCTCGAAAAACCGAACAGGTCTTGTTAAAGAACCTTTTACAACCGGCATCTTTCAGGTACCGGGTTGCTTCAAACACTTTCTGATATGCGAGCTGGGCAGAATCAAGGCGGGAATTGGTATCCAACACTACAACTTCCACTGGATACCGGGAAAAATCCGGAAAGGATAAATAGTCTGCTTGAATCGAAAACACATTGGTGCGACAACCGCCATTCGAGAACATGATCCCGATATCATTGGCACCGGTTACATCATCTGCTACAACACCGATTAACATATTATTGCTTCCATTTTCTTCGTTTTCGATATCCGGAATTTTCTAAAAAGTCCTGGACTTTTTCATTCGATAATGCCTCCATATTGATCCCTGTTTGCCTTGAAACGATCATCATTTTACAAACCATTTCGAGGGTTAACATCGCCATCAAAGCTTCCTTAATCGATGTATCATATACGAGCACACCATGGTTCTTCATTAATATGATATTGCTCTCAAATGCTTTTTCTTCTACTGCATCACCCAATGCCTTTGATCCAGGATGATAATATCCAATTCTTGATACACGTTCTAAATAATACATATCTTCAACAAACAAATCTGCCGGAATTGAAATGTTAGAGCAGGCAATCATTGTGCTAAAAAAAGGTGAAGCGTGCAATACAGCATTAATCTCGGGGCGATTTTTGTAGACAGCTGCATGCATTGGTGTTTCTTTTGATGGATTTAATTTTCCGATCACCGCAGCGTTATCCATGCTGCAGATCACAAAATCCTCCGCAGCCAATTCACCTAAGTGAGTTCCGCTGGCTGTAATGAGGTAATGGTTCTCATCAATTCTGGCACTCAAATTACCAGCATTTCCTAATGTGAGCTCGTTTTCAAGCATAGAACGCCCGGTGGTTTGTAGTTGTTGGATTAATTCCGTGATTTGTGAGTCATCTAAACGCAACATTTCTACTACTCCTAATATTATTGGGATCCAATATCAACCACGAAGGTTGATTACCGGTTTTCATAAATCGCAACCCGTTAATTCAAACCTGTGAAATATCAAACTCACCCAACTTGACTGAATTGGTATTCCACCCTTTAATTTCCAGGCTTCGCTCCCTGGAAGGAACATCTTTCCAATCGATCTGAACAAACCTGGATTCTCCTGGAAACAAACAGAAATAATTTTGATCAAAATACACAAAACCAGCTGCAGTTAGCTCACGTGCATCTTCCAGCCAGATGTACATCGCGGTGTATTTTCCTAAATTTTCGATGCATAGGTTCCAATGATCATCCGTGTTTACGAGCTGTGCAGTGATGCGGGTTGGCTTTACATGCAGCATCGGTGTTAATTTCCTATCACTAATGAACATGTAGCGATTATCTGTAATCATCCCTCCTTCTGAATCCTTTAAAACCAAATCAAGGAAGAATATTTTCTCAAAATCAAATAATTGGGATTGCATTTCTGTGATACGGGTCGACTGGTTCCCTGCAAAATGCACCTGAACACTCTGTTCATAAAACACTTTACCACTTTCCCCAACGATTCTTACAGCAAGACTTGCATTGACTACTTCATCCAGGTTTGAATTTGAAACCCAAATCTCACTCGCAAACGTTTCCAACTCATTCCAGGTGATTTTTTCAAAACGTGCAGTTATGGTTATTGGCCTGTATGCTTGAGCCACTGCATAATAGACAGGTTTCGGTTGCGAAAAATAGTCAACCGCTGATGTGCAGACTGCCATCGGAAAGGGTTCATTGAATTGCCAAGGTAAAGAGCCACTGTTTTGATACTTCCTGCGCCGGTCTGATTCCAAAGCATAGCGCAAGCCATCAAATTGGGTGAATTGAGTAGCTTTGATATAGCTATCAACATTCGGGAGTTCACCAAAAATCTCATCCCAAACGTCCCTTTTCACCCACCAGGCTCCCAGATGCCACCAATAAGGATTCGTCTCCAGGGAAATTGGCCATTGATTTTCGGGATGTATTACCGTGTCCAGCGTTTTCTGGTTTGTTATCCCTTCAACCCCAAATTCACTATGTAAAAGCGAAGTGCCATGATTGTATAAAATGTATTGGGTTTCAGTGCCCTGATATTCCCAAGGACCGTGCACATCGTGTAGTGCGGTAGGATCGCGGTGGATATTATCCATTGTGTTGCCAAACACACGACCTGTAGGAGAAGTAGCCAGCCAATGTCGGTCTGGATCCAACTGGTTTACGGTTTGTTTTAGGGCGCGCAGTAATGGATGATTATCGTCAAGAGGTTTTCCATCCAAGCTTTGCAGCTCATTACCACCACACCAGATCGCCAGAGCTGGATGATTGCGTTTGGTTGGTATGATTTGCCGGGCTTCATTTGTCATCATTTCAATAAATGCTGGCGAATCCGATGGATAATTTTCAATTCCGGAGCTGGACTGGATAAACTCCTGCCAAATGAGAATGCCGAATCGATTGCAAAGATCATAGAACGCATCTTTTTCAATCAAACCACCACCCCAAACGCGTAACATATTGACATTTGCCCGGCGAGCCAAAGTCAATAATCGTTCTAATTTCTCTTGTCTGGGTAGACCATATAATGCATCCATCGGAACCCAATTCCAGCCCTTGATGTAAATTTTCCTCCCATTTACCATAAATGTGTAAGGTAATGCCTCTGGTTCAGCCTTATCATTTTGAAAAAATTCAATTTGGCGGATACCGAAAGTCACTGTCTTAAGATCTGACAATCCAGATTGTTCCATGACCGCCAATGAGGTTTGATACAAATTCTGTTCTCCAGCCCCATTCGGCCACCATAAAGCTGGATGTTCAATCTCACTTGAAAATTTATGTGTGGATCTTCCCGCAAGGCAATGTTTGGTTTGCTTTACTGATGCGATTGTCTGACCCTGGAATTGAATGTCTCCCAATAGTTCAATATCCATTTGAGCGGTGGATTCGAGTTCGACTCTGAATTCGATCCTTGCTTTTTCATGGGTGGGCTCGAGGGTGGGTAGCACAAAAACATCCGCTATACGCACTTTTCCGCTGAATTCCAGATAAACATCATCCCAGATACCAAGATGTACCATCCGCGGATTAAAATCCCACCAATATCCCATGCGGCTTTTGTGTGTTTTTACCAGGCTGGTATATCCTACCTGGGGTTGTTCATATGAAGCCGGCATCAACACAACCGCCAACAAATTTTCAGCGTTAAAATTGATCAATTTGGTTACATCAAAATTGACCTGCGTGAACATTCCTTCATGGAAACCGAGATATTCATCATTCAGATAAAAATGAGCAGCATAATCCACACCTTTAAAGCATAAATTGGCACGTTGTCCAAGTAAATCTGCATCTACCTGGAATACTTTTTTATATATCCAGGTCCTTTGAGGCACCCATTCACATAGCATGGTGTTCCGCTCAAAATATGGATTTGCAATTTCACCAGATTTCCAGAGATCATGTTGAACACTTCCTGGAACAGAACCGCTTCGCCAGAACTGGCGATCATTTGTCATCCTTAGATGGGATTTTCGCCAGCGCCAATCTTCTCCGGTGAATTCTTTGAAAGTCCAATCATCTCCATTTAGATAAATTGTTTGCATCTTAGATACTCCCAATGGGATTTATTCTTCCAATAGATTGGTTTCGATGATAGGTAACTGAGGATCTTTCGGCACACGCCAGGTTTTGATTTCACAGGGCTGGAAGAGGGCTTCGATAACCCGGTCAGTGTGAAGAATCTGAATAGTAGCCCGGGTAGCTGCCTGAATAGTTTCTACTGCACGAATGATCAAATCATCACCGTCTTCCGCTTGTTTCATAACAGTGACCATCACATTATCTGGTGAAACGTGAATGAACGAGTCCGATTGGGGCAATTTCCCTTCCGGATGAAATGTTGAAAATAATGCAGTCGGTTTCTGGTTTAATTCAGCAGCCCTTTGCACAGTCCCGCTTGTTTCCCAGTTCCCTCTATGAGGAAACATGCTGTAATGAAATGTCTGCATTCCCTGATCCATGTATTGATAATCCTCATCCGGATTAATTTCTGCCGGTATGTGGTGCGCGAAAGCCGGGCTGCGCAGAATGGTCATGCCGATATCACGCACATTCACGTCCAAACTGTATTTAGCATCATTGAGCAAACTGAAGCCATAGCTCAATTCTTTGTCACGAGCAGTCCCGGATACATCAACCCACTGTTGGAATGGAAATTCTTCCCCATTTGCGAAAGTTTCGATATTTCCATAGGCAATATCGCGGGTGACCTTCATAAATTTCACATTGACTGGAAAGCGTAGCTTGAGCATTTTGTAATGTTCGCGCCAATCAACTGTTACCTTCACATCAATCTGGTCTTTCTGTGCATACATGCAAAATTCCTGGATTAATTTGGAGGATTCATAATAACTTACCACGCGGATCACCGCTTTGACCGGACCATGCTCAACAAGCTTGATACGGGAAGCATTGAATTCACCAATCACCTGATTCCAGACATAATAATTATGTCCCCATGTATCACTCGGATCATCCAAAATCATTGCCCGTGCCGCTTTGTCAGAAAAGACTTCCAAGTCCAGTCGCAAATCACGTAGACTGGCAATACTGCCTGTAACTTTATCGATTTCGAGCCGGAGAAATTGATTTTCAATGGTGGTATCAGTCGCTTCCAATTTTGGCAAAACAATTTCATTCTTGCGGTGTTTACCATTTTCAATTAATCGATACGTGCGATACCCCAAGGCTGGTAAATCTGCCATAAAACTCAAGCGAACCCGATCAGTCACACTTGTAGAGCGAACTTTCTGATGCGGAATGATTTGATCATTATCATCCACCAGTAAAGCTGATTCTGGCCATTTGCGCGATTCAATTTCAATATTTGCGTTAACCGAACAGGTAAGCGGATTGAAAACTACCAGGGGGCGAACACCTTCTTCCTGCTCGACACCAATTTTCCAGGCAAAGGATTGCAAAGCAAGGTTCATATTGCGATCTGCAATGGCAAGGGCTTCGCCAAAACTATTACGGGTATCATCATAGGCTTCCTTTAAAGATGTTCCAGCCAGAATATCATGAAATTGATTGAATAAAACCTGATGCCAGGCATGCTCAAAGTCGGTGGGGTAAGGTTGCCCCGTAAAACTGGATGCCAGATATGACCATTTTTCAGCTGCCTGCAAACGGTTTTCAGCCATACGATTCCATTGTTTAATGCCAGAATGGACAGAATAACAACCTTTGGCATGGTTCTGAAGCTCATCCCGCACGGTGGGAATCGGCCAATTTTTCTCCAAAGCTGTTTTGAAGTAGTTTTCTGGGGATGAACACATAAGGGCTGCCGGGAAATTTTCATCCTGATCCAGGTTATGAATGCTTTCGATATTTTCAATGGTCGGTCCCCCACCATGATTGCCTACTCCATAAAAACACATAAATTCGTCGATTGGATCTTTCATTTCTTCAACACAGCGCATTGCGTGTGTAGATATTTCTTTACCCCAGGAAAGATATTCAAAAGCAATCCGAAAGGTTAATACCCGTGAGCCGTCACAGGATTCCCACCAGAACAATCTGGCTGGCAAATTTTTTTCATGCGGGGTGGGTCTCAAAAAAACATACTGGTCGATGCCGCTCTTTTTCAAGATTTGTGGCAACATCGCACCATGCCCAAAACTATCAACATTAAACCCGGTTTTCGCGATCGTTCCAAACCTGGATTTGAAAAATCGTTGCGCATACAAGCCATGGCGAACAAGAGATTCACCGGATGGAATATTGCAGTCCGGTTCCACCCACCAACCTCCAACAATCCCCCATCTGCCTTCTTTTACCCGTTCCTTAATTTCTAAGAACATATCCGGATCTGATTTTTCAACCCAATCATAGAAAGCTGCGGAACTGGAGACAAAGATGAAGTCATCATATTCTTTCATCCGATCTAATGCCGATCGGAAGGAAGCTTTTACCTCATGAAACCCTTCCTGCCATTGCCACAACCATACCGGATCGATGTGCGCATTTCCTATCATGTGTAATTTCTTGTTCTTCATTTTTAGTCCTCGCTTTCTATCAATGCATGGCGTCTATCAATTTTTGTGCGATTTTTGTCATTTCTCTGATTTTTCTTAAAATTCTCACTTCGGGTCGAAACTGTTTTATCCAACACCAACTCAGCAAATGGCAGCAGCAACTCCCCCATAATTCGCTTGGGGTTTTTATGTATCGCCTTCAAGGTGTGACGGATTTCCCGTACAATTTTCCGGCTATCCATTCCACCTTCCACTACGCGCAATGCAAGAATGGTGTTTTTCCCAACCTGCACCCAATTTTCCAGTTTTTCCAACCAGGGAATCAATTCATTTCTTAAAGCAGTATTCGGACAATCATTTACGATTCTGTACGAGGCTTCTGCAATCCGATCTAAATACTGTTCCAATGCCAATACATCCGGATCTGTGGTTGGAGACGAACCATTTTGGATGGAAATAATTGCTTTTTTCGTCAATTGTTCCAGTTTTGCTGCTTCCGGAGTATCCAGACAGGATCGCAGAGAATTCTCAGCAATCACCAGCAGGTCTTCTGCGTAATCTGCACCAACGACATCGATCAGAGCAGATTGCCATTCCTCAACTGGATCATAATTAACTGGATTGGAAAAATAATCTGCATACGTAGCTAGCGCGATTTTGGAAGCTTCTGCTTGATTCATAGGGTTGACCAGAATACCCGCCACATACCTGTGCAAATCGATGGAGCGACCACGGATGGGCCCAAGGTGTAATTCAACATCCATACCCCCATCATTCACAGGATAATTATCCCAAATTAATGGTTTGCGACCAATTGCCTCACCAAATCTTTGGGCTTCTTCTACGGATATTTCTTTTGAACAAACTTGTGTCCCGGTGTACATGATCATAATGTCCGGATGTAGTTTCTGACCCAACTCAAGAATATATTGGCTAAATGGGGCAGAGCCAGCATAATCGGTCGGGCACATACTCAAGCGAACGTTATCGTCTAAATTTTTTAACCAGATGAATGCCCGGTTACATAAATCAGCATGGGCATTCGCATAGGAAGGGTAACGCACACGATCTTCTTCGAAAGTAAATTCCGGGGTAATGTCATCCAACAACAACGAGAAATCGCGAACACCCAGTTTGTAAAAAGAAAGAAATTTATCAGTAATGAACTCGAAATCGATTGAAGAAGAATAACAAATTGTTGTTCCCGGGCTGATACAATAACAAAATTTTATGCCATTCTCATTTGCAACCTGGATTGTCTCTTCAAAGATTTTTATATTTTGAATTGGGTAGGGTTTTCGCCACTCGACACGGTGATAGCGATCATTCTTTGGTGCATAGAAATAGGCATTGTAACCATTTTTGCCCAGGAACCTGATCAGATTTTTTCGTTCTGAAGCAGTATAGAAGAATCCATAAAAACCTTCCACCACACCACGAATATCAAAATAATCATTTACCATAAAATTCCTTATCAAATTTCCGCTTTGTCAGCACTGCCAACAAAATTGGTAATTTTTTCGATAACCACATCAAACACAGCGTCTTGAGCTGCTTTAATCTCCTGGGGAGATAAGGCATTCATTTCACCATTCAATAAACGTTCAGAACGGCCAAGCACGCTAAGCGCAGCTAATTCTAAATCTGTGGCAATATTCACCTTGCTGATACCACCTCCTGGCAGTTGAATGGCTTCTTTAATCATAGCAGCAGGCACACCGGATCCACCATGTAAAACCAGATGAACCGATGTTTTAGCTCTTATTTGTTGTAATCTCTCCAGATCAATTCTTGGTTTTCGGACTGTATAAACACCATGGGCAGTGCCAACAGAGACAGCCAGTGCATCCGTATTGGTTTCAGTGACAAATTGCCGCGCTTCTTCCGGATTGGTGAATAATTCCTCATCCGTATCCGTTTCAATAAAGTCAGCTGTTCCGATGCGCCCTAATTCAGCTTCGACCGACACGGATCTTTGGTGAGCATACTCAACCACGGATTTTGTAAATTCCACATTTTCTGAAAAAGGTTTACTGGAAGCATCCATCATCACAGAACTAAATCCAGCTGCGATCGATTTATGAATGGTATCATGCTGACGCGTATGGTCCAGGTGTAAAACCACAGGGATTGTTATCTCTTCTTCCTGTAAAACCGCAAAAAATGTATCTGCGAACTCTACAGGGTTCAACCGATACCAGCCAAATTCATTTTCTGAGATTTGGATAATAATAGGTGATTTTGATGATTGTGCAGCTCTCAAAACCGGCCTGATCATGGCGGTATAACGGGGGGAAAAAGAACCAACTGCATAACCACCCAGTTCCGCCTTTGGCAGCACATCTGTCAACGTACATAAATTAATTTTTTGTGCCATTGAATCTCCTGTCTTGTTCAACCCAGTGTCCATATTTTCGAATTGGCTCCTGAAATGCCATATATCCATTCTCGAAAAATTCCTGGTAGGTTTGATGTTTCTCGTATTTTGGTGTAAAGATTTTTACTTTTTGAAGTGGCGTAATATTTGCGTAAGCATCATTCAAATCGTGATAAATTCCATTACCGATCCCGGTCAAAATGGCTGCTCCCAACAGTGTGGCTTCCGGTTCAGCTGCAACACGGATATCACAACCGGTTACATCCGCTTTGATTTGCATCCAGGCCTGGTTGCGGGAGCCACCACCAGCACTCATCAAAGTGGTAATTTTTTCACCACTCATTTTTTCACCAGCCCTGCGAATCACTTCCAGTTCATAGGCTGTCCCCTCCAGGATGGCTTTATATATATCTGCAGTTGTATGGTTGGCGGTTAAACCAATCAGCGCTGCTTTCGCTGAAGGTTGTGTATGTGGTGAATTGCTGCCTAATAAATAAGGGAAATACAGCAATTTTGTCGGTTCATTCGGAGCCGATAATAATAATCTTTCCAGATCTTTGTAATCCTTACCAGGTAAGTTGAATGATTTTCGAAACCACTCAATAGAACCACCAGAAGACGAGATACCGCCTAACCAATATCCCATGTCCGGAATGGTATGACAACCGCTCAAAAGTCCATTAGAAAAATCCGCTGCTGTCAATGGTCTTTCTGGCATAGTTCCGATTAATATTTCTGCGGTACCAATTGAATCAAATACGCTTCCAGGATTAACCACCCCCATCGATATAGCAGCACAAACATGATCATGCCCGCAGATTGATACAGGCGTACCAACTGGCAGGTTGAGATTGGAATGAATGATTCCACCCATTCGTTTCCCGGATTCATAAGCCGGTGGAAATAGATCCTCAGGTAATCCCCAACTTTTTAACCATTCCCGATCCCATTGACGTTGATCCAACCGGAATGCAAGGGTTCTACAAGCCAGAGAATAATCTGTTTGAAAATTTCCAGTCAACCACCAACCGACATAATCGGCCACTGACAACCAGAATTTATCCTGCAATGAGAGATTGAATATTTCCTTGATCCATAGAATTTTTGTCAGGCTGGTTTTATACGTTGCCTTCAACCCAAATTTTGTGTAACATTCCAGTGGATCGCATTCTGATGTTATTTTCTCAGCAATCGATTGAGAACCCGTTTCAAACCAGGGGAGAATCTTTGATGCAGCCAATCCAGATTTTTTATCAACCAAAACGCCAGATTCTGCCATACTGGTGATACCAATCGCCTCAACCTCATTCGTATGAACAGACAGGACTTCGAGAATCAGGCCTTTAATTGACCTGATTAACTCATCCGGATCCAGATAGGAACCACTACCAGCTGTATGATGAAAGTTCATGATTCGATATGCAGTTTTTAAGGGAATACCATCCTTATTAAATAAACCGACTTTGCAATGAGTCGTCCCAATATCGATTGCCATAAGGCTCATAAGTCCGGTTTACTCCTTTTGTAAACGCTAAGAATCTTATTTTACTTCTGTAAAAGTGTCTTCACCTGATTCATTGCAAATGAGGGGCTACTAAAAAACTTTGCGCGATCTTCTTCAGCCATTTTTTCAGCCACGCCTGCCATGGATGCCTGTGCCAGGACGATCACATCAACTTCATTCAGGAGGAACGAAAATGTATCCATCAAGAGATCATCATGACCTGCCTGATCGCCATTTATAATCCGCTGATAAGCTCCCTCAATCAAGCGTGGCGTGAGGATCACTTTTTTTCCCAGAATATCTGCTTTTTCTTCCAGTAGCTTTGTCGTAGGTTTCAGGGTTGTGGCCAGGGTTGCAGCAACACCAATCTTTTTTTCGTGGTTTACGACCCATTCAGCCATCGCCTCATCGATTCGAACAACAGGGACTTTAACGATCATCCGCATTTTTTTAGTAATTTCTCCAACCGAAGAGCAGGCTTCTAATATAATATCTGCACCCGCCTGCTCAGCAAAGCGAGAATAAGCGATCAAACGCTCTTCGACATCAGCAAGATTTCCTTGATTTTTCGCTAGTTGTGGCAATATGGAATCATCCATGAAATTGATGACTGTCAGATCAGGAATTGTTTCTAAAGCCAATTTCTTTAAACTGGCTAACGTGGCAGGTGTTGTGTGAATAATTGCAAGTGTTGGCATGGTCAATCTCCTTTGATTGAAATCACCGTTCCATTCTTTCCTGGTACTAAAGCCATCAGGGGTTGATACTGTTGTAATTCTTTCCTGGATATCAAATCCATAATGGTTATTGTACCCTCAGGTATTAAAGTCTGGTCAATTTCAACAAGTACCTGTTTGTCTTCTTTTGATGGATTAACTATAGTAAGGAAAATTTCATTTTCACGTTTAAAACAGGCTACCTGGACGTCGGGCGAAAGAGAACGTGCAGGAATTTTTACATCCAGATACTGGTGAATTTGCAGAATCAATTCCTTGGATGGGTTGACGCCGAATTGGATGATTTTCCCCTTGCCCAAATTTTGGACATACCCGACGATATATTGCTCATCCTTCTGCAAGTTCCATTGCAAATAATTTTCCTCCGCAACAATCGACTTTGGAGCCAGTCGTTTCGCATAAATCGGAGTGCCTGGAACTTCATGATAATTATAGAACCACTCAGCACTGCACTCAGCCTTGATGGAAAGTGCCAGTTCAATTGTCGGCAGCCCTTTCAGGATCCCGTCCGGTTCAACAATCTCCAGCAGGTTATAGGGCTGAAGTTTCTCATCCAGATATGGATATGTTCCCAAAAAAACCAGATTTCCGCCTTGTAAAACATAATTCTTGAGTTTTTCCTGAACATCCCGTGCCATCCAATGCGCACCGGCATAAAACAAGACTTTTTGTTTACATTCCCCGCGCACAGTATCAAAGAAAGCATAATCCACACCTGCATCGTAAAATGCCTGGAACAAAGGTTGCGCTGGCCGCACCGAAGCACGTTGTTGCGGGTTATAGGTTAATGCTGTATTGGTTTGTTTTTCCCAGGCGTATGGCTGAACTTCATAGTAAAGCGAGACCATCTGTTTAAATGCTGCGAATAAATCAGGGCGCGTTCTACCCCATTCATTGATAGGACTCTGGTACCAGTTATCACGATTCACCAGCATATACCAGTTCCAGCCAGCTATGCCCCCACTCAAGGCAGAAATGCCTGCCATTATATAATGATTACTGGAAAGCATTCCGACATCACCCAACCAATCATGCCAGGTACCAGCTTCAAACTCTGCGATGTAAGGTAATTGGGATACGGCTGCCGCATAACGAATTGAGTCCAGAAAATTGCGATGTTCGTTTGGCCAATGGTCGAATTCATTGGTTGGATATATATCCGTTCCAACCAGGTCTGCAATCATTTCCATTTCCGACCAGGATTGCGTTCCCACACCACTGTAGGCATTCAGATAAATCGGAACATCCACCCCAAGTTCCCGGTAAGCTTTAACCCCCCACTCAGACACCTGATTGACATACCAGTGTTGAAAATCTACAAATTCGATATAACGACGTAATTTTATAGGTTCGTTCGGAAATAATGCAATCACTGCTCGCGCTTGCTCGAAGGAAGCAAAATTAGTTTTCCAAACAGCGTTTAATTCGTTAACATCCTGATAGCGCATTTTCAAATAATCATGAAATGGCCCTGATTGCTTGCCCAGACCTAACTGCTCGGTGTACCAGTGCGGCCAGGGGTCAATCTCATTGTCGGATTGCCAGAGGAGTATCCTGCCACCATTCGTCGCCAGATATGGTTTGGCGACCTTGGTCACTACCTGCATGTATTGCATGGCGCGTGCCTGGAAGACTGGATCCATCCTGTGATACATGGCTGCATCATCCGGAACTCCGCCATTTTTCCATTCACTATAGATATATGGACCTGGACGAAAAATAATCCAGAAGCCCATGTCTGTTAACAAATCTAAAAAGCCTGTGAGATTCCTGCGTGGATTTGTTTCCCCTGTAAAATCATATACTCCTGGTGAAAGTTCATGATAATCCCAACAGACATATGTGGCGATCACGTTAATACCCATCTCGGAAACAGTTTTCAGGATCTTTTTCCAATTATCTGGATCGAGTCTCCAATAGTGAACTTCACCACTGATCAGTGGTACCTCCTTCTCTCCCACCCTAATCATTTTATTTTGAATTGAAACATGATGCATAAGTCTGAAACCTTTCACTAAGATGAATTAATATAAAATGATCATAATATTAAATTTTTTTTTCAATGATGAAATCATATTTGGAATTCACTTTACAAAACAAGAAATTTGATTGCGCAGATTGTGAAATTTGTTATATAATAGAGTTAGTTTATTGCTTCAAACAACTAACTAAATCTTACATTTATATTACCCAATTGTCAATAAAACTATTAACAACATTTCAAAAGCATTTCAATCACTGATAAGATTTCTTAAATTACTTCTTGAACATTACTATTATTCATATCACCATTAGATCAGGAATATCTTTCCCCTGCCCTATCTAATTCTCTATCAAATATTTTATCCACTGAGGTTTTTTATGTCTTTATTCGTCGGCCTTGATATCGGCGGTACAAAATTTATGGTTGCAAGCGCAGACCAAAATGGAAATATTATCGAGCGTACCCGCGCCGATAATACTTTTAATCTTGAATCGGATTTAGCATTGCTGAACCAGATGATTACTGACATCAGCCATGGTGAAAAAATCCAGGGTATTGGTGCTGCTATTGGCGGCCCATTGGAATGGGAAGAAGGGATTGTATCTCCTCTTCACCAACCTACATGGAATAATATCCCGCTCAAAAAAATCATTGAGGACCGATGGAAATGTCCATTCTATGTGGATGTTGATACAAATGTAGCAGTACTTGGTGAGTACTACTCTTCAAAAATGACAGTTTCCAAACTTTTGTACATCACACTCAGCACCGGTATGGGCGGTGGATTTTTAATTGATGGAAAGGTTTACAGAGGGTTAAACGGAACACATCCGGAAATTGGGCATCAGTCGATTCCCTACCGCTGTATGAATCCGGATGCCATCCAATGTGAATGCGGAGCAAAAGATTGCCTGGAAGCATTGGTTTCTGGAAATGGCATCAGGCGTATTTATGGCAAACCTGCCGAAGAGTTATCGAAAGCAGAATGGGAAGAAGTGGCTTATAACTTCGGTCAGGGATTACGCAACCTTGCAGCCATTCTCACCCCGGATATTATTCGAATTGGAGGTGGCATTGCCATCGGTGGTGGCGAGACGTTCATTCAGAACGCAGCCAAAGTAATGCGCGAGAGCTTAAAAATTGTGCCACCACCACAAGTGAGCTTAAGTCATTTGGGGTATGATACCGCTCTTTATGGAGCAATATCAATTGCTATTCACGGACTGAATGACTGAATTAAATCACCAATTTTGTTGAGCTTCGGTCAAGGTTGTGTCAGGCTTTGAGGTTAGCTTTATTTCGGCCTTTTCATACCAGCAAAACCATTTTTTCACATCCAGCTTTAAGTCCAACCCTGTATAGGTTACCAGCAGTTCATAGGCGTGCTCTCTTATCGGAGCACGCACATCTTTAAGAAAATGAATCAGGGTAGGGATCCCTTCCTTCAATCCGCATCGAATCATCGCTCGTGCAACTGATAATGCCAGAAAAGACAGACGATCATTGATAAAATCTTCCTGTTCTATATTTGTCAAAACCTGATTTTTTAAATAGGGAAGATTCTGGAGTTGATTTAAAACAGCTGAACATTGATCATCACCCAGACGTTCAATTCCGTAGCAGATTGCATCAATGTAATAAAATGTTCCCAGGGTTTGGGAGTAAAAATCTTCAATGGTTGTGCGCGAAAGGGATTCGGCGACTTTTTCATAAACTAAAATCGCCCGAGGATCCCGAACCATGCCAAGTAAGTATAACCAGTTGCAGACTTCTGGCATCGCACCCTGATCCGGTGGAAGTTGTGTATTTCGGATCGATTGCGATCTGGAAGGTAACTGATCAGACCCCAGTTGTTCCATGATCGCATCTATCAAAATTTCCAAACCTCCCGCATCGCCCATTATAGCCAGCACTTGCGCCAGACGAAGCTGGTGCTTGCCATCTGATTTCAAAAAGGCATCCCGTATTTTTGGTAATGCTTTTTCTCCCAGGCAGCTTATCTCCACAAATGGGATGATGTCACAATAAATCTCATCCATATCCATATCAGAATAGGCATAAAGGGGTTTTTCCGTGGATAATTGGACTAACAAATCATCTACATCATGCACTTGTGGTGCAATCGATCGGGTCAAAACAGAAGAAGGCAACACCCCTTCATCAACCAATTTTCTTTGAATTTTACGTATCGGCAGCGATCGAAGCGAACAATCCTCCCTGATAGCTATGGCAGCAATGATGCCAACTGCTCCACCCAGGTTTTCCAGATCTCTTTGCATCCGGATGGATGGCAGTGCATCATGTGTGGCGGAGATTGCTTTTCCAGTGACCAGCAGACCTTCCAGACCCTTTGGAATTACCACACCCAATGGTATTTCAATCTCCTGGTTGGGAGGTATCAGCCCGGCTCGTACCCAATCAGAATCGCTGTGGCCTTTAACATCATAGTTACTGAAGGCAATCTGGATGACATCCGGATACTGCCGCTGTCTCAATTGATTGGTCAATGTTATCTGTGCTTCTCCCCGTATCTGCCGGCTTTCTCTGGTCGCCAGATAGGCACCATGATCAACGCAGCTTTCACCCCATTTCCTACCAGAAATAATCGCTCTGGTGTAATCTTCAATATTACCAATTTCCACCATGCTGGTGAAATTATTTTTTGTTTTACCTGGTTCAGAATATTGTGCCAGGGAATACCACATCGTTGCACGGTTTCTTTGTGAGCCATATGTAAACTGTGCACCTGCAAAAGCAGCCAAATCACCATCACCGGTTGCGTCGATGACAATTCTTGCTTTTATCGCCCAAAGGCCAGCTGGGGTAACAAAAACAACACCTACTACCTTTTGATTTTCCTGAATGGTGCCAATAGCAAGCCAATTAAAAACCACCTTAATATTTCGATCTTGGGTTAATTGCAAAAGAGCATACGCTTTTGTCTCAATATTCCATTTAGGAATCACTCCAGTTGGAATCGCCTGCCGTAACTCCAGGTGATGGTTCTCAATTTCTTTTCTGAAACGGGTGGTGAAGCCTGTTTCCCTTCCATACCAATAACTATGCACACCACCAATGGTTCCCGTACCACCCAGACGTGGATTCATCTCAACCAACATGGTTTGCATGCCATTTTCTGCAGCAGTAATGGCAGCTACTGTCCCACTTGTTCCCCCACCGACCACCAAAACATCAACGTCTTGGAAAATCGGTACATCTTTGCCAGGGATATCCAAAAATTTACTGGCTGTACGGGAAAACACATCCAGTTCGCTGACATGGATGACAGTCTTATCTTTCTTGGATGGAAGATTGGATTCTTTCCAATCAGGATTTACTGGTTTGGGATCCAAATTATTCCTGAGCAAACCCGATGCCCATGGAAATGAATCATAGGATGCACCGGCCCAATATGCGCGGGTAAATGCTGGTACTGTCTGAATTAAATAACGAGCAGTTTGATATATCAGGTTCTGTAATAGTATTTCATTGTTATAAGATTTTTTATGGCTTTGAAGTTTATTTAAAGCGATAGGAAATTCAACCAGCCAATGTTGCTCATTAAAAATTCCCCTGTGGAACTTAAAATAACCTGGTTCCACACCTAAGAATTCTGGTAAATGGATCTTTTCACATGCTGAAAGATCCAGATGGGTAAACTCCAACGTTCTCCAAACAACATCCCTGCTGATCTCTGGGCGATATGATTCCCAACCTGACCAGGAAAAATCCTGATATGCATTACATTGAATAATCTGGCGACAGGATTTGTTACCAATGACAACCCCGTGAAGCATATCTGCATGCCAAACTTCGTCAATCACTCTTGATGCATATAGAATTTTTACGCCGGCATCCAGAAGACAATCCTCCAAATTACACTTGATTTTGTCGAGGTTGAAGATTAATTCATCACCAAACGTCTGACAGCAATCTGGTTTTAAAATGGCTTGCATGATCGGAGGTAGCGTTTGCAAGGATTCCAGCTCACTTTTATGAATCCATGGTCGCAAGCATGCCGTCATTTCCCATCCCAAATAGGTGCGTGGTTCGACTACCGCGACCCTTTGCCCTTGCTCAACAGCTGCCAAAGCTGCTGAAAGTCCCGTAAATGTTCCCCCCTGAATGACCAGATCACATGCATAAATTACAGGTAGCGATTTTTTCTCGTACTGAATTATCATAATTGTTATTTAGAAATGGTGATTAACGCTTCAGCCTGCTGGCCAAATAACCTGTTGCCTACGGCAACCTCCAAAGCAATTCGAATTCGTCTGGATGGCTTCTGTCCTTTGGGAACCTGAACATGGAAGTCAACCGTTAATTTCTGATGAGCCATAACAATTCTTTCAATCTGGGATGGTATAGCTTCCCATCCATCCGGTAAAACCAGACTGGCCTGAATGAATTGCCCGCTATCCAGGGGATTCAAAATCTCACAATGGTAATGAACCACTTCGCCAGCTTTCTTCTGGGTCTGGTAAGGTGAGATACGGCCAATAAATCCTTCTATCCCTGGATTCTCCATTTCAAGCGGTAATAAATTTCTATGATGTTCTGCAAGTTTCTCTGCCCTATCCTTGATTGTTTGGAAATATCCTTCCTTTACAAATAACGCAGACCAATGACCCGAAAGAATAATATCCGGATTCAACTTTCTATATAAATCTGCTGTCTGTAAATAATCCTGTAGATCATACCGATTCTGGTATACATAATTCCAAAGAAGACCTTCCTCCCCCTGATACTGATCACCACTGAACAAAATACTTTTACCATCTGCTTCCAATAAAATTGCCACAGCATAGCGGGTATGACCAGGGAGAGGGTACAAAGTGATTTTAAATTCTTCCCAATCGATCGTTTTTTCCAATGGGAGGATTTCATTTGGTTCGATCGGGTCATACCATAAGCAAGGCAAATTATTATCAAGGGGGTGCTTGAGGATATCCGCAAAATTTGCTGGAGCCCAAACTTTCGCCTTTTCGACTCTTTGTAAAAGATTAATTCCAGCAACATGGTCATCATGATAATGGGTGGGTAAAACTACATCAATATTTTGAACCCCATATTTTTCTTTCAAAAGCGGGATCGTATACAACCAGGGTCGTCTAGATGCCCGGTCGCTACCGGCTGCCATCCCACCTACGAAATCATAGCCATAATCTATGATCATGGCTTTGCCGCTGTCCGAGATAATTACATACGAATTGGCTTCACAAGTCACATTTCGATATACATGAGGTGTGATTTCAAGGTAAGGGTCAATCGTTTTCTTCAACAACATTCTATGCTCACCGCGATCAATTAACAGGTTGTTCAATCGTTCCACCAATAAATCGATGGCTGCGTCCGGTTGATCAATCACTTCACCATGGGATGGGAACAACTGATTACAGGCATACTCTTTTATTTTCATTAAAGAAAGCAGTGAGTAAGCAACACCTTCCGCACCATTATATGTCCATTGGGTGGCTGCTAATGACCACAACTTACCTGGCCCGGCAATTAAATCGCCTACAAAGCAGGATTTCATTCCATCAATATCCGCCAGTATTGAAATGGATCCCGGTGTGTGACCCGGGGTAGGAACAATTTCGAATTTAATTCCTGCAAAATCATAAAGCTCATAATCACGCAGCAATCCACTGACCTGGACTGAATGCAGCAGTGAAAACCGATCTTCGCGAACATTATAATTATTGAGAATATTGCGCGTTTGCCAATGCCAATCCATCTGGGAGAATAAATCCTGTTCAATTTCTGGAACCCAGATCGGGATGCCAGCATCCACAGCTATTTGCAAACCCTGTGCCTGGTCCCTGTGATGGTGTGTCATCAGTACAGCTGTTACATCTTTTATCCCCAAATCATCCAGAAAACCTAAAACAGAACCATCTCCAAAATCGATCAAAACAGCTGAATCTCCCTGGCGAATGATATACACATGACATGTGTTTTTATAAAGATACAAGTTTGAGGAAATTTTAACGATTACATGATTAATAGAATAATTTTTCATGGATCACACTCATTTCAATCTGGAGTCAAGAATTCTGGCATTGGAGATGCAAAACGGTTGCGTCTTTTGCAGACAGAGAACACACAAAGGATAATTTTCCATCTAACACGGGCACTTTCCAGGCATTGTCTGTCATTAAATCCCGAATTATGTAAAGTTCATCACGTTTCAAATCATTTAATCGAATTTCGCAGCTACCAGCAATTTGATTGGGATTAATCACTGTGAAGAATTTCGATTCTGCGCGTTCGTATAGAGCAACCGACCAGGAAGCCATACTACATTCAATGGGTTGAACAACGTTCTGGCTGATTAAAATGTGCTTCAATAATTCAGGATTGACTTCCAATCCCAAATATGTGATCAATCCCTGACCTGCCTGGATTGTGTAACCAATCTTGTATTCCTGTCCTTGCTCAAGTGAATGTTGATGTACCAGCTCTTCGCTGGAAAGGTTGTAGGATGATATCCGAGTTGCTGTAATCGCATTGCCAGGTACCATCTCAAACCACTCTGCCCGGTTGCCATGGTAAACAAACTCATGACCATTCAACTTAACTTTAATCGCTCCATTTAATGGGATGATCCCATCTCCCCTGTCGGTTGGAAGGAATTTGAATTTCTTTAAAAATTCGTCATATTCTGGCACCATACCGATCAAAACCAGATGACCACCTGCCCGTACATATTCCAATAATCGTTCCTGCCCACTGCGACTCAACCAGGATCCACCACCATAAAATACGATAGGTGCATCACAAGTCCCTGACCATAATTCAAAGAATTCATAATCAAGTCCGGCGTTATGGAAGGCTTTTAAAACCAATTCGCCAGGTCTCACCAGGCTTCTTTGTAATGGATCAATTGTTACAGCAACGCTTGATTTGTGAATTAAAGTAGCTGGTTCCATAAGTTGAAATACATCAACAATTTTTTTAAAAGTAGAAAACAACTCAGGGCGCGTTCTCCCCCATTCGTTGATCGGGGACATATACCAGTTATCACGGTTCACCAACATATACCAGTTCCATCCGATAATACCTCCCGCCAATGCGCCAAACGCTGCCATGCGATAATGGTTGGCGGTTAATGCATTGGTCAGATAATGCCAGCCATGCCAGACACCTGCTTCAAATTCGCCAATGTAAGGAACACGTGAGATCACTCTCGCAATTCTTGCTTTCTCAAGTAAAAATCGAAATTCATCCTGCCACTTTGTAAACTCATTGGATGGGTAGATATCCTGACCATAAACATCTGCGATAAGTTCCATTTCACCCCAATGTTGTGTGCCCAGGCCATCATACCCATTCAATATAATCGGCACATCCACCCCAGCCTGGCGATATGTGGAAACTGCCCATTCAGCAACTTTCCTTACATACCAATGCTTAAAACGCACAAAATCAAGGTATCTTATCAATTTTTCTGGTTGATCTTTTGGGTCAACACAAATCGCATGCACTTGGTCAAAATTCGAATAATCAGAAATCCAGGCTCTGTTTAATTCTTCAATGCTCTGATATTGTTCCTTTAAAAACTGCTGAAATACACCAGGTTTTTTCCCCAAGCCCAATAATTCGGTAAAGAGCGCTGGCCAGGGATCAATTTCATTTTCTGCCTGCAATAACACGATCCTGCCACCTTGTGAAGCTAAAAATGGTTTGATAACCCTCACAACTGCATCAATATAATTCTCAGCCTCCGCTAAGAACTTTGCATCCAGGCGGTGATATTTCACCACTCGATCTGGAACTCCGTTGTTATTCCATTCGCTGTAAATATAAGGGCCAGGACGAATGATAATATCAAAATCCATCTCCTGAAGCAGGGTTAAATAGGCGACCAGATCTCGTCTTGGATCGGTAGCACCTGTAAAGTCCAACTCGCCTGGTGCAAACTCATGAAATTCCCAACAGATATAGGTTGCAACCATCTGTATCCCCATTTCTTTCACCCGTTCGAGGGCGGTTCGCCATTCCTGAGGATTAATCCGCCAATAGTGGACTTCCCCGCTTAGCATTGGAATAGTTCTATCATTGAAATGGAGTTGTTTATTTTTAAAGTAAGGGGAAGATTTACTCATGAATTCTCACTTTTTCTTGATATTTCATCCAAATTTCATTTAATAAATGAATGTCTTCCTCTGACAAAGGCTCCTGCGTACGATCAATATGGGTGCTATAGTACAAGGCAGGTACACCTAATTCAGGTTGAATTTTCAGATAATCTAACCAATCCAATTTATTGTTCATTTGCCAGTTATCTGTATCAATCAAAATATCCTTCATAGCTATTGTAGCCACTTTTTGACGATGACGCATGGAAGGAAGCAGATCCTTTCCAGGGTTTATATCGTTCAATCGAATCATATCAATATAGTTGATCAGGTATGGATTGGGAGCATGTGCAATGATGAGTGCATCTGCTTTTGCTTTCTTTGACTCTTCATGTAAGATCATGAAATATTGCCTCATCAATTCCAATCCCCAAGTATCACCAAAGGTATTTAAACCCGGACCACTTGGAATTCTTGCACTAAAATCCACTTTAAATCCATCAGCGTCCAAACCTTCTGCTGAGAGCATATATCGTATTTGTTCTCGGAAACGCTTTTCATATTCAGGGTTAGATGGATCAACCGCCAGTGGTTTACCAGCTTTATTCGTGATGCACTCCGAAATTGGTAAACCCTCAGAATCCCAAAATTTCAACCAGAGTAACACTTTTTGATGGTTTTCATGACGGTTCCGGATAAAACCTGCGAGATTTGGCCATTTTTTTTCATCCACCGAATTCAATCCATACGCTTTTTGCCATTTATCATCAATTACCATTGTTCCAACATTGATTTTTCGATCCAGTAATTCACGTGTGAATCTTTCATAATTTTCCTGAGTAGCATAATCCGGAGCATGAGCGTTATCTACCGTTGCAAGATAGCATTGCGAACCCCAACCACAAAAAATTGGCTGAGACCACCAGGCTGCCTTTTCTTTTTTCGAGCCAGCTGGAACCAGTTCTCTTTCCTGAATATCCAAAATGTAATCATTCAATCCCATATAGGGATCTTTTGAAAAATAGAAACCAATCTCAGGCAATTTGTATCTGCCTTTAACCTCAGTGTGTTCTTCGTATGTTAATGCCAGAGAAAACTTTTGATCTCCACCCAGATAACGATATTCGACAAACCGGTTTTCTCCTGGTTTACAACAGATCCCAAGCCCCAGCCAGTGATCTTCGCATTCAAAGGAATAATAAAATGGAGGTGGGGTAAAGAACCAACCATCACGACCGGGAACTGGCACACCATTCAGATCAATACTTTCTGATCCTTGCGGTGAGAAATAGATTCTTTCACGTGTATTAGGTTCCGGTGTCCAACCTTGTTTAAAATTCTGACCGGAAATAAAATACCCACTGCCCCAACGTTCCACGCCTGAGCAATAACCACCAAAATAAACTACATCTGATATTAAACCTTCGCCTTCCACCTCAATTCCATAATAAAAGCGATCAGGTAGACAACGCAGCCAGTATTTTTTTTGAGTCCAGATTGAACTGGACACACTGCAGGAAACTTTAATTTCATCCTCGATTTTTTCAAATTTCCATTCACTAATTTTTGTTGTATCATCCATCCCTGAACTTGAATGAACACTTGAGAATAAGAAGAGCTGAGATAAAACCTCGCCGGATTTACTCTTGACGTAAACAAATAGATTGTCTTTAGAAAATTCCAGGTTATAAATCTCCGATTCAATCGTGTTTTTCTTTTCGTTAATAATTAGCATAATTATTCCTGTGTGTGAGATCTTCTTTATTGATCATTTCAACAAACTATTACGAGTATACAATATATACCCCGCTGTAACCAGTAATTTTTCAAATTTATTCTGAAATCAAGCTTGATTTATTGCACCATTTTCAACTTCAAAAGTGGTTAAAAGTTGGGCAAATTCGGAATCTAATTTATATTGACAAACAAATTTATAAGTGCTAAAATATTTTTATTAGATAGTTTGTTGATTCAATAAACTAACCTAATTTTTTTTAGACTTCCATTTTTTCATTAGAATCAAATACTTTACTTTGCACATTTCCATATATTCAATCCATATCCGAACATTCTCCTTACGAGGATACATTCTTTCTGATTGAGCTTCAAAAATTATTTTGTTACACCCAAGAAGTTCAAGTTGGAGGAGTTTAAAAGAATTATTCTTACAGTTCCTGAAATTTAAAATGTCTAAAGGAGGTAACAACCAAACTGACTCTTAAAACTTCCAAGTTCGTTCTTTAAGACAACCCTTTATCTGTAATTGTTCCAGAATTACGATTAAGGGAACGATTATTTTTAGTTCTCATTAAGGAGGAAAAATGTTAGAAGGAAAGAAATATAATTTGTTTTTGAAGGTTGGAATCCTTCTCATGCTCACATCGATGATTTTAACTGCTTGTGCCCCTACTACTGTTGTTGAAACTGTAGAAAAAATAGTTGAAAAAGAAGTTATTCAGACTCAAATTGTTGAGCAAATTGTTGAGCAGGAAGTTGTTATTACAGCCACCCCCTCACCTGTCACTGGTACTCTCAATGTATTAGGGTTCACCCAGGGAGATGAAATTGCAAAAGTTCGAGTGGATACATTCATCGAAAAATATCCTCAGGTTGAACTTGTTATGACCGAAGGTAGTCTGGATACCCAGCAATTTCTCACTGCCGTAGCCAGTGGCAACGTACCCGATTTAATCTATACCAATCGTGATGTTTTAAGCACTTATGCAACTCGTGGAGCACTTCTTCCATTAGAAGATTGTGTAAACAGACAGGGTATCGACATGTCACAATATCGTGAATCAGCTGTAGCACAGGTCACTGTTGCTGGTTCTCTTTATGGTATTCCTGAATTCTTCAACATCATCACCGTCCTTGTCAATGACAAAGCACTTGCTGATGCTGGTGTAGCCATTGAAGATATCGACACAAGTGATTGGGATAAAATCAAGGAAGTTAATGAAAAATTAACCCGGATAACCGATGGTGAAGTTACCCGCATCGGTTTTGATCCCAAACTCCCAGAATTCCTGCCCCTTTGGGTAGCAGCCAATGGTGGCGCAATGTTATCAGATGATGGCCGTACCGCTCTATTGGATGATCCGAAAGTTGTCGAAGCTTTGGAATTTACTGTTGCATTACACGAACCTGCTGGCGGACGGCAGGATTTCATGGCATTTCGTGACACCTGGGATTTCTTTGGTTCACAAAATCAGTTCATGAGTGACCAATTAGGCGCTTTCCCGATGGAACAATGGTATGTAAATGTTCTGGTCGGCTCTTCACCCGATGTTGAACTCACTGTATTGCCATTCTTAACCCGAGAAGGTGACCCCATCACGTACGCCACCGGAAACACCTGGGCAATTCCACGTGGTTCTAAAAACCTGGACGCCGCTTGTGCCTTCATGAAGACTGTCACGTCACCAGAAGCATGGGCTGCCGCTGCACAAACTCGTGCTGACATGCGCGCTGAAGAAGGAACAACCTTCACCGGTGTTTATACTGCTAATAAATTAGCTGACGAAATTATCTTTGGTGAGATCATGCAACCGAGTGGTAGCGAAGTATTTGACGCAGCTGTCAAAGTACTCGTCGAAGTTCAGGATTATGCATTTTCAATGCCCGCCAGCCCTGCTGGTTCCGAATTCAGACAAGCATGGCAAGATGCAGTTAACCGCGTACTTGCTGGCGAACAAACAGCCACTGAAGCCTTAGCTCAAGCTCAACAAGAAGCCCAAGACGCCCTTGATAAAGCTTGGAGCCGATAACCAATGAGTGTTTTACAAAACGAGATCCGCCCTAAAAAGCGGATCTCAAACCTTCAAAAGAAGGAAACATTAGCCGCACTGGGATTTATCTCCCCATGGATAATTGGCTTTTTCGTATTCACATTCGGTCCAATGATCGCAAGTCTTTATTTATCATTGACTGAATATGATATTCTGCGACCACCTTTGTATGTCGGTCTCGATAATTATGCCAAATTATTTACAGATCCAAAAATAGGTAAAAGCTTATATAATTCTTTCTTTTATGCAATCTTACACGTCCCCCTGGCAACAATAGTTGCATTAGCCCTGGCATTGGTTTTGAATAGTGTGCCAAAACGCGCAGCCGGGTTTTTTCGAACAGCATTCTATTTGCCTTCTATAACGCCATCCGTAGCAATTGGAACATTATGGCTCTGGTTATTAAATCCCCGCATTGGCTTGATCAATCGTGGTCTTGAGATTATCGGCATTAATGGACCTAATTGGATAGCTGACCCGAACTGGGTGAAACCTGGCATTGTTCTGATGAGCTTATGGAGTGTTGGTGGAACAATAATTATTTATCTGGCGGCGTTACGTGAAGTACCTAAAGAATTATATGAGGCCTCAAAAATTGATGGCGCCAGCAATTGGAAACAATTCATCAAAATCACCTTGCCAATGATCAGTGGTTCAATATTTTTTACGCTTATCGTAAACACGATTGGCTCATTGCAAATTTTCTCGGAAGTCTATACCATGTACTTTGGGCAAATGAATGCATCGACTGGAACAGACTCAGCCCTGTTCTTTGTTATTTACCTGTTCCGACAAGCTTTTGAATTTCTGAATATGGGTTACGCTTCAGCTATGGCCTGGGTCCTTTTTGTAATCGTTATGATCCTTACGGTTATTCAAATGGCATTCAGTAAGCGCTGGGTTTACTACGAAGGAGAATAGGACGTGAATACTGAATCTAGTAAAACTGTGACCCCAACGAATTTCTGGAACACGATCATTAACAAAAAATCCAAATCCATAATCAGTAAGGTCATCTATATACTCATCCTTCTTTTCGTAACTTCTCTGTTTATTTTGCCCTTTTTATGGCTGATCAGTGCTTCATTGAAAATTCGTTCGGAAGTTTTCAGCTTTGAATGGATACCAGACCCAGTAGCATGGGTAAACTATGTAAAAGTCTGGGAAGCTGTTCCTCTCTTGACATGGGCAAAAAACAGTATTCTGGTGGGATTCCTGGCTGCCATCTCTGTCGTTATCAGTTGTTCTCTGGTAGCCTTCGGATTTTCTTATTTCCGTTTTCCTGGCAGAGATTATCTCTTTGCATTGGTGCTGGGAACCATGATGTTGCCAGGAGCTGTCACCTTGATTCCTGTCTATATGGTTTGGGATAAATTAGGCCAGATTAATTCCCTTACCCCACTCTGGGCTCAAAATCTATTTGGGTCCGCATTTTATATATTCTTGATGAGACAATTTTTCCTATCCCTACCAAGGGAGTTGTTTGAAGCGGCCAGGGTAGATGGCGCATCTTATTTGCAGATGTGGTATAAAATAGCCCTACCCCTCACCCAAACAGCTATGATTGTTGTATTTGTCTTTGAATTCAAAGCCAGCTGGGCAGAGCTTCAAAAATCCCTCATTTACCTGCAAAATAATATGTTATTTACCCTTCCTAGAGGTCTAAAGGCAGTCCTTGACCGCTTCGGACAAGGAGGAGAAATGCAATGGGAAATTGTTTTAGCTGCCAGTGTAATTATCACGGTACCGATGGTAATTCTATTCTTTATGGGGCAAAGGTATTTTATGGAAGGTATTTCAACAACTGGCCGTAAGGGTTGACATTAATCTTAGTTCATTCTTTTCTCTAAAAGCGTGGATAAAGGTTCTATCCACGCTTTTACATTCTTTACTTGCGTAACATGCTCGGGTTCTGGAAAAGTTCCCGCAACACCAACGAAAATGCACCAATAATTTGCACATCCTGTCCCATCTCAGAAAAATACAGTTGAACTGGTTTTTTATCGCCTGATAAAGTACGGCTTTTAATTGCATTAACCAAATGGTCATATAAAAATTTCTTCGCAAATTCAATTTCACCACCCACAACAATCGCTTCTGGATCAAAAATATTTACCAGGTTTGTAATTCCTGTGGCAAGCGCATTTCGCATACGCTCTAACCCTTCTAAACATAACAAATCTTTTGCTTCTGCTGCTTCAACGATCGTTTTAAAGGAAACCTTTTCCAAGTCCCCTTTCGTCAATGTCATCAAAACTTCTGTCTGTCTGCCATTTTTTATTTGTTCCAACACATATCTTCTAACGGAACGAGGTGATGCATATAATTCCAGACAGCCATAATTTCCACAACTACACTGTGGCCCATTCATATCCACGGTGGTGTGTCCAATTTCACCAGCAGTGCACTCTTCACCATGGTAAATTTCACCACCAATAAATAAACCACCTCCCAATCCTCCGTCCGCCAATAAAAAGATAAAATTATCTGCTTCCCGCATCTGACCAAACAATTTTTCTGCAGTTGCACTTGCATTGGCATCCTGTTCCAAAAATGTTGGCAAATGAAAACGGTCTTCAATAATTTTTCTGATAGGTGTACTTGGCCATCCAGGGAAGTTTGGCGGTGATAATAAAACACCTTCTTTTACATTAAGAGGTCCTGGAGCACAGATGCCGATGCCTACAAGTTCATTCTCGTTGACTTTTGATTTTTTGATTAATTCATCAATGATATTGAGTAAATTTTCAATATTAATCTGGCTGGTTTTATCCGTCTGGGTTGCATAAATTTCTGAAAAAATTCTTTTTTCCAGATTTAAATCAGTGATCATAGCACGCATAAAATAGCGATCAAGATGAACTGCAATAATGTAACCAGCTTGAGAACGGATTTTTAATAAGGTGGAAGGACGCCCGCCTTTAGACTCTGTCAATCCAGCTTCTTCAATCAACCCCAAACTCGTCAATTCCCTTGCAATGTGCGTTACTGTAGCAGGATTTAATCCGGAAACCTTTGCCAGTTCAGACCTCGAAATCGCACCAGCTTCTCTGATAGTTCGAAAAATTACCGCTCGATTAATCAATTTGATATCCCCTAAATTTCGTCCGGAACCGTCATTAAAAAATGGATTTTGCATGTTTTTTTATCCCCATTTCGATGGAGTTTGTAATCTTTTGGAAGATTAGAAGACTTTATTTATTTATTAAATTATACCAATAAAATCAATTTATTATCGATTGACATGGGTAAAGCCTATGTCAATCGATAATATTCTACCCCTCGGATTTAGTTATTTTGAAAGATTTACGAATAGCAACTTAACTTTCCGGCAAGTCAACACAACTTCCACTTTCCAGGATAATTGTATGATTGGCATTGGCTACCAAAGCACACATCTGGTTGGCATCTCTAGGTCGCTGGTAAATCGTATAACCGGTGAAAGGTCGTGGACCACCATAAAGTATCCAGGGACCTGAACCTGGCATACCTGCATTTTCCGGGCTCACTGTGTCAAAAAAGAAGTGAATATGCATTCCAGGTAATATTTCAGTATAGCCAATTTTTGTCGAGAATGTGTAATATGACTATTTTGGTCAAATTATACTAATTTTATCAATGTTTTCAATCAAAAATGACAAGTTGTTAATAATGGTTCGAAAATTCTATAAACAGCCTGAAAATTTACAACGAAATTCCTAGAAAATGTCATAAATTTTGTTAATTTGCGTAACTCTTTTTTTCCTATAGTGTTTTTGAGAATGATAACCCCCCTTTTGGTTATCTTGAATTTGCTTATTCGTGCTGATCTATCAGCACCCCGGACAATGAGTAACGACCAAACCGTAAGAAATTATATAGATTCTTGCAGGTTAGTTTAATGTTGCTATTTACATTTTCCGGAAAAAACCCTGTTTTTTGGAGGTATCAATGTTTGAACAAAAACCCGTAGCGATCGTTGGAATCGGAGCCATCATGCCTGATGCTCCTGAAGCAAAACTCTTCTGGGATAATATTCTGAAGGGCCATTATTCTGTACAAGAAGTTCCGTCAAACCGTTGGGACACAAACCTTTATTTCAATAGTGACCCAAGCGTGCCGGACAAGAGCTATAGCAAGATCGGCGCCTGGGTCAACCAGTTTGAGTTCAATCCTATCAAGATGCGTATTCCGATCCCACCTACCGTAATTGCACAGATGGATCTCACCCAACAATGGGGTATTGCTGCCAGCCATCAGGCACTCAGTGATTATGGCTATCCTCAGCGAACCTTTGATTCGGATCGAATGGCTGTTATTTTGGGAAATTCAAACGCGGGTGAACGTCATTATCGCACTACCATGCGAATTTTAATGCCAGAGTATGTGCAGGCACTAACGCAGTCTGAGGCATTTAAGCAACTATCAGCTGAAGTACAACGCCAGCTGGTTGAAAATATGCAGAACAATATTCGCAACCAAATCCCAGAAATTACTGAAGATACGATGTCCGGTGAACTTTCCAACATTATTGCGGGACGGATCGCCAATGTCTTTAACTTCAACGGTCCCAATTTTGTGACCGATGCAGCTTGTGCTTCTTCCCTGGCAGCCATACAGGCAGCGATTCAAGGGTTAAATACTTACCAGTTTGATACTGCGTTAGCTGGCGGCGTTGACCGCAATATGGGGCCGGAATCTTATGTGAAATTCTGCAAAATTGGTGCATTGAGTGCAGATGGCTCACGCCCGTATGCAGAGGGTGCCAACGGCTTTGTAATGGGGGAAGGTACTGCTATTTTCTTACTCAAACGACTGGCGGATGCTGAACGTGATGGGGATCGAATTTATGCGGTCATTCGCGGAATTGGTTCCAGCTCAGATGGAAAAGGGAAAGGAATTACTGCTCCAAACCCGATAGGACAACAAAAAGCGATGGAACGTGCCTGGAAAAATGCCGGGGTTACACCTGCCAGTGTTGGTTTAATTGAAGGTCATGGAACCTCGACCAAGGTTGGTGATGTGGTTGAAGTCAACAGCCTGAATGAAATTTTTGGAAAATTTGGATTGCGCAATGGTTCGGTCGCACTTGGTTCGGTAAAATCAAATATCGGACATCTCAAAAGTGCTGCTGGTGCAGCAGGAATGGCGAAGGTGGCTTTTGCATTAGACCAAAAAATTCTTCCCCCCTCTGTAAACTTCCACAAACCTAACCCGAATATTGATTTTGAGCACATGCCATTTTACGTGAATACGCAAGCACGCCCATGGGAGAAACCAGCTGGTGAAATTCGCCGGGCTGGCGTGAGTGCATTCGGGTTTGGTGGAACCAATTTTCATGTGGTCGTGGAGGAATATGTGCCAGGCTTACATTCCGAGCATAGTCCCGTCTACAGTGTTCCAGCAGTTGCCAGTCAAGAGGTGAAAGCTGAGGTTTCTGTTACCCCGGTTGCTGCAGTTAGTAAAGCCGTTCCCAGCAATGAAGCTGTAAAAGAATTTGTTCTGGCTGCTGTGAGTGAGAAAACCGGTTATCCGGTTGAAATGCTGGATGTGGAACTCGATCTCGAAGCTGATTTGGGGGTTGATACCGTCAAACAAGCAGAGCTATTCCGCACGATTCGGGAAAATTACAATATCCCCCGCCGTGAGGATTTACGCTTGTCTGATTACAACACCCTTGAAAAAGTAATTGGCTTTGTTATGGAAAATTCCTCAAGTGATGAGCAGCCCTCACAACCAGTACCAGTAACAACAAAAGTGGAAACATCTACCCAAAAGATAGCAACTGAAACTGCGGTACAATCCGCCAGCAATGTCTCAGAGGAAGAAATCACCCGGTTTGTCATTCAACAGGTTGCAGAAAAAACTGGCTATCCGGCTGAAATGCTTGATCTGGATCTTGATTTGGAAGCAGATTTGGGGGTTGATACTGTCAAACAAGCAGAATTGTTTGCGTCAATTCGTGGGCATTACGGTGTGGAAAGACGCGAAGATCTGCGTTTGTCAGATTACAATACCCTCGCCAAAGTCATCCAATTTTTCAGAGAAAATACTGGTAATGCGGGTTTTACAAACACTTCAGCCAACCAACCGACTTCCGCCCCGGTAGAAATAAAAAACACATCTCAACCTGAGCAACATTTTCGTGGGTTACACTTCCTTTCAGCCAACTCAACCAGTGAACTAAGAGGTAAACTTCAGAATTCACTTTCTCGAGCACAAGCTGGTGAATTGGCCTCCTCTCAACTTCCTACCTCAGAACAATTATCCCTTCAAGAACGATTGGTGATAGATTATTCAGACAGAGTGGAATTCATCAAACGTGCTGAAAAAGCATTAAAAGCCTTTGACTCCGACAACCCAAGCATGTGGCAGGCAATGACTGCCCAGGGAGTTCATCGAGGTAGTGGAAAACCAGGAAAAGTTGCTTTTCTATTCCCAGGACAGGGATCACAATATGTCAATATGCTCAAGGAACTGCGGGCAATTGAACCGGTGGTAGATGCCGTATTTGTGGAAGCAGACCGCGTTATGGAGCCCCTGCTGGGAAAACCACTAACACACTATATCTATGCGGATGGTGATGAAGCCAGCTTAAAAGAAGCTGAACTCAAATTAAAAGATACAACCATCACCCAACCTGCCGTATTGACAGCGAATGTTGCCTTACTCAGGTTACTGGAAAAATACGGATTCAAACCCGATATGGTCATTGGTCATAGCCTGGGTGAATACGCAGCCCTGGTGGCTGCTGGTGTTCTCACTTTTGCAGAAGCTTTGGAAGTAGTCAGTGCACGTGGCCGTGAAATGGTGAAGGTCTCGATGGAAGACAATGGCTGCATGGCGGCTGTTTCTGCACCATTACAGGAAGTTGAACGCATTCTAAAAACAATTGATGAATATGTGGTGCTGGCGAATATTAACAGCCCGGTTCAGTCGGTAATCGCTGGTTCTACCAAAGGGGTGGAAATGGCTATTCAGGCATTCCAGGCTGCGAATTTACAGGCTGTCAAAATTCCGGTTTCACATGCTTTCCACACCAAGATTGTTGCACCAGCCAGCCAGCCGTTACGAAATGTAATTGATCGGATGAACATTAAAGCTCCACAAATTCCGATTGCAGCTAATGTAACCGGAGATTGGTACCCAACCGGACGTGAAGAGATATTAGATACTCTGGCAGATCAGGTAGCCTCCCCGGTGCAATTCATTAAAGGTTCAACAAAATTATACGAAAATGGGGCACGGATATTCGTGGAAGTAGGTCCAAAACGAGTATTGAATGCACTTACCTCAGACATCTTCAAAGATTATGCGGATGTAACACTACTGGCAACGAACCACCCACGCAAAGGTGCTTTACCAAGCTTTAACGAAGCATTGTGTGCCCTCTTCGCGGCTGGTTTACCACTTCAGGAAGAGCCAATTTCTGTTTCTTCGTTAACCACTCCTTCCTTCACTACCACCCCCCAACCTATTGCTAATAATGGTAAAGTGCCTCTGACAGGATCGGTAGTCATCAGTGGGGCTGGATTAGGTTTACCTGGTAAAAATGGCTTGGTTTTTGCAGAAGACAACGTGCAACGCATCCTCAAAGGCGAGGTGTTAATTGAATCTTTTCCAGAAAAAACCCGCCAAAATATGCTCAATAAACGGGTTACCCGCCTGGTAAAACATGAAGCTGGGGCAATGATGGTCGAGATTGATGATCTGGATGCCACAGTAAAATTGGCAGGTCAGCGTGGGGCGTTTGATCCAATTAATGAGTTTGGACTACCTGAAGACCGTGTGGATGCAACCGATATCAGCACCCAGTTAGCTATCGCTGCGGGAATTGATGCGTTGCGTGATGCTGGTATACCTTTGGTGATGAATTACCGCACTACCAGCAAAGGTACTTTACTGCCCAACCGCTGGATGTTGCCGGAAGCATTGCAGGATGAGACCGGTGTCATTTTTGGTTCTGCTTTCCCCGGTTTAGAACGGATGTCAGATGAAGCAGACCGCTATTACACCTATCAAAATTTGGTGACACAAAAACAACAGCTTCTTGATTTATTGAGTTCATTAAATGGAAGTGATAAGGCTGTTTCCAAAATAATCCATCAAAAAATTGAATCTTTAGAAGCTGAGATACAAGCGAATGACTATCACTTCCATAGGCATTTTGTCTTTCGGGTACTGGCCATGGGACATTCACAATTTGCAGAACATATTGGCGCAAAAGGACCAAATACCTATGTGAATGCAGCCTGCGCTACCACCACCCACGCTTTGGCGATTGCAGAAGATTGGATTCGTGCTGGACGCTGTCGCCGCGTGATTGTGATCGCTGGTGATGACGTCACCAGTGGAAATTTGGTAAATTGGATTGGAACTGGACTGATGGCGAGTGGTGCCGCTACCACCGAAGGGAACGTCCGCATGGCTGCCCTCCCCTTTGATCGCCGCCGTAATGGCATGATCATGGGGATGGGGGCCGCTGCATTGGTGGTGGAAGCCGAGGATGCGGTACGCGAACGTGGCATGCGCGGGATTTGTGAAGTGCTTGCCAGTCAGATTGCAAATTCTGCCTTCCATGGTACCCGGCTGGATGTTCCACATGTCAGTCAGGTGATGAACCGAGTGATTTCCCAAGCCGAACAACGCTTTGGCATCAACCGTAATGAGATCGCACCTCGCACCGTGTTTGTTTCACATGAGACCTATACCCCTGCGCGTGGTGGGAGTGCCGCTGCTGAAATTCATGCCTTACGTGAAACCTTTAGCGATCAGGCCAATAAAGTCATTATCGCAAATACAAAAGGTTTCACCGGACATACGATGGGTGTTGGCGTGGAAGATGTAGTTGCCGTTAAAGCACTGGAATTTGGTATGGTACCTCCGATTGCGCATTATGATAATGATTTCGAACCCGATCCGGATTTAGGTGATCTCAACCTCTCGCGTGGCGGAAAATACCCGGTTGAATTCTCCCTGCGATTAGGTGCTGGTTTTGGTTCACAGATTGCGATGACCCTGTTGCGTAAAGTGTCTGGTGTCGGTGAACGGGTCAACCAAAGCCAATATCAACAATGGTTAGCAGATGTTTCGGGTTATCCAACACCTGAATTGGAAGTGGTGCAGCATAATTTACGCATTAAACATGCCGGTGCACCAAAATTCACACCAATGGTATCCAATTGGCAGTTCGGCACTGGACCACAAGGGTGGGCAAGTGATGCACCTGTACTGGTAGCACCAACGGAAACAGCTGAACCAGTGATAACAACGCCGAAGTTAGAACCTGTTCCCCAACCAGAGCCAATGATGAAGGTAGAAACTGGATCTGATGTTACAAATGACGAAATGACAAAGATCGTATTGGAAATGGTGAGCGAAAAAACGGGTTACCCCGTAGAGATGCTGGATGTCGAGTTGGATTTGGAAGCTGATTTGGGGATTGATACTGTCAAACAAGCTGAATTGTTCCGCTCGATTCGTGAGCATTATGGCATCCCGAGGCGTGAGGACTTACGCCTGTCGGATTACAACACACTTGAAAAAGTTGTTCAATTCGTAAAAGATGCACAAACGCTGATGGCAACTGATCACGAAGAATCTCAAACTCCTCCTTCAGCTTCGGAAAAAAAGGATGAAGTTGAAACACCTTCTGCGCAGCTGAGACGAAGAATCCCGGTTGCTGTCTTACGTCCGCGATTGGATCTTTGTCTACCAAGTGGTGTGAAATTAGAACCTGGCATGCAGGTAATCGTGGTCAGCGACAAAGGAAAAGTTGTATCTGCGCTGGAGAAAAAGTTAAAAGAACGGCAAGTTGAAGTGCTGGTTTTGAGATCTTCTTCTCAGGATGAAATACAAGAACAGGTTAACCAATGGTCACAGAATGGGGAAATTGCCGGTGTTTATTTCCTTTCTTCATTGATAAGGGAGAATGCTTTATCAGAAATGACTGAAGAAAACTGGCAAAAAACCTTAGATGAGAAATTTTATAACCTGGTTGCGTTACTGCGTGTATTACCTAATCTAAAATTCCTGGTTGTTGCTACCCGTATGGATGGGGTGCATGGATTATCCATTTCAGGTGCAAATAACCCTTTATCAGGTGCAGCAGCTGGGTTTACCAAAGCAATTACCCGTGAACGAGAAGATCTGTTCGTGAAGGTGGTTGATTTCTCAACCACTGAACGCCCCACCAGCCTGGCGACCAAGCTGATTGATGAAACGCTTTATGATGCGGCTGTTGTTGAAGTTGCTTGGGAAGGTGACCAACGCTTTACCCTCGTGTTGCAGGAAGCTGAAGTGAACCAAGCACCGGGAAAATCCATCCCGCAGGGGTCAGTCTTTTTGGTCAGTGGCGGAACCGGTGGCATCACCGCACCTATTCTTGAAGATCTTGCCCAACACACCAAAGGAAAATTCTACTTATTAGCACGCAGTCACCTGCCGGAAAGAGACAATCCGGAATTTGAATTGTTAGCCAATGATCCGGACCAACTAAAGTTTACGATTCTTCAACGCTTATCGAAATCAGGGAAGAAAGCCACCCCCGCTATTATCAACCAGGAAATTGCTGCACTTGAAAGAGCCTCTGCCACTTTGAAAACAATGGATGTCATTCAACAATTCGGCGGACAAGCCGTCTACATCCCATGTGATGTCACGGATGCTGAAGCAGTGGGTAAAGTTGTGCAAAAAATCCTTAAAGACGAAAAACGGGTGGATGTACTGATCCATGCCGCAGGAATCGAAAAAAGCCGTAAGCTGGAAAGCAAAAGTGAAGAAGAATTCCGGCAAATTGTGAATGTGAAAGCAACTGGCTTTTTCCACTTATTCAAAGCTCTGGAAAAAGCAAAACGATTACCAAAAGCGATTGTCAACTTCAGCTCGGTGGCAGGCAGATTTGGTAATGCCGGGCAAACCGATTACAGTGCGGCAAACGATCTTTTGAGTCGTCTGACTTCTGCTTTTCGTAATCAATATCCTGATATTCAGGTTGTGACAATCGATTGGGGTGCCTGGGCTGAAGTTGGTATGGCAAGCCGCGGATATATTCCCGAATTGATGAAACGAGCAGGTATTGAGATGATTCAACCTGATCAGGCTGCTGGCTGTGTCCGGCATGAATTAGAAGCTGGAACGCAAGGCGAGGTGGTGTTAGCTGGCTCTCTCGGAATTTTAGAAGACCAGCAAGACCCCACGGGTGGATTGGACGTGGAAAAAGCCAATGTGGCATTGACAAGTGGTCAGCCAATTCATGTGATGCTCAACCGTACGAGTGGGCTAAGCTTACAAGATGGAATTTTATTGGAAGCTGAACTGGACCCTAGCCAGGAAGCTTTTCTAAAAGATCATAGCCTGAATGGTGTGCCGTTATTACCAGGCGTGATGGGTATTGAAGGATTTTCCATTGCTGCTAAACATGTTGCATCAACGTTGGGTTCATCTAAAGGTGGTTTTCATGTGGATCAGTTAGCCAATATCCAATTCCTAATCCCGTTCAAATTCTATCGTGATGAAGCCCGTAAAATTACATGGAAGGCACTGGTAGTTCGTTTGGAAGATGGATTGGTGGCAAATGTTACGCTTGAATCTGACCTGGCACGTGCACACAATCGAACAGATCACCTGGTGCATTTTTCAGGGCAGGTGCATTTGATCCCAGCAAAACTGCAATTGGAAAAATCACAAGGTAACGCACCGCATTGGAATGGAAAGCAAACATTAATAGCCGAAGATATTTACAAGCTTTACTTCCATGGCCCTGCTTTTCAGGTACTGGAAGGGGTGCAGATGGATGGTAAAACGGTACTGGGTAAACTTAATCGCCAGGTACCTGGTATTTCCGAGAGTGAAAATGGTAACCCAAGAATTCCTATTCTGGTTGAACTTTGTTTACAGACAGCTGGCATTTGGGATATTGGTGTTTCAGATGTGCTTAGTTTGCCAAAATCGATTGGAGCACTGCGATTATTTGATAACAAAGTGAATGGTCTACCAATTTTCGCTAAAGTACATCCGGTTGAAAATGAGGATGGTGAACGATATTTCGATGCCAGGGTGGTAGATAGTAAGGGGCAGGTTTATCTGGAAATTGACCAGTATCGCACCGCTCCAATGCCTTACAATCTCGAAAAAGATTTGTTAACCCCGATCAAAAACCTGGTTAAATAAGGATGCAAAAATCAGGCATGGAGCTGGTGAGTTCCATGCCTGTCTTTTTCTATGGCGACAAATAATATTTTCTGGATGATTTTAGATGAGGTTTCGATTCCGGATGATACAGATTGGTTATCACCCGCGGAGTTGGAGCGTTATCAATCGTTTCGCTTTGACAAACGGAAACAGGATTGGTTAGCCGGTCGCTGGGCGGCGAAAAGCCTGATCTTTTCGTTTTTGAAGACTGAAAATTCACTTTTAATGAGGGAGATTTCGATTGGTAACCATCCTGCCGGGGATCCATTTGTAATCGTTCGAGAAAAATTTCTGAAGGGTTCGCTATCCATCAGTCATAGAGGGGGAAAATCTACCGCTGCATTTACATCCATCCCAAATGTATTCATTGGGATTGATTTGGAATTAATTGAGGAGAAATCAGAAGGATTTATTGAGGATTACTTTACCGAACAGGAAACCAAAGGAGTAATGAGTTTTGCGAAGGTTAGGAATAGGGATCTTTTAGCATCCCTTTTGTGGAGTGCGAAGGAAGCGATGCTCAAAGCACACCAGATTGGATTACGTATTGATACCAGAGAAATGGAACTCCAAATCCCAAGCGTAGAATCTGGTGTGGACTGGTGTCCGCTAGAAATATTGAAATGTCCGACTGATATGCAACCAATGATGTTGTTTTGGAAACAAATGGATCAATTCCTCATCACAATGGCTATCAAATTTACTGATCAGAGAGAAATTTCGTCAGATTTGATTGAGCAAGTTTTGCTGTGATCAAATTCATGCTTGTTTAGTAGGTGGGTAATAGAGATGGAGATCGTCCGCTAAGGTCACGCCTTGGTTGACTAAGTTACGGACACGAGCCTGAAAAGCTACGCCAATAAATATTTGCATTGCGACATCGACCACAATGCGGTTCTCCATTGGCTCCAGGAAACTGCCTTTCACCCATTGGTTAAATGCCCCCATGGCTGGCCCACACCAGATTTGATAATCCATTTCACGACCGGTTTCACCCACCACTGACCAGCGTGAGGAGAGACCTAAATACCAGCGGAAGATCAATGCTAACTTGTGATGCGGATCCTGATAGGCACGTTCCAGGTTTTTTGGATCGCGGTCTTTGAAAAAGGTTTGTGTTTCTTCCCAGATTTCATCAAGGTTGCGCTTGAATATGGTTTTTTCAATTTTTTCACGTTCTGGTGTTGGTATTTCTTCTAAAGAGTTGTATTTGCTATAAAGCTCATAAAGACGGGAAGCACGCATGGCGAACATCGTTCCACGTTTCAAAACCTGTACCCGCACCCCCATCTCGAACATGTCCGCGGCTGGTGCCATAATCACATCCGCCATGTCAGCTTGTGACAACAAACGCCGGGTATGCTCTGACGCACCGGCTTCCACACAGGCCTGGTTGATCGAGCCAGTGACCACATAAGCTGCCCCCATCATGAAGGCTGCGAGAGCGGATGAAGGCGTACTGATGCCACCACCCGCACCAACACGGATGGATTGGGGGTACTGCATTTGCCTTTGAATTTCATCACGGACTGCCAGCATGGTTGGGATCAGCGCGACTAAAGGGCGATTGTCGGTATGCCCACCTGAATCAGCTTCCACAGTAATATCGTCTGCCATGGGGACGGACTTTGCTAATTCGGCTTGTTCTGGCGTAATTTTTCTATCGGTGAGGAGTTGATTGAGAAGATCGTCGGGGGCTGGCAACATGAACTTACGGGCAACTTCTTTGCGGGAAATCTTGGCAATGATGCGGTTTTTGATGTGAATATCACCTGCGGGTGTTCTGGAGAGGCCGGCTACACGAAAGTGCACCAAAGCATAGGTGAGGTCCATGTAGGCAGATGCTTCAATCACCTGCACACCCATTTTGAGGTATAACTCTGCCAGATGGCGTTCCAGAAGTGGTTCATTCGGACTGTGGATGAGATTGATTGCAAAATTATGGTTGGTGAGAGATTGTTGCATGGATAGAATAGCACTTTCAATCCTGGCTGGAGATAAGCCAGCAGACCCAAATGAGCCAAAGAAACCTGCCTTGCCAAGCGCTACCACCATATCGACCGAAGCGATTCCATTCGCCATCGCACCGGCATAATAGGCATAACGGGTTCCGTAGGTCTGCATGAAGGTCGGGTCACCAAAGGATTCGAGCGGCATCGGTGGAACGTAAGCGATACGTTGGGGCTGAATCTCGCCATTAGATTTTGTGGGGTTAAATCCGTTTTGGTTGGTTAAAAATGCCTGGGAGTCATAAGTGACTGCCCATATAGGTTGATTGAAATTTAAAAGAAGCGATTGAACATCGTCTTTTGACCTTCTTAGTTGATTGGGGATCCCAAACCAGGGTATTTTGTGGAGAGGTTGTTCATTTTGAGTTTGAGTGTAGTTGATTACAGGTTGCATGTGAATTCCTTTGAGATTATCATAGTTGCCAATCACAAGGTTAATAACACAGTTTATGGAGATTGGTTACTTGAGAAACGAATATCCAGTAGATTTATTTTCTTTTTCTAAACCATAAATTAAAAAAGTTTAACCTACGATGGGTCGTAGTTATTTCTAAACCAAACTACTAAATTAATTGGAAGATTTCCAATTGGCCTAGAATTTTAATAGGGTTCCTTAAAAAGTGAGACGGTAATTTATAGTATAATCACTTTTTATAACAGGATGGGAAGGAAGTAATTATGTATCTTGATCCGGGTTTTGGCAGCATGGTCCTTCAGTTTATTTTGGCGGGGTTATTAGGCGCTGGAGTAATTGTTCGGGTATTTTGGAAAAAAATAAAAGGTGTGGTCCAAAAGAAAGATGGCGATGGCTTAGAATTAAAAGACGATATTGATTATGGTAGTGAAGAATAACAACAAAGAAACCTCCTCTTTCCGAGATCCGAGTGGTTTTATTTTTTTCCACAATGGTGAGATTTACCGACAAGTAAACAAAATTTATCAAGAAGACTTTGAACTCCTTATCTCTTCAGGTTTATTTGACCGATTAGAGAAAAAAAGAAAAATTGTTTCTCATCAGGAAGTTCAGACCCCATCACCGGAGCCTGATTTATTATTTAAAACTATTAAACCAGAACCCATCAAATTTATTTCATATCCCTATGAGTGGTCATTTTCTCAATTAAAAGACGCTGCTTTATTGACATTAAATATTCAAAAAGAAGCGCTTCTCTCTGGCATGATCCTGAGAGATGCAAGTGCCTATAACATTCAATTTCAGGATGGGCATCCGATCCTTATCGATACATTAAGTTTTGCTAAATATATTGAAGGTGAAGCCTGGATCGCTTATAAGCAATTTTGTCAGCATTTTCTTGCACCTCTCGCTCTCATGAGTCTAAAAGACATCCAATTGAATGAATTATTGAAGAATCACATTGATGGAATTCCATTGCAATTAGCTAGTAAATTGTTACCAATAAAATCATGGTTTAATTTTGGGATTCTTTCCCACATCCATTTACATGCTAAAGCTCAAAAAAATATTACAAATGAAAGTTCAAAAAAGAAGCAACCAACCCAGAACATATCAAAAACAGCCTTGATTGGAATTATTGAAAATTTGGAGAAAACAATCAAGAATTTAACCTGGACACCCAGCGGAACAGACTGGTTGGAATATTATCAGGCGACAAATTATTCAGAACCAGCATTCGAAAAAAAGAAAAAAATTATCAGAGAATTATTGCTTTCTATCCAGCCAAAAACAGTTATCGATTTAGGAGCGAACACAGGTGTTTTCAGTCGCGAATGTAATGATCTAGATGGTTGTTTTGTGGTATCTTCAGATATTGATCCTGGAGCAGTTGAGTCAAACTATCTTGAATCTAAAAGGTCAAAGGAAAAATATTTACTACCGTTGATTATTGACCTGACTAATCCCTCCCCATCTGTTGGATGGAGTAATGAAGAAAGATCTTCTTTTTCTGACAGGGCAAAAGCAGATGTCATCATGGCATTGGCGTTAATCCACCATCTTGCAATCTCAAACAATTTGCCTTTATCGAAAGTATTTAAATACTTTTCTGAGATGGGTAGATACCTAATCATTGAATTTGTTCCTAAAGAAGACTCTCAGGTTCAACGGTTACTTTCTACGAGAGAAGATATATTTGACGAGTACACGCTTGAAGGATTTATAAAAGCAGCTGAAAATTTTTATAATACAAAGCAAACAATTCCAATTCCTGAATCAAACCGGATAGTATTCTTGCTGGAACAGAAAAATACACAATAATAAACTTATGAAAAACCTAACCAAAATCAGAGCATATTCATCATTAAACTGGTTAAGCGTTATTTACACAACGATACTAATAATTTTTGTTTATTTTTTCATGGAATGGATCTTTTTAGTCACGAAACCTTCCTTCATGAGTTCATTGAAAACATTGGATCAATTAGAAGTCTTCTTTCAATCAGCTTCTTTTATATCCATTATTTATGTTGGTTTTGTGAGTGTTTTATTTTTATTCGGTTTAAAATTACACAATTCTGTAAAGCGAGCAATCATTTTATTGGGATTATTCATTCCAAGTCTCATTACCGCTTGCCTTTTATTATTATTGGTTGACAATTTTACTTATACAGTTTTTCAATTCGGAATAGTTTCTTCGGCTGGGTTGGTTCGAGGGTTATATGGGTTGTTTTTTGTTTTTCTATTCCTCTTATCACTTAAAGAATTGAGTTCTTTGATATTAAAAATTGGAGTCTATCTTAATAAATTTGAAAATAAGAAAAAACTAATCTTCAGTTTCATATTTACGGTCATTCTTGTATTGGTTGGCATTATTCCTGTGCTTAAGAGCAACTTAGAAACCAACCTATCGACTTCTTTCGTCCCTCTCAAAGAATCCCCTCACATTTTTCTAATTACTGCTGATGGTGTAAATGCGGAAAATATGTCCCTTTATGGTTATGAAAGGGAAACTACGCCATTTCTTGAAAAAATGGCAGAAGAATCATTGGTTGCACAGAATGCATTCACAAATTCTGCCAATACTTCCGGATCAATCATTTCAATTTTTACTGGTAAATATCCGATTGATACGAGGGTTTTGTATCCGCCAGATATCTTGAAATCAGAGGATGCTTACCAACATTTGCCAGCTATCTTGAAACTAAATGGGTATACAACTAATCAATTTAGTTATGGACACTATGTTGATGCATACCAATTAAATGTCTTGAATGGTTTCGATGAAGCGAATGGAAGGTCATACCAGAGCAGTATCCTGGCAAAAATTAATCGTATTATGCCAGACAATATGAGTTTTTTCTTGTATGAAGTTAGTAATCGAATTTTAGATCGACTCAGACATATATTTTTTATCAAACAAATGTCGAACCCATTTAAAGAAGTGTCCTCGCCTGATAATTACCAAGATATGTATAAACTCGATTCTGTTCTAAATTCTGTTGATGAATCCACTAAACCAGTTTTTAGCCATATTCACTGGATGGGGACTCACGGGGCAAGATTTTATCCAAGAGAACAGGTTTTTTCTGCAGGAAAAGAACCAGAATATCAAAATGATTGGGAATTGAATTTTTATGATGATAGTATTTTAGATTTTGATCAAGCAATGAGGTTTTTCTATTCAGAGCTTGAAAATAGAGGGTTATTGGAAAATTCGATTATTATAATTGGTACTGATCATGGACAAAGGTTCACGACTGACAAACGATTACCATTTATTATACGGTTCCCGAATGGTGATTTTCGAAATAATATCGAATCAAATGTTCAAAATTTAGATATCGCACCGACAATTTTGGATTATCTTGATATTTCAAAACCAGAGTGGATGGCAGGAGATTCCTTATTAGAAGACTTTTCAAATCAAAGACCTATTTTTGCTGTTGGTGTTGGTAATGTGGAAAGAGATGAAAGAGGAAATGTTATTACTGAGTCGATGAAGCCACCTTTTTATCAGTTTGGATTTGTGTCTGTAATTCATTGTGACACCTACTATCGACTAAATTTATCTGGTTTTTCATGGGAAGAACATAAAATTTCAGGATATGTAGGAAATTGCACTGATGATCAAGTGACAAAAGACCAAGTGTTGGAAGAAATTATTTCCTTCTTCAACACCTACGAATTTGACACTTCTTCTTTGTTTAGTCTAATTGATTAGTTTAAATTCAATACTTCCAGCGAATTACGAAGATGCTTTGGTATGACTTGTTTTAAACCATCCAGTAAACAGCTTACAATGACATACCTAGACATTTGGATTTGAATCGATCAAACTATACAATGATCCTTCAATACGTAGTGCCTCAAAATACGCTCAATAATGCTATAATTTATTTATGAATAAGATCCAATTAGAAATCCCCAAAGAAAAAATCTCTGCTTTTTGTGACAAATGGAAAGTAGTTGAATTTGCATTTTTTGGATCTGTATTACGTGAGGATTTTGACGAAAATAGCGATATTGATGTTTTGGTTACCTTTGACAAAAACAATGAAATCAGTTTATTTGATCTCGCTCAAATGCAAATCGAGTTACAAGAATTGTTTGATCGCCCGGTAGATATCATTGAGAAAGAGGCTCTTCGAAATCCCATTCGAAAACGCCAAATATTAGAAACTGCTCAGGTGGTATATGAGACCTGAAGAAAAAAATCTGGCTTATCTATGGGATATGTACAATGAAACTAAACAAATTACTGGATTCTAATTCACCAGTTTTCAGGTTGATCAGACGCGTGTGAATACTAGCGTTGAGTGTCTCAGCGATGCTGCGCCTCATGCCTTCCGTTGTGGGAGCATGCAGTAACCCACCTTCTGCTTGGGTGGCGATGATTTCTAACCGATGTGTTTTATTGCGCATTTGCCAGCGTACGTGTTGATCATCAACCGCTAAGCCCAGAATTTTGCTGTTTGAATAAGTTGCAAAGCGATGTAATTTACCTTCCAGCCACAGACCAACAATAAACCCGGCAAATGCATTGCCCAACCATGGGATTATAGCTACAAAAGCGGTCAGGCATACTTGAGTTTGGGAATAGTGATTGGATTGCATCCAGACCCATGCCTCGGGGAATGCTTTACCCCAATCTTTTTCAATATAACACTATCACCGTCATGTACAAAGATTCGCATCATCTTTGTTTTAGCCTTCAGTTCTCCTGCTTCTGAATTTTTCCAAATCTATGGTTTCATTTACGGTGATAAATAGATCAGAACATAAGAGCTCAAATAGCAATGTAGGCTCTACCATTTTTTCTGAAATTAATGTATAGTAACTTGAAATGGCGAAAGAAATCCTGTTAATCGATGATGACGCTCTCTTACGAAGAAGCCTGGCATTTAACCTTCAACAAGCCGGTTACAAGACCCGTACAGCTGCGAGTGCCGAAGATGGGTTGGCTATGATCGAACAGGACAAACCTGATTTGGTCTTGCTGGATATCAACTTGCCCGGGATGGATGGTCTGGATGCGCTTAAACGAATTCGTAACCAACTGCACATTCCTGTGGTTATGCTGACTGCGCGTCGTCGCGAACTGGACGAGGTTTTGGGGTTGGAATTGGGAGCCGATGATTACGTCACCAAGCCTTTTGACTTCAATGTTCTGTTGGCACATGTCAAAGCTGTTCTGCGTCGCTCACAAATAGCTAATGATGGCAAACCTTCTCCAACAGAAACAATTGCAATCGGTAATTTGAGTATTGATCCCGATGCACATGTCGTGTTTTTTAAAGGAAAAGAACTCAATCTCTCACCCCGCGAATTCGATTTATTGTACACATTAGCACGTTCACCCAACCAGGTGCTTTCGATGGATGAACTACTCACTCGTGTGTGGGGTGCTGAATTTGTTGGGCAGCCACAGGTGGTGTATGTGCATATTCGCTGGCTTCGAGAGAAACTAGAGGAGGATCCGAACAAACCTCAACACATCCTCACGATACGTGGGGTTGGGTATAAGTTTCAACCAAAGGCTGAAATAAAATGAAAAGCCTGCGTTCGCGATTAATCTTAAACACCCTGATCCCTCTGTTGGTGATCATTCCAGTAACGGGTATTCTGATTACGTATTTACTTGAAACACAGGTTTTTCTTGCCAATATCACTAGTGAATTGACCAAACAAGCGGTTTTGGTAGCTGATACAGCCAGTGCTTACCTGGAAATCTGGCAGGATCCCGTCCGGGCACAGGCATTTGTCACACGCATCAGCCCACGTTTAACCGCAAAAGTGATGTTGCTGGACCCGGAAGGACGTTTGATTGTATCTTCCGACCCTGAAGATTCATTCCTGGTTGGCCAGGTATTCAATGTTCCGGATGCTGAACTGCTCTCAGCGAATGATCTGCAGGCGGAAGTGGTGATGGAGCAACGAAAAGTCACTGACATTTTCGTGCCGGTTTATGCCAGCCGTGATGCCAGTCTGATTGGATTCGTGCGTTTGGTCAATCCGCTCGCCAGTATTTATGAGCGCTCGCAGACTTTACGCCAGGTAATGGTGATTGTGTCAGTCGGTGGATTGCTTATCGGATTGCTGCTAAGCTGGCTTTTAGCCCGTGATTTGGAAAAACCAATTCGCCAAACCACCGATGCTGCCTACCGATTGGCGAATGGCGGAAATCCGCAGCCATTACCAGAAGGTGGTTTACAGGAAACACAGGTTCTACAACGCGCTTTTAACACCCTTGTTGAGCGGTTGCAAACATTGGAAACGAGCCGGAAGCGTTTGCTGGCGAATTTGGTGCACGAGCTTGGTCGACCATTAGGTGCATTACGCTCCGCTTCACAAGCTTTATTAGGAGGAGCCGGAGAAGACCCCCAATTGAGACAAGAGCTGGTACAGGGGATGGATGATGAATTGGTGCGCTTACAAGGTTTACTCAATGAACTGGCACATTTGCATGAACAGGTTCTTGGGAGTTTAGATTTAGAAATCAGACCTGTTGAAATTCAGACCTGGATAGAATCGATCTTGCCTCCCTGGCAACGATTGGCAGAAGATAAACATCTCAAATGGGAAACGACTTTTGATCCATCAACACCACGGGAAGCTTGCTTTGACGCTGACAGATTGGCACAAGTTTTAGAGAATCTTTTCAGCAATGCTATTCGGTACACCCCACCTGGGGGACATATCTGGTTGAGTACTTCTGCAAATGAAACAGAGTGGCAAATCGTATTAAAGGATGATGGCCATGGAATCGTGAATGATGAAGCAGAAAGAATTTTTGAGCCATACCAACGTGGAAAAGCCGCTCAAAGGCTTCCCGAAGGAATGGGGTTGGGATTGTCAATTGCACGTGATCTTGTGAGCGCCCATCAGGGAAACCTGACGTTTATCAACAATGAAGATAAAGGCAGTAGTTTTAAGGTCTGTTTACCGCTTGATCCGCTGATAACAAATCAAAAAGAATAGCTTTCCTCCTGAATTCATCATTTGAAGTACAAAGTCAAAGCATGTTTTGATTGATTCTTAACGGTGCCATTGCTAAAATTCCTTTAGATAAGTCTTCCATTTAGAGAAAGCGAGCTTTATATGCAAGTAGTCGTTATTGGTGCTGGCGCTGCTGGATTAACCAGTGCTGCAGTATTGGCTAAAGCTGGTCATTCAGTGAAGGTGTTTGATCCGAATCCAAAAGCAGGTGGGGTTTTGCAGGGTTGGCAAAAAGATGGCTACACCTGGGATCTTGGACAATTATTGGTGGAAGGGTTTGGAAAAGGCGAACCAGCCGGTGATGTGTTTGAAGAATTAGGCTGCTGGGATGATATACCGGTCATAAAAGATGATCGCAGGTATGTTTTCCCCGATTTCAGTATTGATAAACCGGAGCAGTACGCCGGACCAAAATGGCGGATTGACTTTCTCAAGGAGCAATTCCCTGATGATCAAAAAGGGTTAGAGCGTTATTGGAAAGACTATATTCGCTTTACCAGGCTGATGACCATCGCCCGTAAATTAGGAAAGGTTCAGGGATTGCAGTTATTTATAAAAAGAATGCAATTATTAACCAGCATGTTGCCATTTGCACCTCGTAAGGATTGGACTGCTGAACAAGTAATGCAGGATTATTTCAAATCACCAGAACTGCAAGCTGCTTTCATTTCCATATTGGCAGATTTCTTCACTCCTCCCAGTCAGTTTCAGGGTTTAGGTGTCTTTGCATTGAATCCTGAACCTTCCTTTGATAATCGCATCCCTAAGCAAATTGCAAGGGGTGCTGATCAGTTATATTTTTATAGCATTGAAGGTGGAACGACGACTCTCGTGAACGCATTGGTGAAGGTTATAGAAGAACATGATGGTTCTTTGCATCTGAATGAAATGATTACCAAAATTGTCGTTGAAGGTGACCAGGTTAAAGGTGTGGAAAGCAATAAGGGTGAGTTTTACCCGGCTGATATTGTGATTGCTTCTGGTGGAGCAAAGGAAGTTTTCTTTGATCTGGTTGGAGAGGAATTAATACCTCCTGAATTTGCAAATCAAGTTAAAGAATTACCTCTGATGGACTCTATATTTATGGTTCACATTGGATTGGATTATGACCCGTCCCCAACCACCGGAGGTGTTTGTACGTATTATTACCATACCTATGATATCGAAGGCAGTATAAAGGAAAGCAAAACCGGGGTTTATCATAAAGGTAAATATGGTTTTGTGATTCACCAACCCAGTTTACGCTCCCCTGAGATGGCACCTGAACATCACCACACGATGACGATTTATACCATCTGTCCGGATCAATTATCGGATGGTGATTGGGAGACACGCAAACTGGAATTTACTGAAGCCCTATTGGAATTTGCAGAGGAATCCATTCCTGGAATCCGTGAACATAATGTGATAACTGAAACGCTAACACCTAAAGATTTTCAACAAATTGCTCATACCAAACACCATGCCTTTGGTGGACTGGCACCTGTGATTGGAAAACCGGGAATTCCACACCAAACGCCGATTAATGGGTTGTGGTTTGTCGGGCATCAGAGTGAAGGTGGCGGTGGTGTCAGCGCTGTGGTTCTTCAGGCTTACCAGACGGCAAACCTCATTATACAATCAAAACAATCTTAATTCTTCAAAATCCTTAATCAGGCGAGACCATTAAAATGGTTTGGCCCCTTATATCAAAATTGCCTGAGTCGAGTTCATAGACCTCGAAGGTGATCTTCGTTCCGTCATAATCGGGAGCAGACCAATCCAGCTGATAGACTCCAGGTTCAAGATACCCTTTCCAGGTCATAATATGATAGAGTTCGCCACCTTTCATAAATGGTCTTTGATTCATCACGGCTTCTGCACGTAATTCATGATTGGGGTCAAACAATACCATTCTGCCATTAAAATCTTCATCCATTTCTAAATCAATTTGTGGCGACATAATTTGCAGTGCAATCTCCACTTCGATTTCTGCCATCGTCTGAATAGGAGCAAAGAAGTCGATTTGTAGGGAGTTGTCTGTTGAATTGACTGCTTATTACAAGCAACTGTCAATAAAATAAGCATCAGGGCTAAGTACTTCATTAATTTCATAGGGCATTTCCTCCATCTCTATCTTAATTAAATGATTAATAACCTTCCCTGCCAGCCAGCGCGACTTTCAACCTGGTCATCTGGTGAGTAATTTCATTCTGCACTCCTTAAGCTTTTCTTAAACTTTTCTTGAGGTTCGCATAAGGACAGCTGAAATAATTTTGGTTATATTAATCAATGATAAAAAAGGATATAAAGGAGTTGCCCTATGAAAAATAACACAAAGAAATTCAAAATACTATTTCCAACAATTTTAATCATTTTTACGCTTGTACTTACTGCCTGTGCTCCATTGTCAAAACTGGCAGATTTACAATTGTTTGAAAAAGTTGAAGAATTAACCAGTGGAGAACCTGCTGCTGAACCGGTTGAGCAGCAGGATTCACTGGAAGCATTACCCGTGGAAGAACCCGTCAGCCAAGCATCTGAAGAAGGAACATTGAGTGCGGTTTATGAGATGGTCAATCCATCGGTGGTGAATATCCAGGTGATTTCAACCGTCAGTGGAATTGAAAATATGCCCTTTTTGTTCCCTGGTGAAGAAGGGGAAAATCAAATTCCTCGTCAATCCGGCTTGGGATCGGGATTTGTTTGGGATGCGAATGGTCATATTATTACCAATAATCATGTAATAGAAAGCGCCACATCCATCCTTGTGCAATTTTATGATGGAAGAGAATACCCTGCGGAATTGGTAGGTGCCGATCCCGATTCAGACCTGGCAGTATTGAAAATCGATGCGCCAGAATCGGAATTACAACCACTTTCTGTAATTAGTTCGGAAGAGGTTGAAGTAGGTGATCTGGCCATCGCCATTGGTAATCCCTATGGATTAGCTGGCACAATGACGGTTGGAATTGTCAGCGCTGTGGGACGATCGCTCTCGGTGGATAATACTTCCCTAACAGGCAGTTACACGATCCCGGATATCATCCAGACGGATGCAGCCATTAACCCTGGAAATTCTGGTGGTGTGCTTCTCAATAATAAAGGTCAGGTGATCGGTGTGACCACTGCTATTCAGTCAACCAGTGGTTCAAATGCGGGAATCGGATTTGTGGTTCCTTCCACCATTGTTCTGCGGGTCATTCCAGACCTGATTGAACAAGGTTTTTATGAACACTCCTGGATTGGCTTATCTGGTGCGACATTGCAGGCAGATATTGCCGAAGCCATGGATCTTGATCGCAATCAGCGTGGTATTTTAATTGCCAGCATTACCCCCGATAGTCCTGCAGATGAAGCTGGGTTGCGCGGTAGCGACAAACAATTTGAATATTTGGGATCGCAGGTATTAATTGGTGGAGACATCATCACTGCGATCGACGACGAACCCACACCAAACTTTGAAGCGTTGGTTTCGTACCTGGCGAAAGCCACCGAGCCAGGTCAGAAAGTTGAGTTAACCATTCTGCGTGATGGAAAAACCCAAACGGTGGACTTAACCCTCGGTGTTCGCCCGGGTAAAACAACTGTCCAGACCCCTTCCAGTGCATTTGCCAGTGGGCAGGCTTACCTGGGCATCACCGGCGGTAGTCTGGTGCCAGAAATAGCTGTGGAAATGAACCTGGACGAGGATCAACAAGGTGTTTTAGTTGTTGAGGTTGAATCTGGTAGCCCAGCAGATGATGCTGGATTAATTGGAAGTGATCAGGTCTTTGAATTTGATGGTCAGGAATTAAAGATTGGTGGTGATGTGATTACAGCCATAGAAAATACCCGTGTAGATGGCATTCAGGCTTTACGTCTTGAATTGAGTAAATATGAACCAGGTGATGTGGTTACTTTGAGTATCATTCGGGATGGAAAACAAATTAAAATTAAGGTTACCTTAGGAGAACGCTCCTAGGTTCCTTCTTTCTCCCACTGAAAGAAATTCAAAGCCCCATCCTTTAAAAGATGGGGTTTTGAATTATTTAAGGTATTTGATTTTCAAACGGTTCGCGTATAGAATTTGATTAAATCAAATTTTTTGTATACCAGTAGCAAAGATCTGAAAAATGAAAAAACTAAATAATCAACCTAATTCAGTAGAAATCCAACAAAATGTTTTATGCTTTGGTGAGACAGTCGATGAAGGTCAAGCCCGCGCTGCAATCATAAAATGTGGTCAAATTTTGTATGAACATGGGTTACTGGTAGCAAATGATGGCAATATTTCTGTGAAAATGAATGATGGAAACATTTTGATCACGCCTGCTGGTGTTTGTAAGGGGCGAATGTCTTCACAGGATTTGATTGTAATTGACTCGAATGGCCAGGTGATCAAGCCGGCAGCAAATACGACGCTTAAAACTACATCTGAGCAACCTATGCATCTGGAAGTGTACCGCCAGCGGCCAGATGTGAGAGCTGTGATCCATACACATTTAGCCTATGCGAATGCATTAGCAATTTCAAAGGGTGAAATTCGTATGGATGTGATTCCCGAAGCAGCCATGACATTCGGGAAAGTGCCGATTACCAATTTTGCGCTGCCCTCCTCTGCTGAGAATGCAGATGCCATCCGGGATTTGATCAAAGATCATGATGTGCTGATTATTCGCAATCATGGCAGCCTGGCAGGTGGGAAGGATCTTGATCAGGCGTTGATCCATACGGAGCGCTTGGAGCATGTGTGCAAGACGTTGGTTTATGCGGAATTGCTGGGAAACGTGAATGTGTTGCCAGATGACATTCTTGAGCAGATACGGAGAGAAAAGATTTAGGACGCGGAAACGCAAAGTATAAAAAAAAAGACGCAAAGGGTTTTTTAGTTTAGCTTTAATCTAAGTAGCATGTTTTGCTGATAATAAAACGTCTTTTCTATCTCTTGATTGGAAAAGATTTAGGACGCAGATATGCAAAGTTTTAAAGGCAAGACTCAAATGGTTTTTATAAACGTGAAGATTTTTTTATTCTTCTAAACCATTCACAACTCGCTTGATTCCCAATTTAATGAGTGGAGCTCCAAAGTTTATCAGCAAACCTAATTTGAAATTGGATAATTTTAAGTAAGTTAGTAATTGTTTTTTGTGTACATAGGCAATTTTTTCAACAGATTTCAATTCAATAATCACTAGATCTTCAACTATCATATCTGCGCGATACCCATTTTCAATGACAACTTCGTCATAAATGACAGGCATTAAAACTTCAGATTTTACGTTCAAACCGCGCTTTTTTAATTCATCAACCATAATTGTTTGATAAGCAGATTCCAACAAACCCGGACCTAATTTTTTATGAATCTGAAATGCAACATCAACAATTATTTTTGCTACAGAATTTTCCGTTTGATTTTTTGATTGTTCCATTCTAATATTTTATAGTGTGCCTTTTTGTTATTTTACTTAGGATATTTAGCTCAAAAATCTTTACAAATTTTTCCCTTTGCGTCTCTTTGTTCGTTTCCTTTGCGTCTGTTGCTCGAAAATCTATTACTAATTTTCTACTACTAACCTTTCTAATGTATTACTTTCCGTAAAATCCCTTTGCGTCTCTTTGTTCGTTTCCTTTGCGTCTGTTGCGCGAAAATCTATTACTAATTTTCTACTACTAACCTTTCTAATGTATTACTTTCCGTAAAATCCCTTTGCGTCTCTTTGTTCGTTTCCTTTGCGTCTGTTGCGTCCAAAATCTTTTCCAAATTCACCTACATTAATCTCTCAATCAAGATCAATCCAGTCGACAGTACCACCGTCACCACGATCAAGCTCAAGTCCAGTGCTTTAAAAGTCACATCCTTAACGTAGGTTCTCGTTGGATAAAGCCCAAAGGCGCGGCACTCCAACGAAGTGGCGGTGGATTCTGCTTTTCGTAACCCATTGATGAGGATGGTGAAGATATAGCGTTGCCAGAGCTTGAAGCGATGCCCCAAGCCAGAGCTGGTTGACTTCCCGCGAATGGAGTGAGCGGCTCGTACCGCATCCACCTCACGCTGGATTAATGGCAAAAAGCGAAGTGCAAGAAAAACCGCAAACGCACCCCGATACGGTACGCCGGCTTTGGTCAGTGAAACCATCAAATCGCGTGTATCGGTTGTCCATATCAGTACAAAAGATGCCAGTACCACCACCGAAAGACGGAAGAAAAAGATCGGGCCTTGGTAGAGCCCATTATCCGTGATGGATAACGGACCCAGTTTGAACACCGTCTCACCAGGGTCTGCAAAGAAGTGAAAAATCATCAACAATAAACCCAGCATCAGGATGATTTTGCTACTGCTCAAAATTTGTTTGATCGGAATCTTTCCGCCGAAGATTGCCAGCAATAACACACTCACAAACATAACGGCACCGGAAATAGGAGATTTGTAAATAAATAACCCAATTGCCACCACAAACACCCAGGCAAGTTTTACCAGAGGATAAAGACGATTCATCAATGATGCACGATAGGTATATACCAATCCCTGTTCTTGATTATCCGACATGGTCATCCTCCAGGTTGAGTGTGTAGTTCAGTGCTTCAAGGAATTGATCGGTGTTACGGATCAGGCAATCTACCTGACCACCACGATCCTGATACTCCTTCAGTAAATCCTGCAATAACGTTGGCCTTAAATTAGCCGCATGCAATAATTCTTCATTATCAAATAATTGGGCAGGGTCACCTTCATAAAGGATTTTTCCCTCCGCCATCACCAGCACCCGGCTGGCAAATTCCTGCACCAAACGCATATCGTGCGTAATCATCACCACCGTCACACCCTGGGCACGAATGCGTTCCATCAATTGCATCAGCGTCTGGGTCATTTCTTTGTCCTGCCCGTAGGTTGGTTCATCAACCAACAGCACCTTGGGGTGACTCACCAGCATGGTTGCTACACCTAAACGACGTTTTTTTCCTGCCGATAAGGCGAATGGATGAATTTTTGAAAATTCACTGAGTTCCAGCTTATCCATCCATTCTTCCACCTGTTTGCGTACCTCTTCCGGATCCACAATCCCGCGAGTCATTAAGGAATAAGCGATTTCATCGTAGGTTGTGTCAGTCAGGAATTGGTGCTCGGGATTTTGGAAAACGAGTGCAATATGCTCAGCCAGCGCTTCTACTTTCCAGTATGTTGCAGGGTGATTGAACAAGTTAAGTTGTCCTTTTTGTGGTTTCTGCAACCCCACCATCAATTTTGCAAGCGTACTTTTCCCTGCGCCGTTTCTGCCTACAATTGCCAGCATCTCACCCGGAAAAACATCAAAAGAAACATCATTCAACGCTTTAAAGCCATTGTTGTAGGAAAATTCCAGATTCCTGCCGGAAATCAATGGGGTCAGGATTGCGTCTTCATCTTGTTCAACTTCTGATTTGCAATTGGTAATTCTTTTTTTCAATAATTGTTGCGCTTCTAACGTTTGAAACGTTTCAGCGATACTGATGGGAATATGCAAATTCTTCAGATTCAATGATTCACGTAATTTAATACCAATTTCAACCGTTTCTGGCAGCCAGATTCCTAATCTGTCCAACATTTCCTGTCCGTTTTCAGATAAAACTTCCTGGACCGCGCCGGTTGCCATGATTTTGCCATCGTCTAAAATAATCAGTTGATCCGCTGCATCAAGGATGAAGTCATCCAGTTCACGGGTAACCAGGAGAATGGTCATTCCTTCATCACGTAATTTCATTACCAGTTCATGCACCGAGCGGGTGGCGTGTGGATCCAGATTGGCTGTTGGTTCATCCAGCACAATCATGGCAGGATGCATTGCCAGAATCACTGCCAGTCCCAATTTTTGAATTTGGCCACCGGAGAGGTTCCAAACTAAGTTCTTGCGGAAAGGTTTTAATTGAATATCCTCTAACAATTTTTCTACACGTTGGTTAATTTCATCTTTCTCTAACAAGAGGTTTTCCGGGCCAAACGCAATCTCATCTTCCACGTAAAGCGTTGCAAACATCGTCTCCGGATCCTGCAGCATATGACCGACCTGCTGCGAGAGGTTTTTCACCGGCTCTTCATTCGTGTCCTTGCCTGCTACCAATACGCTGCCTTCAAATTTTCCACCGAGTAAATGGGGTATTTCTCCATTAAACAGACTGCAGAGTGTCGATTTTCCACTACCACCTGGCCCAACAAGAACATTGATGGTATTTGGATAAATTTCCAGTGAAACACCTTTCAGGGTTGGCTCATCCTGGTTCCAATGGGTGTAAAAAACATCACTTACTTTTATGAATGCTGTATTTTCCAATTTTTGAATCCTACTAATAAATTAATCAAAACTCAGCATTTTTGAAAAACGCTGAGATGGTTGTTTTAAAAAAAGATTAATAATGCCATGATTTGCTTCTCTGCTCGATGAAGGGGTTCAATCGAGCAGAGAAGCCTATGCTACCGTCCTGCTGAACGTATCAGTCCGGTCTTTGATATTGCCCGAGAAAGCAAATAACCAAGCAAACCACTCAGGATAGCACCTGAGACGAGATTAATCGGGACAGCCATCCAAACATCTTTGGAGTAAGCAGGGTCCCAACCGTAGAAGATAGAGGTCCACAGCGTGCCAAATTGCGAAGCTGCAGCCCCAGCCAGAATAGCGGTCAACATATCAAATTTTTGATAATTGCTGATTGCCATCACAGCTTCAATCGCCAAACCCTGGGTGATACCCCAACCGAGGGTACCGATGCCAGCTGCGTTACCCAGGAGGATTTCGGTTGTTGATTCGATAATGCCAACGATTAACGCGACACCGGGTTTGCGGATCAGCCACATGGCTAAAATGTATGCCCACATAAAGGCTCCCTGTAATAGAGCGCCACCTAACGGGCCGAGGGAGGTGTTCGCCAAATACCAGAGATTTCCCACACCAGTATTGACCACACCTGTGATTGCAGCGATTACCGCAATGATTACAATGTCACGAGTCGTGTAATTAAAATTCCATCCAGATTTTTTTTCTGCCATTCCTACTCTCCATAAAAATAATGATTTATCAGACAACCCCTGTCATTTGCCAAAGAAACGCGCAATCAGACCCAGTACCACCACAATTACGATATTCACAATCAAGTACAACGTCATAGATACCACCTCCTTTGATTAGGATTTTTATGGAACCTTCAATCCTAGCTGATTGAGTTCCGCTTTAACAGATTTGTAAGTATCCTCCCACTGCATGGTAGGACGCAATGTTTTGAGATCATAAACACGATCAAAGCGTTCTCCAGGATTGCCACCTTCCTGCGAAAACACATATTCGTAACGGCTCAATAAAGTTTGAATGAGGGTCTCCCCTTCTTCAAGGGTCATTCCTTGCTTTGTAACAGCATGGCCAATTTCTCCCATCCAGCGTGCTTCCAGACCAGATGTATTGGGAACGGCGCCATCTGCTGCGCCGACACCTTCCAGATGTCCACCACTCAGGGTAATCGCGATAGCATTGGCTGCCACCTCATACAGCAATTCCTGGGTGCCAGCTCCTGATTTGGGATAGATGTCCGAGACGATAATACAGGAAGCATTGCGGGCAAATGCCTGCTCCACGACACCTTGCATCCACATCACACCGCGGGTGGAAGTGGCTACGTGCCGGATATGAATAGGATGTAAGAGATGGTAATGCGCGCGACAAACCAGATTTGCCAGCATAAAGGATGCTGCCTGCACTACCGCTGCGCCAGGGCCATCACCTGCCAATCCTCCTACCATCACGGTCGCTAAGGAGGCATTACGCATACCTGCTTCGATTGAATTGGCCGCTCTGTTCATGTTATCCAGATCGATAATCAATTCGTTGAACATCGCTACCAGGTGGGAATCGGTCGGTCTGAGGTAATCCGGATGACCAGCTGCCAGATCTCCTAACGAAGAAACCGCAGATTGCGCTGCCAGCATCCCCATTCCAGGGCGACCAACCCGGCGTAATCCTTCCCGCAACATCCGTAATTCACGCCGCACGGCAAAAACCTCACTGGGTGTGCCGGTTTCAACCGGCCTACCATCTACCGTGGTAACCGAACCACAGGTGATCAGGTCGACAATTGGCTCCTGCATCCAGGACTGCACCATCGGGAGAAAGAGTTCTTCCGGAGTGGGTACCCCCGGATTCCCTGCCCAAACGATTGGGGGTCTTGAATCACGAATTTCACGTGCATAAAGGGTGCGGCTGTCTTTTCCCTCCCCCATCACCAGTGATTTCGGTGCAAACTGCAGCCCCTGTTCAAGTTCTTCCCGGGTGAATTTGATCACTCGCTCGGTATTAATGCAGTAAACACCAGTTTCTTCTGCTAATTCAAGTGCAGCCTGAAAAACACGGTCAGCTAAATCTGGATCGTTAGGGACGACTGTTTGTTTATCCCAACGGATATCATATTTCTTCACCATTTGTTTGGTGGGAATGACTACATGTTCCAGATCCCAATCATTTTTTTTAACCTGGGGGCCAGATTTTGCACGATCGAGGACATCAAGGTAAGAATAGATCATTGTGTTTTAATACCTCTAAGATTGATTTTTGGGGGGTTATTCAGAAAAAGATAATATTAGCATTGGAAGAAGTCAAAGTCAATCGAAAAAGTTTGCGAGTTGTTGGTGTGATTGAGGTAATGTTCAGCTATGGTTGAAACCATAGCCTCATATTCATACCATCTGAAGATGGTTCAGCCGACAACCGGATTGATCCGGTTTGAAACTAATAGACACAGGTTTCAACCTGTGGTTCAAGAAGATAATTCCTCAACCTTGCCCATAAATGCCTTCATCTTTTCCAAGTCCCAATCCATCAGCATGCTTTCACGGGTAAATCCGGGTTGGGTTTTGAAGGCACTGCTAACGATGACCCCTTCAGCTATGCGCAATGCTCGTTGTACGGTCCCGGCATTTACGCCACCACCAATCAGAATTGGCGTTTGCACATCGCTGTTTGCTACTTCCTCAATCATCTGACGAGTTTCATCAAAACTCTTTCCCGTCAAAACCACCGCATCCGCACGCCCAAACACAGCTGCCTGGCGTACTTCTTCCACCAATGGCATACGTCCTAATGGTTCGCCAGTGCGATCATAAACATCCGCGAAGATGCCTATATCCTCCGCTCCAATCTGATAGCGGTACTGGATCGCTTCAGCAGCACAACCTTCCAGTAATCCCTCGGCTTTGACCATGGCACCAACATAAACTTTCAACCGCACAAAACGAGCACCAATCGCCTGGGCTATTGCCAGTGGTTCTTTAGCGCCATGCCCCAACAGGCTAACGCCCAGCTGCATTTCGGGAAATTGATCATGAATCCAGCTACCCACGACGGTCACTCCAGTAATAATGTGAGGTGGAATCGGACGGGTAAAGGGATGATCACCTAAATCCTGCAAGATCAAGGATTTGATACCCGCCTGCAATGCCATTTCACAATTACGCAGCGCAAAATCACGAATTTGCTGCATCGTTTTACGATCCGGATGAGCCGAACCTGGCAATGGGGGTAAATGTAAAGCGGCGATTACCTTCGGGATTATTAATTCATTATTCATCACTGGTTCCTTTCAGATATTCCAAACCAAGCGTTTCACTGGTACGGATACGGCTGATGCCACCACCCCCTTCTTTGCTACGTCCACCACCAAAATCGCGGAAATAGGGTTCGCCCAGTTTCTCCGCGCGATAAGCAGCAAATAAACTGCCTGGTAAAACGGAAAGAATAGATTGAAACATCTCCGGTACGCCATCCGCAACAGCCAACCTGACAATTTCATCTGAAAATCTTTGCATATGCTGTTGGGGAGCAACGACTGCTACCCTACGACCAATGGTCAGCGCAGCCGACACTACTTCCTCCGCACGCGAACCATCACGCTCACCAGCTGTGATCACAAAGGTTGGTGTGTTGGTCATTTTGGCAAAATATTGCAGATGTGCCCATTCTTCCAAATCCTGCGCCAGGGCAGTATCCCCGCTGGCTTCCAGTATTTTGGCAGATGAGAAGAGAGCAGCCGCATAACTGGGTCCACTGCCACAGAACACAAATTCATTCGCATCCAGCCAGTCACCTGCGAGTTTTGAGGTGATTTCTTCATTTAACAATATGGTCGCCAGTATTTTATCCGGTATACTTTGGATTAGTGCCCGGTATCCTGCCACTTCCTCATCCGTTAAATGCCCACGTTGCTCACCAAAATGTAATGCTACCAGCAATAACCCAATCTGGTTGGCAATAAAGGAACGCACACCTGGGATCACCATTCCGTCCAGATCTTTGAAGGGTGGTTGTGTTGAATCTACGATCACATCTGCTGCTTGGCCAATGCGGCTGGTAGGCGTGGCTGTTAAAGCCATTACCTGTGCCCCGGCTTTGCGTGCCATCAGCATCCCTTCCAGCGTACGTGAGACCTCGCCACTAACCGATGCCCCAGCCACCAGACAACGTTGTGGATTGTGCAATGAATCAGCGGTATAGCGAGCAAAATGCATGGCAGTCAGTGCTTCGGTTTGGATTCCGCTCAAAATGCGAAATGCAAGCTGGGTTGCAACGGATACATGGTGTGAGTCACCACAGCCCATCAGATAGAGATGATCGAAGGAATTACAAAAAGCTGGTGAGAGATTCAGACGAATGCTTTCTGTGTAAGCCGGGATAATTTGCCTGACCATCTCCGGTAAGCTGCGAATTTGAGCGACCATCGGATTATCCATTCTTCACCTCTGTTTCTCTTTCAAGTTGCATTAAAATTTGTTTGATTGTTGGGTCATTGGATATGTTATTTTGTAACTGGAGGAAAGCCAACACTTCCTTTAAAGTGGGTAGCTCCTCCCCCGCCCCCCACCGTGTTGTGACCAGTGCTCCAAATGCATTGGCAAAAGTACCACTCATCTGCAAAGACCACTGATGGGTAATCCCATGCAGCATGCCGGCGCAAAAGGCATCCCCGGCACCAGTACTATCAATGGCTTCCACCGAAAATCCATTTAAATTTATATCCTGATCGCTGCTTAGCAATCGGCAACCTGCTTTGCCTAATTTCAGCCCAATCAGTTTGACGCCAGATTCTATTAAGGCATTGAGAGCATCAGGAAGCTTTGATTTATTTGTGATTGTTATCGCCTCTGGTTCTCCTAAAATAATCAGAGAGAGGGAAGGCAGTAGCTGGCGGATCAGATCTCTTGCGATGGATGCTGGTTCGACCCCAACGTCCAATGAAATGGTGACCTTATTGTGCTGGGCAATCTCCACAGCTTTGAGCACTGCATCGGATTGAGGGTGATCCAGGCAGGCATAGGAACTGATGTGCAATCCACACACGCCTTCAAACAATTCCTCATTGATCTCTTCCGGTTGTAAATTGCGGTTAGCACCACGGTAGGTAAACATCGTGCGTTCGGCATCCTGTGAAACCACCAGAAAAGTCAGACCGGTTTTGGCATTATCTCCCTGCACGATATGATCCACCACGACCCCGCTTTGTTGCAATACTGGCAACACCTGCTGTGCCCAGGTATCTTTGCCGGTATGTGTAAGAAGAAACGGAACACCACCCAGCCGCGCCAGCGCAATGGCTGTATTGGCAGCTGACCCACCTACGTGCTGGTGCATGCGTTGTACGGTGCCATCACCCCCTTCAGCCGGGTAAGCAGCCACCTGCATAAATACATCCACGCACAGGTCGCCAATGACCAGAAATTTGGCTGGTTGGGTGTACGTGTTATTTGGGGAGTGACCCATAATTTAGATTTTCCGAATTCGGTTTGGATTGGTCAGTTTATCAATGGCATGTCCAATCTGAGTTGCCAGCAAGACGTTATTTTCCAGCAAGCTGCGATTGGACTTCACCGTTCTGCCATCCGAATGATGTGCCATACGATCGAGAAGGAAAGGTGTTACCGCCTTGCCCGATTTACCTGAAGTTGCCAGGTCTTTATTAGCCAGCGTCTTCCATTCCTCCACTTCAGTATTGCTTATTTCATCCTCCACTGGAATGGGATTGAAAACCAGAATGGCATTGGTCAAACCCAATTTTCGCGCTTGTAACAGCATTTCAGCGATCTCCTCGGGGTTATTGGCACGCGGAAGGGCTATCCCACTGGATCGTGAATAAAAAGCAGGCATTTCATCCGTCTGGTAACCAACGACTGTAACCCCAATCGTTTCGAGAATCTCGTAGGTACCGGGTAAATCGAGGATGGCTTTGGGGCCAGCGCTGACCACAACAATTGGTGTACGCGAAAGTTCGAAAAGATCCATCGAGACATCCCACGGGCCAGGATGCACCCCGCCGATACCACCGGTAGCAAAAACATTGATCTTGTGTAAATATGCCAGGCGTGCCGTGGCGCTGACCGTGGTCGAGGCACATCTTTTTTGAGATATGATAATCGGCAATTCACGCACCCCCGCTTTAAACACCTGATCTTCCTTTGCCAGGCGTTGAATCTCCTGCTCGGTCATGCCTATTTTGATCTCTCCATCCAGCAAACCGATCGTAGCTGGTTCACCCCCATTATCACGAACGATTTGCTCCAATGAAAAAGCGGTTTCCACATTTTGTGGATAAGGTAATCCGTGGGTAATCACGGTAGATTCTAAAGCAACTCGCATACATACCTCCAATTTATTAATAATCCTACTTACTACTTGCTATCTTGATATTATAGACTGATTCACATTGATTAACCACCTCTCTGCGGGTAGAATGAAGGCAGCAAAGAGATTATCGTTGGATCAGGAGTGTGACATGATCGTTCAAATTTATACCGTGCAAAGCCCGGAGGAAGGGATAGCCTTAGCGGAATGCGGGGTTGACCATATCGGGATTACCCCGGCGGAGCATGGCTTGCCTGGTGAAATCAGTAATGAGTACGCAGCGGAAATTTTCCAGGCAATTGGGAATAGGGCAGTCAAAGTAGCACTGACAGTGGACTCGGATCTGGATAAAATTGTGGAGATGATCAAGACAGTACAGCCGGATATTCTGCACCTGTGTGGGGATTTGAAATTGGTGACGCCACAGAAGGTGGTGGAACTGCGTAGGTTGCTGCCAGGCATGAAGATTATGCAGGCAATTCCGGTGATGGATTTGGGTGCGTTGCAAATTGCGCAGGATTATGAGTCGGTTGCGGATTATTTCATCCTGGATTCGTATTCGGATCAGATCGGTGGGATCGGGGCGGCGGGTTTCACACACGATTGGAGCATCAGCCGCGCAATCGTGGAGCAATCCAGGATTCCGGTGATATTGGCGGGGGGACTTGCCCCGGAGAATGTGGAAGAAGCAATCCGCCAGGTACAGCCGTGGGGGGTGGATTCGTTGACCAGGACGAATGAAGTGTTGGGGGAAGGAAAGTTCCGCAAGGATTTGGGGCGCGTGCGGGAGTTTGTAATGAATGCTAAGACCGCATAATTCCCCCTCGTAGGGGAGAAGCAGATGAAAATCCGGCTTTTGAGGGAAAAGTATCATTGCTTCATCTGCTTCGCCCGTATGATGCGGAATATCAAATTTCTGGATGGAGATGCAAACTGGCTTTGATTTCCTTCATCTTTATTCGATAAATTCTGAGTAATAATTTCTGATTATTCTGAAAAATATTTATCGTCAGACCAAGCAATTGGGTTGTTGTGAATGTAATCGACAATCCGGTCAAAATCCGTTTCGTCTCTGATGATGTGTTCATAGAAATTTCTCTGCCAGACCGCATTATTTTTAGAGCGAAGTAACGTATTGATTTTTCGGGAGGTTAATGATTTGTAGTTTTGGATGATTGCATTAATGGAACCGGAAACGGTACCGTGAGGTGAAGGAGAAATTGTTGGTGGATAAGAATTTGATGTTAATGCTTGTGAGGAGACTCCATTTGATAAATCGGGCGAGCCCTCACAATCTAAAAACATGATTGCAGGGTAAACAGGTGATATTGGAATTTTAGATGGGGAACCATGTTTTTTCTCACCTGCTTCTCCCCTACGAGTTATGGGATTTTGTGGTTTATTTATGATAATGATTCCATGAAGGTGGTTGGGCATGATTACGAATGCGTCCAATTCAATGTTGTTGAAACGTTTTGGTAAGTGTAACCATTGGTAATAGGCGATTTCACCCAATGGTGATAATTTCATTTTGCCAGATTTAATTTCACCAAAAATGTTTTCTTTTCGATGAGTACAAATTGTTATGAAATAGGCACCTTGTTGTGTGTAATCGTATTCAGGTATTCGGATGGAGCGGCGGATTGGGATAATGGGTTTGTGAGGCATGATGGTATCCGGGGTTCTAATTTTGATTTTACAGGAATTGGTTGGTAATTGTATTGAAAATTTATATTGATATTTGTTTGATGATGTAGGAGATTCGCTCGCAAGATTTATTGGAGCCCAGATTTTGATGGTTGAGAGATTGTAATTCGGGCGAAGCAGGTGGATTGGTGTGACTTTTTCCTTCCAGTTGTCACCTTCCACCTGCTTCTCCCCTACGAGTATACGGGTATACGGGTTAACGGATTTATGTACAGGGTAGGTGTTTGACCAACCCCCGCAGTTATCACTTTGCGGTACAGGCAAGGGCAGGCCACCCCTACCATTCATTAATACCCCAGCGGAGAAATTATTTCCCCTTTGCGAACTTTGCGTACGCCTGTGCCCTATTGGGTATAGCTTGCTTTGCGCTTCAACTCCATGATATCGGCCAGTGATTCTGTATATGGGGAGCGGGCGATGCCAAATTCGGTGATGATTCCCGTAACGTATTGGGCATCTGTGACGTCAAAGGCGGGGTTGTAAAACTTGACGCCTTCCTCCGGTGCCATGGGTTGGGTATACCATTTTTTGTAGATCTCCGCGGGATCGCGTTGCTCAATTTCAATCTCCGCTCCATCCAGGGTGTTCATATCAATGGTGGAAGTGGGGGCACAGACGTAAAAAGGGATACCGAATTCCTTTGCCAGAATGGCCACACCAGCCGTGCCGATCTTGTTAGCCACATCGCCATTGGCTGCCACCCGATCTGTTCCAACAAAAACAGCCTGAATCAAGCCTTGCTTCATCACGGTAGCAGCCATATTGTCACAGATAAGGGTCACATCAATTCCGGCTGCTGCCAGCTCGAAGGTGGTCAGGCGAGCCCCCTGCAGTAAAGGTCGCGTTTCATCGGCATAAACGTGCAGGTTATAGCCACGCTCCTGCCCCAAATAAATAGGAGCGGTGGCCGTGCCATATTTGCCGGTTGCCAGCGAACCGGCATTGCAGTGTGTCAACACACCATCGTTGGGCGTCAACAGGGTGAGGCCAAATTCCCCTATCGCTTGATTGGTGCGAATATCCTCTGTTTTGATTTCGTGAGCCTGATCACGAAGCGCATCCAGAATCTCTTCAACCGGTTTCTCTTTGTTGCTTAATAAACAGGTTTCCATTTTATCCAGTGCCCAAAAAAGGTTCGATGCGGTTGGGCGGGCACTCGCCAGATATTGTTTTACAGCCCTGAAAACATCGTAAAAATCATCAAAATCCTCGACTGCCGAGTTTTTGACCCCCAGATAGGCACCATACCCGGCTGTAATCCCGATGGCTGGCGCACCACGCACCCGTAGTTCCCGAATCGCTTCGCGAATTTCCGGCTGGGTGGTGAGATGAATATACTTCACCTCATTTGGCAGCAAGGTCTGATCAATCAATACAACGGCGTCATTTTCATCGTCCAGGTAGACCGTTTCCAGATCAAAGGTTTTGTTTGTCATTCGCATTTCCTTTATTCATCAAACTAATCTTCTGGATCAATATCCTCAAGGAAAATCGCTACAATTTCCGGGTCAAAATGGGTGCCGGATTGTTCTTTAATATAACCCAAAACCTTTTCTTTTGGCCAGGCTTTGCGATAAGGACGATCGGAACTCAACGCATCCCAGACATCGATGACCGCGAAAATTCGACCTGCTAATGGAATTTCTTCCCCCTTCAAACCACGTGGGTAACCGCTACCATCCCATTTTTCATGGTGACAATAGGGAATATCCAGGGCCGGTTTGAGGTAATCGATGGGAGAGATCATATCGTAGGCATAGACAGGGTGTTGTTTCATAATTACCCATTCTTCTGGTGTAAGTGGACCAGGTTTGTGTAGTATTTCATCAGGAATTCCCATTTTACCGATATCGTGTAATAAGGCACCTCGCCGGATATGAACTATTTCTTCCTCTTTTACTCCCATCCTGCGAGCCATCCTGACAGCCATATCTGTTACTCGTCTGGTGTGATTTTCGGTTTCTTTATCACGTAAATCCATCGCACGCGACCAGCCTTCAATGGTGGCATCGTAAGCCTGGACGAGTTCCTGGTTAGATTGTTGTAGATTTTCAAACAACTGCAGATTATCAATTGCGATAGCAGTTTGGAAAGCCAGTGATTCTATAAATTCAATGAATTCAAAATCAAATTCGGTTTCTGATCGAAAATAGATTTCTATCACCCCTTTTAACTCACCTTTAGCAATCAGGGGCACTGCCAAATATGAGATGAAGCGTTCTTCAATGATAAATGATAATGACTTATAAGGTGGGTCACTATGACGAATGTTGGCAACTCGAACAGCATGTCGGGTTAACGCTGCTTTTCCTGCTGGTCCAGCACTTAATGAAATTCTTGTGTTTTTGTAATGAGTTGTACGGAAGCCATTCCCAGCAACATAATTTAATGTTAGGTCGATCGGGTGGAATAATAAAATACCCACTGCATCTGCACCCAAATAATTACTCGCTTGTGAACAAATGATATCCAATGTTAGATTTAAGTCAAAAATACTGGCAATCGTCTGATCAATGGTACGTTGTACCTGCAATTGTTTCAGATGAGAGAGAGTATCTTCATACAGTGTCATTCTTTGTAATGTGATACCAGCAATTCTGGAAAAAGATTCCAGCATTTTCACTTCATCGGGTTTAATTTCTCTTTCTTTTGGATGAAGGATGAGAACCACACCTAGAATATCATCCTGGGATTGAATAGGAACACACACACCACTTATATCCATGCTGCCATGCTCAGCTACGACATCGTGAATACCAAACTCCTTTTCAAAATCCAGGATAACTGCTGATTCACCATTCAGGAAAACTGAGCCAACGATGCCTTCCCCTGGCTTTGTTTCTGCTCCTGCCATTTCTTCCGGTAAGCCAATCATGTGCGTGATGCGTAAGGTATCCTCCACAGGATCAAACAACAAAATACCACCCATGTTCATCTGCATCATTGTCAGAGTTTCTTGCAAGAAAATTGGCAAGGCTTCATCCCTGGTGGATGCTCGCCTTAAAGCGGAAGTAATTTTGTCAATCGCTTCCATCTCGGCCAGACGTTCTTGCTGACGTTTTTCCAATTCCTTGCGTTCGGTAATATCAACAACGGTCACAATCACTTTTGATAGATCTTCCTCACAGCCTGGGACTGCTGCCCAATTTACAGAGAGGTAGGAAAGTTTGCCAAGTGAATCAGTCTTATAAACTTCAGTCTGAAATTTTGTAAAACCATCTGCAACCTTCACTAATTCATCAATCATTAGGGATTGATTAAAGGGAGAAGCTATCGGTTCGATATGTCCATTGATTTCCTCCAGAGATTGAAATCCATATATTCTTTCAGCTTCTTTATTAATATCAATAATTTTAATGAGATGGATTAAGTTGGCTAATTCATCTGGATGGGTGTTTAGAAATTCATGAAAGTCTTCAACACCTGATCGTTTTAATTCTATTAAACGGGCTTTGACGTCTGAAAAATTCTCTTCAAAAATTGCTACCGGGGAATCGTCAAATAATGAACGGTATCTTTGCTCATTTGCACGCAAGGCATTTTCAGCTTTTTTGCGATCAGTGATATCAACCATGGAAATTAAAACTTTCGATAGATCCTCCTCATGCCCAGGCATCGCAGCCCATTTAGCTGAGAATTCCAAGACTCTACCATCTAGTGTTTTGTTGGTAAAATCTATATCAAAATTCGTTACCCCATTGGCAATATACACCAATTCTTCTATTAACTGGTCCAAAGATTGCTCAGTATAAATGTTCGTAAAATTGTCTCTTAACTCTTCCTTATTTTGTGCACCAAATAATTTGATTGTTTCTTGATTGACATCAATGACCACAATCAATTCAGCTATCTGAAGTAGTTCGGTAGGATTGGTCACAAAATATTCATAAAAGTCTTCAATGCCTTCCGATTTTAGCTGATCCAAGCGCTGTTTAACTTTGGAAAAGTCCTCTTCCCAGATGGAGACTGGTGATTCCTCATAGAGATTGCGGTAGCGCTTTTCACCCTCTCTTAAAGCTTGCTCAGCTTCTTTTCGTTGGGTGATGTCTTCCTTAATTGCGATGAAGTGTGAGATGTTTCCTTGTTCGTCGAGCATTGGGGTAATGGTCTCATCTTCAGTGTATAGGCTACCATCTTTCCGTTTATTGATGAGTTCGCCTTCCCAAACCTTGCCGGATAAAATTGTGTCCCATAATTGTTGGTAATAGGCTTGATCTTGCATGCCGGATTTTAATATGCGTGGATTCTGACCTATCACTTCTTCAAATGAGTAACCTGTTAATTTTGTGTAAGAAGGATTTACCCATTGGATATTGCCTTCCCGGTCAGTAATCACTATTGCATTGTCAGCCGCATTCAGAGCGGTTGCCTGCAATCGAATTTGCTGCTCGGCTTGCTTCTTCTCGGTTACATCGTGAATGTTGGAATATAGAAGTTCGCGACCCAGATGCTGGATGGGGCCACTATAAACTTCTACATCACGAATGTCTCCATTTGCCAGGCGATGTTGGAAATTAAAGTAGTTTCGTTCCTCAGCCAGCGCCCGCTGCATTTCCATTTGCACCGCCTCTGGTGATAATGTGTTGATCTCCGTTATTTTCTTATTGGTTAATTCCTGCTGGCTATAACCATAATACTTACAAGCAGCTGGATTAACATCAATAATTTCGCCAGTTACCGGGTCGATTAATAGCATTACCGCATGATTATTTTGAAATAAGGAGCGGAACTTTGATTCACTCGCCTGCAATTTATTTTCGGCTGTCTCTTTTTCCTTACGATCAGCCGCCTGTTTCAACGCGTCTCTGACCGCAAATGGCAGACGATTGATGTGCTCCTTGATAACATAATCTGCTGCGCCAGCTTTCATGCAATCAACCGCCGTGTCCTCATTCATTGATCCTGTCAAAACGACAAAAGGTAACTCCGGATACAACTCTTTTGCCATTTGCAGGGCTTGCATACCATCAAAACCTGGCATGGAATAATCAGAAATAATTAGGTCTGGTTGAAATGTTGCCAAAGCATTTAAGAAATCATCACGCGTTTCCACCCGTAATGATTCAAAAATATAATCATTTGATCTTAATTGTCTTTCAGCAAGTTCCTGATCGGATGTTAGATCTTCTACAAACAAAATGCGTAATTTATGTGTCATGAAGCAGCTTCCTAATTTGCCGCGTATTTATTAAGTAAAAGCCAATAAAATCCAAGTTCCTGAACCGAATCCATAAACTTATTAAATTCGACTGGTTTGACGATGTAACTATTTACTCCCAGTCGATAACATTCTTCAATATCGGTATCTTCCGTGGATGATGTGAGAACAACAATTGGAATTTTCTTGGTTGCAGGTTCATTTTTGAGGATTTTTAGGACCTCCAAACCACTTAATTTTGGCAGTTTTAAGTCCAGAAGAATTAATTGCGGAACGTGAGGTGAGATCACTTTTGGCGAGCCCACTGGATCAAAAAAATAATCCAATACCTCCTGTCCATCCACCATTCTATTTATATGATTAGAAAGATTATGTTTTTTCAATGCACGCAGTGTCAATTCTGCATCTATATCATTATCTTCGACCAGTAAGATTTCGATTATATTCGATTCATTCATAGTTTATTTGCCTCTTGGGGATTGAAATATAAAACGTAGTACCTTCACCTAAAGTTGATTCAGACCAAACCCGTCCGTTGTGCCGGTGGATAATTCTTTGGACAATAGCTAACCCAACACCGGTTCCCTCAAATTCTGCATCGCTATGAAGGCGTTGGAAAAGGCCAAAGAGCTTATTCTCATAACGGGAATCGTAACCAACCCCATTGTCCTCAATCGAATATGTACAGAATCCATCTTCCTCATGCCCTTTGATCCATATTTTACAGTTACAATTCTTTTTTGTATACTTGATAGCATTAGACAACAGGTTTGTCCACACCAACCGCATGAGGGTCGGATCGGCTTCTACATCCGGTAATTGGCTGATATCCAACATAATTCTGGATATATCTTCAGCCGTAGCCACTTCATGAAATATTGAATTTGCCATGGTTTGCATGTCCACCCAGGATAATTTTAAATTTTGTCTGCTAACTCTTGATAGCGACAAAATATCGACGATTAATTGATCCATTTTACTGGTGCTCTTGCGAATGATGTTGACAATGCGTTTACCCTCCTCATCAAGTGAGGGGGCGTATTCCTGCTCGAGAATACGTGAAAAACCATCAATCCCGCGTAGTGGGGCACGCAAGTCGTGTGAGACAGAGTAAGCGAAAGCTTCCAGTTCTTTGTTGGAAGCTTCCAGTTGTGCGGTACGTTCCTTTACCCGTAATTCTAATTCTTCATTTAGTTTCCTGATTCTTTCTTCGGCTTCCCGTTGATCTTCAATCAAACTGAGCAAAGATTGACGCGATCGCTCAGCGGTTGCTAATAATTCTTGTAATTTTTCATGATTTTCTTTACTTTCTTCTTCGGCTGCTTTCCGCTCAGAAATGTCAGTGACAATTACCTGGATAGCATTCTTCCCACCAAATGAAATACTGGTTCCAATCGTCTCAACATAAACGGGTGAACGATCCAGTTTGAGGAAAATATTTTCAAAATTTATCACCAACCCTTCGTCGTGAGATAACTTTTGAATATTTTCTCTGGTTATCTCCAACATTTTTGGATGAATAAATTCAACAATCGGTTTTCCAACCAGGTTTTCATCCGGATTGGCTCCAAGAATTGCTAACCCAGCCGGGTTTATAAAATCAATTCGATTTTCAGAAAAAACAACAATTCCGATGGGAGCAGAATTTAGGAGTGTGCGATATCGTTTTTCACTTTCAAGCAATTCCTGCTCAGCCACTTTCCTTTTAGTAATGTCCACAAAAGTAACAATATTTTTTTCCACACTGGAAACATAGCCAATCTCCAGATAGCAATAACTACCATCTTTTTTATGGACACGGGTTTCCATTGGTACTATGGTCGAAACCGTAGCTTTAGCGAGCTCAACAGCCTTTTCCCAATGTTCAAAAATCTGATTGCGGTAGTTTACATCCGGATAAGCTTTTGGCCACCAATCAGTGAGTTTTGGGATATCATCCTGTAGGTAACCAGTTATTTCAGAAAATTTTCGATTAATAAAATAGTTGCTCCCATCATTGTCATAGATCATAATTCCCACCGGGGCAAGTTCAATGAGCTTTCTAAAGTCGGTATTAATTTCCAGAAATTCTTCCTCTGCCAATTTCTTTTCGGTGATATCCATGATCGTTCCATTGATTTTCACCACCTTATCCCCCTCCCAAATCGCTTCCGCACTGGTTCTAACCCACTTGCTTTCTCCTGTGATTGACTTAAAACGCAACTCGAGATCATAAGGATACCCGCTGGTAATACACTTCTGAAAGGCATCAAATACTACTTCACGGTCTTCAGGATGATAACAAAGCAGACTCTTTTCAACGTGTTCTCTTGACCCAGGATGAATTTCTGTGGGAAGATACCCATGAATGTGATAAACCTCATCTGTCCAAAACACGGTTTCTGACTCAGTATCGAAATCCCAACCCCCAATTTTGGATAATTGTTGAGTTTTATTTAAGCGGTCTGTGACACTAATCAATTCATCACGGATTTCGTCTCTTCTTAACTGATTTCGTAAAACCAGACCCAACAATAATGTGCCAACCGGATAAATGATCAAAACTGGAAGACTGATGGATGTAAGAACTGGTTGGATACTTTCTTTAGGTAAGGTAAACATCAATGCTAACATTACCAAATGGACGATAACGCCAAAGATATATAGCTCCCAACCTTTAACCTTGATTAGGGTGCTTTTGCGTTGATAATGCCATATTATTCCCAATGTACCCGTTGCCAAAATTACCAACACGCCGGTCAATGCGCCACCACCTCCCTGATAGATGCGAAGCGCTGCAGTAATTGCCATTGCCACCAGGGTTGGCGTTGCGCCAAAGAACAATCCAGACGTACTCAACAAGACTGAACGGGTGTCAAACACAATTCCGGGAGAAAGCACCCATGGGGTGAGCATGATCAGGATCCCTGTCCCACCAACCAAGACCCCAATAAATACCTTTTGGGCAAAGATATTCTGTTTACGTACTTTCACCCTTAACAGATCAAATATCAAAACCAATGCGAGCAAAAAGGCGATGTTTTGGAGTAAAGTGAGGTAGGAGTTTCCCTCATTCATCCGGTGTTGTCACACTTTCATAGCGAGGAGGTTTGCCACTTTCCTTCAAAAGTTTGTTTATTTCCTGTTTTAATTCGATAATACGATCTTCACGACCTAAAGTAATGTCATGCCAGCGACGCAGTTCATCTAATTGTTGCATGATTTTCTCTTCACTCTCTTTGCGTAGGGTGATATCGTGATGGGTGCCCTGCATCATTAAGGGATTGCCATCTTTAGTCCACTCGCTAACCTGTCCGCGATCCTGCACCCAGACCCAATGACCATCTTTGTGACGCATACGAATTTCAACGTCGTAATAAGCTAACTTCTTTGAGAAATGTTCCTGTAACTTTTCCTCAGCCAGAATTAAATCATTAGGATGGGTAAGGGCTTTCCACGTTTCAATAGAGGTTGGTTGCAATTCCTCCAAGGAATAACCAACCATTCTCGCCCAGCGGTCGTTAATTAATATTTGACCCGTTGGTATACTCCACTCCCAGGTACCAACATTGGCACCTTCGATGATACTGCCAAGACGTTGACGTTCCTCGAAAATTATTTTTTCATTTTTCTTGCGCTCACTAATATCCAGAATAATGGCAGTAAATAAACTTTCATTTCCAATTTTTTGATGTTGAAGATGAACTTCTACCTCATAGGTCGAACCATCTTTTCTTTGATGCAATGTTTCAAAATTTACCTGTTTTTTTATTCCTTCACGTAAAGGAGCAATTAATTCCGAGAATTCCTCAAATGTGACTTTCGGCTTAATATCAAGAGGAGTCATATTTAATAATTCTTCCATTGAATACCCAAGATTCGAGATGGCAGCTTTATTAGCTTGTATAAATTTGAGACTTTTCTCATTAAAGATGAAAATCTCATTTAATGATTCTTCCAGAATATGATTGAATAATAATTTCTCCCGCTCTGCATTTTTTCTTGCCGAGATGTCGGTATGGGTTCCCAGCAAACGAAGTGGTTTTCCGCGTTCATCGCGCTGGACGATACTACCCAATGACAGGATCCAGATGTACTCACCTGTTGCTGTTCTTAAGCGATACTCCAACTTATATTCATCATGCTTACCAGATATGTACTCATTGAAGTACTGGGTGACAAAATCATAATCATCGGGATGTAATCTATTCATCCATCCTTCAACCGTTATTTTAAACGTTTCTGGGGTCTCGCCAAGCATGGTCACATAAATATCATTAACAATTTGTTCTCCGGTTTCTACATTAATATCATAAATCCCTTGCTGGGCTCCATAAACAGCCAGACGTAAACGTTCTTCGCTCTCACGTAAAGCTTTTTCCATTTCCATGCGTTGGGTAATTACCTCGGTATATACAATAATGCCCCCAATAGTGTTGTCTCTTTCGAACCATGGTCTACATTCCCAGCGTGTCCACTCCACTGTTCCATCATCACGATAATATGGATCATCTTCAGCACTAACTACTTCTCCTGCTAATGCTCTCTGATGAACATCACGCCATTTCTGTGGGAGATCTGGAAATATTTCATAATGGTGTTTTCCAATCACATCTTTTTCTTTGATGTTGTAATCATCCAAATAACGTTTACTCACATAAATGTAATTCAAATCCTTATCATGGACAGCAACAGCACTGCGATTATGTTCAATAATATATCCTAATAGATCATGAGAGTGAAGCAATGCTTGTTCTGCATGTTTCTGCGCAGTAATATCAACAATTGTGGTAATAAAATGTAATGGGTTACCTTTATTGTCTCGCATAATGGATACACTTACATCAGCCCACAAAATGGAACTATCTTTATGGATATATCGTTTTGTGTTGCGGGTAGCGTTTATACCCCCAGAGGTTAGCTCCTCTAATTTTTTTTGAATTGTCTCTATCTCTTCTGCCGGGGTCAAGCTTTGCCAGGTTCGCTTAAAAAGTTCTTCTTTTTTATATCCAAGCATATCAGCAAAAGCCTGATTTACATTAATTTCTCCATTCAATGATGTAATTGATTTACCAACATTCGCCGTCTCGAAAACTTCGCGAAACTTCTCTTCACTTTCAATTAACTTTTCCTGAATCAAACGACTTTTTGAAAAATAATATTCAAATAGAACGTAAATCAAAATAGCACTTGCAGTAACAAAAACAAATCCTTTTATAGTTTGGAATTTTGAGAATTTCCTAATATCCTCTGCAAAAATTCCTAATACAGAGTCTGAAGTGAATATCCAAATGATGCTAACAACCCAGTAGATAATTGAAGTCCTCAATCCATAATTAAAATTTTTCTTATTCATACAAAGTCCCTTTTTAGGTACTGCTACTAGTTTGCAAAAATGAGGATTAAGGTTTACAGATCATTTCTTAAAGTTGGAAATGATTTTTTCTTGAAATTTCTTGAGGCAAAAAATGTAAGAAATTGAATAAACACCATCTAATTCGTATTTAATAATACAAAGAATGTCAAAAAATTACAATTTCCAATTGGTTGACAAATTTACAACTTGAAATAATCTCTTGATTATTAAGCGATCCAAGCCGGAATAATGATGCTCAATTATGCGTCGGTTTCGTTAAGGTAGCAACACACCCTGTTGCGACCTTCATCCTTGGCACGATACAAAGCTTTATCAGCTGTCCGGAAAATGGCTTGTGAAGTATCACCATGCAGTGGGTAATTGCTGACACCGATGGATATGGTGACCTGACTATACAAAAAATCTGCATCCAGTGATGCCTGGGCAAACCTTTCACGCAATGCTTCTGCGCGATTGACCGCCTGATCCAGGTATAATCCTGGTAACAATACCAGAAATTCCTCGCCCCCGAAGCGACAGGCAACATCTGACTTGCGGAACATATTCTTCAGAATCTCGGACAATAATTGCAATACTTTATCCCCCACTTCGTGGCCAAAGCGATCGTTGACCGATTTAAAATGATCAATATCGAGCATGAGAAGACTAATCGGTTTTTCCTCACGAATACTACGGATCAACTCATTCTTAAAGTACTCATCAAAAAAGCGGCGGTTATATAACCCGGTGAGCGGATCTCGAATAGCTTGCTCTTTTAGCTGATCTTGCAATTTATTGATTTCATCCAACTTTTGCATTAAAGTCAGATTGGCTTTTTCCAGGGCACGGGTAGCCATGCGTCGTTCGGTTTCATCATCAAATATAACCAACCACCCATCGGCGTTATTCTTGCGTACCAAAGGAGAAATGATTAAATCAAGAATTTTTTGCTGTGGTTGTGCGATTTCAACTTCCAGATTAATGACTTCCTCAGCACTTGTAAATGGGCTATTTGTCACGCCTATTGCGTGAAAGATTTGGTTAGCCGACATACCCAATTCGATCGTTACTTGGGGGATTAATTTTTCTAACGCTGGGTTCCAATCGACCACGCGAGATTGGGAATCGACCACCATAATACCATCCTGGATGAGACTGAACACCAAATCACGCGCAACCGGTATCAAGTCCAGAAAACGGGAGGTGGTAATTGCCACGGTAATTAATACAACCGAGAAAAAGCTGCCAATGGGTGCCCAATCCATACCAGGAAGTGGGTTTAAGTCTGATAAATAGAACAAGACCCCAATAAAGGGAAGGACAATTGCTACTGCTACAATTTCGATTTGAAAACGAAATGAACGTTGGCGATATTTTAGCCACTGCTGAAATAGAATGATCAGCATAACGATGATCAACAAAAATTGGTAAACAATTCCCACCCCATAAAGTTTTCCAGGATAATACACCATCAGATTGGATACCGGATCAATTTCTCCAAACCCACGCCAGATCAAATGATGTTGTTCGTTGGTCAAAGTTAATAGCACAATGAAAGCTGGAATGACCCATAATAAATAATATTTTCGATACCGGTAATCGATAACAATTCCAAAATATTCAACAACAAATATAAAGAGCAGCGGGACGATGTTATATAAGGAAAGATACTGCAGCTTTGACCAAAGAACTTTCATTTCTGTTGAAGTAGCTGAATACTCCAGGGCATAGCCCAGATTGTAGATAAAAATCGCAAAGGCTGCCCCCATTAAATACTTACTACCCACCACATGTTTTTTGCGCCAAACCAATACAAAAAACAGCAAAGACAAGAGACTGGTTAATACGGATATATTTACGTGTAGTAAACTAAAATCGAACATCATATTAAGTATACTGAGATTGTTTTTCTTCGAAAGTTTTTTAATTTACAGGTTTGTAAGGTAAACTCAAAAAGAGGTTGAGTTAATATCAATCTACTTACAGATTAACACCGGGATTTGTATTCCATCCAGAACATAATCTATTGTACTACCGCTCATCACTTCTTTTAATGGGGAGGAGCCATAACTCCCCATGATGACCATATCGATTTCTTTTTCGTTCACAAAATTGAGAATGTTTTGCCCGGATAGCCCTTTGCGTAAATGGGCTCTGTAGTAAACATTTCCAAAGCGCATATAGGAACGGGCATCATTGATATGTTTTTTCATCTCATCCTTGAAGGTGTCATCACGGTAGGTCGTCAGAATGTAGAGTTCCACCTTCCAGCTAATCGCCAGGTATGCAGCAATGTACATCGCTTCTTTTGATTTTGGGCTACCATCATATGCCAATAATAAGCGTTTCACGTTACGCATGTATCCAGGAACAACCAGTAATGGCTGGGAAGATTTACGTACCAAAGTACGAAAACCCGAACGCAGTTTGTGCAATGGTTGAATACCAGGTGCATAATTCATCTTCACAATTACCATATCCGTAAAAAACGAGCGTTCCAAAATTCTTTTTCCAGGCTCGCCAACCTCTATGGCTAAACTTCCTTCCACGCCTGTTTCACCTAAACGCCAATAGAAGATTTCCCGTATGCGTTTTACGTTTTCAGTTTCCAAATCATCTTTACTTTCAACGAGATGAAGAGCGGAAATGCGGGAATGCTCCTTTTGAGCAATCCACAAAGCCTGTTCAAAGGCAGAACGTGGGGGATCAAGATTATCCTGAATAGCTAGCATTAGATTTTGAAAGAGAGATTGTTTACGTTCGATTTGCATACGGTGCGCCTTGCGCCAGGTTCCGGTGCGTGGTCCTCCTTCCCAATTATCTGGCAATAATTGATCCACCAACCAATACCGAAAGCGCTTGAAAATTGATTTGGTGCCTGTTGAAAAGCGTTTTCTTAAAGATTCTGCAGCTGTGATGGTGTCCACCTGCCAGCCTAATTCCTCTTCCAAATCACTGCGATGTTCCAACATCCACAAATAGAGGTCGGTTTTTGTGCGATCCGGAAAATCTTTTAATAAACCTTTTTCGGTGATGACCTCGATGGTAGGTAAATAATAGTTTTGATACCAATCCAAGGCTGCTTCATGGTAAGGAATTTCTCGATTTTCTCGTTCACCCATAAAATAGCGGTTTACATTGATATGATCGAGCAATTTTTCATAGCCGCCTGCGACGGTTATATCTAAATCAAGATCATCAAAATACTTATCCAGTTGCGTTAATTCCAAAAAATTGGCAAATTCTTCTTTGATAATCAAATTATCCAGGTTAGCTTCACCTGTCAGTGGGACACGGGTGACAACTTCAATGATATAAGCCTCGATGTGTGTTTGTCCATTTTGACGTGCGACTGAAACGCGATGGTTACCATCACGAACAAAGTAATAATCGCCTACTTTATAAACTTCGATGGGTGGTACACCTTCCATCGATTCGGTCGCCATTTTTACCGTTGCCCAGCGTTGACTATCGGATAATTTTCGTGGAAGGAAGTCTCTCGTGAAATCTGTGTAGCGTCCCACACTTCCAATAATTTTATCGACAGGAATCTCCTGCCGTCCTCTTTCTACCTGACCTTTTAATCGTAATTTCTTCAATACGTCATCATAGGAAAGCAAATTAATATTCTCGCCGGTTAATTGGGCAATGACTGATTTTAAGGACGCCTTACGATGGGCGATATTGAAGTCATTGATTGCAACATTTCTATTCATAACTCACCAAAGATATTTGACTTTCTTTTTTTCGATAAATTCATGTTGGAGATCCAACACTGGTGCAAAGTAATTATTATTATAAGTTCTTTTTGTAGGTGCTGGTAATCATTGCACTCACCATTCGTAGTAGGTTAATAGCTTCCGGTTCCCAATGCTTGTAGTCTCGCACCATATCAAACCCTATGAAACCTTGTGCTTTTCCTTCATAAATTATTGGAACGACCAATAACGATTTGATGCCCTGTGAGGTAAATATATCACGCTCTTCTTCGGTGGCAAAAGGCATATCATCGATGTTATCCGCGATGATTTCCTGGTTTTGGTAGAGACGATTCATCCACCATGGAAACATGGAAAATGGGACATTTTGTAAATCGTTAATAGCAGATGGAATGTCTTGGTTGCACCACTCGAAAGTATTTGACATAGTTTGCATCTTGTAATTCAGATCAAAAATGTAAGTACGATCCACATTCATAAAGTTTCCCAATTCTTCAATTACAAAGTTCATTGTTTCTGGTAAGGTTTGTACATCAGCATTCATTAATTTAAGTGAGATTTCAATGATCAACCGTTCAAAATTTGAATAATATTGCAATTTTTCACGTGCTTTCCTTCTGGCGGAAACATCCAGGAAAACGCCCTGAAAAAGAAGGGTGCCATCAATTAATTGGATCACTGATCCTGATTCAATAAACCAACGTTGCGAACCATCCTTGTGAAGCACACGAAATTCGAATTGTATTGAATCTCTTGATTGAATTTTTTGTTGGATAACACGAATGAATTCTTCGCGATCATCCGGATGAATGATTTCAGACCATTTGTCAGGATCCGTGTAAAATTCTTCCGGGCGGTATCCCAAATATTCTTCGAGTTGCGGACTGATATAGACAGGGAACACTGTATTCGGGTGCAAAACATAAATTACCATCGGCAGATTTTCCACCAACGCCTGATAGCGCTGTTCAATCGATTTCTGGAATACTTCTTCCTGAAACTCCTCCGTGATATCTCTTCCGATTGCATCGATTCTGACCAGCTCCTCATTTTTGAAAATAGCTTTGTCCGTCCACTCCACCCAATAGATCCGGCCATATGCGTTTACCATGCGATTGCGGTTCTTTCGAACAGGTTCCTCCATCGTTAATTTTGAAAAATGTTGCGCAACTACTTCGTAATCTTCCAAAAAAATATTTTCCTGTAAGGGCTTTCCAACAATCTTTTCAATCGGCCGGCCGATCAAATCACAATATGCCTGATTCACATTCGTTATTGTCCCATCAGGTGCTAATATGCAGATTATTTTCGTTTCCTCGTCAATCAGATAATCGGAGGATTGTTCATGAATAATATGCGGTGAACTGGTGTCCAAAACATCGCGGAAAAAGATTATTACCGATTTTTCATTTTTATAGAGAATTTCATTCACCGACAATCTTGTCCTGACTATGGAGTGGTCTTTTTTCTCAATTTGCCATTTTTTTTCACTTTCGAGTTTTTTTAAGCCGGTGGATTTTACAGTGTTTATGAGATTAATATTTTCGGTTGGTGAAAACAATTCCAAAAAATTCTTCTCAAACAATTCATCGGGTGAGTAAAGCAAAAACTCATGGGCAAAATTATTTGCAAAAATAATTTCGAAAGAAAATTCATTCACAATCAGCTGAGGGATGGGTAATTTTGCGGTCAATTCCATCATATGTTGTGACGGAATGGAAATGCCAGAAGTTGGTTCTATGTCCTCATCATAAACTTTACCAATGATCAATGTTTGATTCAATGCACTCAATTTTCGAAATCGAAAGGGAATTAATTTTTCATTTCCTTCTACCGTAGGAAATGAGAAATAGTGGATAGCTGAAAATTTTTCCGGTGAATGTTGTAGTCGGTTTAATAATTTTCCTTTTTGAGATGGTTTGACGAAATTAAGAATATTGTAAGTTTTATTATCCTCAATGGTGATATCCAATTGTTCTGCTAATCTCGGAGATATATAAAAGGAAAAACCCTCCTCCGTTACTATAAATGCTCTATCATCGGAGGTGTTTAATATACTTTCAAATAATTGGTTGCGCTTAGCAAGGGATTGAAAATCATGAATATTGGAAAGTAATATCCCTGATTGCCGTGAAAATTCTTCAAAGAAATCATGTGTGCCATTGCTGAATTCTGTTAGTGACAGTATGTGATAACAACCAATCAGGTTCCCGGCATATAAGATGGGATAAAGACCAAAAGTGGTGAATTGATTGAATTCTTTTTTGGGATAGTAGTCGGCAACTTCATCCACATTACCCGTTATCGAGAGACCATTATGAATCATTTGCCAGGTTTCAGGTTTTTTCACAAATTTTTCTATTTTTTGTACGTGTTTTTGCATTTGATCATTGGAGAATTTGTGATAGGTTACCTTCCCTTTTTGATCAAATAGAAATAAACCAAAAACCATGCTTGGGTCAAATTTGGTTAATTGGCGAACCAGCTGGTCACTCCCCTCTTGTAAGGAGCCCAAATTGGAAAGGGAAATGAATAAATCTTTGATTAAGTGGAATTGATGGTATATGGACTCGTTTAATTCCTGCCGAAGGTAAACAAAGAAGTTGTCCTCACTGATGGACATGACCTCAAAGAATATTTTTCTTCCACCGTAGGAAGATAATGAGAGGAGCCCTTCCTGAGGAATTTTATCTTTCGTAATGTTCTGAATCGACCATTGAATTCTCTTGACCAAATCAAGATTGGCACATTCTGATAAGGATTTTCCTGCCAGGTGAGGAATTTCGATGTTTTTGGTATCCGGATTAATCCTTGAATAAGCGCGAATGATTATTCCATCCAGGCTTACAGTTAATTTTACGTGAACAGATTGTAAGATAAGCTCTGTTAAATTTGTTTGGTTTGCAGGTAGATTCATGAAACTTTCTGAAACTAATCAGGTTCACAGTATTTTTTTAAACCTGATTTATATATGTCGGTTAAGTAAGGATCTTCGACATCCAATGATTCATTGTTCAAATTGTAAAGGTGTTTAGCCGGAATGACAAGCAGTTTAGGGCTTATGTTTTATTAATAATTGGTTTGTTATTTGTTAATTTTTATAGCGTTGTGCACTTGAGAGGCTGAATTTTAAATGAATACTTTAAGAGTTGCCCCGCTTTGAGCAGGAATTCCTCATGAGGGATACCTCCTGCGGGGATATCACCACCGACACCTTTTTGTGTCAGGTCTATATTGACATGAACGGCACCGGATGGGAACAACTCATGGATATGGGTTGCATCTTCCAGCTGCTCCTGAGAAAATGGCAATGCACTGAAATTAAAAAAGGTCTTTTCATGTTCTATCAGCAAACCACTACCCATTTGGTTTGTCAATTGTAACCAGCGCACCTGGCTGCGATTTCCGTTCTCCTGTGGTCGCACGTAATGATGAACCAGCTGATCAATGGTGGTATAGAATTTGCCAACCCTTGCACCTGACAAGCGATCGGGCATTGTTTCCTGCGGTCCTAATCCAAAATAAGTAACCTGTTCAAATTCAGCAGGGATTTCAAATCGCATTCCCATTCGTTCCAATTCCTTACGCGGCGTGAAGCTGGATTCGACCCGGATGGCACCATCACCCGCGATCGTAAATTGTGTGTCAAAGGTGGATTTTCCACCAGGCACCTTCCAGGCTACCTTCACATCCACTTCTCCCCTTTCCAGCAATTGGTAGGCAAAGTTAACACAACGAATTTTTTGGCTGGCGTTACGCCAAAAATGTTTTCCCAGAATGGGTTTCAACCAGGGGTAAATCACCATAGCTGAAATATCATTGTCGATTCTTGCACGCCATAGATTGGGTTGCAATGGATGCGATAGCAATGATTTTCCCTGATAGATATATTTTTCCAGAAATCCACTTTGTGTATTAAATTCAATCGCCACATCTTCATTGTGAATGATTAGTTGTTGATTCTCTTTGCTTATTTGTAAGAGTTTTAGTTTTTCTGGTGCTTCTTGTCCAGAAGCTTTTTCCCTGACCGGTAATTTAAATTGCTCCCAGGCGATTTCGTGCCCTGCGTCTGCCCAGGGTTGATCCTCCCGCAGGACAAAGCTTAACAACAGAAAGACTTCCTGATTCGGTTCCACTTCCGGGATTTCATAATCAACCGCTATGGGAACTTTTTGCATGGGACCAGTAAACAGTTCGCTCAACTCACCTTTTTGATGGACATCTCCTTCAATTTCTACCTGCCAAAGCAATTTCAGTTGGGAAAGATCCTGAAATCGAAATTGGTTTTGTAATTCAAAACGACCATGCACCAGATCTATCGCTTCTATTTTTAAATCCTGATAACCCTTCTTAACCGTCCAGACTGCAGGATGAGGTTCACGGTTGGCAGCGAAAATACCATTGCAACCAAACACCGAGAACTGGTAAGGATCACCCAAGTCGCCGCCATACGCCCAAAAATCCTTGCCATCCGCTGTTTTGGAGAGGATGCTTTGATCCGCAAAATCCCAGATGAAGCCGCCAATACAGTGCGGGTACTTTTCAAATAGTTCCAGATATTTTTGGAAATTACCCAGCGAGTTGCCCATGGCATGCGCGTATTCGCATAAAATGATGGGTTTGCCTTCGGCGTGCGCACCATAGATTTTTCCCCAAGTGAGGATCGATTTTCTAAATTTGAAGTCACTTCCAGCGGCGATTGCTTCCAAATCCGCAGGTGTGGGATACATCATTGAGAAAACATCGGCGTATTCCCCTTTATAATCCTGTTCGTAATGCACCGGGCGGGAAGGATCGATTGCGTGCACAAGTTCAGTAAGTTTTTTGAATTTTTCATCCGAGCTGGATTCGTTGCCGAGTGACCAGAAGATGATGGAGGGATGGTTACGGTCACGCGCAATCATGTTTTCGACGCGTGCTTGCATTGCCGGTAACCAGCGCATATCGCCGCTCATTTTGTCGCGCAGCCCGTGGGTTTCGATGTTGGCTTCGTCCATGACGTAAATGCCGTACATATCACAGAGATCGTAAAAGCGTTCGTCGTCCGGATAATGCGCGGTACGCACGGCATTGATGTTGTTGCGTTTCATCAGAAGCACATCTTCGAGTAAGCGCTCAAAGCTCATTGTGCGCCCCGTGCGTGGGTCAAAATCGTGACGGTTGACCCCTTTAATCAAAATGGATTGCCCATTGACAAATAATTGGCGTTCTTTGATTTCGACCTTGCGGAACCCATGGCGAAGATGGCATGCCTCTAACTCTTTGCCCTTACTGTCGGAAAGAATCAGGTGAAGATCATAGAGGTGTGGGGTCTCGGCTGACCACAATTTTGGGTAATTATGTGATAAGTTGGCTTTGATGGTTAATTGTTGTTCAGGCGAAATTTGGAATCGTTCTGCGTAGCGCGTAACTTCCTGTCCCTGGTAACTCAAAACTGCTTCCCACTGCAGCTCGATTGGGTCTTGCAAATCCATTTTATGTGCGGCAATATCCAACGATAATGCCAGGTCAGCTTGTTGAAAACCATCGTAAAAAACGGAATCCAGACGAATATCACGGATGGTCACACTCGGCACAGCGAAAAGCCGCACTGAGCGGTAGATGCCGGACAGGAACCACATATCCTGATTTTCCAGATAAGATCCATCCGAAAAGCGATAGACCTGAACGGCGAGGAGATTGTCACCTTCCTTTACATACGGGCTGATGTAGAAGGTCGACGGCAGCATGCTGTCCTGTGCATAACCGACAAACTCGCCATTGATCCACACATAATAGGCAGAGCAAACCCCATCAAACTGGAGGTAAATTTCTTTGTTTTGCCAACTTGCAGGGACAGTGAAAGTATGGCGGTAAGAGCCAACCGGATTGTCTTCCGGATCGATATTGGGTAGGTTGCGCTTGCGTAAGCTGGGTGGCATATGAAATGGTGCATATATGGGTACGCCATACCCCTGCAATTCCCAATGACCTGGCACCTTAATTTTTTGCCATGTATGTGGATCAAAGTCAGGAGATTCGAAGCCCTGTGGTCGCTCGGCTGGTTTGGGTACCCAGTGAAAATCCCATTCGCCATCCAAAAAGAGATGGTTGGGGGATTCTTTATGATTTTGAATTGCCTTTAAGGATGGGTAAGAAACCGACGAAGCACATGCTGGTTGGCGATTGATTTCAAAGATCTTTGGATTTTGCCACTCGGGGATGAGGTGTTCTTTTGCCATATCTCTATGCCCTCCACTGAAGTTTTCTTAATTTTATATGAATTTGAGGAGATTGGGTAATTGGTAAAATGGGGCAAGAATACTGTGACTCGTGATTGAATCGCAGCATTTAAACCAGTATAATCATGCCATGCAATTTTGGAAACTTTCATTCGTATTATTCATGATCGGAAGTGTGCTGCTTTCCAGGTGCAGCGATAGTACCGCCAGGGCTGAATTGGAATTGTCTTTAAAGACCGGGGAGGGAGTTGCTACGCTTACCACACCTGTCGTTCTGGATCCTGTTGCAACCAGTGAGTTCATCGTAACAGCCAGCCCTACATTACGACCCAGTTCCACTTCGCTTCCCAGTCCAACCCCGATCCCCTCTTTCACCACCGTCCCATCACCAACACCCATACCGGATTCGTTTTATATCTCCGGGGTTGAAAGTTTCCGACAATCTTACCCACTCAGTTGCGAATCAAGAACAGCGGTGGATTGGGCGGATTATTTCGGCATCCTAATCTATGAATCCGATTTCCAGTTCGGGTTACCGCGTTCGGATAACCCGGATAAAGGTTTTGTGGGGGAAGTGCACGACCCCTGGGGACAAATACCACCCTACTCTTATGGTGTGCATGCCCAACCGGTAGCGGAATTATTAAAGGAAGAGTACGGGTTACCAGCCCGTGCAGTAAAGAATATGAGCCTGGAGGATTTGAAGAAGGAAATCGCCAGCGGGCAACCGCTGATTGCCTGGGTGATAGGCAATATGGTTGGTGGGGAGGCTGATGAATACAGCGATCAGGAAGGGAATAAGGTGTTGGTTGCCCCCTACGAACATACCGTCATCGTAACCGGATATGGTAAAGATCACATTCGCTATTTAAATAATGGTAAGTTCTATCAGGTGCCAGTGGATGTTTTTCTCAATTCCTGGGGGGTACTAGGTAATATGGCTATTTATTATCAAGACCCCGCTGAACATTACTAACCTGTTTAATGACCATATTTTTCATGTAAGCAACCCAGATAATTTTCCAAATCCACGTTCAGGCGTGCTGCCCCACTGCGCATGGCTGCATCTGCCACCGCTGATGCCACCCACAGGCAAACGCGTTTATCGAGTGCTTTCGGTAGCAAGTAGTCCCTGCCATAGGATAGTTCAGTAAGCTTATATCTGCGTAGAATATCTTCTGGTATTGGCTCGTGGGCTAGGGACGCCAGCGCGCGCGAGGCTGCCATCTTCATCTCATCATTGATCTCTCTGGCACGCACATCCAATGCACCACGGAATAAAAAGGGGAAGCAGAGTACATTGTTGATCTGGTTAGGGAAATCCGAGCGACCGGTCGCGATGATCACATCTGAACGGGTTCGCTTCGCGAGGTTGTAATCGATTTCCGGATTGGGGTTTGCCATAGCGAAGATGATCGGATCTTTGCTCATTTTCAGCACCATTTCAGGTTTGAGCACATCGGCAGCAGATAAACCAATGAAAACATCCGCCTCTTCAATAACGGTTGACAAATCAGCAGGCTGATATCCCTGGGCGAAAATCTCTTTTTCGATGAACATCTCCTCTTTTCTGCCAATGTAAACCAGACCATGCAAATCGACCATCCATATATGTTCTTTACAAACACCTATGCGCAACAAATGACGAGCACAAGCTACAGCCGCCGCACCAGCACCAGAAAAAACCACTTTAACATCATCAACATTTTTTCCAACAACCTCCAGAGCATTTAGAAAGGCCGCTCCCAGAACGATGGCGGTACCATGTTGGTCATCATGAAAAACCGGGATGTCCAGCATGGACTGTAATTTACTTTCGATATAAAAACACTCCGGTGATTTAATATCCTCCAGGTTGATACCTCCAAAAGTCGGGGCGATCCCTGCAACAATTTTGATGAACGCATCCGGATCGAGCTCATCTACTTCGATATCAAATACATCCACCCCGGCAAATTTCTTAAACAATACCCCTTTGCCTTCCATGACCGGTTTGGCAGCCAATGCTCCCTGATTGCCCAACCCCAGGATGGCGGTACCATTGGACACCACTGCCACCAAATTCCCCTTTGCGGTGTATTGGTACACCGTTTGCGGATCACGCATGATCTCTTTCACCGGTTCAGCAACGCCTGGGGTGTAAGCCAGTGAAAGGTCAACTTGAGTTTCCAGAGGTTTGGTGGATTCCACCGAAATCTTGCCTGGTTTGCCATTCAGACAATGGTAATTGAGAGCGTCATCTTTTAATGTCATTTGAACCTCACAGGTTATCATCCGGAAGATTAATGATAATTCACTTTCATTATCCTAGATTTCAATAAATTAAGTGTTGGATAGAGCTTTCACTTTTAAAAGCAATAAAAAATCACCCGTGTTGATAATTACTGGTAATCTGATGATTTTTTCTGGTTTTTGTTAGGTCAATTGCGCCAGAATCGCTTCAGCATGCTGTAAGCGGATAATAATGTTGTCGATCCCATACTGAATGAGCTGCATAGCCTGTTCCATGTTTACAGTGCCAGCCACCATGATGGGCAAGCGCCCATATATCATTTCTTTAATTTTTAAAATCTGATCGAAGTCCGGGTTCATTGGCAGCCAACCGCTGGAGGTGCCAATCGAGTGGATACCAATATCCACACACAGATTCAAAAGGCGCATAATTTGATGGTCGCTTAAATAAGCAGCTTCCATGATTAAACTGACCGGTCGTTCTTTGGCTGAATGAACAACGGAAATCAACTCACATTGTACATCCTCCCATTCCCCGGAAAGGATTTGTCCAGTATTAGCAACCACATGAAATTCGTCCACCCCTTCATACACCAGATCACGAACTTCGTTGACCTTGGTCTTGGTCGAAACACCACCGGCGGGGTAACCTGCTAAGCCAATTAATTTGGTAGTTCTTTCGTAGTTCAACATCTTTTTTGCGGCCTGCACAAATGAAGGCAGCACCGCAAATCCTTTGAAGGATACGGGTTGATTTAATAAATTCTGTACAGCCTTCAAATCATCGAATGGCATTGCAGCCGTGAGGATCATTCGCTGGGAAAGTGTTTGGTGATCGATTTCCATCTGTGTAAACCTCTTCCATTCAGCTTAGTTTGCCCTATAAAATTGGTGGCAAATTTATTATATAACCAAACTTTTTGGTTGTGATAATTTGTACAGGGTTGTGTAGAGGTTTTCTTACAAGGTTTAAATCAACTGTCGCGAATATCGACCAAACCAAAACGCAAGGCAGCCAAAACTGCTTGCGTTCGATCATTGACCCCCAATTTAGCAAACAAGGCACTGGTGTAATTGCGTACCGTTCCTTCGGAAAGATATAGCTCACGTGCAATGTCGGCATTGGTAAGTCCGCGTGCCATCAGTTGTAACACTTCAGTTTCGCGATCACTGAGCTGAATGTGAGAAGATTGGATTTGTGGTTCTTGTGTACTGGAAACTCTGTTGAGAATTTTTCCAGCGACTGCCGGATCTAAATAAGTCTCCCCTTCTGTCGTCCCTTTGATGGCTTGCAGTAAATCAGTAGCCGGGGTGTCTTTCAATAAATAACCGGAAGCCCCTGCCCGAACAGCGTCAAACAACCACTCGTCATCATCGTAGGTCGTCAATACCAGGATTTTGACATTTGGGTAGGAATTGCGAATTTTTTGGGTAGCTTGAATACCATTTACTTCTGGCATTTTCAAATCCATCAAAACCAGATCTGGTTGGTGGATGGCAACCAATTCCTGCACCTCCTGGCCATTGCTGGCGGTAGCGACCACTTTAATTTGCGGATCGCTGTTCAGAATAGTGGTTAGTCCCTGGCACACAATTTCCTGATCGTCACAAATAATTACACGAATCATGATTTCCTCAAGATCAATTTTAACTCAGTTCCACTACCCGGTTTACTGAGGAGCTCCAGACTGGCATTAATAGACTCTGCTCTTTCACGCATCCCCTTAATGCCTAAGCGGTCGCGTTTTCCTGAAAGATCCTCTGGATTTATACCCTTACCGTCATCCCGAATGGAAAGCAACATGCTATCCGCCTGGTGTCGGAAGGTGTACCAAATATTGCTAGCTTTGGCATGATGAACAACATTCTCCAGTGCTTCCTGTGAGATGCGGTAGATAGTTTGTTCTTCGTCGTGGCTAAAAGCAGAATTGATGTCATCGATTGTCACATAAAAATTTATATTGCTGCGTGCTTTGAGGTTCGAAATCAGATTTTGAAGGGCTAATTTCAGGCCGAGATCCTCAAGTGGCTCTGCCCGTAAAGCTTTTAATGCTCTTCTGGTCTCCTCCAGACCATTACGGGAAGTGTGCAATGCAATCTCCAGCATTTCATTTACTTCATGCTGATCGTCAGGTAAGATGGTGTGAATCGCTTCCAATTGCACCGACAAACCACTGAGAGTATGCGCCAGCGTATCGTGTAATTCACGGGCCAGCCGGTTGCGTTCATGACTAACCGCCAACTGCTCCTGCACCAGGGCTTGTTGGCTGATTTTAAGGTTAGCATACATCAGATCCCGGCGTTGTTCACGTTGGGTAAATATCAATTCCGAAATCATTAAGCCCACCAAATTCAATGTCAGCACACGAATAAAAATAGCAAATAGTGGCATTAATAAATCAAAACTAAAGCCACCAAACAAGAGAATTAAATAGATGCCATCAAACAATCCCAAACCTGTATTGACAATAAAGACAGTTTTAAAATCATATTGCCAGGCGGCTGGCACCAAAGCGATCATCAACAAAGGTAACAAAGCCCATAAGCGGTACATTTCCAAACCCTGCCCACTCAGGACACGGGTTGTCAGGTCGATATTTACGATCAAAACCGGTATGATGGCTGCGATCAGTAAGGCGATCATCAAATATAGTGAGCGCAATTTGCGTTGTAACCAGGGGATCGAAAGGTAGATGGAAAGCAAAAGCGCCTGTAAAAAAATAAAATAAAAAGGATCGCTATAAAATTGACTGACCTGCCCGGTAAAAATCCACTCCGCCAGTGGGACGAACATGAAGGCTACTGTCTCAGCAATTACAAAGAATCGAAAGATACGAATCAGACCCGGCTCGGTTGGGGCGTTCAGCTTCATATTTAGATATTAACATAATTTTCCTATTTCGAATGCATTCAATGACCATCGAATAGCAACCCGTGACGTTACTCACTCAACTATATGATTGCCGTCACATGGGCTTGTGGTTGCCTGCATCTACCATCAGACTTCTTTTGCACTTATAAATGAGATGAACGAAAAGAAAGCAGGATGATAAAGGAGTAGATTTGTCTATCTTTCAAAAATTTCAACAAACATCTGCTGAACAAAAAATACCAACTGCTCTTGATCAATCCTTTCAGGTAGAAGCAAAGGAATTAAGTAAAAAATTCTCGCGGGGTGGTAATGGCGTGTATGCTGTTAGAGATCTCAGCTTTGCGGTGCGCAAAGGAGAGATGTTTGGGTTATTAGGACCAGATGGCGCTGGAAAGACTACTACGTTAAGAATGCTGGCTTCCGTAATGCCGAACACCAGCGGAGAGTCAAAAATCGGTAAGTATGACGCAGGTCGTGATAAAAACCAGGCAAGAAAATTAATTGGTTATATGCCGCAAAATTTCAGTCTTTATCCCGATTTATCGGTGATGGAGAATCTGATCTTTTTTGCGGATATTAACGGCGTGCATGGGCAAAGAAGAAATGAACGAATTGAAGAAATGTTGTCCTTCACGCGGTTGAAGAATTTTACCGATAGAAGAGCTGGCAATCTTTCGGGTGGTATGAAGAAAAAATTAGCCCTGGCTTGTGCTTTATTGCATGAACCACAGGTACTGCTGCTGGATGAACCTTCTACGGGTGTTGACCCAGTCAGCCGCAGAGAATTGTGGGTCATCCTATCAAAAGTAGTACAGGAAGGCGTGACGGTAGTCGTCAGTACCCCGTATATGGATGAAGCCGAACGTTGCCACCAGGTAGGTATTTTGTACCAGGGTGAATTGCTCACCATTGGCTCACCACTCGACCTTCAAAACAGTTTACCTTTTGAAATTGTGGAAGTTAAAGCAAAGCCGAGGAAGGTGATGCGGGAGATCGTTGGTAATGCTGACTTTGTGATGCAATGGAGGACGATCGGTGACCGCCTACGTTTATCGGTAAAAGAACCAAAATTGGCTGTTTCATCCCTGACTGAAGCGCTGAATGCTGCTGGAGCAGAGATAAAAGTGTTGCGACATAGTAAACGCAGCATGGATGATGTCTTTATCCATCTGGTGGAAGAAAGGCGAGCACAGTGATGAATGCATACTCTAATGCCATCGAAACTTTCGACCTGACCCGAAAATTTGGTTCTTTCTATGCGGTGGATAAAGTCAATTTTTATGTGCCGAAAGGTGAGATTTTTGGCTTATTAGGACCCAACGGTGCCGGAAAAACCACCACCATCCGCATGTTATGCGGGATCATCGCTCCCAGTGGTGGCAACGCCAGCGTGCTGGGCTTTGATATCCGCAAAGATGCGGAAGACATTAAAAGAAATATTGGCTATATGTCACAAAAGTTTTCGCTTTATGATGACCTGACTGCCATCGAGAATTTGAATTTTTATGCATCCATTTATGGTGTGCCTAAAAGTGTTCGTAAGAAAAGAATTCAGGATTTAATTGATCAGAGTGGTTTACGGGGTGTGGAAAGAGAATTAACCAGCAGCCTCTCCGGTGCCTGGCGTCAGCGCCTGGCATTAGCTTGCGCGATCGCGCATAAACCGCCCATGCTGTTTTTGGATGAAGCCACCGCCGGGGTTGATCCGCTTTCCAGGCGTGAATTTTGGGATTTGATCTACGAAATGGCCAGTGAGGGCACTTCTATTGTAGCTACCACCCATTACATGGACGAAGCTGAATATTGCAACACGATCGGGATGATGTATCAGGCGCAAATGATTGCCTTGGCAAGCCCCGACCGGCTTAAAGATGAAATGCCGGGGGTACTGATGCAAATTTCCTGTGACCAACCCCTGCTAGCAGAAAGTGTTGCTGATCAATACCCGGGTGTCATCGATGCAGCGATGCATGGTGTCCGCTTGCATGTCTCACTCAAAGAAGAAAACATGATCAGTGGACTGGAAAAAGCTTTACTTGAAAATGGTGTGCATGTGACAGAAGTAGAATCAATTCTTCCTTCATTGGAAGATGTATTTATTAATATGGTGGAGAGCCGCTTGAAAGTAAGCAACGGCTCTTCTGGAGGTTAACAGATGGAACGATTATGGACAATCGTGCGCAAAGAGTACTATCACATCATGCGCGATTACCGAACACTGGCAATCATTATTATTCTGCCTACATTCCTGCTGGTATTGTTGGGCTATGGTGTGTCAGGCGAGAGTAAGAATATGCGTCTGGCAGTCGCTGATCTTTCAAAGACCGACGAAAGTCGCCGCTATATTGAATACTTCACCGCCAGTGATCAGTTTTCCTACGAGTATGATGTTTTTTCCGAGGATCAAATTCTGGAATTGATCGATCGTGAATTAGTGAGTGCTGGTATTTATATCCCTGCAAACTTCGGTCGTGATCTGGCGAGCGGCACTCCAACATCCGTGCAATTTTATGTCAACGGATCAGACCCCGCAGAAGCACAAACGGCTAATTTAAAATTGGAAACCATCGCTCAAATGGCTACCCAAACGATATTAACCGAGCAGCTGGAAAAAAACGGCGCCACACTGGGCATTTCAGAACTTCAATTACCGGTGCAAACCTATACCAAAACACTGTATAACCCGGATGGCAAAAACAAAATTTATATGATTCCGGGGCTGACTGCCATGGTTTTACAGGTGCAGGCATTATTATTGACCGCTTTGGCAATTGTGCGTGAGCGTGAACAGGGCACCATGGAGCAACTGGTGGTGACCCCCATTCGTTCCTGGGAGTTGGTGCTGGGAAAAATAATTCCCTATCTATTGGTGGGTATTTTCAATACCATTGTGACCTTACTGGTCGCTATTTATCTATTTGGCATTGTGATTCAAGGCAGTTTCTGGTTGCTGGTATTGCTCAGTTCAATATTCACGCTGGGATCTCTGGGTATGGGTGTATTGATCTCCAATATTTCCAGGACCCAGATGCAGGCGATGTATCTGGCAGTTGGGATCGTGCTGATCCCCGCCATTATTCTCTCCGGGTTAATGTTCTCCCGTCAAGGAATGCCCTGGGTCACTTACTGGTTCAGTGAGATCTTACCAATCACACACTTCCTGGTGATTATCCGTGGGATTATGGTGAAGGGAACTGGCGTTTCCTTTATGTGGCACTCCATTCAGTCACTGATCATCCTCAGTATTGTATATTTTGTTGCCTCGGTGGCAACTTTCCGCAAGCGTTTATAAAAGCAAGAATAAGAATTTCTTTTTTGGAGAAGCATATGAAATCAAAATCAATCCTAATCACACTTTTACTGGCACTCCTGATCATTCCGCTCAGCGGATGTGATGTGCTGCAAAATGAAACAACAGAAACACAAATCACCGCCTCTGGAACGATATCCGCAGACAAAATCGTCATTGCTCCGCAAGTTGGTGGGGCGCTCACTGAGATCATCGTCAAAGAAGGTGAAAATATTGCGGTGAATCAGGAATTATTCCGTCTGGATGATGAAATACTGAAAGCTCAGTATGATCAGGCACTGGCAGCTGTTGATCAGGCGGATGCCGGCATCAAAGCTGCGCAATCGCAACTGGAAGCTGCCAGCGTGCAATATGACCGCGCCAGGCAGGGTGCGCGCTTGATGTATTTACAAAGCTTACAAAACCAGACACCTGCATGGTCACAGGATGTGCCCGAAGAATTTGAGCAACCAAACTGGTACTACCAACGCAATGAAGATCTGGAAGGTGCTGAACGAGAAGTAGAGCAAGCAAAACGCAACCTCGAAATTGAACAGGCTAATCTTAAAAATATTCAGGAAAAAGCCTCGAATGATGACTTTATGGCAATGGAAAAGACGCTAAGTGAAGCGCGTGCTCGCTTCCGTGTTGCCGATCAGACGCTTACGCAGGCACAGTTTGCACAGGACAATGAAATGCTGGAAGAAATGGCACAGAAAGATTACGATGCCGCTTTGGCTGACCTGGAAACCGCACAACGGGATTACGAACGCATGATCACCAGTGCAGCTGCGGAAGAAGTGCTGGAAGCACGCGCCAAAGTGGCGGTGGCGTCCGCCCGATTGGAAAATGCCGAGAACTACCTGGATAGCATGTTAACCCTGGATAATTCATTGGAAGTGCAGGCAGCCAAAACAGCAAAGGACAGTGCCGCAAGCCAGGTAGAACTGGCGGAAGCTGGCAAGGAACAGGCATTGGCTGCTCTCAATCTGGTGCAGATTCAACTCAAAAAGAGCACTGTCACCTCTCCAGTGGAAGGCACAGTCCTCTCGCGTAATGCACAGGTTGGCGAACTGGTTGGGGCTGGCAGCAGTGTGATTACCCTGGCAAAATTGGAAGTGGTGAACCTGACCGTGTATATCCCTGAAGATGTGTATGGTCGCATTCCGATTGGACAGAAGGTTTCCATTAGTGTGGATTCTTACCCGGGTGAAACATTCTATGGTGAGGTGATCCACATCTCCGATCAAGCCGAATTCACCCCGCGTAATGTGCAGACGGTAGAAGGCCGTAAGGCTACTGTGTACGCAGTGGAAATTGAAATCCCCAATAGTGCGTTGAAGCTAAAACCGGGCATGCCAGCCGATGTAAACTTTGGCATCAATCGACCGTAAGTAAATCCCCCTCTAAGGGACTGACCCGGAAGGTATGAGCTTTACCTTCCGGGTACGTTTTTAATGGGAAACATCTGGCTTACCTCCTGCAAGAGCAAGAATTTATTGGCTTTTTCAATAATAAATCTGAAAGAAAAAACTATTGACTTAAATATTTCACATTGCTATATTTGAAGTAGATACATTTAAGAAAGACAGCCAACAACTTAATACTTAATGCGTACATTGTTGCGCACTGAACGAAGACTGCCATTTATTTCGTTTTCCATTTTGGAGGAGTGTTATGCGAAAATTAATTGTTGTCTTTGTTTTTTTTGTTTTACTGATTGTTATAATGGTAGGTTGTGCCCCACCAACTTTTTCTCCTGCCATCAAATTGAATGTTGCACCCGGTGATAATATTACGGATGTGAGTATCGATATTGATCAGAATGGAAACAAACACATTGTTGGGATAAAAGACAACCAGGTTGTTTATTTTAGAGGGAAGGGAGAACCAGGCTATAAGTTCACCATTGGTTGGGGATATCTTGTTGTTGGAACTGATACCTCATCGTGGGAGCAACACCAACCTGAGATAGCTGTCTTCGACAATGGTACTGCTCATATTGTATGGTGGGAACATCATGGTGATCCAACCAAAAAAATTGCGTGTCATTACGAAGTTCCTCCCGTCATCAATCCATTTGAATTGATTTATTGTCATCCATTAGATGATCCAATGTACACATCAGGATTGGTTAGAGTAACCGCGAAAGATGATACAGCCTATGCTGTCTATGATCGATTGCATTCCTCTGGTTATGTTGATTCCGTATGGTACAAGAAAATTGACGAGATGACAACTACCGGATTAATAGTAAGTTACTCTGTCGTGACGGAAGAAGCTTTTATTTACTCATTGGATCTGGCTATTGACAATAGTAAGAAATTACATTTAGCATATATTGACCAAGCAACCTATTCTCCAAATCCGAGGTTGTATTATCGTTCGAATGCTACAACCAACATGGATGGATCAATGAGTCAAATTTGGGCAATTGAGTTTGGTGCACCCGGGTTAAAAAATAATGTAAAACCGAGTATTCATTTTTATAATGATGGATCCAACACATTTGTCAAGATTGCCAGCGTTTGGGAAAATAGTCTCAACCAGATGATTTATGTTGATAGTTGTAATATTAATGGGTGTAGCGATAAAACAAACATATCACCAACATTATCAAACATTGACTGGAATACATCTTCAAAAATATTAGAAGTAAAAGGATTAGGAACACTAAACACTTACACCTTAAGTTTTATTGCTTATAATGACCTATCACCGATCTACCAGGTGTGGTATTGGGTTTTACCATTTTCCGGGAATCCAACTCAAGTAACTGATACTAACTATGCTAAATATCAATTGAATATAGTAGATAGTCTTATTCCCATTATTGGTTATTTAGAACGTTGGGAGGATCATGGTTTGGTGGCAAGTTTTTCAGATAGAGTCTCAATTTATGACGTAAATTATGGAGTTAGAGAAGTAAAAACTTCTGTTTGTCCTGGTGCTTATACAAATGTATCTTCTGACATGGCATCCTATGTTGATATCATGGCTGATACTTTACCTGTTGCTGGTGTTTGGAATGTATGTAGCACAACATTTTTCAGTAACAATGCCTTTTTGGTAGATTTGCCATTGATAATGAAATAATAAGCGATAGAAGTAAACGCTTTTTTTTCAACCAAACAACCTTGACTCATCTTCTTCCGATTTTAAAAGTGAATTTCGTAATGGGAAACAAGGTGTTGCGATATCCTCATCAGGAATTTGTTAAAGGGATGATGAATTTCAACACCTTACCAACTTTCCCATAAATCATCCACTAAATTGGGTTTGTTTCTGGTCATTATTTTAGGAGACAACTGAGATTTCCCTCACGAGAAATTTTGCTTTTTACTGCCTTAGTATCTTCTCCATCTTCTTTCCTCGGGCAAGTTCATCCACCAGTTTGTCCAGATAACGGATTTTTTGCATCAGCGGATCTTCGATCTCTTCCACGCGGATACCACACACCACCCCTTTGATCAATGAAGTGTTCGGGTTTAAGGCTGGTGCCTGGGCAAAAAAGGTTTCGAAATCAACGCCTTGATCGATTTGTTGTTGTAGTTCCGACTGGTCGTAGCCGGTCAACCAGCAAATAATTTGGTCAACTTCTGCTTTTGTACGATTTTTGCGTTCTGCTTTCTGCACATACATGGGATAAACCTTCGCAAATTCCATTGTGAAAATTTTAAGTTTTTGCATATGATCCTCCGTTGGATTAAGCTTTGTTCTTTTTTCTTAATTGGGAAACGATTTCCCCCTGAGCTACCAGGAATTGTGAGAACCACTCAAATAAGACCGATAGAATTGATGCTACCAGATAGCCAAGGAAAAATCCGACCACTGCTCCAACAGCCGCTGCAATGATCCATAAACCAGGATTTGTGAGATATACCAGCACACCTAATAACACTGCCATCACAATAATCATATAAATAATTACCACGACCCGGGCAACTTTTGCTGCCAATAGCAGGCGTTTGACGATTTCTTTCGTACGATCATGTTCATACAGTAACATGGAAACCTCCTGAAATTAGTAATTTAAAATTTGTTTGTATAAAAAGTATAGCGAAAAAAATATGAATAATCCACATTAAATATGACTTTGTCGTGTCAATTGTCTTTAAGGGTTGAATTTTCTATAATGGAAATTAAAACATTCCAAGTAACCTGAAATGAGAGGTGTGTATGTTAGACGATAAAACCTTTACCCTTGCTGAAGCTCATAAACATTTTGCGATCAAGTCAAATGGGGAAGCCTGGCATTTGTTAGAAAAACCAGACCGTAAAATTTTCCTGCTGGATTCAGATAGCGGAAATTGGTATGGATTGAAATAATGAAACCAATTCCGATGGTGAAACAATTTCAAAAAGTTGTTACGCAGGAGAAAGGTACCTCATTTACACAAGTAACGCTGGAGACTGCCAGAAGACAGAATGAAATACTCCTGAAATCTCTGGAGTGCTTTACCAAAAAACAACATAGACAACTCTCACGGCTGGTATTCCCCATCCTTTCAATGTACCAATCTATCAAAATTCATCGATTATCAACAGAAGAAGCAATTTCCTTGCCTGAACTAACCCCCGTTTTTTGCGCAACAGATGATTGGCTATCGGCTGCGATGCCAAAGATTTCATGGAAAAGGACACAGACGTTGGGTCTTGGGTGCGAATTGTGCGATTTTTGTTGGTGTAGAAAGGGATCGAATGCAGGTGCACTGCACTTTTGATCTCATTAATGCCATCTATGCAACCCAATAAGTGTTCAGGGATGGTAAGCACCACGTCGAATGAATTCGGTTGGAAATTAAAAATCTTTTTTTCTGATAGAATTAATCCTATCCATTCAAGACACGGGGTGCCGCAATGAAACATTTATTATCCGCATTTCTAAAAGAAATATCATCTACCACCATACAAGGCGATGCGCGGGAAGAGTCTTATTATTCTGTATTGGCTGATCTCTTTGAGGGTATTCCACAGGAAAAAGGGAAGAAGATCAACGTCACAATCCTTCCTAAAAGTACTGAAGCCGGGAACCCCGATTTTCGTGTTTGGGATGGTGCCCATAAAATTGTTGGTTATATCGAAGCCAAAATTCCCGGAACCAATCTGGATCACATCGAATCCACTGAACAACTTACCCGTTATCGTGACACCTTTCCGAATTTAATTCTGACTGATTTTTATGAATTTCGTCTCTATCGCAATGGCGATTTGATGGATAAAGTCGCGATTGGGAGACCGTACATCGCGAAAAGAATTAAAACAACCCCACCCCTGGAACAAATTGAGGAATTTGAACAATTTGCGGAAAGGTTTTTCTCCTTTTCACTACCCAAAGTTTTTACCGCTGAAGAATTGGCGATTGAACTTGCCAAAAGAACGCGTTTTTTACGTGACCAGGTTGTACGGGAAGAGTTGAAGCAAGCTGAATCCGGCAAAGGGGATATCATCGGTTTTTATCATGCTTTTAAGGAATATCTGATCTCCAGCCTGACTCCCGAGCAATTTGCTGATCTTTACTCCCAAACCATCACTTATGGTTTATTTGCTGCCCGAACGCGTGCAAATAGTGAATTTAACCGCAAGTTGGCCTTTGACTATATCCCTCACACCATTGGTATCCTGCGGGACGTGTTTAAGTTTATCTCCTGGGGAACGCCTTCCAGCCAGATGGAAGTGATTGTGGATGACATTTCTGAAGTGTTAAATGTCGCTGATATTAATAATATTCTGGGTCAATATTATAAAGAAGGCAAAGGGGAGGATCCGATTGTTCATTTTTATGAAACTTTTTTGAACCAGTACGATCCGCAAACCCGCGAGCGTCGCGGTGTTTACTACACCCCTGAACCGGTGGTTAAGTATATTGTCAATTCTGTCCATCAATTATTGAAATCCGAATTTGGACTACGGGATGGATTGGCTGATCCCGGTGTGACCATTCTCGACCCGGCAGCCGGGACGCTGACCTTTCCTGCAGAAGCCATCAAAGTCGCAGTCAACGAATATGTGGATAAGTATGGGGAAGGTGGTAAAAACGATTTTATCCACAATCAGATTTTAAAAAATTTTTATGCACTGGAATTGATGATGGCACCCTATGCCATCGGACACATGAAAATCAGCTTTTTACTGGATGCATTGGGTTGCCCGCTGCGTGATGATGAGCGTTTCCAATTGTATCTGACCAACACCCTCGAAATGGAAGAAATCACGCAAATCAATATCCCCGGGATTGGGTCATTGAGTGAGGAAAGCCGCCTGGCGGGGAAGGTGAAAAAAGAAGAGCCTATTCTGGTGATCATGGGGAATCCTCCATATTCTGGCATTTCATCTAATAAAAATGAATGGACAGAGAAACTGCTTAAGGAAGATTTGGATGGTGCCCAGAGTTATTACAAAGTGGATGGGAAACCACTGGGGGAGAAGAAACTCTGGTTGCAGGATGACTATGTTAAGTTCTTACGCTTTTCGCAATGGAAAATCCAGAAAGCAGGAAAAGGGATTTTGGCGATGATTACCAACCATGGTTATCTGGATAATCCCACTTTCCGTGGAATGCGGCAGAGTTTGATGAAAACATTTGACAAAATCTATATTTTAGATTTACACGGTAATAGTTTAAAACGTGAAGTTTCACCTGATGGTAGCAAGGATGAAAATGTTTTTGATATTAGGCAAGGTGTTGCTATAGCATTTTTTGTTAAATCGGGGACTCAAAACTCCAGTTCAATTCAAAATTTTGACCTTTATGGTAATAGAGGTGATAAATATTCTTGGTTAGGGTTAAATTCAGTCGATGAAGTTGATTATCATTCAATATTTCCAGAAAAACCTTTTTATTTTTTTATTAAGAATACATCGAAGGAATTTGATTATTTTAAGACCTGGCCACAAATTAATAATATTTTTTCAGAATATGTTACTGGTATAGTTACAGCTAGAGATAAATTTGCTATTAATTTTTCTAAAGAAGATTTGCTAAGAAATATCAGAAAATTTCAAGATTTATCATTTGATGATAGCTTTATAAAATCAATATTCGCATTGAAAGACAATTATGCGTGGAAAATTAATATACAACGAACTGAATTTTCAAAAGTAAATAATTTGTCCGATTTTCTGGAAAAAATTTTTTACCGACCATTTGATGATAGGTATATTTTTTATCAGGAAAATATTGTTTTTCGTATGAGATCTGAGGTAATGAGACATATGATAGATGGTCTTAACTTTGCTTTGGTTCTTCCAAAAAGAGTAGAACATGTTGGAAGTTGGCAACATGCCTTTGTAACAGACAAAATGTCAGAGCATGTTGCAGTTTCCCTTAAAACTACTGATTACCATTTTCCTCTTTATTTATATCCAAAAAACATTCAAATGAATTGGTTACAAAAACAAAAAGAAAGCAATATAAATTCGGAATACATTCGCATTCTGGAACTTGAGTATAATATTGATAATATCAGTCAACAAATATTTAGTTATGTGTATGCAATTCTTTATTCAGAGTATTATAGAGAAAAGTATTTAGATTTCTTGCGAATGGATTTTCCCCATATTCCATTCACAAAAGATCCTGAATTATTCAATATCATGGCGACATTGGGAAAAAAATTAATTGATTTTCACTTATTACAAAGTGATGATTTGACGAGTACAAATATTAAATATCAAGGAAGTGATGATGATCATGTTGTAAAAAACCCCCAATATGATTTTTCTATGAAACGGGTTTATATCAACCCAAGCCACTACTTTGAAGGGGTTGAACCAGCAGTCTGGGAGTATCAGATCGGTGGGTATCAGGTTATGCACAAATACCTGAAAGATCGCAAAGGTCGCAAAATGGATGACCCCCGACATTACATCCACATCGCCACAGCATTAGAAAAAACAATTGAAATTCAGGAAGAGATTGATGAGATTTACCCTGAAGTAGAAAAAGACGTGATCGACTTTTCGTAGAATCTGGTCAGCTACTATCTTTCACCCGAGGTTGAAACCTGGGTCTCCTAATTCCAAATTGGCTCACGCCGATTCAGGATCGTTCATAATATTATGCCATCCCAGCGCTACCAAACTCAACCGTAAGGGCAAAGCATTGGGGGTCAGCTATCATTATCCATCAAAATCTCAATTTCCCAATGCTTTGCCCCTACCCGTCCGTGAATAATTTCCATGATCATCGATGGTTCATGATGAGAAACAGAACACCATCACTCATATTTTTAGGTGCAACCTAAAGGTCGCAGGTAACGCACTCTTGGTTAGATGATTCCCCATCTCCTTCGTCCTTATTAGAAATGGTTCTTTATCCAGAAGTGCATCGCACCGTTACCCTCTGAATTTTGCAAAAAGATATGGTATAAAACAAAAATTCGAGGATTGAGTCCTCGAATTTCTAATTTAATTATGTTAGATTAGTCTACTGCAACCATCACATTGGATGCTTTGATGACTGCATAAGCATCTTTGCCTTCAACCAAACCTAAATTCTCAACAGAGCTGTTGGTGATGATAGATACGATCTGGGTGCCACCGGGGAGTTCAAGAAGAACTTCACTGTTGACTGCACCTTTTACAACTTTCACTACTTTACCTTTAATAACATTTCTTGCACTTAGTTTCATAACAACCTCCCATTTCTTTCTATCTGTAATTTTATTTTAAACCAGGTCAGATTTCCAGCTGGTATATAGCCTTAATTTATTTTTTTTCGTGGAAAGAGAAATACACTGACACATACAAACACTATCAGGCTTACCAGGATCAAGAAAACTGTGACCGGTACTGCAGCCGATAAGCCAAAACCCTGAAAGCGTTCATATACCAAAACTGGCATGATTTTCGGGTGGTACGCCAGGATGACCACCGCACCGAATTCACTGACGCCCCTTGCCCACATCATCAACGCGCCACTGGTAATTCCGCGCCAGCATTGGGGAAGGGTGACCCAGCGGAAAACCTGCCATTGGTTGGCGCCATCCACCAGCGAAGCCTGCTCCATTTCCAGATCAACCCCTGCGAAGGCTTCCCGGCTGGCATTCACCAGGAATGGCACACTGACGAATAACATCCCTACCACAATCCCGGCTGGTTGATCGGTAAAGGTGATGCCGATTTGGGCAAACAACTTACCAAAAATTCCATTACGACCAAACACCATCAAGAGTGCTACCCCGGCTGCGGTATGCGGAATGATCACCGGTAAATTAATGATTGCCTGAACAAAATCACGACCAGAAAAATTATATCTTGCCAAAAGATAACCCATAGGCACTGCGGTGAGAAAACCAATCAGAACTGCCACTAAAGCGCAGCCAAAAGTCAGGCGGATTGAATTAATTACCTGTTGGTCACGGAAAAGCTGGAAAAAATTTACCGGATCGACACTGAGAAGGGTGTTTATCAGTGGTGCTAGTAAAACAACTAAAAGAATCACGCCACCCAGAACGAAAAAGTATGTCAGAAAATTGTTGCGGAATTTTTTCATTCCTGGTTCACAGCAAGCGCTTGCAATGATGGTGGAAGGTTTTCATATCCATCCGTAGTGAAGCTCTCCAACAGCGGATGATAGTAGGATTCCATAATCGTACGACCTTCTTCACTCAACAGAAATTGAATGAAAAGTTCTGCTGCTTCGGGTTGTGGAGAACTGCTTGGAATTGTGACTGCATACTCAATCGGGTCACCAAAGAAGCGTGGTTCTACAGTGGAAAACCTTTGAAAATCAAGTCGGACTTCTACATCTTTATAAAAATTGCTTAGTTCCTGAGCTCCCAAATTAACCTCATCAGGTAATTCCAGAACCTCCAACCCATGTTGTTTTACGACTGATTCATACTCAAAAGCATAATCGAGATCACCACTTTGTAAGAGGGCAATTAAGAATACGCTGGATCCTCGAATGAGAATGTGAGAATCACGTTTGGTTTCCAGAATCTCGGGGATTCTTATTAAGGTATGACCATCTTCGCGATAAATGGATACCGGAAAGGTGAATTGATCTTTGAACATCGTCTTGAACAAATCATAACGCTGCCATGAATTTTCCTGTAAAGCAAAAGCCATCATGGCGCGATATCCAGCTGCATCGAAGCGAGGATCAGGTAGACCATAGAGCACGTCGGGACGGCTAAGAATCTCAGGCCAATTCTCCAGTGTAATTTCATCCGCAAACAGGCTGTCAGGCGTGTATGCCAACATCAATTTATTGGATGCAAAGCGAATATACCAGTTGGCATAAGGCTCTCCAGTATTGGGATTCGTCGAAGCATACATCAGCATCGGAACCAAGGCTGCATCTGCTGTTGCAACTAAATCAATCGGTTCATGCAATTCGGTTACATGCCGCATGACCTGAATACTGCCATGGTATTCGATCCTGGCATCATATTGTGGATATTTGGCCTCAAATGCTTCTTCTACTGCAGCAAATGGGATAATTAAACTCCCAGCAGCAAAGATAACAATTGGCGTCTCTTCTACTTTTTCGGTGGCAGTTGGATTCGGTTGTTCGGTTGGTGCATCAATAGGTTCAATTTTGTTTTCTAGTTGTGATGCGATGGGTTGGCATGCTGTAAACAGCATGCCAACCAGCACCAAAAATAAGAGGGGCAACAATTTTTTTTGAATCATCAGGGATTTTTCTACTTGACCTCAATGCTCACAACACCTTTTACCCAGGCACTGCTGGCTAGCCCAGGCATAACCATTTTGAATTGATCTGGCGTTTCTGTGAAACCTAACAGACAATCTGTACAAGCATTAATATCTGCCAGGCTTACTTCAGCACTGAAACCATCGTCGGCTGTTATCACAACTGCTGTGGCACCTCCTTTTAAACCAACCAATGCAAACAATTCAGAAAGACGCACACCTTCATAATCTTCTGTACCACTCTTCGGATGTTCAGCTGTGATGGTAACGACTTCCAAGGCACGCAGATCTGCTTCATTGAAACCGGTTGGGGTATCTACCATTCCTGATAAGGCAAATTTAAATCCGGAGAGATCAACGGGTTCTGCGGCAACTTCTTCCGTTTCTTCTGGTTCAGGTTCTTCTTCGGTGGCAGCTGATTCATCCAGTTTGGGTAGGGTCAGCTCTATCGAAGCAATTGCGCCAACCATTTGTTTCTTTTCCAAACCTTCTCCAACCAAACGTAAGGGAAAGTTTTTCTCATCGAGTGGCATATCATCGACCAGCATGGCGACAACCCAATCGTGATTACGGTCTGCATCATCCGACCAAACAGTCGCAGAAAAGCCATCCGCCGCGACCACACTGACATCATAACCCTTTTTGGCGAGCTTCACGTCGTATGACCAACCTTCATGCTTGACTGCATCGTCGGCATATCCCATCAAGCGCCACAATTCGACACCTTTCCAAACCTGACCTACTTCATCTGTCCAGGTAGCTTCATGACAGCTGACACAGGATTCATAGGATGCCCGGTCAATGATGGTATCGATAGCCCCATTCACCTGCAATTCCCAATCCACAATCATTGGGCGTACTTCCACTTTCTCTACCCATTTGATCGACCAGTGTCCGTCGGTAACCTGATTATCATCTTCACTGATGATTACCAGGCGTAAGGTACCATCCATATCATAGTTAAGAGGTTGACCATTCATTTCATAAGCAACGATGGCAGTTAAGGAATCTTTATAATCCAGCTCATCCCCACTAACCGGATTATATGCGATGTAAGTACCGTTCATAATTTGGTCGTATGAAAAGGAGAGTGAATAGCCATCCTCAGCTACTATATTGACCCCCATCGTTTCATCCAAACCCCCCATCAAGTCGGCTAGGTCCTGTAAGGCTACACCTTTGAATTTATTAGGCAATGTAATTTTTCCGGTACTGCTCTTAATGCCTGCCATTCCTTCTCTTGCTGGTAAAGCTTTCAATTCTTCCATCGTGAAGGTCACGGTTCCATCGGGACCAATCAGTTCTAAGACGGGTTCAGTGGAAACTTCTACCGTTGGTTCTGGTTCTTCGGTAGGCGCAGGAACTGCTGTTGGTTCGGGAACATCAGTGGGTTCAACAACTTCTTCATTTGGTTCCACTACAGGTGCTTCTACTTCCGGTGCGGCTACTGGTTGACAGGCTCCTAAGAGGAAAACAAAAATTAATAGGGTGACAAAAATTTTCAAACGCATACTATCCTCCAATGTATATTTTTAATGATGTAAATATACACTTAGTTTAAACATTCCAATAAAAATGTCAAGTGAATTGTGATTAATTTAACTATTTATTGACTTTCATTGTCTATCGCGCAATAATCAAACAAAGGGAAGGATGGTGTCAACACCCCTCCTCTCTCAAAGGTGCTTTATTACACGCCCCGTCTTGCGGGTGTGTTGATGATTATTTTTGTTAGTTTGTTCGCTTTGGATGTTTTTGGCCCCGGGATACCCTTCTGGCGACAGGTATTAGGGTTCCTGGTGCATGCTGCTCCGGCCATCATTTTAGCAATTATAATGTTCTTCGCCTGGAAAAGACCAGTCATTGGGTTTATTATTTTTGGGTTGGCTGCTGTGTTTTTCTTGCGATTTGTGTTAATCGGGATTTTGGGCCGGGGAATTTTATGATCTTTGTGGCGCGGCTGGCGCTGATTTCAGCGATGTTCTGGATGAATTGGAAGTGGGAGAAGTGATTAGGCTGAAGGCGCAGGGCTGAAAGGGAGAAGATCCTGGTCTTTGGTGCGTTGCACTTAGGGGAAAATGATTACGTTCGATCCTGGAAGCGATGACGGTTAATTCTGGTGGCAGGAGTGCGATGCACCTATGGACTTTGGTGCGTTGCACTTAGGGAAAATGATTACGTTCAATCCTGGAAGCGATGAAAGTTAATTCTGGTGGCAGGAGTGCGATGCACCTGGATTCTTTCAAGAGTATTTTGCACTAAGGAAAGCATTACAGGCAAGGTGCATCGCACTTTTGAAGGGTTCCTGGTGAAGGTTTTTTTCCAAGCAATGTAGCCTTTGTTGATCCCTAAGTGCAACGCACCAGACTCATCTTTTTTCTCTTGCGTATTTTGGTGGATTGTACCTTTAATAGTGAGGTTAAATAATTACAGGTGCAGCGCACTTTTGGTTTCTAGATTCTAAATCTTTAGGATCCATTCTGTGGATTCTCTTTCTCCCTAAGTGCAATGCACCTTTTCCGGTTCGTTTCATTAGGTGCATCGCACTTTTTAAGGGTTCCTGGTGAAGATTTTTTTTCCAAGCAATGTAGCCTTTGTTGATCCCTAAGTGCAACGCACCAGACTCATCTTTTTTCTCTTGCGTATTTTGGTGGATTGTACCTTTAATAATGAGGTTAAATAAATACAAGTGCATCGCACTTTTTAAGGGTTCCTGGTGAAGGTTTTTTTCCAAGCAATGTAGCCTTTGTTGATCCCTAAGTGCAACGCACCAGACTCATCTTTTTTCCTTGTTTCTTGAATTAGGATGATTCGATTCTCTTCCGTCAACTGTTACCTGTCGACTGTAAACTTATCTTCCCTTTTCTCTTGTGCCTTTAGCCTTCCAGCTACCCAATAACCCCCCATCTGACCAGTTGACGCCTAAAACCCAATCCGGTAAACTTTTATTACTATGAAAAATCTTCATCTATTGGCGTTCTTCTTAGGATTGATCCTGATCGCTACCAATGCTTTCTTAGCTCTGGGGAGTGGTTTCGATTCTTCCTTGTTGGAGTGCGCCAGTTGATCTGATACCTATACGAAGTCTTTTCAGCCACGGAGTGCTCCTGCCCGTGGCTGTTTTTTTGCTGTTTTTTCCTCCCATGGGTAGTCATTTGTCATTTTCTGACATCCGAAAAACCGCAAATTGATCACAACAAAAATTTTTATGCTATCATACAGGAGTTTACAATGTCTATTTTACAAGCCCACTCATTAGGAATATCATACGGTGCCTTTGACCTCTTCAAAGGGATCTCATTAACGGTCGCCAACGATGCAAAAATTGGGCTAATTGGTCCAAACGGTGTTGGCAAATCAACCATCATGATGATTTTAGCCGGTTTACGCACCCCCACCACGGGTTCGATCAGCATGGCTCGCAATCGCAAACTGGGTTATTTGCGCCAGGAAGCGGTGGAAGCTTTTGGCAACCGTAACAATAGCGTTTATCAGGAAATGCTGGCTGTTTTCGATCATTTACACCAACGCCAGGCGCAGTTACACGAGCTAGAACATCAAATGGCGGAGGCAAATGGCAACCTGGATGCACTGTTAGAGGAATATGGTCGCTTGCAGGAAGCCTTTGAGCTGGCTGGCGGGTATGATTTTGAAGTGCGCATCCAACAAACACTGGAAGGTTTGGGACTGGGCAAAGATACCTGGAAAATGCCACTCAATCACCTCAGCGGTGGCCAAAAAACGCGTGCCTTGCTTGCCCGCCTCTTACTCGAAAAGCCGGATTTATTGATGCTGGACGAACCTACCAACCACCTGGATATTGACGCGGTGGAATGGTTGGAAAATACACTCATCAACTGGCCGGGTGCGGTGTTGATCGTCAGTCACGATCGTTATTTTCTGGACAATGTGATCAACACCATCTGGGAGATGTCCCCGGCGGGAATCGAAACCTACTCGGGAACCTACAGCAGCTACCTGCTACAACGGCAGGAACGCTGGGAGTACACGGAACGGGTATTTAAGGAAGAAAAAGCCCGTTTGCTGAAGGATGTCGATTTCATACAAAGGAACTGGGTGCGTGCCAGCACGCATGCTCGCGCATTAGGATTGCTAAAACACGTTACACGCGATCTGGCGATTATTGAACAATATGGTTTGATGTCGTTACGCAGTGGCAAGAAATGGAGTGAGTATGGGATTCGTTCCGATCGTCCGCTGGAAGTGATTGAAGCGATCCGGGGTGTGAATGCAATTCAAGTTCCCACCAACCGCCCTCCCAAAATTCGTCCGCAATTCCGCCACTTTAACAACAGTGGTAATTATGTTTTACGAGTTGAGAAAGCCGAAATTGGTTACCCTGGCAATAGCCTGTTCACCGCCAAAGATGTGGAGTTGAAACGTGGTGAATGTGCGGTATTAATGGGACCCAACGGTAGTGGCAAAACCACCTTCCTGAAAGTGCTGTTGGGTGAATTGCAGCCTTTAGCTGGCGAGGTAAATCCCGGTGCAGGTTTGAAGATTGGTTATTTTGCACAGGCACAGGAAAATCTGAAAGGCCCTCACTCAGTACTGGAAGAATTTCAACGCCACAAGGACATGCAGGAGGAGCAAGCTCGTTCGCACCTGGCTGCTTACCTTTTCCGTGGTGAGGACGTTTTCAAGCCGATCGATGGCTTGAGCGGTGGTGAACGTGCGCGGCTGGTGATGGCATTGCTGGCTTTGGAAGGGGCCAATTTCCTGGTACTGGACGAACCCACCAACCATCTCGATATCCCCGCTCGCGAGGCTTTGCAGGAAGTATTGGAAGACTACAATGGCACGATATTACTGGTGTCGCACGACCGTTACCTGATCAACCGTTTGGCTGCCCGGGTTTGGGAGATCAAGGACAAGCAATTGATCACCTTCAATGGCAACTACCGCGAGTACATTTTGCGACAGACTACTCTGCGTAATGGAAACCAGAACGGTACCCGCAAGATTCTACTCAGGCAGGCACCAATGGCACGCGACAACAGCCGTGAAACCAAACAACGCATACTGGATCTGGAAAAACTCGAAGGTCGCATTCGTGAGAAGGAAAAGGAAATCAAACACCTTTCACAAGCATTGCAAAAAACAGGCAAAGAAGGTGCTTTTGAAAAAATGCATCAGTTGAGCAACCAATTGGCACATGCAGAAGCAATTATGGAAGAACTGATGCAGGAGTGGGAGCAGTTGGTATCTTAGGATTGCAAACCATTTCTTTCTTTGGATCATAAATAGAACCAACGCCTTGTTAGTTCTATTATTATTCGTTAAATAATAGCTTAATGGAATAATGTGCATAACGGAACATTTTATCCAGGATTTTTCGTCAAATAAAGGATCAAAAACAAAATTTAAGTGCGCTTTTTAACCCAATTTGATCAAGCTCCACTTCCCATTAACAACTTTGAGTTAATTTACACATTTCAAGGATTGATGGATGATGGTAAATACTATATTGCAGCCATCTTCCCCATCACCCACCCCCGTTTGCCTGATGACAATATTGTCGATTCAGCTCAGGAATTTAACCCGAAAGCGTTTTCTGCTGAAATGGCTGATAGTGTTATGAAATTGAGTAATTTTTCAGATTTTGATTTTTCGCCCAACCTTTCACAGTTGGATGATGTTGTCCGATCAATCTACGTAAAGTAATAGAAAAAGGTCAATCATTTCTATCATGATTGACCTTTTATTTTCAAATTAATGATCTCAGGAAGGTATTTCTTCCGTTGGTTGTTCTTCTGTCGATTTTTCGCCTGCCATCATCAAGCCGACTGATTGCAGGGTCGCATCTTTACGATCGACCACGCCCATAATCTCCCCATGAAAGATGACGGCGATGCGATCGGAAAGTGCAAAAATTTCGTCCAGATCTTCGGAGATTAACAACGTCGCGGTCCCGGATTCACGCTGTTCGATGATACGTTCATGAATGTATTCCGTTGCACCAATATCCACACCACGTGTGGGTTGTGCCGCGATTAATACCTTTGGTTTGCGAGAGATCTCGCGTGCCAAAATCACCTTTTGGGCGTTACCGCCGGAGAGGCTCTTGATCGGAGTATCAATGGAAGGTGTCTTGACATTGAAAGCTTTTACTAATTCTGCCGATTTTCTGGCAATATTGTTCATATTTAGAAAAGAATTTTTTGAATAAATTTCCTGATCCAGATCACGCATGATCAGGTTTTCAGAAACGCTGAATTCTTTGATGAGTCCTTCTACGTTTCTTTTTTCCGGTATGTAGGACAAACCTTTTTCGATGACTTCCATCGGGGTAAATCCTGTTATTTCTTCATCATCAATAAAAATTTTTCCGGATGTTGCCGGTCTCAATCCAGCTATCACCTGGGCTAATTCAGGTTGGCCATTCCCGGATACCCCAGCCAACCCCAAAACTTCTCCTTCGCAAATTTCCAGAGAAACGTTTTTTATAGAAGGTACTCCACGATCACTGAGAGCACTAAGGTTTTCAACCCTTAATCGTGGTTTTCCACATTCAACATTTTTATGAGTACGAATGAGATTTAATGGTCGCCCAACCATCATCTCTGCCAATAAATTTTTGCTGGTATCTGCTGTATTAACCGTGCCCACATTTTTTCCATCCCGCAACACTGTTACACGGTGGGTAAAGGCCATCACTTCATGTAATTTGTGTGAAATAAAAATAAGTGCATGGCCATCCTTCGCCATTTGGGTTAGCGTGACGAAGAAATCATCCACTTCCTGTGGGGTTAATACTGCTGTGGGTTCATCCAGAATCAATAAGGCTGCACCACGATATAATGCTTTTACAATTTCAACTTTTTGTTGTTGCCCTACCGAAAGCTGCCAGATGTATGCATCCGGCTCTACATCCAATCCATACACCTTTGCCAGTTCATTGATGCGATCGGTGACGCGATCCAAATCAGTGAGAATTCCTCTGGAAGAGGGTAACCCCAGGGCAACATTTTCTGCTACTGTTAATGAATCAATCAACATAAAATGTTGATGGATCATCCCGATGCCCAGGTTAATCGCATCCTTTGGAGAATGGATCAACTTCGATTCACCATCAAAAATAATTTCGCCTTCATCAGGATGGTAAAGACCATACAATTGTTTCATCAAGGTGCTTTTACCAGCACCATTCTCCCCTAACAGGGCATGTACCTCCCCGGAACGAACTTCGAAATTAACATGGTCGTTCGCCAAAACACCTGGAAATCTTTTAACAATCCCACGCATTTCAAGATAATCAATTCGAGGATGTCCAGAGGGAAGAATTTGTCTTTGGGTCATTTTCACCTACCTCAAAAAAGGTTGTGCAGGGGGAAACCCCCTGCACAATGAGCATTCTTATTATTTATTCTCCACCAACACCAATGGTGACTGTACCGTCGATAATACCTTGAGCAGCTGCATCACCTAGTGCTTTTACATCATCAGGTAAAGCATAACCTGGATTGTAGACCATTTTCAGACCTTCATTTTCCAGTGATAAAGCATACGCTTTACCGCCAAGGGTGCCTTCCTGCACCAGGCTGATAATATCGCGCAAAACAACTGTCCAATCATAAATCTGGCAAGCAACAACAATATCAGGGGCTAAGGAAGCTTGATCTGCCTGAGTACCAAACCAAAGCACACCTTTTTCCTTGGCTACACCGACTGCACCAACTACCATCTGGGCTGATCCGGTCATTACGTCTGCACCAGCACCGATATGGGTTTGGGCAGCTTCAGAAGCTAAGGCTACATCACTAAAAGAACCTGTGTAGTTGACATTGACGGTAATATCAGGGTTGGTTGCTTTGACACCAGCAACAAAACCATCCACATATAATTTCGCATCCCCTACTTCAACAGGTCCAACTACACCAATGACACCACTCTGATTGAGGGCAGCAGCCAATACACCACTTACATAGCCACCTTCCTGTGAGAAGGCTTCATAAGCAAAAACATTCGGCAATCCGAAGGTGTCTCCTGCTGTACCCCAGGCGAAACTGGTTTCTGGAAAATCAGGGGCGATTTCCTGTAAAGCAGCACCATATTGTGACCCGTGAGCAACAATTAAATTGTAACCCTGGGAGGCGTAATCGCGGATGGCAGATGCGGCATCGTCCACCACAAACATACTATCGGAAATTACAAATTCGAAATTCTCTTCACCCATTTCATTTTGAATTGTGACCAAAGCATCATACATGCTCTGGCTGAATGCAAGGTCATTGATGGCACTGGGTGTAACCACTGCGACCTTAAATGGACCTTCCGATCCAGTTGGGCCAGCTTCCTGGGTTGGTCCACAAGCGGTTACCAAAACAGCTGCCAGCAATAACAACACTACTAATTTGCCAAACTTTTTCATTTTTTCCTCCTGAAAAAATTAAAAATTACATCCGGGGGAAACCCCAGGACTCCACAAGTTTTTATTCCAACCGCTCATACGCCTTGGATAAGGCAGACGGTGGACGAACACGTTGTGCTGACAAAACTAACACAACGATTGTTAATATATACGGGGTCATAACAGCAATATCAGATGGAATCGGTATACCAACCACCTGGACCCAAATTTGAAGAGCGTTTACAAAACTGAAGATCAAAGAACCAAATAAAACCCAGATCGGACGCCAACCACCAAAGTAAACCAGTGCAATGGCGATAAAGCCCAAACCATTGGTCAGGTTGAATTGGAAGACATTTAACAATGCAATAGATAGAGATGCCCCGGCAATACCAGATAACATGCCTCCTAAAGAGACCGTGAAATATCGAATTTTCGATACACTAACGCCCAACGTATCGGCTGCTTCAGGATTCTCACCGACAGCTTTAATTTGAAGACCTAATGTTGTTTTATTCAGAATAAACCAGGCAATTGGAACCAAGATGTATGCGCCATAAACCAATGCATTTTGGGTAAATAAAATCGGACCCAGAACTGGGATCTTACTCAAAATCGGGATCGGAGCAACCGGGAAACCACTGACTGTTTGTACATTGTTGATCAATTTTTGGAATAGCAGATCGCTCATACCCAGACCAAACAGATAAACACCAATACCGCTGATGCCCTGTTCAGCGTTCAGCGTCACACTGATGAACGCCATGAACAAACCCATGAGCAAACCTACCAGCGCAGCAAGCAACACACCACCTACCAGATCGCCGGTTCGGAAAACCACATAAAAAGCAGAGAAGGCTCCCATCAACATGATGCCATCTACGCCGAGATTTAAGACTCCACTGCGCTGCCCAAAAGTTTCACCAATCGCGGCATATAAATAAGGGGTAGCCAGACGAATTGCTGAAGCAAGTAATCCAATTAAAACAGAACCAGTAAATAGATCTTCCATGTCAATCACCTCCTTGCGGTTGAGGCGTTGGTTCTTTAGATGCTGCTGCAAGTTTTTCCTCTAATTCCCTGATTGCTCGTTTGCGGGTATTTTTCCGTCGCCAAATTTCACTGGAAACGACAAAAACGACCACGAGACCATTCAATGCTGTAATTAACGCAGCAGGTACCTGAACAACACGTTGCAATTTATTAGCACCCACCAACAGCGCACCAAACAAGAAAGAAGCCGGAATCGTACCGATCGGATGCAATTGGCCAAATAAAGCAGCGACAATCCCATTAAAGCCTGCTGAGCCGGTAAAACTTGCAGCTGAGCCATCGGTGATCATGAAGTGATTGACCCCATAAACCTGAATAGCACCAGCCAAACCGGAAAAAGCGCCACTCAACATTAAAGATAGGACAATATAACGATTTACTTTAATTCCTGCATACTTTGATGCAGCTGCATTCAACCCAACGGCGCGAATGCGATATCCAATCGTTGTTCGCCAAAGGAAGAAATAAACACCTACGGCTAAAACGACTGCAATTAATGCACCCAGATGTAAACGGGTTGGGACGAGCCTGGGAAGATCAAAAGCAGTTGAAAGCCTTGCTGTTTGCGGGATGGCCGCTGCACCTTTCTGATTGGGCTGGATTAATGGCCCGCGAAGTAAGAGGTTCATTAACTGTACAGCAATCACATTCAACATAATGGTGCTGAGGATTTCATTGACGTTGAATTTAGCTTTTAAATAACCCGGAATTCCACCCCAAATTCCACCAGCTGCAAAGCCAACCAAAAGTGCAACCGGGATCATTAAGATGCCCGGAGCGTCAGGGAAAGCTATACCCAGTGCAATCGAACTCAATCCACCCAAAATCATTTGCCCTTCACCACCGATATTGATCACACCAGCTCGAAAAGCAATACAAATACCAATTCCGACCAACAACAAAGGTGTTGCTTTTACAATCGTATCGGCGATGGCATTAAAGCTGCCAAAAGCCCCTTCAAACAAAGCTCCATAAGCAACTAATGGATTGGCTCCGAGCAAAAGAAGCATAACAGCTCCCACTGCCAAAGCCGCAAGCGTCGCAATAACTGGTAGTAAGGCATCAAAAATTGAACTCCAACGTATTCGCATCCGAATTATTTTCCTCCTTTCAGGGGGAACAAGATGTTTTGGTTTAAATTTCTCTTTTTGTTTACCAATAAAGTCGGTTTAATTTTACGTTAAATTCAATAATTTGAAACTATCTCATAACGACCAAAATTACGAGTGGAATAAATTAGTTTGTGTTTTTGGTGACGAGTAATCGCTCATCGAGTTTAGCCATAAATTTACTTGGGAAGGTATTTTATTTAATTGTCAGACAACAACTACTAACACTGTTTTTAACATATTTGTCTAACAATTGCAAGTCATAATTTTAACAAAGATTTTGCATGTTCAATTGCATTTTGGGTCGCTTTAAATATCTGAGCTGACCCAACAAAAACAGCTTCTTCTCCAATCATATCCATTAATCCAGTATCCCGTAAATGTTGGGATAAATTCTCATCTATTCCACATAAAAGGATATGAGCATCCATTAATTGTGCATGGCGAATTTCGGCAGCCAGAACAGCCAATGCTGTACTGGCAACAATTTGTGCGCTTCGCAGGCGCAATATAACGACCCTGGCACCAGCTTCAATCGCCTGATCAAGGTGTTTTTCAAACACATCTACCGCAGCAAAATGCAGAGGGCCTTCAATACTCATCAAAACGATCGGTTTTTCTTCCTGCCAAAAATGAAACTCGTTGTTTTCATAATAATTTCCATCTTTTTCAAGGCTCAGGTAGGTAACATGTAATTGGCTACTTTCAAACAAGTAAAAGATCAATGACATGCCAATTCCCATGAAGATGGCCAGTTGCAAAGGGAAGATCATGGTTGCCAGAAAAGTGACCACCATTACCCAGCGGCTGGTTCCGCGGCTATTCCAGGTGAGGCGAACATGTTTCCAGTTAACAATTCTGGTTGCGGAAACAACGACCACCGCCCCTAACGCTGTTAGCGGAATGAATTCAATCCAATCCTGCAACCAAAGCGCTGCCGGGAGAACAAAGATGCCTGACATCGTAGCTGCTAATTTTGTCCTTGCTCCACTACCGATATTGACAGCCGTTCTTGCAGTTGAACCTGAGGATGGTGGTGTTTGCAAAAACCCGGCAACCAACGAGGCGACACCCTGACCGACCAACTCCTTTGAGACATCCAGGTGTTGACCTTTCGAAAGAGCAACTGATTTTGAGACGGTTAATGCTTCTACCATCGACATCAACGCCACAGCCAGACCACCCGGGATAAGAAATCCCCAATCCTCCAATGAAAATTTAGGGATAAATATATTAAACCCAAACTTTGGCAAGTCACCTAAATCGGCTATTACGCGTACTCCCAGATCGCGCCATCCTACCAGGTAAACGAAAACGGAGGCCAATAATATCACCAACATTTCCGAGGGGAAACGCCGGTCTACTTTGCGCATGAACACTAAAAGTACCACGGATCCCACCGCAACGATTAGAACAAAAGGATTGATCAAATTGAAGTTGGTTAATTCATCTGCGAGGGTAAAAATTGCGCTGGTTGCTTCCGGACTTGGAATTCCGGTTAATGGGCTCAGCTGGTTGATAATAATCAACATCCCTAACCCAATCAGGAAGCCAGTGAGCACAGAATTGGAAACGATGCGGGTGATCCATCCCAGACGAAAAACACCTAACAATAATTTAACCAAGCCACTGATCAGCGCTAATGCAAAAACCATTTGCAGATAATCGGACGTGCCAGTATAACCTGCCAAAACTCCTGCGGTTGTAATGGCGATCGCATTGGAAAGCCCAGTTACCAGATAGGATGAACTGCCAATGAGCGGAGCGATAATCGCTGGAATGCTGACACCCGCCAAGCCATAGATCGGGTTGATGCCTGCAATTAATGCATAAGCCATCGATTGTGGGATGGCTATTAATGCTACGGTCAGAGCTGCCTGAAGATCGTGCCGAAAGTGATGTGAATAATAGGATCCCAATCGCCTTTGCATGGTTTGATTATATCTCATAGGAATCAATGTAAATGAAAGATTGACATGCATGAATAATTGCATGTGTTGGAAAATTACGGTATCTTTAATATATGTCCACCTCTGTTACTGATGCAATTAATACCTTCAAAAATAACGTGCAGTTTGAAAACAAAAATACGCAGCGCTTGTATTTTCGAGGGTTGGATGCATTTGCAGAATATTTGGATGATCAGGATCTTCAAAAGGTTGAAACTACTCAATTAGAAAAAAACATCGTTGTACAATTTGGGGGTTGGATGAAGGATGAACGTGGGTATGCTGTTCCTACCCGAAGGTTGTATATATCTGTATTAAGAGCCGCTTTACGCTTTTGGCGGGCGAATTACGCCGGTTGGATTCAATTCACCCGTGAAGAGGAACAGGAAGCCAGCCGTACTTCGCTGATTGGTAGCCCCGAAGAACAAACATCGCGGCATGAACGTCTGCCTGAAGATTTTGGAAATAGAATGTTACAAACGGTTATGAAGATTCCATTACCCAAGAAACAACTCGATAAATTGGAGGTTTTAAGAAAGCGAACGCTTGTGGTTTTACTCCGGGCAACAGCGTTGCGCATCGGTGATTTATGCCAATTAACAAAAAAGCATGTGGATGATGCAAGGGTGCAGAATGGCAGGCTGGAACTGCGTATGGAAAAAACCGGACGGATTGCTCACTGCCGGCTGAATGAGGATACTTTATTGGTCATTGATGAATATTTAGAAACCAGAGATGACCATTCACCCTGGATATTGATTCAGCATGGGAAGAGCGATCGACGTCGACATAATTCTCAATCATTTTTCCGGAATGCAAAAAAAGGGTACGGAGCTCGTTTGTCCAGCACCTCTGCCTGGCGTATTGTTCAGGAAGTAGCCGGTCTCTCCGGCCTGGATCGTGAAAAAAACTTCACCAGCCCGCATGCCTTCCGACATTGGCACGCCAAAACATTGATTGAAAATGGGGTATCGCTGGAAAATATCCAGGCCGTGTTGGGGCACTCCACCCCGGCTACCACCCGCATCATTTACGCCCCAGAGCCTGATAAAAGGCAAATCGATCAGATCGAAAATGACTTGCAGAGAATTCCAAATTTTAAAAAAAATGAAGGAAGGTCTGATAGAATATAAGTACGGAGAAAATTATGGCATTACCAGATTTACCAAAATTCATTACAGATAATTATGAAATCCACGATTTACGACACGCCTCTGCAATTTTATTCAAAGATTTTCCTTTAGAATGGACAGATATTGTTGATGTTTTATCAAATTTTAGACTTTATAAAGAATGGATAATAAAAGCTGGAGGAAGAAAATCTCCAATTGCACAATCGATTGATGATGCTTTTTATTCGAAAGTGTGGGTATTATAATCACAAGATGTGACGAATTACAGGATATATTCAATAATCTTGGTAGAGGATCTTCGTTTGGCGCATCAACCACTCATATGAGCAAATTATTACCATTATTGAATGGCGGTGCAGGTGGGGGATGTCCAATCTTAGTATTCGGAATATCAAATGGGTTATATATTGATGAATAATAAATATGATGATTTGTTGAGTTTAGGTCAATTTGGAACAATTTTAGCTGACCCCCCCTGGAAATTCCAAAACCGCACTGGAAAGGTAGCTCCAGAGCATAAACGGCTTTACCGCTACGATACCATGTCAAATGAGGATATATTAGCAATGCCAGTTGAAGAAGTGGCATTACCTCAAAGTCACTTGTATTTGTGGGTTCCAAATGCTTTGGTTGAAACTGGTTTACAGGTTATGAGAGCGTGGGGCTTCGAATATAAAACTATGCTTATTTGGTATAAAATTCGGAAAGATGGAGGTCCTGATCGTAGAGGTGTAGGATTTTATTTTCGAAATGTTACAGAAATCGTGTTGTTCGGCGTTCGTGGAAGTTTACGAACTGGCCAACAAGGTCGAAGCCAGGAAAATATCATACTATCTCAAAAAAGAGGTCATTCTAGAAAACCAGATGAAATCTTTCCTATAATCGAAGGTTGTAGCCCTGGCCCTTATCTAGAAATTTTTGCCCGACAACAAAGAAAAGGTTGGGAAGTATGGGGTAACGAGACTGATAAATTTGATCATTCAATTGAAACTTACTCAAAATTATTTAATAAGAATCCTCAACCTGCTTTATTTGAGAGAAAAGAAGATTTTAAGTAACCGAAACCTGGCTCAGGTGAAATAAATGAAAAAAGCTGAGGTTGTTTTTCTAGTGATTGTTATTTCCGTCTTGGTTTTCAGCGTGAGTGCTTTGATCACCACCATTTCAGTCAGCAATGCACCACCAACAGCCACTCCTACCATCACCCAAACATTTACTGCGACTGCGACCTTTACCGCTACCACTATCCCAAGCCGGACGATTACCCCCACCTTCACATCGACAACAACCAACACACCAACCCGAACCAGCACTACCACCCCACTCCCAAGCTTTACTTTTACACCTTCAAATACACCAACTGCATTTATTTTTGATCAGGGGGTTTTTGAAAAAGCATTTACGATTGCGCAAGTTATACCAGGCATCATCAACCGCATGCTGGTTGATGAGGATGGAAATTTCTGGTTTGCATCGCCTTATGCTGCCGGGAAGTACGACCCGGAAACGGATACTTTTTTCCAGCACAATTCTCGTGATCCAATTATTGGTTTAACCAAAGATGGAAAAGCCTGGCTATTATCATCTTCTAGAAGTCCATTACAAGCCTGGGATGGTGAGCAACTTACTTTGTATGACGAGACTAAAGGTTGGTTGGTTACCCAGGGATATGGTGCACCTTCACCCCTTGATCCCTCATTCTCATTTGATTTCAACGATGACCTTTGGATTACAACGGATTATGATGTGCGTCGGTTGCGAAACGGCCAATGGCAAATCTTCATTCCGCAATTAATGGAATTCGAGTTACCCAACTTGAAAACTGTTTCCACATCCTTCCTGGTTGCACATTCACAAACAAGTGCCATCAGCTGGGCAGGTAGCTGCAACTGGCAGGATGATCAACGCCTGGATGGAGATGGCGTTCGCCAATTTGATGGATTTGTGTGGGAGGAAATCAACCCGCCGGCTGCCAAAGGATGTGTCACCGCCATGGCTGGGGATAAAGAGGGTTACCTGTGGGTTGGTATGGATGAGCAATTATGGCGATATGAGCCAGAAACTGACACATGGGAGGCTTTCGACCCGCCTCCGTTGGATAAGAACAAGTATCCTGATTTCAGGCATGGTGCAGTCTTGAATATCAGCAGCGCAGCGGACGGAAGTGTTTGGGTATTGTATGAATTATGTGGTGCGGCTGGTTGCCAAACCCGTCAGGTGCGATACCGAATTTTGAACGGGCAATGGACACCTATCCGCGATACCAGCCAGATCAGCCCACCTCTCTTCTTAATCGATGGTGAAAGTGTGGCTTGGTCACTGGTGCAAAATGAGATCAGCCGCTTAGAAACATCAGCCTTTAAGCCTGTCGCATGGATGGATTGGCTAAAAGCCACAATCGATCAGGAAGGAACTGTCTGGGTCCTGACTGGTGAATTGAATGCAGAAATGGTTTTGTGGAAATTTGAACCATAATTTTCTAAGATTTAGAAAGTAATCTACACGCAATTTAACTTCATGATAATTTACACTGATAATAGCGTTTATCGCTCATTAACCCCCCACATATAGGGGGTGAATGTCGATTTTCACTATATAACACAATTAATGGTAGTAAATATTACATAGTTTAAGGTAGAAAAAACATCAATTTTTGGAGATTCCTGCCAATAAAATGACCGCCAGGCTCCCATTCTTCTGCACCGCGTATCCCCCTTCATGCACGATTACAACAGGCAAATTTAAGCTTCCGATTCGATTGCCAATCTTATCAAAAACTTTATCCGATAATTCAAAGAATGTGGAGGGATCCGCATAAGAGGTGTCGAAACCGGCTGAGAGCACCAGCCAGTTGGGTTGGAAGTTTTGTATGCTGGTAAACGCCTGCGCCAAGGCGTGCAAATAGGTTTGATCATCACAACCTTTGGGGAGTGGGATATTGAGGTTACAGCCTACAGCAGCGTCACCCCCTCGTTCATCAGCAAATCCCGAAAAGAATGGGTACTCATCAGTAGGGTCGGCATGAATGGAGATGAAGAGCACTTCCGGTTCCTGCCAAAAGATTTCCTGGGTACCATTGCCATGATGGTAGTCAATATCCAGGACAACTCCCCTGCCTAAAGCCTGATGCAATTGATCGGCAGCCAGTGCAGTGTTGTTCATGTAACAATAACCACCAATGGTATCCTTTCCAGCATGATGTCCGGGTGGTCGGCAAAGGGCATAGGCCACTTTCGATTCCCCGCGAGCAACTGCCAGGGCCGCCTGATATGCCAAATTCGCGCTGGCGTAGACTGCCTGCCAGGTGTTTTTACCAATCGGGGCATAGGAGTCAAAAGCGTAACATCCAGCTGAATCCGGTGAGTTCAACAACCCGTTGCGCATATTTGGGTTGTGTGGCCAAATCCAGGGATAGAGATAAAGATCCTCCTGTTGCATTTGCTGCTCTTGTTGCGCTGCAAAATGCGACCTTTCCATCAGGTGCTGGATTAAATCTGGTGTATGAATCCGTTCGATGGCAACCATTGGTAAATTAACCTCAGGAGTAATAATTCCACACGCTGGTAAGTTGCTAAATGCTTCCAAGGCAACTTCAATCCGCTGCGGAACTTCCTGATAGGGAATTTGTATTCCGCGATCATACTCATAACGAGGTTGGTGAAGTTGGTGCTCCGGTGAATAATAAATGGGAAGTTTTTGCATCTTTTTAAAAGTTGTTCATTGATACCGGACCTCTATCGTTTCTGGCAAGATTAAGAAGTCAGAATTTGGGCATCATCCAGATCGTAAGAAACAGTTACCTGATCGCCGACCTGGAAAGCCGGGGCATGCCGAATTCCCGTATTTTGCACCCGGATAGCTGCTTTCTCACCGCCAGGTATGGTGACAATGTAACGGGTATCTGTACCCAAGAAAGTCACTTCCGAGACAGTTGCGGCTAATTTTTCGGAACGGCTCAATGGAGGAATTAAAGTCAGTTTTTCAGGTCGAATCGCAACTGTGACTTCATCACCTGCATGAACGCCATTGCTGCGATGGCGTACATCCACCTGGTTTGGCCCAATCTTTACTTTTACCAATTCGCCAGGGATAATCTGCTCGATTTTTCCATTTAAGAAGTTGGTTTCACCAACAAAATCAGCCACAAATCTGGTTGCGGGTCGTTCATAAATGTTGATAGGGGTATCCACCTGTAAGATACGCCCCTCACTCATCACCGCGATCCGGTCTGACATAGTCAGGGCTTCTTCCTGATCGTGGGTAACGTATACAAATGTAATCCCTACCTGCTGCTGCAACGCTTTTAATTCCAATTGCATAGCGCGTCTTAATTTCAGGTCGAGCGCGCCTAAGGGTTCATCCAGTAATAAGACTGATGGTTTGTTCACCAAGGCACGTGCCAGGGCAACCCGTTGTTTTTGGCCACCAGATAACTGCCCAGGACGACGGGTTTCAAACCCTCGCAATTGGACTACTTCCAAAGCCTGGTTTGCCCGTTCTTTAATTTCGTCCTTGCTGACTTTCTTAATTTTTAACCCAAAGGCAACATTCTCGAACACATTCAGGTGCGGAAAAAGGGCATAATCCTGAAAGACCATGTTCACCGGTCGGTGGTAAGGAGGTATTTCATTCATTCTCTTGCCAGCGATTTTAATTTCCCCTTCTGATGGCTGAATAAAACCAGCCATTAATCGTAAGGCAGTAGTCTTACCACAGCCGCTTGGGCCAAGTAAGGTGAAAAACTCACCTTCATATATACTCAGATTGGATGGTTGTAAAGCAGGTACAGATTCACCGGTTCTTTCACGGTACTCTTTTGAAACAGCTAAGAATTCGATAATATTATTTTTGACCATTAATCTTCCTCCGGGCAGAGCACATAACCGATTTGATGCCACCAATAGGTAATCACTTCCTGAGCTTCGTGTTTTTTGGATCGTATGGAAAACCCGGCAAATGGGTTGATAGTTTCGTGATTCTTCACCTGTTTATCCTGAAAACTGTTCAGATGAAATGCATTATATGTACTCATTTAGTCCTCCTTAGGGGTTCTGTTGGTTCCTAAACGTCGTAGCCATTCAGCCAAAACAACCAGAATCGCAGATACTACCATAATGATACTACCCATTGCCACAGCAACCGGTAACCTGCGTGGGAACCGTAATAAAGAATAAAGGTAAACGGGTAACGTAGTATCTGTACCCGTGATTAATGTGGTCATTGCATATTCGTCAAACGAGGTGGTAAAGGCAGTCAGAAAGGCAGCTACCAAAGCCGGTAAACTGATCGGAATGGTAACTTTGATCAAGGTAAGCCAATAATTTGCGCCTAAATCCATGGCTGCTTCTTCCAGGTTGTAAGAGAAGTCCGCCAGGCGCGCCATCACGATCAAAATGGTACTGGGAATACTGATTAGCACGTGCGCTGCTGCAATCAACCACATATTAAGTTCGATCCCGAGTACTTTACGGAAAAATACCAGCATAGCCACACCTAAAACGATTGATGGCATCACCAATGGGACACTTGCCAAACTGAGAAAAACATTACGGGCTGGCATATGGCGTTTGGTAAGGGCAATAGCAGCAATGGCACCAATGATAACCGCGATTAATGATGACAGCACACCCACCCAGACGCTGTTGCGTGCTGAAATTAATAATTCATGAGCATTACCCAATTGCCGGTACCACTCGAAAGTAAAACCTTTTAGCGGGAAAGCCAAAACCATGGAATCATTGAAGGAAAAGATGATCAGGATCACGATGGGCAAATACAGGAAGACTGCCATCAACACAAAATAAACCGATCCAAATACCGAAGTGCGAGGTTTATTCATTAGCGCCACCGAGGATTCCGGTTTTTTGGGCTGCTTTTGCCATCAGGATCAACGGCAGGATAACCACTAGCATCACTACTAATGACAAAGTCGCCCCCATTGGCCAATCCAAACCGCGCATAAATTGATCCCAGATGATATTACCGATCATCAACCCATTGGGGCCACCCACCAGAGCCGGAGTAACATACTCGCCGACTGTTGGAATAAAAACATAAAGAAATGCAGCCAGCAGACCCGGCACACTTAAAGGAAGGGTCACTTTGAAAAACCCTTGCCACGGTTTTGCCCCAAGATCCGAAGCGGCTTCCAATAACCCGGGTTCAATTCTCAACAGGGCAACATAGATGGGAAGCGCAGCGAAAGGAATCCAGATGTAAACCAGCGTGATCACGACCGCATTCATGCTATAAAACAGACCGGAGATAGGCTCCTGTATGATTCCAACCCACATGAGGAAGGTATTCAATAATCCATTTGAACCTAAAATCAAACGCCATGCTAACACCCGCAAGAGGAAGCTGGTCCAGGCTGGGATGATCAATATATTGAGCAATACCCCCTGTTTTTCACCAGCATGGAATGCTAAGAAATACGCAATTGGATAAGCCAAAACAATGGAGATTACAGCAACAAGCAATGAGACCCATAGTGACTTGAGCAACAAACCCTGATATGCACTGTTCTGCCAAAAATTAAGATAATTGGCAAAGGTAAACACCTCACTATCAGCACCAAAGGCTGATTTTTGAAAGCTGAGCCCGATTAATGTGACCAGTGGTAAAACCAGAAGGATAAACAACCATATCACGGAAGGCGCAACCAGCACCCCAAGCTGACTTTTGCGTGGGATACCGGTTAGTTTTTTTTCAATTACCTTCCTGCGTACTCTGGCGGAAGGTGAGGAGTTCAAAGCAGTTTCGTCGCTCATGGAGCCGCTTTGACTTCATTCCATAAATCAGAAAGTTGATCGCGGCGTTCCGCAGTAAGCGGTTGATAGAAACGGGTATTCTTCAGAACGTTATCAAAATCGTCCAGACGCAATAGCTCCGCTGCACCTTCATCAATGAATTCGTTGGCAGCAAAATTAGCTGCACCATACCAATATTCATTGGTGAAATTCGCCATGGAATGAGGATCATTAGCGGCGTTTAAAAATTCATAGGTTAAATCTAAATTGGTATTATCTTTGGCAATGCCATACCCACACATACCAGCCAGATACCCTTCGTCTGGCTCAATGTAGGCTACTTCGTACCCTTCATCGACCAACACCGACCAGGTATCCTGCCAGGCACTGGCAACAATCCAGGCATCGCCTGATGCTGAGAGTTCGATTGCCTGGGTGTAATCTAACCAATAGGTTAATAGATTGGGTTTCAATTCGATTAATTTTTGTTTGACAAATTCGTCTTCTTCAGGAGTGGTGTTGAATGGATCAATTCCAAAAGCAACCGCTGCAGTAGCAAAACTGACTTCGCCATTATCCCAAAGTGAGATGTGACCAGCATAGATGGGATCCCAGAGGTCTGCTAATGAGGTTGGCATTTCAGGAACTAAGTCGGTACGCACCAAAAGGGCTTCATAATACCAATCCCAGGGTAAGAAATAATATTCGCCATTGAATTTTGCTTGTTCGCGAAACGCTTCGGGGATATCCTCCCACCCAGCGATGCGGGAAACATCTAAAGGTTGAACCAGATCAGATTCCACGTAGAGCCCCCACCAGGACGAACATGGATGAACGATGTCGGCATTGAAGCCCGACTGCACTTTGGCAAAGGCTTCGGCATCATCTCCAAACACAGACACGGAGACATAATCATTGATGTTGTCACCATATTTATCTGAAAAAGGTACAAAAAATTGTGGATACTCCGTTACCTCGTATCCGGTCCATTCCAGAATAACCAGTGGCTTTTCTGGTTTATCGATTTCCTGCGTTCCAGCCCCAGCCGAACAGCCAGCTAATAGTGTGCTTATAAACACTACCAGTAGTACCAAAGCGCGAAATCGGTAAATCTTCATTGAATTGTTTTACTCCATGTTTCTATAAATTGATGGTGCAACAAAGTAGTTTTTCGCTACTCTATGCACCATGTTTGATGAGATTATTGTATCAAAAACGGATGCAATTTTCCTATAAAAACCCCTTAATGTCAATGAAATCAGTGGATATTTCGGAGCAAATTATTTTATTTGATCTAACTCACGCCACCCAACATAATTTCCGTTATTCGATTTAAATGACTTTTCGCCACCATAAACCACATAGCCACTGTTGGTTGGGGTTTTGGTCAATTCATACCAGAATTTAAGATTATCAAAGTAACTATTATCTATAGTTTTAGCTGATTTCATTTCAATAGGGATTAATCTTTCTCCCTCTTCAAGCAGACAATCTATCTCTCGGCCGTGGTTATCCTGCCAGAAATAAGGAAATTGTCTTTTACCTAGGTTGAAATTTCTCTTTATGAATTCATTGATGATTAAATTTTCAAAAAGAGCACCTTTCATAAAATGCATGCTAATCTGACCTTCATCTTGAATTCTTAACAAAGAACAAGCTAAGCCTGTATCATAAAAATATAATTTTGGTTGCTTCACTAATCTTTTGTTAAAATTCCGATGATGTGGTTGTAAACGAAAGACAATGTAGGAAGCTTCCAGAATCGAAATCCAGGATTTTACCGTATTTGGGCTCACTCCCGCATCGTTTGCCAAGCTTGAATAGTTCAGCAATTGGCCTGTTCTTCCGGCACATAATTGAATAAACTGAATAAAGGCATTAATATCACCAATATTCTTGATCATTCTTACATCCCGTTCTACATATGTCTGAATATATGATGGATAAAAGTCGGTCGGGGGGATCTTACGATCAAAAATACGGGGATATTGTCCTGAGAAGATGAGTGCCTCGTATTTTTCGAATTTATAACCCCCATTCGATAATTCATCGTATGAAAGTGGCAATAAATGTAATATTGCCGTTCTTCCCGCCAAAGTCTGGCTAATTTTTTCCAACAGTAGAAAGTTAGAAGATCCTGTTAAAATAAATTGTCTTTTAGGATCATTGTCTACTATCGTCTGGATATAGGAGAACAGATCGGGTACATGCTGAATTTCATCAAAGATTACCCCATCACTGTAATTGGATAAGAACCCCCGGGAATCTGTGAGTGCAAATTGCCTGATATCTGGTTCTTCCAGAGAAACATAGGAAAAATTAGGAAAAACTGATTTAACCAGGGTCGTTTTACCCGATTGTCTGGGGCCAGTTATTGTAATAATTTGAAACTTTTTTGAAAGATCAAGTAGTTTATTGGTGAGTATTCGTTTAATCAAAGAACACCTCCTACTGGCTTCTATCAAGTATGATTATAGAGGACTCTGTACAATTCTGCAATCGCATTGCAAAATTGTACAGATTTAGATGTTCGATTGAAAAATACTAGGAATTGTGTCAAAGCCTTGTTCAGAAAAATGTGGGTCAAAAGTGAAAACCTGTTCAACATGTAAGTTTCTGATAATCTCAAAGCTGGTGCAATCAACTAAGGATAACTTTCTATGATTAGTTGTCAGAACAACAATCATTCCCGAGTGATGGATTGATTGATCAATCCAAACTACATTAATTATCGGTCGAACTTCATGTTCAAAAATTCTTAAAGCTTCAACCCCAAATCGTTTTTGTAATAATGAAATAGTCTCAACAATTACATAGTTACTACATATTAAATATTCATCTGAATTATTAATCTCTACCCAGGTTTCTTTAGCTATTTGATGGAAATGATCTTCCTTATTTAGAATTGCTAAGAAAGCGGAAGTATCAATAAAAATACTCATTCTCCATAAGCCTCGGCCAGATAATCATCGTGGTTAATGGAAAGGTCTGAGGGTCCACTTAATTTTCCAGCAGCTTGGATTGCTTTTAATCTTAATTGGTGATTGTCCGGTTTTCCTTCTTTTTGGATCATTTCATCAACACTCATCCGAATCAATTCTGCCACTGATTTATTTTTCTGAACTGCAATACGTCGTAACATTTTTGACTGTTCTTCCGTTAATTGAATTTGTGTCCTAACCATATGTGCTCCTCTTTGTAATCATTATATCATATATGATGTAATGATTACAAATTTTTGGATTCTATGTTTGGATTCTAAGGAACAAGAGTGGTTATATCTTTGGAAAAGGTATCTTTTTTATCATTTTTTCCAACGGGGCTGGGATTTTATTGGCGTGATACCTGAACCAACCCAACTCACTCCTGATAGCCTGTGCTTTGAGCTCAGTAGCGCCCCAAATGAATGAAGCCCCCAATACCCCAACGATTGCTGAGAGAAAATCATGATGGATGAAAAGTGAAATTCCAACCAGCAGTAACCCAACCAACACAAAATATGGCCACCAGTGATAACTTAACCTTCTTTCACCAATGATGACCCACACGAAACCCAGCCCGATGATTACCAGGGTAACAACCCCTACCCAAAGCCCGAAGGTATCCATTATTGTTGATCTCTTTTTGGGTATGCGACACCTTGCAAGATATTTTGGATTTCATCTTCGCTATAGGGATATCCGCGTGGATCTCGATCGATTATATTGATTGTCGTCGCAGTCGGAGATTGTGAAAGAATGCGTTGGTGTCGGGGATTATCAGGGTTTGCTGGCGCATGCCCTTTGATCACTCGTTTCTGCTGGCGGTAGAATTCGAACCCATCCCATAAAACCGTGATTCCAATGATGCCAAATATTGCTGAAGTGGTTCGCGAATCTGCTAATAAAGCACCAATCTCAAGACCAATCCCTAAAAAAATACAAATGGTGATCGCTGGTTTAATGGTATGAATACGGTATTCCAATTCACGCACCATAATATGACCAAAGGCAATGGTGAGAAAGGTAGTCAATGCCGAGATGAGCCCGATCCAATTCAAATTACCATCCATTAGCTCATTTTATCCTAAAAAAACAAGTCGAATCTAATTACCAGGTTGAAGCAAACATCTTGAAACACTAATTTGTTACAAGTAGGTACTGAATTGGCAGATTGAATTCGCAGATCTGAACAAATTGATGCAGGCACTAAAAAATCTGCGGAAACTTTTTCCGCAGATTTTAACTAAGCAAAAAATAGTCCTACTTAACTTGAAGTTGAACCACACCTTTCACATTCGTATTTTTGGCAAATCCTGGGAGTACAGAGCTGAAACCTCCATTAGTGCGGAAGGAAAGAATACAATCTTCACAAGCCAAAACATCAGCCAGCGGTACTTCCACCGAATAACCATCATCAGCGACAAGCACTAGGGTAGTTGCCTGGGTTTTGGGTTCAGCCATGTTGAGAAGTGTAGCAATCAATACCCCGGTATAGGTCTCAGAATCTCCTGAACTATTGGTTCCCACCGCATCGGTTGTATCCATTGCGCGGACTTCATCTTCTGCCCAACCCATTGGGGTTTTTACTTCACCAAAAACAACCAGATCACCTTCAACATCAGGTGTGTTGGCAGCTGCCTGTGCTTCTCGCCAGGCTGATGAATCAGGAGTGAATAAAGGAGCACCAAATTCCTCAACGCCAAAAGTTGATATTAATTCCTGAGTCTCTACCGAGACTAACCAATCAATAAATTGGTTAGCCAAATCGTTGTTGATTTCTGGACTTTTATCCGGATTGACTGCAATCACCCCATAAGGATTGAATAGAATGGGATCACCTTCTACCATGATCTCCAAATCAATACCTTGCTTTTTGACTGCCAGGTAAGTGGCGCGGTCACTCATGGTATAGGCTAATTGTTCGTTGGCCATAACCAGCACATCCCCCATACCCTGACCAGCGGAAATATACCAATCTCCAGCAGGTTCAATTCCTGCTTCTGTCCAGAGTGATTTTTCCATTGTGTGGGTTCCTGATTCATCGCCACGGGATACAAATGCTCCTTCTGATTCGGCCAACATCGTAAGTGCATTAGCAGCTTTACCTTTACCTTTGATTCCAGCTGGATCATCAGGAGGACCAACGATCACAAAATCGTTATACATTACATCTTCTCGGCGGATACCATCACCAGCATCCATGAAAGCGTCTTCTAATGCACGGGCATGCACCAGCAGTACATCCGCATCACCATTCACACCTAATTCCAATGCCTGTCCGGTTCCTACAGCGATTACGTCTACAGTTACCCCGGTTTTTTCAGTAAAAACGGGCAGGATGAAGTCCAGCAAACCTGAGTCTGCTGTGCTGGTTGTTGTTGCCAGGATAATACTGGTATCTTGCGGTTCCTCAGCAACTGGTTCTTCTGCTGCTGGTTCCTCTGCGACCGGTTCTTCTGCCATAGGCTCTACTACAGCAGGTGCCTCTACGGCTGGCGCTTCGGTCGGTGCCGCTGGTGAGCAAGCTCCTAAAACCATCGCCAAAATAAAAAGTACACTCACAATTGGGATTAATTTTTTCATCATTCTCCTCTCAACTAATTTAATAAGCTACTTGTCTCTCATGATAAGTAGTAACTCAATAAACCATATCTCCACCAATGAAAGCTTTCGTTTGGGGGTCTTTGGGAAGGTTGAAAAACTCCTTATTTGATTTAAGCTCAATCAGTTGTCCCTCCAGAACGAAGGCAACTCTGTGAGCAAGGCGTTTAGCCTGAAAGATGTTGTGGGTAACCAGAACAAGCGTGGTACCGCTATTGCGGTTTAGATCAGCAGCAATCTGTTCGATGATACCTACATTTGCCGGATCTAAATTAGCTGTTGGTTCATCCATCAACAAAATATCCGGTTTTAGTACCAGCGCGCGCGCCAATGCTACGCGTTGTGCTTCCCCGCCAGAGAGGGTGCGGGCTCGTTGTTTGGCTAAATTCGCTAAACCCACTTTTTCGAGAGCGGATTGGATTTCGGCTTTGGCATCACGATTTCCGCGTAACTGCAATCCGAAGGCAATATTATCCCAAACACTGCGATTGAGTAAGACCGGCCTTTGGAAAACGGTTGTTACCCGTCTACGAATGTCAAGTGGTGCTTCCAACCCTTCTTTATAGGTAAAACCCTCGAATTCAATTGTTCCTTCTGAGGGCGTTTCGAGAAAATTAAGCATTCTTAACAAGCTGCTCTTCCCTGCCCCACTGGGACCAACCAGCGCTAAAACCTCTCCGCGATAAATCTCCAGATTGTCTAATTGCAGAATGCAACGACCTTCGTAGATTTTTCGCAAATCATTAATACGGTACAGCGCCTCTCCATTCATTCGTCAAAAGCCTTTCCCTGTAAGCGCAACATGGCAACATTAGCGATAAAAGATAAGAGCAGCAACACACCACCCAACGCCAGAGCCAGATCAAAGTTCCCTTTGCGTGTTTCCAAAACAATGGCAGTGGTTAACACCCTTGTTTTTCCTTCGATATTACCACCCACCAGCATCACCGCACCGACCTCTGAAATAATTCCGCCAAATCCAGCGATGATGGACACCATCACCCCCACTTTGGCTTCCATCAGCACCGTCCAGACCGCCTGGCGGGATGTAGCCCCTAAGGAGACCACCTGTTGGCGCAGGTTCGGGTCAACCCCCATCACAGCTGCCATGGTAAAACCAGCGACCAGCGGAAACGAGATAATTGTTTGGGCAATGACCATTGCACCCGGCGTAAATAAATTCGGTATAAATGACCAATGCAACGACCCTAAAGGACCACTACGCGATAAGAGGATGTACACAAACAAACCAACCACCACCGGTGGGAATCCCATTCCGGTGTAAAGTAAGGCGATTACCAGCTTGCGCGCTTTGAAACGATGTAACCCCATGAACGCCCCCAGGGGGATGCCAATTACAGTACTGAACAACAGGGCAATACCCGAGACTTGTAATGATAAGAGGATGATTTCGGTAAGTTCTGGCAGCATAATAATTAACAATGATTACTTGTAATGATCAAATTATACTGTATTAATTGATGAAAAGGCAAGTGATAACTACGAGGTTCTTTTTGGCTTATAAAATATGAAAACTGGTAAACAACAAAATCATATTTGCATTAATTTTTTTGTTAATCACAAATTAAAAATCACATCTAGCTAATCAAAAATCATTTTTAATTCCACGGATCTTCAATTATGATATGAGTTTTATTTATGACTCCTCCATTATGGATAAAATCAAGTCCTTTTCCGATTAAAATTCTTGCTTTTTCCCCAGTTTCTCTTTCCAAAATAATATATCTGTCATGCTCAGATGACTTATGTTGAAAATTTATGATTCCATTATAGGTTTTATTTAAAAGTAATTCAGCTTCATTCTGTTGTGTTTTTTTATCCTCTGGAGCGCGTTGTGTGAAAACATTAATCCTTTGTAAAGACCTATGCTGTGATGCCATATCAACATAAGCTCCTAATCTTTCAACAATTTGCTCTCGAGAAAATAAATATGGATCATGTACCAATATTTGTTTGATTGGTTTCTGAAATAAATGACCAAATAAACTCTTCTCACTTATTTTTGAATTTTGTTGATTTGGAATATTAATCACTTGGGTGTTTTCTGGCGGATTTAGTTCTTCTGAATTAACTTTTCGTTTTTTCATTTGGTTAAATATTTTTATAGCAGTACTAACCCCATCTTGAGAAATCGTAGTCAACAACTTATTACATCCCAAAGTATCACCTAATTGAATAATTTCTCTTGTTTCTGTCCAAATAGCTCGTTTGTCAAGAGATTTTCGATTTAAAATTATTTGAATCATTGGAACTTCATTGATTTGCCATAATTTGAGACCTTTTTCAATTAAAACTTGCAAGTATCTTGAAATGCTTAATCCTTCGGATGATTTTCTTGGTAACAACCTTAAATAAATATTTACTTCACATCCAACATTAAGAATCCTATTAAATGTATCCATCCAAGAATAATTTTCTCCAAATGGATGACCAGAAATAATATTGTCAAGAGCAATATCAACGGATACATTTCCATCCTCCAACCTTTTCATCAACCAGACTGCAGCATTCGGAGTCACCAAACGAAATGCGTTTGGTATCTCAGAATTAACTCTGGTATGTTCGTCTTCACCTAGTAATTGATCAAGAAATGTTAATGCTTTGTCTCTACGCAAGAACTGATGAAATATTTGGTTGTTGTAATCTTTTAAGCAATGATAACAACTTGTATCTGATGCACAATCAACACAATTTAATACCTTTTGCGCTTCTTTTAAAACTTCAATCAAGTTGTCTTTAATATTTTTGACATGACCTGCTCCTCCTGGAACGTTATCAAACAAAACAATTGTTTGTTCCCAGCTATCTTCCATTTTTCTAGGGGTTAATACTCCATCAATATCCTTTCGTTCAATCTGTAATTTATAACAAGCTGCTTGAATGATTGCATACATTAATGAAAACCAAAATGAATAATCCTCAACATCCGGTACAAAAACGTTTATTCCGTTTGAGAATCTTATGTGAAGAGTGTCAGTTGTTTGGGTATGACCTAATGAATATAGTTCATACTTGGAGATGTTAGTTTCTTTTGTGTCCAAATTGAAGCCATCAAGGGATAACTTAAATCCTCTTCCTAACTTGCCTTCATTAACATACAATAATTGTCCTTTTCGTTCATAACCTACATGAATTAAATTACTAACCGCCTGCTCCTCAAGGTTTTTTACCGGTAATAGTGCTGACCGCATCAAACTAGGTTCAATTTTGACATATTGTTTGGCTGGTTGACCACTTTTTGGATCTGCAATAAACCCATCCGGTTCAACATATTTTTTGGGTTTTTTAATTGGTGTCCCACAAATTTCACATAACCCGCTTTGACTATGTATGGGTAAACCTGCATCTTGACTAATAGATAAATTTTGGCAGGTCTCACAAATATAATATTCCCATTCTCTAATGGTATCTCTCCAAAACACTGGTTTAAAACTTTTCCAAATTCTCTTATCGGCTACAACTTCAGACCCTGGGGCGAACTCTCGAATGGCTTGCCTTAGATCTCGATCTAAACGCAAATGTTCTGTTTTTCTCTCTATTTTGGGAAGCATTAGTTCGACAGTATGTAACGGAAATGAGTAACTAGGTAAAATACCTTTTTTGCTGAGGTAATCAATTAAATGCTCTTTTCTCATTCGTTCACGAAGTTTAATAAAATATTCTTGTTTTTTATTCAATTCTTGCATTTGATTTCCTCGTAGTGTTGGATTCTTTGTTTTTTCAGCAAGATTTTCCAGTTCACGATTATAATAATTTACCACTGATTGATAATTGTCTTCTTGTACTTTCTTCAAATCAGAAACAAAATTCTCTAATCCACTTTGAATAATTTCTTCTTTATTCCAGTCAATCATTTCTGCAAATTCAGTTAATTGAAGTATTATTTCATTTCTTTCATTTCGAGCCCAATCATCAATATTACTGATATGAGGTGATGGTGACATCGAAAAATCAAAAAAATCTCCACAAAGTTTAAGATTCTCGAACCTATTTCGATATAGATATTTCATTAGCATACTGAATAAAATTGCATTAACGTGACGATGCAATATAAAAGGATTTTCCAAAACGATATTCGGGACTGTGATTTTTCCATCAATAATTTCTGATGGGTTTTCATAATGAGCCTGGTCATGAGGGCGATTCGATGCCCAAGTTAATATAAAAGCTGTTTCGCTCGTTCTTCTTCCTGCCCGGCCAGCTCTTTGCCGATAATTTGCAACTGAAGGGGGAACATTACTTAGTATTACTGTTTGTAAATCTCCCAAGTCTATTCCCATTTCAAATGTAGTCGAACAACTTAATATATTTATCTGTCCATCTTTAAAATAATTCTGATAATCTCTTCCTTTTTCAGGGTCAAGCTGTGCTGTGTGTTCTTCAACTCTCATAGGTATCAAGGTTTGAGAAAACAAATTATAAAAATAATTATTCTTTTGCAAAATATCTATTTCTATTGGACGTAGGTCACCTCCACAATCAGGAGAGGGACAGGGCAATAAATCACCACGGTAATATAGACGTTGACATTTAGTACACTGATACCAATTCAAATCTACTGAAAAAAACAATCTATTTGTTCTTAATTGATATCCTAAATTGTCTTCCCCCTTTAAAATATCAGTTTCTTTGATTAACCACTTCCAAATAGAGTCCAGTGTTCGAATAACTGACTGTTCGTCAGAATCTAAATCATTTTTACGCAAAATCAATTCAATATATTTTCTTCTTCGCTGTCTTGGAGTTGCACCAATCCATGGAATCTCCCCATGGTTTGGTTTTCCTTGTCTAATCACACGAGGGTTACCCAGGTTGCCACCAAAAAAAGGGTCATCTGCTTCTATACCCAACGGCAGTTCAACAGCTTTCTGGTATCTTAATTCATCAAGCAAATATTCAACCAAAGATCTTGTTTTTTCAACTGATAAATTTAATTTTTGAGCCAATAAATTAAATTCTGGAAAATTCCCTTCCTCAAAATAATCAATACCCACCCGACCCATTTGTTCAAGAGATTGTCGACTTCGACTTCCAGTTGTAAATTCACCTAGAATTTGAGCTTGATAATGAATTTTTGTTTTTTCTCTCTCTTCACGGCTGAAACTTTTAGCAGTAGTTCGCCAATATCCTGAATCTGAATCGTTCTGAATAACCCTATTTTCCCAAGCCAACCCAACACATACTTTACTTAATCCATCTAATGATGGTTTAAAATCATGTTCCTTGATACTTTGTTGAACAGCGATTGGGATAATATGACGATAATTTTGTTTATTTGATATATCCTGTAAAAATGCGGCAAATCGAGCAGCTCCTTGTCTGCTATCAGTAAAGCAAAGCATTTTCCTTCCTGAACCAGGATTTTTTCTGATATTGATATTATTTGATTCTGGTAATTGTCTATATAGCTCATATGTTAGATTTGCCAAAGGGGCGGTTCCACCAATCATCAGCGAGGTTACCATCTCTGTATCTTTTTTTGATTTTGTTTTACAACGAGGGCAAGTTTGAATATTTTCAACGGGAATTTCTCGAACAATATTCCCAGATTTTCTTTTTTTTACTTCCTTTTTCATCAACCGAAATAATGGAATTGATTTAATTGGCTCCTCACATGAGCATCTTTTTTCATATTTTCCACATCGTAAACATATTCTGATTGTCTCATAAGAATAGGGTTCTTTAATGTCTTCGTCAGATATATTTTCACTTTCCTCATCATATTCTCCTAAGGTTTCATTTTCAACAATCACTTTCCATGTAAAATAAGCCTTTTTGGAATTGTCATATCTTTGTTCTGTACTCGGTAAAAAACAATTATCTTCTTCTTGCATTGCAATAAATATTTGTCCACACTGTCTACATAAATGAATTGGGTAAACCTTTCCTTCACAAAACTCACATGTGTCATGAGGTGAGCTGTAAAAATATGACCAATTATTTTGGATTTTTTCTTTTGCAGGGCAAGAAGGATTAATACACACCCAAATTCCTTGAGGTGGTCTGGTAAATAAATGATATTTTGCAGGCAAAAGTGGTAATTTGTTTTGACCTGGTCGGGCAGCAGCACCAAGTTCAATTAAATGATATAAAGCGTCTAAGCGTTTATTATTATCTAAATCTGGAAATACAAAATTAGCTGCATCCCGAACATCAACAGGACGATTTTGATCAATCATCCATTCGCGTAGTTTTATTAAGTCCATGTTGTTTGATAGAATATCAAATAATAAAGCAGGCCAATCATTTCCATAATGATCCACCTTATTTAAATCTCCTTTTTCAAAAAGACCAAGATCAGTCATTTCTAAAGCAAAAGTAACTATGTCCATTTTTCCACTTCGAAGTTCGCTAATGATATATTCGAATCTTTCATCAGCATAAACTTCACTTGGTATTTTTTTTGTATAAAGACGATTACTAGAATAAGTTTTATTAGTTTCTCCAAAAATAATATCTTGAGAGTCTAATTCTTCATCAAACAAATGTTTGGCAAATTCAACAGCATCATTTACATCATCATTAACAAGAGTCGCACTGGTTGCAATACATTGGATTTCTGATCTAGTTTTGCCTAACCGCTGTTTCAATCTTCTAATTAACATTGAGACTTCGATTCCTTGAGCACCAGAGTAAGTATGTGCTTCATCTAAAACCAAATATCTCCATTTTCCTGTATCGAATAAAATTGAATCTTCTGGTCTTAGGAGAAGATACTCTAACATCGCGTAATTAGTAATTAGAATTTGCGGCAACTTCTTTTCTTCTTGAATTTCAGTCCTTGAAATAATTTCATTGAGTAAAGTGTCTTCTTCTCGATCGGCTTGTTGAGGAAGTTCACCTGTATATTTACCAAATGTAATGTTTGTATTTTTCAACAGGATTCTTAACCGATCTAATTGATCATTCACAAGTGCATTTAGAGGATAAACAAGTAGGGCTCTCACACCAGGGGAATCATCTTCTAATAAATCATTAATTATTGGGATTAAGAAGCATTCGGTTTTCCCACTTCCAGTACCAGAGGAAATAACAATATTAGCTTTTTCATTGCATAGTTTTTTTATTGCTTTTTCTTGGTGTAAATACAATGGGGAAGTTAAAGGTAATGGCTCTAGCTTATCATTTGCAAAACTTTCTAATTCTCGTATCTTATGAGATAAAACCCCCTCATTAATTAAATCACCAATTGAAGAAGCTGTTTTATAAGGATGAACAAATTCCAAATATGGACCTTTGAATAATGCATTTTGTCGATATAAACTTTCACGAATCTTAAATGCAAGATCAGGTTCTTTCCCATCCTTATTTACATCAAATATTGTTAAGATATAATCAATTAATGCTTGGTTCAAGTTTTGAGTAATTTCAATTGCATTCATTTACTTCTCTCTTTATCTTTATGAAATTGAATGAATAAAAAACAATTCTGCCCAAGCTATTGACCATTCAAATAATTTTGGGCATGATTTATCTGCCAAATCAACCAAGTTAATTATCTCTCGGTCAGAGATTTTAGTTTTATTCAAAAAATTTCTATAATTTTCTGGATTATTTGCTCTAGTTCTTAATATCATACTGAGAATCAAAATAAATCTTGGTAAATATTCAATTTTTTGGTTTCCTTTCAACTTTGACATCAATCTTAATGATGCATTATATGATGACACAGAATTTTGATATTCTTGAATGAATTGATACATTTTATTAAATTCGTTCGATTTTCCAACTAATTGTTGAAGAAATAATTTCGCACTTGATTTGTGATAATTTAAGACTAATTCCGATAATGCACATTCATAATTAGAGGAGTTTTCAAACAAGATCGGTTTAGACAAATTGCCGCTGATCGGTAATTTTTTATTTTCCAATAGGTAATATAAAGAATTGTTTCCAATTACCTTTTCAATATTTTCACAATGGACAAGTTTTGTTTTATTATATTGGGACAAAACTCCTTGCATATGTTTTTTATACATGATATCAATAAATTGATCATTAATATTTCTTTGAAATCCATGTAAGTGTTTTATGATGGTGTTAGGGGGTAGTTTTAAATAATTTCCTTCTCTGGATCCTACAATTTCGCCACAATCAATACATTGATAAGATGGCCATAAATCTAATTCATTTAAGTCATAAAATGAATAATTGTTTCGTTCTTTAGGAATCAAAAGCCATAAATTGACAGTATCTTGCCCATCAACCGAATTCCATGCAGCATAGACTTTTACTTGTTCATCCGCCAATTTCAAAATTGCATATCCTTTTCCAAAGCGAATTCCATATGCCAATCTTTGGGGAAAAATATGCAATACTTTCCTGTGCTCATTGGAAATAAATTTCAATGGAAAATTTACTACTGCCCAAGAAGGTAGTAAATTTTTTAATCCTTCATCAAATTTCTTGTCTGTTATCCACTCACTTTTCGTGTGAATTATTGTCAATTGCTGTAGATAAGGAAGCAAGTTGTCAATTTTCGATTTCGATTGCAGATTTATGATTTCTTTTTGACTTAATGATAAATTTTCAAACAAAGCATCCGGTGTATAACTTTGATTCCGATTGAGAATTTTAACTTGGCTAGTTAATTCAGTAAAATTACCTTCTTCTTCGACAACAAATTTATCCGAGGTAAAATTCAACTCATCAAATGAATAAAGTTCAATTTGATAAGTCCCAGGAGTAAGGAATCGGTCAAATACGTATTCATTATTTAGATTTTCTTCAGAAATTAAATCATAACCATTTGTTCTTTCAATGTTCGTTACTTTTAATTTGTAATCACCCACCAGCGTTCTTTGTTGATCAATATTTATTTTTAGTTTTTTATCATCATAATTTACTTTTGATATTTTTATTGAAGTCTTTTGAATAAACGTAAGTAATTTCCATTTTTTACTTTTTATATTGATAAACAATTCTGTCTTAACCCTATTGCATTTAAGCAACATATCCCTCAAAACCGTTCGATCAATAATTTCCTCATAAATGCCTTTTGGATTTAATTGATAATCCCTTATCTGATTATCAGACAGTATCCATTGAAATTCTTCATAAGGATACCCCCGGACAAAAAGCTTGGTTTTACTAAAATCCGATTCAAAAATTTCATTATTGTCATTTGTTCCTTCAACCCAGGCAGTTATTCGCTTAATATTCCAATAAAATGGGATATTATTTCCTTCCCATTGAATATTAAATCGACAGAATGGTTCTTTCATAATCTTCCACCGCAATAATACTTTTTCACCACTAGGCACTATTTTTACATTATCCGTAGGGAATTTTTTTATTTGGTGATGTGGAAGTTTATGAACAATTATTTCAGCTGGGTTATTTGGGGAATATTCAATTCCCGGATCCGGACCAATAAGAACAACTCCTGGTAAATAAGAAAATCGGATAGGGTCGTCAAGAAGCCTCCGGAGGTCCAATAGAAAATTCAATGAAAAAGATCCAGATTTGTTTAAAAATCTTTTTAGTTCTATTATGAAATTATTTTCACCTTGAATAATGTCGCCATCATTAAATAATTCACTTAATAGTACTGATTGTTCGAATTCTCCCCCCTGGAATATAGAAAGCCAAATACTATTAAAATTTGATTTTAAAACGTCATTATTATTCGATTTTATTGCAAGTTCAATATGATTTGTTTGAAATACTGGGGGAACAATGTTAGCCTGTTTTATCTGGTTTTCACCTTGAATGGACACCTCAAGTATCGGCCTGTTCGAGGTTTTTGCAAATTCAAGTGTTTGAGTATTTGTTATTACCTTTACCGGCAAATCAATACTATATTTCCTAAACGTGCTATATCCAAAATTAACTAAAATCGGAGAAATAAAAATTTCACGGAACCCAATTCTTTCATTATTTTTATTTTCTAATTCAAAATCTTCTTTACCGGCAATTAACCACACGCCATTAGTTTCGATCGTATCTCTCTTCAGTGAAATTGATGAATTGCCATTAATCAAGAAATAAACAAACTCTTCATTGAGATTTGGTATATCAGCACAAAGGACAATATGCTCACTTTGATTCTTTATCGATTGTTCCAAGTCAAACTCATCTGATAGCAAATAAATTTTTCCTTCAATATCTCCACATTGTTGAAGAATGGTCGTTTCAACTTCCCAATCATCATTACTCAACATATATGGATATACATCTTCACTTATCCGCTCATTCTTTAAGTTACATGAATCTTTTTCAGCCCAAACCAACAAATTAGGTTTTTCCTCCTTCGAGGATCGCACATTAGAAATTGTTAAGAAAACATTTTCTTTCTCAGAGTCCCATACCCAATTAATTTTCGGGGAATAATGTCTTACTTTATTAATAATAGATTTATCGTTAATAAGCTTCGTGTAAATATCTTTCCACAAAGAGCGTTGAATAGGTGAATCCATAATCGAGTAAACAGTATCATATTGCTCAGTGTCTTTATACAGTTTTACAGCTTTTGCCATCTGGCGAATTAAATTGGCTGCCACCAAATTCGTTTCATTACTTTCAATAAATGATTTTAGACGTGGGGGAATATATCTTGTGCATTGATCTGATTTTAAAATTTTTGGTAAATCTTCAATAGAAAATGCCATTAAGGTATCAAAATTTTGTAATAACCATTCAGCAAAATAAGATTGTAAATAATATGGAATTACTGCATGAAAATAAACAGGTTTAACAACATCCCCATAAGTTGTAGCCGGGAAATGCATGTCAAATTTGTCATTTAAAAATTCTCGGCAATCAAAAAAATGTCCACGACATTGAATTTGAAAATATTGAGTGTTATTTTGCTTCCATACCATTTTTGAATATGGTTCCCAAAAATTCCTCATTTCATCGTCTGAATATCTTGCACAAAACACCATAGAAACAACAAACAATCCGGGAAGAGTCGATTTTATTTTTCTAGAATTTTTATAAATCATCTCATTGATGCAAAAAAAACTATTCTTACTTATCGGTAATTCTCCAATTAAAGTATTTTTTTTCAAACAATTTAGGAAAAAAACCTCAAGCTCATCAATTGTATATTGTCGAATTTTTTTACCCATTGGGTCTTCAAGATCATTAATAAATTTATTAATTTCTTCATTATTTTTTTTAGGCAAATCATGAAAATCATAAAAGAACTTTCGCCGCTTCTTTTTTGTTGTTTTCTTTTTTTGTTTGGATTCTTTAGCGATTTCTTTGAATATTTTTTCAACATCAACTGACCATTGATCTAGCAGTTCATTATCTTCATTCTCGATTTGGTTTTCTAGTTGTTCATTAAAAGAATCAGGTTCATATATTCCGTTTCGAATTGTTCCAATTTCTTCCAAATCTGTTTTATCCAACTCAACGGAAAAATCCTTAATCGGGTCACTAGATGAATTAAAATCACTGATGCTTTCAAGAACCGCTGGATCTTCATTAATTATCGATTCTTCAGAGAATTCATAACCAATATCGGATGAGGTTTTTGGATATTCTAATATTTCTTCATTTAATTCAATAATAACCTCAGAGTTTTCTGGTTCCGAGTCAGAACTTGTCTCACTAACAAAATATTGATCTGTCATTTCTGTCAAATCCAACTCGGCTGGTGATTGTTTATAATCAATAAATTTATTAAAAACTGAGACAAAATCCTTTGAAATTTTGTCTTTGTTCTGCAATGTGTCTCGGGGTGGACTAACATCCTGTTCTTCTTCATCTTGTTCGTTTTGATCTAAATCGATTAGCAAATTATCACTAATTTGCCCTAAACCATCCATTCTATGCAGGTCAAGGCTGTTCACTAAATTTATAGACTTATCTATTTGTTCTAGGTTTTCTTCAAGGAATATTGATAACTCATCAAGTACGTCTGGTGATGGATTTGATTCCAATGTACCTGATGCTAGGATCTCAGATCTCTTCTTATTATCAAGGTCATCTATTTGAAATTCTTCAGGGGGCACCTTTGAGTCTTGTTTTTTTTCTTCACTTATACTAATTTCTTTCGTCATAAAGGTTAAAGAGTCTGTAATAGTTTCCACTGATTGAGGATACTCCCTTGAAATAACTTCTACCTTTTCTTCGTAGTCTTCTGTTATTCCATTGTTTTCCAATAATGGCACATTTTTAACTTCATTCACAGAAGTAGGTTTGGAATGATCATTGAAAAGGTGATGCAAAAAATTATCAGACGTTGGAATAACACCATCTTTTTTCAATTTATCAGTTCGTCTACTATGTTTGAACTTATTTTTCTGCTCTTTGGAAAACAATTTTCGGAAAATTTCTTTAACGAGGTTGGTTATTTTCCATTTCCACATATTTCCCATCCTAAAAACCACTATTAAATTTACAAAAGCATTTTGTTAAAGCAATTTTGGCAAAATACAATGCATTGATCCAATAAATCATTTTATAACAAAATTAAATTAAATATAAAACCCAATTTTGGCAGGGCAATCGCAAAGTCAAGAATTAAGCACCTCCAACAAGAAATTGGTATCCATACCACAAAGCATTCTTTTTGTCTTGGCACCACATTTTTTAGATTTGTTTTGTCTCAACAAATTGAACGCCATTTTTCTAATCAA